>Ga0209066_10005330_pt1 | contig 13597 bp, 16 predicted proteins | sample All_14_2_FD_187198 | JGI IMG/M metagenome (GOLD analysis project Ga0209066, IMG submission 187198) | Freshwater microbial communities in response to fracking from Pennsylvania, USA - Allegheny Zone_MetaG_DW_15 (SPAdes) (version 2) ...
TCGGTGGTGCCGGCCGGGGTCGATACCGACTGCTGGGCCGGGAGGGTCGGCACGGCGATTTTCAGGTTAGACGCACTTTCATCCGTCACGTCGACGCTGAGCTGGGCCAGCGCAGGCGAGGCGAACGCCGCCAGCGCGACGGCCGCGAGCGCCGCCAGGCGCCGGGTCGGGGAGAGCAAGCTTGTCATTGCGAGAGCCTCTTGTCGAAGGAGATACGGAGCGAGCGCCAGCTGTCATAAAGATCGGCCGGCAGCTTGAAGGGAGCGGCCAGTCGGATGGCCTTTATGGCCTGTTCCTGATGCAATGGAACCTGCGAACGATTGCTTGCGGTCTGGCCCGTGGTTTCGTCGATTTCGGGCGTGCCGGAAATCGAGCCGTCCCTGTTGAGATTGACGATGACGAACGTGCGCAGCAGTTCGACGTCGGCGCCGGTCGGCGCTTTCCAGTAGGGTTTGATCTGGCGGCGGATTTCTGCGTCCAGCGCTGCCTTTTGCGCCGGACCAATGCTGGCGGCCGGCGTGGCGTTCGCCTTTGGCTTTGCCGGTGAATCCGACTGAATGCCTTTCAGGAAATCGGGGCCCAGGAGCGATCCCCTGGCCTTCTCCGCCGTGCCCTTGCCCGTCGCAGCGGCGGGTTTGGCCGGGGCCTTTTGCTTGGGCGTTTCCTTCACCTTTGGCTTTGCCTCTTCCTTGGGCGGCGCTGCAGGCTTTGGATTCGGCTTTGCCTTGGGTGCGGTGTCACGGGGGGGCGCGGGTTTTGGCGGTGGCGGTGTGGGCGCGACTTCGGGTTCCGGTTCGGGTGCCGGTGCGGGTGCAGCCTCCTCCGTCGGGCCCTTTTCAGGCGCGCGGCTGGGCGGTGGCGGGTCGAACGACACTTTGGGCCCCATCGACTTCAGGTCGATTTCGTCCACCATCGATACATCGACCGGCGGCGAATTGAGCTTCAGAGGTTTCGATCCCAGAAACGTGGTCGACAGCAAGCCGAACAGCAGGATGTGCCCTGCCGTTGCGACGCTGAGACCGATCTTTTCCGTGCGCTCCATGCCGAGGCTTGCCTATGGGCCCTAGTCTGAACCGTCGCTGACACCGGGACGACGGGCGCCCTCTGCTGTGCTGACGAGCGCGACCTTGGTGAGGCCGGCGCGGTTGAGCTCTCCCATCACGGTCATGACCCGGCCATAATCGAGCGATTTGTCGGCGCGCAGGAAGACCTGCGGCGGCGGTTCTGTGGCGGGTGTTTGCGCGCGGATTTCGTCCAGGCGGCCGGCAAGCTGGTCCTCGGTCACTTCGCGCTCGTCGACGAAAATGGCGCCGTCGCGGTCGATGGAGACAACGGCGGGCTCCTGATCTTGATCCAGAGCCTTCGCCTTGTTCTGCGGCAAATTGACCGGAACGCCAGTGACAAGCAGCGGCGCCGTGACCATGAAGATGATCAGCAGCACCAGCATGACGTCGACAAGCGGCGTCACGTTGATGTCCGCCATCGGCGCGCGGCGACGGCCGCCGCGGCCGGAGGGAGGCGTGCCCATGCCCATCAGCGCTGGCTTTCCAGCTCGCGGCTGAGCATCGCATAGAAGCCGTCAGCAAAGCGCGCGAGGCGCGATTCCAGCCGGTTGATGCCGTGGCTGAAGCGATTGTAGGCGATGACGGCCGGAATGGCGGCGAACAGGCCGATGGCGGTGGCGAACAGCGCTTCGGCGATACCGGGGGCCACGACGGCGAGGCTGCTGTTCTGTTCCGCCGCGATCGACGTGAACGCGCGCATAATGCCCCAGACGGTGCCGAACAGGCCCACGAAAGGCGCGACGGAGCCGATGGTCGCAAGGATGTTCAGGCGATCGGACAACTGGTCGATCTCGGCCGCCGCGGCACTGCTCATAGCCGTCGCCAGGCGGTCGCGCGTGCCGTCGCGGTCGATGGCGGTTTGCGCTGTCGAGCGGCGCCATTCCGCGACGCCCGCAGCCATTACCTTGGCGCTGGGCAGGTCGGAGCGCGAGCGTCCCTCATAAAAGCGGTCGATATCCTCGGTGCGCCAGAAATCCTTTTCGAATTTCTCGCAGCCCTTGCGCGTATTGCGCAGCTTGAAGCTGAAACCCAGGATGATGGCCCAGGTCCAGATGCTGGCTGCAAGCAGGCCCAGCATCACTGCCTTCACAATGATGTCGGCCTGAAGGAACAGGGCGAGCGGGGAAATGGAGGCCGCGCCGGTCTGCAGGCCGATGCTGGCGATAGCGATATTCATGGGTTCGGGTCTTTCCCCAATGGGTTGGATTGTTCCGTGACGGATTTGAAAAGCGCGATCCAGGACGGCGGCTGACGCTTTGGCCGACCTTCAGAGCCGAGAAACGCGACAGTCACCTGCCCCTCTGTGATCGTTTCTGCGCCGCGCCGCACCGACTGCGCAAGCCTGCACGTCGCGGCGCCTACGGCGATGACAGAGCTTTTCACGATCAGGTCGTCATCCAGTCGGGCAGGGCGGCGATAGGCGATGGCAAGGTCCGCAACCGCATAGACGCCTGTTCCGCCTTCAAGGTTCCCGCGCTGATCGATGCCGAGAATACGCAGCATGTCCGAACGCGCGCGTTCCATGAAGCGCAGATAGCTGGCGTGATAGACGATGCCGCCCGCATCCGTATCCTCGAAATACACTCGGACAGGAAACAGGTGTGCGCCCTCGCGGAAAATTCCGCCCGGCGGCAAAGGCATCGCATCAGTCACAGGCATGGCCAGCATGGCCCCATTAACCATGGGGCGACTCGCAGGCAAAGTAAGAAATGACGCAGTCGTAACCAATCGGTCCGCCAAATCATGTCGTTTCATCCCGCACGGGCCGGAGGCAGCGGTGGCCCATTGATTTCAAGTCACCTTTGGGTTACATGTAACCTAAAGGTTATATGGAGGGCTTGGGCATGACGGAGAATGATATCGAGCGTGCGGATCGGCTGACACGCCGCCGCGCCCGGATCGCGATGGTTTTGGGCATCGTTTTCATAGCGACGCAGGGCTTTCACATCGCGGACGACCAGATGACCCGCACTGTGGACATCGTACGGGTGATCGCCTGGGGCGTATGGGTGATCGTGTTCTTTCTATTCCTGTTGTACGGGGGCGGCTGGCTTCGTGGAAAATCGATACGCGCTCTTATGAATGACGAAGTGACAGAGGCGAACCGGCGCGGCGCTCTGGTCGCAGGCTTCTGGGCAACGATGCTGACGGCGTTCCTGTGCTATGCTCTCAGCTTCTACGAGCCGATGCTGGTCCGCGAAACATTGCATGTCGTCATCACGGTTGGCGTCGGCGCGGCAATCCTGCGGTTTGCGGCGCTTGAAAGGCGAGCGATCGGCGCATGAGCGCGGTACTCGGCAACGGACTGCGTCAGGAGCGGGAACGCATGGGTCTGACGCAGGCCGAACTGGCGGAGCGGGTCGGCGTCAGCCGCAAGACCGTAAACACGATCGAGAACCGTGTATTCATGCCGTCGACGCTGCTTGCGCTCAAATTCGCACGCACTGTGGGAAAGCCGGTCGAGGAGCTTTTCTGGATCGAAGAGGCCTAGAGCATCGGCCGGCTATTTGATTCCGAGGCGCAGCAGTTCGACTTCGCGCTCCAGTTTTTGCAGTTCCATCTCATAGATGCGTGAGCAGTCGATGCGCTGGGGGCGCTTGCCGATGGGGATGGTCACGCGGACATAGGCGGTGGCTTCTCGATCCCGCGTGTCATTGAAATTATACGCATTTTCCTTCTGAGGCGAGGCTGCAGTACCTGCCACACCGACATCGACATAGCTGCCGTTGCTGTTCATGCTCTGGCGGCACCGCGTGCCGCCACTGGTCTCAATGGAGTCCTCGCCCCCAGAGCCTGACGGCGCCGGCGGCAGATAGACGCCAGTCGTGCCTGCCACGCTTGCCTGCGGCGCGATGGCCGAGACGCTAGCCGATACGGCGAGCAGACAATTTCGAACAGACGCGTGCATTGATCAAAGCTCCGGCCGGCGGCTGCGCGCGCTCGGCACACAGACGGAAATTATAGGTTTCGCCCGGTTGAAGGTCGTTGGCGATGATAAGAAGTCTGCGCGCCTGTTGTGCGCCCAGCATGGTTTGTTCGGGCAGGATGGTCACGCGGTTCTGTGGTGTCTCATCACCATCCGGACCGACTGCGTACATCCGAAATGCCGTCGCCTCCTGGTAGGGATTGAACAGCGTGAGCGTGAAACCTTCACGCGGCCCGTCGATCACGCCCTTCTGTTCCAGCGGGCCGAGGCCGACGGCACCAAGCGGCGTCGCCGCCATCACCGCGATCGCGGTGCATGTCGCCCGGCACAGCTTCATTGCGAGCAGGTTGCCGTGGCGTTGATCGTATAGGCGCCTGTGGAAAAGCCTGTCGCGTTGGTTGACCGACCGTTGATGGTGATGGTGTCGAGCAACCGGTTCATCGCGTAGGTGTAGCCGGTCGTGTCATAGGCACGACTGGCACCTCCGGTCGACGCGTAGGCCAGTTGGGTCGTCGCCCCGCTGGAGGAAGGGCCGCTCAACGAGGGTGCTGAAAAGGTGATCGTCGGCGCGGCGCCCGTCGCGACTACGGTCAAGGCCGCAGCCACTCCGCCAGTCTGGGCAGAGCCAAGTTCGACTCCCGACGATGCTATCTGGAGAACCCCCGGTGTCGAGAGTGTAAGAACGCAGAGATTGACGACAGTGCCAACCAGGTTGATGCCGGTCTGTGCGCTCGCAGGTGCGGCATAAGCGATTGCGGTTGTTGAGATAAGGGCGGAAACCAACTTGAGTTTGCGCATGTTGTTATCCAGTGCGTTGTCTTCTCCTGCCGCCTTTTTTAAAATAAATGACCTAAACAATTTATGATTTCTAGGATTAGGCTTTGGTCGAATAGTGATTATACTTTGGTCGATCCTGAATGGATGCCTGGTCGCCTGTTGACCATGCGCTCGGGCGCTAGAAAAGGCCGCCCTGGCTACCGGCGGCATCCTCTGGCGGAACAAGGCCCAGATGGGTCCATCCCGGCGCGTTGAGGCAACGGCCGCGCGCCGTTCGCGCGATCAGGCCAAGCTGGATCAGATAGGGCTCGATCACTTCCTCTATGGTATCGCGCGGTTCCGACAGGCCAGCCGCCAGCGTTTCCACGCCGACGGGGCCGCCACGATAGATGTCGGCGATCATGGTCAGGTAACGGCGGTCCATCAGATCGAGGCCGAGATGATCGACCTCAAGCCGATTGAGCGCAGCGTCGGCCGCGCGGGCGTCGACTGTATCGTGGCCGGCAGCATGGGCGAAGTCGCGCACGCGGCGCAGCAGTCGGCCGGCGATGCGGGGCGTGCCGCGCGAGCGCCTGGCAATCTCTACCGCGCCATCGGGCGCAATGGGCAGGCCGAGCAGTCCGGCGGCGCGGCGTACGACAAGCTCCAATTCGTCGACCGTGTAGAATTGCAGGCGGACGGGAATGCCGAAGCGGTCACGCAGCGGCGTGGTCAGCAGGCCCTGTCGCGTGGTGGCGCCGACCAGCGTGAAATGCGGCAAGTCTATCCGCACCGAGCGGGCGGAGGGGCCTTCACCGATCATCAGGTCAAGCGCGCGATCCTCCATCGCCGGATAGAGGATTTCCTCAACGGCCGGGTTCAGGCGGTGGATTTCGTCCACGAAGAGTACGTCGCCTTCGTCCAGATTGGTGAGAAGCGCGGCAAGATCGCCCGACTTGGCGATAACGGGACCTGATGTCGCCCGAAAGCCGACGCCCATTTCCTTGGCGACGATCTGCGCCAGCGTGGTCTTGCCAAGGCCGGGCGGGCCGAAGAACAGCACATGGTCGAGCGCCTCGCCACGCGCCTTTGCCGCCTGAATGAAGATGCGCAGATTTTCCCGCGCGGCCTTTTGCCCGACGAACTCGTCAAGCGTCTTGGGGCGCAGGGCGGCGTCGACATCCTCCGCGCGGCGGGCGGGCGTGATGAGGCGATCGGTATCGGTCACTTCGCCGCCTTGCGCAGGGCCAGCCGCACGAGCGCATCAAGGCTGGCGCCTTCGCCTGTTTCCGCCTCCGCCGCGGCCACTGCAGCGCTGGCCTCTGCCGGTTTGAAGCCGAGATTCTGGAGCGCGGAGACAGCGTCGGCGGCATGGCTGCCGGTGGGCGCGGGAGCCATGCCTGCTGCGAGCGACGTGCCGGCCGGCGCGACGCCGATTTTGTCCTTCAGTTCGTTGACGATGCGCATCGCCAGCTTTGGTCCGACGCCGTTTGCGCGCGCGACCATCGCCTTGTCCCCCATGGCGATCGCCCGGTGCAGTTCGGCCGGTTCCAGAGCGGACAGGATGGCGAGGGCGACGCGGGCGCCGACGCCCTGTACGCCCGTCAACAGCCGGAACCAGTCGCGTTCCTGGGCGGTGGCGAAGCCCATGAGGCGGATCGAATCCTCCGCAACCAGCATTTCGGTATGGACCGTCACGGCCTCACCCACCGCGCCGAGCGCGGAAAGCGTACGGGCGGATGCCCCCACCAGATAACCGACGCCGCCGACGTCGATGACCGCATGGTCGATGCCTGTGCTGTCGAGGCGCCCTTTCAGCTTCGCGATCATGCGGCGGGCTTAGCGGTGTTCATGGTTCGTTTCTACTGGAAACTATGTCGCTGCGGAAACGGGGGGCTGACGGCGGCGCAGCAACTGGAGGCCGAGGGTCAGCAAAAGCAGGAGACCGAAAGCGACGGCGGATGTTTTCATGTCCTCCAAGATGAAGCCGCCAAGCAGCAATCCGTTCAGGCACAGCGCCGCCAGCGCGGGGAGCGGGAAGAGCGGCATGCGATAGGGACGTTCCAGATCCGGTTCGCGCCATCGCATCACCATCGCGGCAATGTTCACGGACAATCCCATCGCCGTGAGCAGCGACGCGCTGAAGGCGATCAATATGTCGTATATGCCGACGGATGCGAGCAGCGCCGCGCCGATGGCAGTCAGGATCAGCGCGAGGCGCGGCGTTCCGTTGTCGGCGACGCTGGAGAGAGCGGAGGCGTCCTCATCACAGGCGATGGCGTATAGTACCCGCGGGAACTGCATCACCATGCCGTTCGCGATGGTGACGACCGATATGAGCGAGATGATCGTCACCGCCATGTCGATCGTCCCGGTCGAGCCGCCGAACGCCCGCTCGGCGGCATCGGCTGCAACGAGTGTGCTCCCGGCCATTTCCGAAGGACTGAGTGTCCGCAAAAGCGCGACGTTCATCAGCACATAAACCGAGGTTACCGTGAGGATGCCGGTGCGGGTGGCGCGGACGATGGCCTTGCGCGGATCGACCATCTCTTCGGAGAAGTAGATGGCGGCGTTCCAGCCAGTATAGGTCGTGACGATCGCGCGCATGGCGACGATGACGGCCATCCATCCGATCGCGGGTGTGGAGGCGGGGGACGATGCGGCAGTCGGCTGCGCATGCGGCACGAGCAGCAGCAGGGCGATAAGCCCGCAGTAGATCAACGCCTTGATCGCACTGCCGACTTCCTGGGATTGGCCGCCTAAGCGCGTGCCGAACCAGTGGATGCCCGCGCACGCAAGCGGCAGGACGGCGGCGATTACGCCGATGGGCAAAGCCAGTCCAATGCCGAGGCGATGGAGATATTCCCCGAAGACGACAGCGATATAGGCAATGGCGGCGACATTGCCGAGCCAGTCGGTCACGCCCACGGCCAGGCCGAGAAATCGACCGAAAGCGCGGCGCGCAAACACATAGGGGCCGCCGCTGCGCCGTATCGACGCCGCGAGTTCCATCGAGGACATGGCGTCGACCCAGGCCAGCACGCCGCCCGCAAACCAGAGCAGCAGGATCAGATCGTTGCGCGGTATTTCCTGCGCGACGATGCCGGGCGTCCGCATGATGCCCTGGCCGATCGTGCCGCCGATGATCGCGGCGACGCCGAACGCCGTGCCCAGCACGCGCAGCAGATGATGTGACCCCGACTGTCCCGCCATAAGAGCCCCCCAAGTCGCAGCTTATCGTGTGGACGCGGCGTGTCCAACGCGATCTGTTGGGGGGGCTAGCGGGGGATACGGCGCGCGGTGGCGATGTGGTGTGCGTGGGTGATGGCGACGGCCAGCGCGTCGGCGGCGTCCGCACCGGCGATCTTCGTCCCCGGCAACAGGCGCGCGACCATGGCGTGGACCTGATCCTTGCTGGCATTGCCGACGCCCACCACCGATTTCTTGACGAGGCGGGCGGCATATTCGCCGACGTCGATGCCCGATCGCGCAGCGCCCAGGAGCACGACGCCGCGGGCCTGGCCGAGTTTCAGCGTTGATTGGGGATTGGCGTTGACGAACACTTCCTCGACGGCGGCGCCTTCCGGCCGATAAGCGAGGATGAGATCCGTCAGCGCGGCATCGAGCGCCAGCAGGCGCGTTGCCAGCGGCGCCTTTGCATCGGTCGAGATATGGCCGTTGGCGATGTGGGAGAGGCGATTGCCATCGGCGGAGATCAGGCCCCAGCCCGTGGTACCGAGGCCGGGGTCGAAGCCGAGGATAATCATATCCCCCTCCCGCATGCGGGAGGGAGGTTCAGCCCAGTTTCTCCATCACCGAGTCCGGGACCTCATAATTGCCCCAGACCGTCTGGACGTCATCGTCGTCATCCAGCGTATCGACCAGCTTGAGCAGCGTCGCGGCGGTGTCCTCACCCACTTCGACGGTAGTTTGCGGCTTCCAGGCGAGCTTGGCGCTTTCCGCTTCACCGAGCGATCCTTCCAGCGCCTTGGCGACTTCGTGCAGCGCCTCGACACTCGTCCAGATCTCATGCTCGTCTTCGGACGAGGCGACATCATCCGCGCCGGCTTCGAGCGCCGCCTCGAACACCTTCTCGGCGTCGCCCACGCTGGCGGGATAGGTGATGAGGCCCATGCGATCGAAGCCGTGGCTGACCGCGCCGGATGCGCCCAGATTGCCGCCATTCTTGGAGAAGGCGGTGCGCACGTTGGTCGCGGTGCGGTTGCGGTTGTCCGTCAGCGCCTCGACGATGATCGCGATGCCGCCGGGGCCATAGCCCTCGTAGCGGACTTCCTCGTAATTCTCGCCATCGCCCTTCGACGCCTTGTCGATGGCGCGCTGGATATTGTCCTTGGGCATCGACTGCGCCTTGGCGGCGTTGACGGCCAGACGGAGGCGTGGGTTCATGTCTGGATCGGGCATGCCCATCTTGGCGGCCACGGTGATTTCGCGGCTGAGCTTGGAGAACATGGCCGAGCGCTTCTTGTCCTGCGCGCCCTTGCGATGCATGATGTTCTTGAATTTACTATGGCCGGCCACGGCCTGCTCCTGATCTTGCTGCGGGATGGCGCTCTCTAGCGAGAGGCTGGAGCCCTTGCAACTAGACGAGGACGGCGGTTCCCGTTGCCGAAACCATCAGCATCGATCCGTTCGCGCCCAGCACTTCATAGTCGAGGTCGACGCCGATCACGGCGTTGGCGCCCAGCGCCGCCGCGCGGCTGCGCATTTCCTGCAGTGCTTCCTCGCGCGCGCGCGCAAGCACATCCTCATAGGCGCCCGATCGGCCGCCGACGATGTCGCGGATGTTGGCGAACAGATCGCGGAAGATGTTCGCGCCGACGATCACTTCGCCAGTGACGATACCGAAGTACCGTTGGGCGGGGCGGCCGTCGACACCGTTGGTGGTGGTCACGATCATTTCGGACATGCGCGCTCTCCCATTTCTTGCCTGCGTTTCAAAATAGAGAGGTGCAGTCCTTCGGCTAGCTCATCGCGAACGATTGAACCGCAGTTCCCCCACCTATTTTGCGATGCCTCCCGCCGCCAGCACGGCGAGCGTGAGCAGGTCGGATGCGTTGGACGACATCGTCGCCACCTGCACCGACTTCTCCATGCCGACCAGCATTGGGCCGATCACGGAATCGCCGCCCAGTTCCTTCAGAAGCTTGGCTGCCAGATTTGCAGACTGCAGGCCAGGCATCACCAGCACATTGGCCGGGCCGGACAGGCGGCTGTACGGATAATTCTTCATGACGGTCGGATTGAGCGCCACGTCGGGCGCCATTTCGCCTTCATATTCGAAGTCGACGCCACGTTCGTCCAGGATCGTGACGGCATCGCGCAGATTGTTGATCCAGCGGCCGGACGGATTGCCGAAGGTGGAATAGGACAGGAAGGCGACGCGCGGTTCGTGGCCCATGCGACGCGCAACGGCGGCGGTCTGGATCGCAATGTCCGCCAGTTCCTGCGCAGAGGGGCGTTCATTCACGGTGGTGTCGGCCATGAACACAGTGTGGCTCTGGCCGACAAGGACGTGGATGCCGAACGGCGTGCGTTCCGGCACGGGATCGATGACGCGCAGCACCTGACGCATGGTTTCGGCATAGGTGCGCGTCACGCCCGTGATCATCGCTTCGGCTTCGCCCATCTTCACCAGCAGCGCGCCGAAGATGTTGCGATCGCGATTTACCATGCGTTCGCAGTCCCGGCGCAGATAGCCGCGCCGCCACAGCCGCTCGTACAGCAGGTCGACCATCTTGGGCACCAGCGGCGAATTGACGCTGTTGTGCACTTCAAAGCTCTTCGGATCGGAGACGCCCAGCAGCGCGAGCTTGTCATAGACGTCCTGTCGGCCGACCAGCACGGGAATGCCGTAGCCGCCATCGCGGAACTGGATCGCCGCGCGCAGCACCACTTCCTCCTCGGCTTCGGCGAAGACGACGCGGCGCGGTGTTTCCTTTGCGCTTTCATAGGCGTGCGTCAGCACCGATGTCGTGGGATTGAGGCGTGCCTTCAGCGACTGGCGGTAGGCGTCCATGTCGGCGATCGGTTTTTGTGCGACGCCGCTGTCCATCGCCGCCTGAGCGACGGCGGCGGGGACCACTTCCATCAGGCGCGGATCGAACGGTGCGGGAATGATATAGTCCGGTCCGAAGCTGTGGGCGCGGCCATAGGCCTTCGCCACTTCCTCCGGCACCTGCTGGCGTGCGAGCGCGGCAATGGCTTCGGCGGCGGCGATCTTCATCGCTTCATTGATCGCTGTCGCACGCACATCGAGCGCACCGCGGAAGATGAAGGGGAAGCCCAGCACGTTGTTGACCTGGTTCGGATAGTCCGAACGGCCTGTGGCGACGATTGCGTCAGGACGCGCCGCAAGCGCCTCGGGCGGGGTGATTTCCGGATCCGGGTTGGCCATGGCGAAGATGATCGGCTTGGGCGCCATGTCCCGCACCATGTCGCCTTTCAGCGCGCCGGCGGCAGAAAGGCCCAGGAACACGTCGGCGCCCTTCAGCGCTTCCTCGAGCGTGCGCCGGTCGGTGTCGACTGCATGCGCGGACTTGAACTGGTCCATGCTTGCGGTGCGGCCACGATAGATGACGCCTGAACGGTCGCACATCAGGACGTTCTCATTGGGGACGCCCATGGCCTTGATCAGTTCGGTGCAGGCGATGGCGGCGGCGCCTGCGCCATTCACCACCACCTTCACGTCGCGGATGTCGCGGCCGGTAAGATGCAGTGCGTTGATGAGGCCCGCTGCGCAGATGATCGCCGTGCCATGCTGATCGTCATGCATGACCGGGATATTCATGCGCTCCTTCAGGGCGGCTTCGATCATGAAGCATTCGGGCGCCTTGATATCCTCAAGGTTGATACCGCCGAAGCTGGGTTCGAGCAGGGCGACGGCATCGATGAAAGCCTGCGGATCTTCGGTCGCGACTTCGATGTCGATCGAATCCACGTCGGCGAAGCGCTTGAAGAGGACGGCCTTGCCCTCCATCACCGGTTTCGACGCCAGTGCCCCCAGATTGCCGAGGCCCAGAATGGCCGTGCCGTTGGAGATAACGGCAACCAGATTGCCCTTTGCGGTGTAGTCATAGGCCGTGCCGGGATCTTCCGCGATGGCGCGTACGGGAACGGCGACACCCGGCGAATAGGCCAGGCTGAGGTCGCGCTGCGTCGCCATCGGCTTTGACGCAATGATTTCGATCTTTCCAGGGCGGCCCGTCGAATGGAAGAACAGAGCCTCCCGCTCAGAGAATTCGACGTTGGAGCGATCGGTCATGTGGGGGTTCCGGCTTGGTTCTTGGGGCGATGTCCCCCTAGCGGCCATGCGGCAAGGGGACAAGCATGGCGCAGCATTTTGTCCGACTCTTTCGCGGCGCAGATCAAGCCGCTATCAGGTTCGCCGCCAATGACCGCTACCTCCCTCCCCTCTTCCGCCCCGCCTCAGGCCACGCCGATGATGGCGCAATATCTCGCATTGAAGGCGGAAGCGCAGGACTGCCTCCTCTTCTATCGGATGGGGGACTTTTTCGAGCTTTTCTTCGATGATGCGAAGGCAGCGTCCGCGACGCTGGACATTGCATTGACCACGCGAGGGGAACATGGCGGCGTCCCGATCCCGATGTGCGGCGTCCCCGCGCATAGCGCGGAAAGCTATCTTGCACGGCTGATCCGCGCGGGACACCGTGTCGCCATCGCGGAGCAGACGGAAACGCCGGCGCAGGCCAAGGCGCGCGGATCGAAGGCTCTGGTCGCGCGCGCGATCGTCCGGTTCGTGACGGCGGGTACGCTGACGGAGGACACGCTGCTCGACGCGCGCACCGACAATATGCTGGTCGCCGTGGCCGAAGCCGGAGGCGAGACAGGTATCGCCGCTGCGGATATTTCGACCGGTCGGTTCGAGACCGTGACGGTCGCCGCCGCGCATCTGACGGCGGAACTGGCGCGACTGCGCGCCAGCGAGGTCGTGGTGGCGGAAGGGTCCGCCCACGATATCACGGAAGCGCATCCCTTCAGCCGGGCGGTCTTTGACAGCGGTCGCGCAGAGGCGGCCCTCAAGCGTCATTATGGCGTGGCGACGCTGGATGGCTTTGGCGCATTCAGCCGCGCCGAGCTTGCGGCGATGGGCGGACTGATCGGCTATCTTGACCATGTCGGGCGTGGCACGCTGCCATTTCTGGCAGCGCCGGTCCGGCGCGTGGCGGGTGCACATATGGCGATCGACGCCGCAACGCGCGAAAGCCTGGAGATCGTACAGACCATGGCCGGGCAGCGCACCGGCAGCCTGCTTGCCGCCGTGGATCGGACCGTAACTGGCGCCGGCGCACGCCTCTTGGCGGCTGACCTGTCCGCGCCGCTGCTGGACCAGAGCGAAATCGACCGGCGATTGGGCCTCGTGCAGTTTCTGCATGAGATGTCCGGACAGCGCGACCGATTGCGCGGCACGCTTCGTGCCTTGCCGGACATCGGGCGCGCCCTGGGGCGATTGGCGGTCGGGCGCGGCAGTCCGCGTGACCTGGGCCAATTGCGTGACGGGCTCAATGAAGCGCGCGTGCTGCGCGAACGGCTGGGCGATTTGCGCGACACGCCGCCCATGCTGGCCGACCTGTTGCCGGCGCTCGACGGGCATGGCGCGCTGGTCGACAAGCTGTCGCGCGCTCTGGTGGCAAGCCCGCCGACCGAAACGGCCAGCGGCGGATATATTGCCGAGGGTTATGACGCTGCGCTGGATGAACTGCGGCAGATGGCGGGTGACGGCCGACGCGCGATTGCGGCGTTGGAGGCCCGGTATCGTACAGAGACGGGCATCGCTTCGCTGAAGATCCGGCATAACGGCGTGCTGGGGTAT
>Ga0209066_10005331_pt1 | contig 13596 bp, 15 predicted proteins | sample All_14_2_FD_187198 | JGI IMG/M metagenome (GOLD analysis project Ga0209066, IMG submission 187198) | Freshwater microbial communities in response to fracking from Pennsylvania, USA - Allegheny Zone_MetaG_DW_15 (SPAdes) (version 2) ...
ATATAAGATAGACGATATAAGATTTTAGATTTTTCAGCACCCCTAAAAAGCCTTTGATTGCTGCTCAAGTCAAAAAAAAATAATCAATCACTCAATCGCCAATTAAATCTAAAATCTTACGTCTTAAATCTTACGTCTTAAATCAAAAACCACCAATCTTAAACCACCTTCACCCTACTAATATGCTTCCCTTCCTCGTCATAAACGTGGACGGAGCAAGCCAAGCACGGGTCGAAGGAGTGGATGGTGCGCAGGATTTCCAATGGCTGCTCGGGGTCGTGTACGGGCGTGTCCATGAGGGCGGCCTCGTAGGCGGACTGCTTGCCGTTGGGGTCCCGTGGCGATGCGTTCCAGGTGGTCGGCACCACGAGCTGGTAGTTCTTGATTTTCTGGTCTTCGATGACAATCCAGTGGGCCAGTGCGCCACGGGGAGCCTCGGAGTAGCCAACGCCCTGGCAGGTCTTTTTCCACTTGGCCGGGTTGAACATCTCCATATTGGCCATGCGGGTATCACCATTTTTCAGGTTAGTGATGAGTTGGTCGTAGAACTCCAAGCCCCATTGCGCCACTAGGATGCTTTCCAAACCACGGGCTGCCGTGCGGCCCAGCGTTGAAAACAGTGCCGTCACGGGCACTTTCAGCTTCGCCAATGTGCTGTCCACCACCTCCTTGAAGTCCTCCCGACCACGGGCGTAACCGATGAGCACCCTCGCTAGCGGGCCTACCTCCACAGCGTTGCCCTTCCAGCGTGGCGTTTTCAGGAAGCTGTACCGCTCTTCCACGTTGAGGTGGTCGTAAGGCGGTTTCGGGCCGGTGTATTTGATTTTCGATTCGCCTTTCCAAGGGTGTAGGCCTACTTTTTCGTTGAGGCCCTCATACTCATACCATGAGCGGTGGATAAACTCCTGCACTTCGCTGTCGTCCCGGACGTCCACTTCCATGATATTGCTCAGGTCTTTGTTCAAAATCACGCCCGCTGGGAACTTCATGCTGGACTTGTCGGCAAAGCCATTGGTCGGCAAATCGCCGTAGCTCATATAGCTGCCCAAGCCGCCACCGATGGCGCCCCAATCGAGGTAATACGGTGCAACCGCCAACAAATCAGGGATATAAACCTGCTCGACGAACTCCTTCGCATCCTGCAAAAGCTGGTGTACATACGCCAATCGCTCGGCGTTGATACCGCTCACGTCGTCCAATCCGATGGCGCAGGCCATGCCGCCCACGAGGTAGTTCGGGTGCGGGTTCTTGCCACCGAAAATAGCGTGGATTTTCACCACTTCCTTCTGCCATTCGAGGGCTTCGAGGTAGTGCGCCACACCAATCAGGTTTACCTCGGCGGGTAGTTTATAGGCCGGGTGGCCCCAATAGCCATTGGCGAAAATGCCCAATTGCCCGCTCTCAACGAATTTGGTCAGCCGTTTTTGCAAATCAGAGAAATAGCCCGGCGAGCTTTTCGGCCAGTTGGAAATGCTCTGCGCAATCTCCGAGGTCTTCTTCGGGTCGGCCTTCAGTGCCGACACCACGTCCACCCAGTCAAGGGCGTGGAGGTGGTAGAAGTGAACGACGTGGTCGTGCAGTTGCTGGGCGCAGTACATGATATTGCGCACCAACTCAGCATTCGGCGGAATGGTGATGCCCAGTGCATCTTCCACGGCCCGGCACGAGGTCGCAGAGTGAACCGAGGTACAAACCCCGCAGACCCTGCCCACAAAGGCCCAAGCGTCCCGTGGGTCACGCCCTTTTAGGATTTCCTCCAGCAGCCGCACCATCGTGCCTGCGCTGTATGCGTCCGTGATTTTGCCGTTGTTGATTTCGGCCTCGATGCGAAGGTGGCCCTCAATGCGGGTGACGGGGTCCACTACGATGCGTTGTCCCATGATGGATGGATTTGCTATTTCTTGATAATAAGGAGTTTTGATTGACGATTGATGACTAAATGATTGACGATTGTTGATGTAATTGCTGATGTACGCAGTTCGAGGGATGAAATCAGCCATTTTAAATCAAACTTCACCCATCCACATCAAAAATCAACAATCATGTAATCGACAATCGTCAATCAAAAACACCCCATGAGAACTGTCCCTACAGCTCCTTCTCCGCGTCCTTGCCTTCTGCAATGACGTTGCTGATAAGTTTATTCTTCCTTAAATTGGTGGCAATGGCGTGCGCAGCAATGCCCACGGCTGTTGCGCCAGCGGCTACCATGCCGATTTCGTCGGCGTTGCTTTCGATGCCGAAGCCGGGGAAATTGGCCATTTGGCGGTACAGCGGGCCATTGTCCCAGAAGTTCTCCTCGCTGCAACCGAAGCAGCCGTGGCCTGCCTGGATGGGGTAGCTCGTACCGTTATTCCACTTCGTCACGCCACAGGCATTGTAGGTCATTGGGCCTTTGCAGCCGACCTTGTAGAGGCAGTAGCCTTTCTGTGCGTTTTCATCGTCAAAAGTTTCGACGAAAAGGCCAGCGTCGTAGAATGGGCGGCGGTAGCAAGTATCGTGTACCCGCTTGGAATAAAAAGCTTTTGGGCGACCAACCCTGTCCAGTTCTGGCAGCCTGCCAAAGGTTATCATGTGGATGATGACACCCGCCATGACCTCGCCAATCGGTGGGCAGCCTGGCACTTTGATGATAGGCTTTCCGTGTACCAATTTGTGAATCGGCGTGGCGGTCGTTGGGTTCGGATGGGCGGCCTGCACGCAGCCGTTGCAAGCGCAACTACCCCATGCAATGATGGCCTTGGCACCTTCGGCGGCTTCTTCGAGCACTTGCAGCGCCGATTTGCCACCGATGCAGCAATAGACGCCGTCGTCCTTGGTTGGCACGGAGCCTTCCACGCAAAGGATGTACTCGCCGTGGTAGTCCTTCATGGTCTTGGCCTTGGCGGCCTCGGCCTGATGGCCACTGGCGGCCATGAGGGTCTCGGTGTAGTCAAGGGAGATTTTATCCAAAAGAATGTCTGCGACGATGGGATGCGACGAGCGGATAAAGCTCTCGCTACAGCAGGTACACTCTTGGAAGTGCAGCCAGATGACAGGTACCCGGGTGGACTTTTGCAGCGCATTGGCGACTTGGGCGACGCCCGTTGCCTCCAAGCCCATGTAGGCCCCGATGATGGAACAGAACTTCATGAAGTCCCTGCGGGAATAGCCTTTTTGGCGGATTTCTTCGTAGTAGGTGGGACGGCGGGTTGGCGTTGTCGTCATGACTGCACGATTTTGGTGTGAATCTGATTGTTGCAATTTTCTATCGAAACAATGGGCGAATGTAGGAGAACACCTTTCCGATGAATGATGACGTTTGTCATTTATTTGGTATGATAAAAGTCATCCACGGCCTGTTCCCCGCACTTCTATCTTCGTCGAATAAAAATCCATTAAAAGCAAACGACATGAAGAAATGGCTTTTACTAGTAGCTGTGCTTATGCCCTTCATTGCCTCCGCTCACAACGGCCACGGCATTTTTGATGCAAGCAATATCCTGCACTACATTACTACGCCTGAACACGCACTGCCACTTGGCGGTGGCATCGTGCTGATGGGTCTGGTGTTGCGGAGCAGGAGCAAGAAAACGGCTTGACCTCACCCCCGACCCCTCTTCTACGAGTAAAAGGGGAGTAAACCTCGCACCATGCACGAACTTTCCATCATCTCCAGCATCGTACAAATCGCAACCGCCGAGATAGAAAAGGCCGGGGCGCAGCGGGTCGAGTCCATTGAATTGGACATTGGCGAACTGGCGGGCATCGAGTTCTCGGCGCTCGATTTTTCATGGGAAGTTGGCGTGAGCCAAACGGTGCTGGAAGGTGCCGAGCGACATATTCACCGCATCGGCGGGGAGGCGAAGTGCAGCGAGTGCGAAACGGTCTTCAACATGCAGGCACTCTACGACCCCTGCCCCAGTTGCGGGTCGTTTTTTAGTGAAATATTGAAAGGCAAAGAACTGAGCGTCAAGGCGTTGACGGTGTCTTGAAATGGGTTGAGGAGTTTGATTTATTTGAGGAGTTAGATTTGTCACGCACGACTCAAACTCCTCAAACAAATCAAACCCATCAAACAAATTTTACAAACATGTGCGGAATATGCGGCTGCGGCCAACCCAATGGCGCAGTAACCATCAGCAAAATAGACCTGAAAAAGGTCAATCTCGGAAAGGTCTCGCCAGTGGCCGACGGCCATCACCACGACCATGACCACCACCACGTTCATGCGCCTGCGGCGAAACAGGCACCGGGCAAGACCGTCCTCCAAATCGAGCAGGACATCTTGGGCAAAAACAACCTACTGGCCGAGCGAAACAAGGGCTATTTTGAGGCAAAAAACATCCTTGCCCTGAACCTCGTCAGCTCGCCAGGCAGCGGGAAAACGGCCTTGCTGGAGCGCACTTTGGCAGATTTAAAAGGCGAAATCCCCTGCTATGTCATCGAGGGCGACCAACAGACCAGCAACGATGCCGACCGCATCGCCGCTACGGGTGCCGAGGTCGTGCAAATCAACACGGGCAAGGGCTGCCACCTTGAAGCCGACATGGTGAACGAGGCATTGCGCCAACTAAAACCTACGGACGGCTCCCTGCTTTTCATCGAAAACGTGGGAAACCTCGTCTGCCCCGCCATGTTCGACCTCGGCGAGGGCGCACGGGTGGTCATCATCAGCGTGACCGAGGGCGACGACAAGCCGCTCAAATACCCCGACATGTTCCACTCCTCGCAGCTTTGCATCATCAACAAAATAGACCTGCTGCCCTACGTGAATTTCAGCGTCGAAAAAGCGAAGGAATACGCCCAACGGGTCAGCCATATCACCGAGTTCATTGAGGTGTCGGCCACCACTGGGCAGGGGATGGAGCGGTGGTATGAGTGGCTTCGCAAAAGGAAATCAGGAAACTAGTTGAATTGGGCAAATTGATAGAATTGGGCAGGGAGCCCAACCAATTTGCTCAATTCAACAAATTCAACAAATTCAACCGAATGTGCCTAGCAATCCCCGGTAAAATAACCGCTATCAGCGCCCAATTGGATGATACTTTCCGCATCGGGAGCGTGTCGTTTGGCGGCATTAAAAAAGAAGTGAACCTCTCGATGGTACCAGAGGCACAGGTCGGCGACTACGTGCTCGTGCACGTGGGCGTGGCCATCAGCGTGGTGGACGAGGCGGAGGCACAAAAGACATTTGACTATCTCCTCCAACTCGGCGAACTGGAAGAACTGGGTACCTGACGCCTGCCGCAGTTACCAATGACAGATACCAATCGCACTATTTTTAAAAAAAGGAGAACTTTGCGGGCATAAACTAAAAATATGCTTCGCACCACTGCGCAAATCCTTTCCGTTCTGTTCCATCCGTTGCTCATGGTGACGTACATGCTCCTGCTCCTTTTGCTGATAAACCCCTACCAGTTCGGGGTACACAACCTCATGGGGCAATGGAAACTGGTGGTGTTGGTGTTCCTGTCCACATTTGCGATGCCGATTTTTGCAGTTTTCTTGATGCGGTCGCTCAACATGATTAAAACCATGCAGATGGAAGACCGCTTCGAGCGCATCGGACCGTACATCCTCACGGGGGTATTTTACCTCTGGATGTTCATCAATTTCCGCAGCAACCAGTTGATACCAAAGCCAATGGTCATCGTCATGCTCGGCTCCACGATTGCACTTTTCCTCGATTTTTTCTTCAATAATTTCACGAAAATCAGCGCACACGCAACGGGCATGGGCGGCTTGGTGGGCATGGCGGTCATCAACACCATGTTCTTCAATTTCGACACATTCACCTTGGATTTCGGTGCGATGGGAGCCTATGAAATCAGCACCAATTTTGTGCTGATGGCCGTGATTGTGCTGGCGGGATTTGTCTGCACGGCGAGGCTGCTGATTGGCGCCCATACCGAAAAACAGCTCTATTATGGCTTTGCTGCGGGCTTTTTGGCGCAATTCATTGCCCTTTTATTCCTGAAATAATCTAATCTACCCTACCACTTCCACCGTCCAAGCGGCAGGCTTGTCGGCAAACAGGACCTTCGTCCTTGCCCACGTGGTTTTGAACAATTCCGACTGTCGGTAGCGCTCCAGCGCCGCTTCATTTTCCCAAAAGCTGAGGGTGAAAAGCACGTTTGGCTGCGCAATGTCACGCATCAGTTCGAGGTGCAGGTTGCCCTCGAATGCCCTGATTTTATCCTTGCTTTCTTCGAAAATAGCCATGAAATCGGGCACTAGGTCCGGCTGGAAGGTCAGTTTTACGATGCGTTTTATCATAAAAAATTAATGCTGGATGCTAGATGCCAGTATCCAGTTTCATCACTTCACCAGCACCGTGCCGGGTGTGGCGTCGAGGCTGAAAAACTCGCTGTTGGTATTGGTGACTTCAAAAACGGTGGGCGAATCCACGATTTGCACCGGCGACTTGCTGCCCGGCTCGCCGATGGCCTCGAAGCAAAGCTGGTACAGGGTTTCCCCATCTGCCTTCGTGACGCCTTTCAGGTTAGCGTCGTACCAAGAATAGGTCAAAAGGCCCTTGTCGAGGATGTGGCGGCCAAAATTATCCTGCGTGAGCTGGGGCAGGTTGAAGCCCTTCAACTCCTTGAATTTCAGCACTTTGGGGTCCCATCTCAAGGTGTATTGCATGGAAAGGATGGCTTTGAAACTGTTGGCCGTGACCGCTACGCAGACCTCCGATCCCTTGGCCGCCGAGCCACCTTGGATGCCCAGTTTCATCGGTCCCGCCGACTTGGCTTGCGGGCGTTCGGTGGGTGGGGCGGTGGCTGGCTGCTGCTGTGCGGGTGGTTGGTTGTTGATGGACTCCAAAGCCTGCTCGGTGGCTGCCTCACGGGCCTTGTCGTCGTGGTTGCAGGCTGCGAATATTGCGCAGCAAAACAGGAATGTAATCAGTTGAAAATGAGGGACTTTCATGAGATGATGGTCAGTTTTTTTGCTTAAATTCGATGATAATAAACGCAAATACGGCTGTTTTCAATTTTTCACGCCTTCGATTTTCACCTCGCCGTTTTCGGTCTTCAGGTTGAGGAAAACACTGGCCGAGTTGGCGATTTCGATGCTCGTCGGCTTGCCGCTGAACTCAAACGCAGACTTCGAGCCGGGGTTTCCAATGGCGTCAAAACAAACTTCGTAAAGCGTCGTGCCGTCCGTTTTGGAGAAACCCCGCAGGGCCGGGTCGTACCACGAAAAAGTGAGGATGCCATTGGCCGCCAAATGTCCCCCGAAGCTTTGGGCGCTCATGCCGCTGAGGCCAAAACTGCGTACTTCCTTGAATTTCAGCACTTTAGCATCCCAGTTCATACTGTATTGCATGGACAGGATTTGCTCAAAATCCTTCGTTTTCACGGGGATGCAAACGGTTTCTCCCTTCATGGCTTTCAGTTTTGGGGCAAACAGGGTGAGGGCGGCCACGGGCGGTAGTTCGTACACCACGGTTGGGATGAACTGGTTGCGCTCTGGAATTTTGTGCGGCGGCGGCACAAACGAAAAGGCCGACACGATGACGATGAACAACAGCAGGAATCGGTAACGGAAGTTTTTCATAAAAATCGGATTAAATAGCCTAGCGGCAATCAAGGATTTTTGCGAAAGCAAAAAACATACCCCGTGCCGAGGGCTGCCAAAACGGCAGCTACTCCTTCCAGAATGGGAAGCGCACGAAGTCTTTCATGATTAACGCATGGGAGCCTTCGGTCGTATCACGCACCAGTTTTCGGAGTATGATTTCATGCTCGCCACGAGGCAAATAGGCCACATCAAACAGGCTGAGCAGGCCCCGTTCTTCGTGTTTGGGATGCTTGAAAAAATGGTAATTCGGCTGCTGTATCAGGCTGTCGTTGATGCGCAGTTCGTAGAGCGAGGACAAGCAGTCGAGGCTCAGTTTTGGGAAATCAACCTGTTCTTCGTCTTCCTTGCCAGAAAAATCAAAATAAAAACCGGAGTGGATGCCCGGCTCAATGGGTGGCTTTACATCGGGGCATTTCTTTTTCAGGATGCGGTCGTCTTGGGAAGGATTGTACCGGATAAAAAGCTCCAAGTACCCTTTGCTCACAAACTTCGAAGGTATGCTTGCCGCCTCTATCAGCCTATCATCAGCCCGAAGGTCGTCGTAATGTGACTTGATAACTTCATGGTTGTTTTTTTCCGTAGTGAACCAAACATGTGAGTCCACCCGCAAGGAAGCCAGCCATACAACGGTCAAGATATAAGGTATCAGCAACAAGGCAGCCCTTCGCCCCAGCTTGTTGTCAATGAGGTTATAGTACATCGGGCGGTATAGCACCGCCAAAGTTATGAACCCAAAAAAGCGGTAAAACGGATAATATACCTTGGAGAACCACCGCCATTTTTTCACCCAACCTAGCGTCACGAAATCGAGCATATAAATGATGCCGCCTATGATGAGCGCAATATTCAGCCCAATCACAGTTATTTCGCCAACAGCCCCTGGCAAATAAGACATTCCTGTATCTGAAATGAAGGCAAGTAGCAAGCCCCAAATGGCCACCGAAACAATGACGAAAACCACCAAGAAAGTGAAAGCGAAAACAATGCTGCACAGGTTCTCCAACCGCTCGATATAAGTATCAAAACTGCCCGTCTTGCGCCGCAGGAATTGGTCGAAACGGGTTGAGAAGCCCAGCTTGTCGAAGTCAATGTCTCCAGAGACGGAGCGCAGTCCGATAGCACTAATCCACAATCCACGCAGCACGACGTGCAGCACTAGATTGATGAGGACGAACAAAAGTGCCATTGCGAGAATCGCAAAGGAGATAGAGACAAATGGCCCAAGGTCACCCATGCCCCCATTCAGCAATTGGATACTAGGCTCAATTTCGTTCAAGGAATCCAGCGCCCCCAACACCAAGAAAATGCTGAACCCCGTCACCACCAGTTCCAGTTGCCAACTGTCCTGTTCGATTTTGTCGAGCCACTCCTTGAGCTTATTTTTTTCTTTGTTTTCCATGAAACGGGCATGTTTTGGGCGTAAATATTGGCAATGCTGACCGCAAATTCACACAAGCCTTTTCACTTTCGTTGAAAAATCCAGCCGCAACCGCTCGTCGAGGTCGAGGAGAAGCAGGCCGGGGCGCTTGCCCACCTCGATACTGCCCAGTTCATCGTCAAAACCGAGCGCCATCGCCCCGTTCAGCGTGGCCCAGCGCAGCAGCGTCTCGAACGGCACGTAGCTCTGGTAGCGGGCAATGGTCTTCATTTCCTCCAAAATGGAGAGCTGCCAATTGGAGGTCAGGCTGTCGGTGCCGAGGCATACAATTGCCTCGTTATCAATGAAATGGCGATAGTTCGGTAGGCGGTTTTCGATGTAGAGGTTGGCGTTGGGGCAACTGGCCCAAAAAAGTGATTGGTGATTGGTGATTTGTGATTGGGCGGCCCATGCAGTCGCTGCACGGATTTCTTCAGGCAAAGTTTCGGTGTTGTGGACAAAAAGCGTCCGGTGCTGCGGGTCCATGTTTTCCAGGGCGTAATAAATGGAGGGCCTGCCCGATGGCTCGAAACCATCCAGTGGGATGCCGAAGGAGCGGTAGAACTCGTTGAAGTCGCCTGTTTTGTTGAGGAAAAACTGGTCTTCGTGAACGGTCTCTTGGTTGTGGATGCTTATTGTAAGATTCGAGTTTTGAGTTTTGAGTTTCGAGTTCGCCGCATTGATGAGCTTAAAAAGGGTTTTGGAGACGGTGTAGGGGGCATGTGGCACGCAGCTTTTTCGGTTGCCGTTTTCATCGCTTTGCTGCGCAAAAACTTCGTAGTAGCCATCGAAGGTCTGCTGAGCCCGTGCGTCGTTGAGGAAGTCGAACATCTCCACAAAACTGTAGTAACGGATGGGGCTGCGACGTTTGGTGGCAGCGGTATCGGCTTTATTGCAGATGTCGCCAATGGCCTGGATGCCCGCCTCCCACATGTCCTGGTCGGCCCGCTCGATGGCTGCGTCAATCTGCTCCTGCGCCACGTTGCGGTGGTTCACCACAGTCTTCAAAAACGGCAAAAGCCCCGTGCCCGTTGGCGCCACGCCTTTCATGTGCGAGAGTTCGAGGTGGCAGTGGGCGTTCACGAAGCCGGGGATGATGACGCCCCGGTGTACTTCCAACGAAGCGAGGTCGTGGTTTTCACGCTGGTCAATCGCTAGGATTTTGCCTTCGTCGTCGGTGATGACGACGGCGTTTGGGATGGGGGCGGAGGTGACGGGGAGGAGGAGGTCGGCGGTTAGTTTGCGCATGGATTGTGCTAAATATTGCCGTGGGCAATGAGTTCTGTATTTGTCAATTCCAAAAAATCAAATTCCACGAGCAAAGACTCGATTGCCGCCCAATTGGCCTCAAACAAGGCCAATAATTCACGGTTGACAATATTGCCGGTTGACAACAATATCAGTCGTTTTGGGTCTTTGCTCAATAAATGAGTCGCTTGAAAATCTTTGTCTTTTGTGATGAGAATTCGGTCTTCCAACCTTGCCAATTGCCTGATTTCCCTATCCGAAGAACGCTCTCTGTTGGGCATTGAATCCGTGTGCGTCACATCATGCCCTTTCGACTGAATGAACTTCGAAAGCCGATAGGATAATTGGGCGTCAATCAAGAATTTCATGCTGCTTTAGAAAGGGCTACGGCTTTGAATTCGACCAACCTTGCTGCAAAGGCAAAACAGGCCATGAAATCCTCCATTTCCAGGGCGGGATAATCTTCTTTAAGCTCTTCAAAAGTCATCCCAGCCGACAACAGGTCTAAAATCATCGAGACCGGGTAGCGCATATTGCGAATGGTGGGCTTCCCGTGGCAAACATCTGGATTGATGGTAATCCTTTTCAAAAGTTCTTCGCTATTGCTCATGCTGATTGGAATTTTGACTGCAAGTTAGAAAAGTTTGCCCAACCGGGAAAGTTCCCGCTGCTTCATCCGCCCCTCCACCTCCTCCATCACCTGCCAAGCCACTTCCAGTGCCCTTGCCCCGTCGTCCAACGTCACAGCGGTTTTTCTTTTCTGTAAAATGCTCATGGCCAGCGCTTTAAGCTCCTCCCGAATGGCGTTCACTGGCTCCGCAGGCGGCATTTCCATCGAAATGACCCGGTTGCCGCCCGGCGTTTCCAGTTCAAAATTCGGGATGCCCGCAGGCTGCTTTCCCGGCTCGTGCATCCTCACCACCTGCGCCGATTTTTCGAGGAAATCCAAGCTGATGTAGGCGTCTTTTTGGAAGAGGCGCACCTTGCGCATTTGCTTCATCGAAATGCGGCTGGCCGTCAGGTTGGCCACGCAGCCATTCTCAAACTCGATGCGGGCATTGGCGATGTCCGGCGAATCGCTGACGACGGCCACGCCGCTGGCACTGACGGTTTTTACAGGCGATTTTACCAGACTCAAAACAATGTCAATATCGTGAATCATCAGGTCGAGCACCACGGGCACGTCGGTGCCACGGGGGTTGAAATTGGCTAGGCGGTGCGCCTCGATGAACATGGGGTTCATGGCTACCTCCCGCACGGCGAGCATGGCTGGGTTGAAGCGCTCGACATGGCCGACCTGCGCCGTGACGCCGTGTTGTTGCGCTAGCGCAATGAGCGCCTGCGCCTCGGCCACGGTCTGTGTCACGGGCTTTTCGATGAAGAGGTGCTTGCCCTGTTCGATGGCCGTTTTTGCCAAGGAAAAATGCGTCACGGTTGGCGTCACGATGTCCACCACGTCCACGGCGGCGAGCAGGGCTTCCAGACTTGCAAACGACTGGATGTCAAACTGTTGCGAAGCAGCCAAAGCCACGACTGGGTCTATGTCGTACAGGCCGACGAGGTGATAATATTCACCAAGTTCGAGCAAGCATTTCAGGTGTATCTTGCCGAGGTGGCCTGCACCGATGACGCCGATTTTGAGCATAATTTACCGCAACGGCATTTGGCCGAAGGCCGCAAAAATAAGTGAGTGGCGATTGGAATAAAAATTTGAAGTTACGATGATTCGAGCATTAAATTTGCATTTCAATAATATCATTTTACCTTTCAAACTTCCCAGCATGAAAAGACTGTTACCATTGCTCGTTTTTGCCGCATTTTGCCTTCAACCGCTCCGGGCGCAATTGCCCGACGGCATAGTCGCCCCTGACTTCACAGCCACCGACATCAACGGAAATACCTGGACGCTCTACGACCTGCTCGACCAGGGCAAAAGCGCCGTCCTGTTTTTCGGCACCACCTGGAGCTACAACAGTTGGCAGTACCACGAAGGCCATCGGCTGGACCAGGTTTGGGAACAATACGGCCCCGATGGCACCAATGAAATCATCCCGTTTTTCATCGAAGTGGACGACAATACCGATGCCGCCGACCTCGACGGCACGGGCGACGCCACCTACGGCGATTGGGTAACGGATACGCCCTACCCCATCATTGACGACGCCAACTGGATTGGGGAACTGTATGCACTGGACGATGTGCCGAGGGTTTACACCATTTGCCCGAACCGGATTTTGTACAATGCCATCAATTACCCGACCGTGGAGTTTCTGCTGGTTCACGACGACTGCCTCGTGCCGGGCGGCGTGAATAACGCCGGGATGTTGCGCTTCGTGGATGCACCCAAGGAGTTCTGCGGGCAAGTGGATTATACACCGAACGTTCGTTTCCAGAACCTCGCCACCACGCCGATGACCAGCCTCAGCTTGCAGTTTTTCCTGAATGGCAACCTCACCGAGACCCGCCAATGGACGGGCAGTGCTGTGCAATACCAACTTGCAGGAGTGGTTTTCAACCCTGTCACCATCACGCAAACGACCGTCATGGAGGTGAAAATCACGACTGTGAACGGCCAGAGCGACGACGACCCAGCAAATAATTCCATCACCACGACCGTGACGGAGGGGCCTGCCATCGCTAGCAATTTTTTGAAAGTGGAATTGAAAACCGACTATTACCCCCGTGAAATTTATTGGGAAATCGTGGACGACCAAGGCACGGTGTTCCATACGGGCGGAAACCCCGGCATTTTTACCCACGAGGAATGGGACGGTGCCTACACCGAACAGGAAAAGGTCTATGAACACGAGGTCACGCTGCCTGCCGACGGCTGCTATTCCTTCATCATTTACGACGAATACGACGACGGCATCTGCTGCGGCGGCGGCACGGGCTACTATCGGGTGGAGGACGACAACAACCTGATTTACCTTCAAGGCGGCTATTTTACTAAGCCAGAAAACAGGCCGTTTTCGCTGGAAGGGGCGTCCACTATCCACGACAACGCTGCCATCAAAGGGTATTTGGGACAAAGCGGCGACATCTGCGGGCAGGCTGCCGTGGAACCCATCCTTGCGGTGCAAAATTTGGGTTCAAACCCCATCAATTCCTTGAAAATCAATGTTTTGAAAGGAACAAACGTCTTGAAATCCTACGACTGGACCGGCGATATTCAGCCGGGTTTGATTGATACTTTTACCCTCGAACCCGTGACGGTGAGCGCCACCGGGAAGCTGGATTTCAAAATCGTGCAGGCAAACGGACAGCCCGATACTTTCACTTTCCAGAACGTGCTGCCTGTGATTTTCACCCGCCGCCAAACCGAGACGCCCAACCTGACACTCGAATTTGCGACGGATGAGTGG
>Ga0209066_10005332_pt1 | contig 13596 bp, 14 predicted proteins | sample All_14_2_FD_187198 | JGI IMG/M metagenome (GOLD analysis project Ga0209066, IMG submission 187198) | Freshwater microbial communities in response to fracking from Pennsylvania, USA - Allegheny Zone_MetaG_DW_15 (SPAdes) (version 2) ...
GGCCGGATGCAGATGATGAGTTGTCATGCGCACTAAGGACGAAAAAAAGCCCTAAGTCGTTGATTACTTAGGGATTTTTGGTGCTTGGCGAACTTCGCCGAAGCTTTGTATGGTGGGCCGGGGTCACGCGAACTGTGGCTGGGAGGGCGCATGCATGCTGGGTTTGGTGATTTGCGGGTTGAGAGTTACCCGCAAAGTTACCCGCAAGTCTTAGGGTTGCCCGACTTCGGTGTATTCGCTCATCGTGTGTTCGCCTGGTCATCATCGTCATTGACCTGCCGCAGCATCTCGCCATCCACGGCTGCCAGCAGGGTTGCGACTTCCATGGTGACTTGCATGTTGACTTCAGTGGTAGCCACCATGCAAGTCACCCGCGCCCGTTCGTGTACTGGCACCTGTGCTGCAACTTCGGGGGTACTTCGGGGGTGACTTGGGGGGTTAGTCCTGCGCCTCGCGCGTCATGTAGGCCAGCGGGCCAGTGAAGACCTGCTCTCCAGCAACGTAGTGATCAAAAAGGCGCTTGAGTTCGTGCTTTGGCGAATCGGTCAAAACCGCTCGGGGTGTGCCAAAGCGAACGATTGCCTCACGTGGATGTACGAGCCCGCTGAACAATTCACGCCGGTAGCTGGCCCGACTCTCCGCGCTCGGGGCGTTTGCTACGGCCTCACCAATTCGGGCTAATTCCCCTTGGATAACCTTGATCGCGGTCAGGTAGACCGCAGGCTTCAGCTTGTCAAAGAAGGCGGTCACCCGGGCAGACTTGCGGGTTTGGAGTTGGAAGTTGAAGTAACCCGACTCTGGGCAAATCAACACCACGCCCACATTGGCAAATTCGCCAGCTTCGCTATACGGAACGAACTGCACCAAGGCGTAGCGGCAAGCATATTTTTTCATACCGGCCTCCATGGTTCTGGGTTTGCCCGTCAGTCAAGCTCGGAGAAAACATATTCAACCGGCAAGAACTTCAAATAACGAAACGTCGGTTAACTGTCTCGGTTGGCGGCCAGGCCTCAACCGCCCAGTAACACGCACGTAAGCACCATTTGTCATGTGTGCACTGTCCGCCTGCGCGTAGTTGTCAGCTGATAGCACCGTGCGAGCACGGACAGTTTCACCCTCATCAGGCAGAAGCAAGGATAAGACGACAACGCCAGATCGGCGGCCGTCAGACCCCATCTCCCCTTCCAGCCGTTCGACAGTTCCAATGAACGTGTCGTCATGGTTTAACTCAAAAGAACGCAACTCTCGACGAACCTCCTCTATTCGAGCGAAGTAATCTCGCTGAATACGAAGAGGGCGCAATGAAACATCTTGAGGGACTCGATGCAGTAGTGACCAGTCAAACCCAACGTCAAGTGAGTTATCGACTTGATCGTCGTGCATGCCGGAAATAGCCTCGCACAAATTGGAAGAAACTAAGGGGGATTCTGATGACTTTAAATCATCGACAAATGCGTCCAACGTGTCTGCCTCAATGGCGTTTGTCAATTGAGTAAGCGCACGCTGAACGGTGAGTGTTACTTGGCGAACAAAAGGCGCAGCATCGTCGTGCAGCTCCAAAATACCTTGCACCTCCATCGATTGAACTGGGCAAGCAACACGAAGAATAAAACTGCCATTCTCGGTCTGGCCAAAGCGTGCCTTTTCAACGAACTGAGAGGCTTCACTCAAAGTCAGGCGAGGATGATGCACCCGTGGTCGCAGCACTGTACAGGCACCAGCCTTGAGCATTTTTTCAGTGCTATTAACAACAGCAGAAGCGAAACTCAAAGGAAGTGCGCTGTCATTCCCATCAAAAAATATCCGTAGACGCAATACATCATCACGGATAGCTTGGACTTTTGAGGCGAGTGCATCCCGAGCAATTCCCGTTATCTCAGCAACCTTAAGCAATACAGAGCCTACCGCCTCAGCGTAATCAGGCGCTGACATATCCATAGGGAAAACAAGCTGCCGACGTGCGAATCGCTCGTTCTGCAAGACATAAAGCCGATCAGCCAAGCCCCGCTCATTTAAAATCCAACCTTGTGAGCGCAAAAAATCGCGCAGATCAATAGGTGCAACCGTGGGGAAGGAAGTCATGCTCCACCCTCCTGGTAAAGCGGAACATTGCCATGAGACAGCGAGCTCATTAATGCAAGAAGACCTGAAGAATCAAATCGTTGAGATTTTGGAATATAAACAGTTTGACCCGATGCATTTGAAGATGCTTGAGCGCCGCGAAGGCTAACCCAGTACGCGCAGTTATGCAGAGAAAGTGCCTGGTCTGAATGACTGATCCATTCAGAATGATCTCTTGGCAAGAAAAGAACAACCAAAATTCGAGGCGTGCACACTGTGTCGGCACGCAAGTCATTGTATTGATTGATGCCGCTAAAAAAGTAGGAGAAATTATTGCCGACTTCTGCTGGGCTACTAATCGTGGCCTTCAACTGAACCTTGATGTCGATTTCATTTAAATAACCGCCTTGAGCAAAAGGGCCCCAGCCAACAAGCTTCGCATCAACGCCAGCGTTGTCCTCATGCCGACTGGTAACCGTGCAGCCAACCCCCGCATGAGAGGCCACAGCATGCAAATAGGCATAGCTCAGCTCAGACTCAATGTTTTCAGGGCTCAAGGGTTTCATTTTTGCGGTTCTCGTTAAGGCATACACCCCGTCTCATCATACCGATAGCTGTGCTGCAGAAATGAGGCTATGAGGAAGGGGCAAACACTTAATCGCCAACATGCGCGGCGGTGATGGATCGGGCATCTTGGGTGCTCAACTCTCCTCAGTCATGGCCAGCGTCCACACCCGCTTCAAGGGGATCTGGGCGCGCACATCCGCATCAAGCTTGTCATACACGCGCAGAAGCTCATCCACCAGATCATCGGCATCCCACAGGCGTACGTGGAAGAACTGCTGCGCCTCTTCCCGGTCGATGCTGGACTTGAAGCCGCCCCAGCACACCAGCAGCCCGTGGGTGGCGTTGACCTTTTTCATGACGCCGCCCAACGCGTCGAGTACGGCGCGCTCGATGGGGCTTTGCTGAGACTTGACCTGAACGCAAATGCGCGGCTCGGCAAAACCGAAGGTGCCCGGAGCCGCCAGGATGTCGATGCCGCCATCTGGCCCGGGTGGGCTGATGTGGGTGCTGAAGCCTTGGGCACGCATAACAGCACCGACCAGCTCGGCCATGCCGTGGCCTTTGAAGCGGGCCAGCACCAAGCGCACGATCTGATCGCGGGAGGTGCGCTCCACGTCGAAGTGATCTTCCAGCATTGGTTCGGCTGGCTCGGGCAAGTTATTAGCGTTTTGTCCCGATTTGATGCTGCCCAAGGTGGGCATGGCCTGGGCCTTCCAGCCCTTGGCCGCCATGGCTCGCACGCGCGCTTCGGCATCGTTGCGCGCCATGCGGCAGACGGTCATGAAGGCGCCGAAGGAGTAGAGCAAATCTTGATCGAAGGCCGAGCGTGGCACATCGGTGTGCAGCCATTTCACGCGGATGCTGTGGCGGTAGGTTTCATCGGCCTGGGGGTTGAAGGCATAGCCCTTGGTCACCTCTCCAAAGCTCAGCGCGGGCTTGTGTTTGTGTGGCAGCACCACCCAGTCGCCAGGCGCCACGTCGAACACAAAGGGCGCGATCTGGCTGGCCCAGTTGATGCGCGTTTTGGGCTTTTCATCCGGGTACAGATCGGCCAGCATGGCCTTGATGCCCGCGTAGTCACCGGCCTGGCTCAGGTCCGTTTGCTCGGTGCCATCCCAGGTGAGGTAGCAGGCCTCGTCAGCCAGGAAGCGCTGTTCGTGTTCGCCGTATTTGCCGGCGCGGATGAGCCACAGGGCCATGGGGGATCACTCCTGGGTTAATGCAGATGAGGTGGGTGGTGAGAAGGCTTGGGCGAGCAGGGCGTTAAAGGTGGCTTGGGCCTTCTCGATAGCATTGGCTTGCTGGACGAGTATTGATTCAATGGCCTGGACACGCTCTAAAAATTGTCGCTGTAGCGCCATTGGCGGCAGCGGAATTTTCAACGCAACAAGATCCTTGGTTTCTAGTTTCTTGGTCCCATGTGCCGCAGTTGAGACGAGCTCAAGCAGTCGCGGCTGAGACACTTTGAGCAGCCACAACAGATAGGTTGAACTCAGCTCTGACTTGAGTTGCAAGGCCTTCATGTCCTGATTGATGACCAAGGGTGTGGCCGTCAGTGCGACTGGCACAGTGTGAACAAGGATCATGCCTCGCACCACAATCAGCACGGTTCCGGCAGGGATCAGTTTCAGCGTGGTTTCATCGAGAACTTTGGGGTGAACGTGATCAATCGCGTCGTTGATCAAGTCGCGCTTCATGTCTTTGGGGCTGACCCACGGCAGATCCCCCTCCCAGTAGTCTGGGCGGCTTTTCGAGGGGGTTCCGCCGCTGGTCAGTGTTGCCAGCTCACCCAACGGACTTGTTGGCCAACGCTTGGGGTTCTTGGCGGGATCACCAAACATGTCGATGAAGATGGCCGGGACTAGCTCGGCGGCTTTGGCGGCGGCTTCGCGGCGCAGGCGCACGATGCCTTCGGCGCGGGTGAGCAGGTCGACGATGCGGTGTTGTTCCTCAATGTCAGGGAAGGAGATCACTTCTCTGTATGCATCCTCTCGCGTCAACCCAGGGACACCTGTGGCAGTTCGCAGCCTGGCTAGGTCAAGACGCAGCAACAGGTAGTAGAGGAACTTCGTGTCGAACTCGAAACCAGCACGGGCTCGTACAAAGTACGTGGTGTCGATAGGAAAGCAGGGCTGATCCACGAACTGCACGGCTCCAGCACTGCCTTTTCGTCCAACGATGATGGTGGCGTCTTCAGTCAGCGCTTCCGAATGCCATCCCGTGATGCCATTGGAGCCATACACGGGGACTTTGCCACCTTCAACCCGATCTCCTTTTGGGAGACTTTTTCCGTAGGCAAGTTCAATGGCGTTACCCAGGGTGGCTGTTGTCCAGCAACTCATTGACCTTGCTCCGCCAAGACCAAGCGCAAGGCCTCCACTTCTTCCGCAATCTCCACCTCAATCGCCGCCAACTCATCCAGCAACTCACGCGGGTCGCGGTGCTCGACCTGCGTCTGGCTCATGGGCCGGTAACGGCTGGCCGACAAGTTGAAGTCGTTGGTGCGCAAGGTGGCCGCATCCGCGAACCACCATGGCTCCAGCCACTCGGCGCTGGCATCACGGGCCTGCCAAGTGCCCCAGCCATCGGCGCGCTGCGCATAAGCCTGTGCCAGGTCGGGCAGATCATCGGCGTCGATGGGCGCATCGTGGTTGGCGTCCATCTTGTAGCCGTCGTTGTCGGCATGCAGAAACTGAACATGCTCGGTGCGGCCACCCTGGCGGATGAAGAGCACCGAGGTCTTCACGCCCGAATAGGGTTGGAACACGCCGCCGGGCAGGCTCAGCACGGCTTCCACGCGGTTGTTCTCCACCAGTTGGCGGCGCAGTTCTTTGTGTGCGCCGGTCGAGCCAAACAGCACGCCTTCGGGCACCACCACGGCGGCGCGGCCACCGGGGCGCAGGCTGTCCACCATGTACTTCAAGAACAGCAACTCGGTGGCCGTGGTGTTGCCGATCTTCACGTCCTCCACGATGCGGTCTTTGTCCACCCGGCCGGAGAACGGTGGGTTGGCCAGCACCACGTGGTAGCCCTCAGCGGGCAAGCCCAGCTCGGCCTTGCGCTCGGCATCCAGCGTGGTGGTGAGGGCGTTGCGCAGCAAGATGGGCACATTGGGCAGGCCGCGCAGCGTCAGGTTCATGGTGGCCAGGCGCACCATTTTTGGGTCCACATCGTTGCCAAAGAAGGTGGCGTTTTGCAGGGCACTCACTTGCGCGGCTGAGAGCTTGTCGCCCAGGCCGCGCCGCTGCACCTTGCCATCTTGCTCAGCCTCCACAATGCCTGCGGGCGATGAGTGCGCCAGCCGGATGTGGTTGTAGGCCGCCACCAAAAAGCCCGCTGTGCCTGCGGCGGGGTCATAGATGGTCTCGCCCACCTTGGGGTCCACCATGGTCACGATCGTGCGGATGATGTGGCGCGGCGTGCGGAACTGGCCCAGTTCACCGGCCTGCTTGATCTGGCGCAGCACGTGTTCGAACAGGTCGCCTTTGGTGTCTGAATCCGATTGGTCCAGCCGCAGGCCATCGACCAGGTTCACCACCTGGGTCAACACGGTGGGCTCGTCAATCGACAAGCGGGCGCCGTGCATGAAGTTGTGCGCCGCATTGGCGCCCATCTCCGCGAAGAAGGCAAAGACCTCGTCGCGCACAAAGCGCACCAGCGCCTCGCCCGACAGGCCTTTGGCCCACACCGACCAGCGGAAATGGCTGCGCGGGATGGTGGTGTAGTTGCCCTCGGCGTTCAGCGGGTTCTTGAGCGTCCAGTCGCCTTCAAACAGGCTGGTGTAGGGCGTTTTGAGCACGCGGGCGCGCGTCTTGTTTTCGGCGTCGATGCCTTCAACCAGGTAGAAGAAGAACAGGAAGGACAGTTGCTCGGCATTGCTGACGGGGTCGGGGTAGCCGCCGCCAAAAAGGTAATCGCGGATCTGGTCGATGGACCGGCGCATGTCAGGAGTCAAAGGCATGGAGAGACTGCTTGTGATCGTTGTGGGTCAGTGCCGGGAGTCGGCAAAACCGGTGGCGTCGTCGGGTGCTTGAGCCGCAGAGCCTGGGGCATGGTCGTGTGGTGCGCTGAACATGTGCTCATTCAAGTCGGCGATGAGGGCGTGCATGTGTTCTTCGTTGTCAAACACGCGCACGGCCTGCGGCAGGCCGCCCAGTTGCGAGAAGGGGTGGAAGGCGAATTGGTCCACCAGAAATTCAGCGCCTTCGCCCCAGTACTGAGCGGCGTTGGCCTTGAATTGCTGGCCCACCATGCGCAGCCATGATTCCTGGCCGGGGTTGAGTTGGTCTTGCTTGAGCATCCAGGCTTCGAAGCGTGTGCCCAGCTCTGCGGCGCGTTGCTCGGAGGCTTCAGGGAAGACCATGTTGCCGTCTTCATCCACCGTGATCCATTCGCGGGTGGTGGGGTCGATGTGGTCGTCCACGTCGATCGACAGCAAGCGTTTGGGCTTGTAGGGGACTCGCTTTGGCGGCGACTTGACCACGCCGCCTTGGGCGTATTCGTCATCGTCACCGTGGTAGTCGGCCACGCCCACAAAGTCGAACATGGTGAACACGGGCTTGTTCCTGGCCTTGCGGGTGCCTCGCCCGCGCATCTGCTGGTACAGGATGCTCGATCGCGTGAAGCGCGCGAAGATCAGGTTCACCACGTCCGGGCAGTCAAAGCCGGTGTCGAGCATGTTCACAGACACCAGGATCTGCGGGAAGGGCTCTTTCTTGAACCGGCGGATCTTGCTCATCGCGTCGGTGCTGTCGTCCTTGCCCTGGCCGCTGACCACGTAGTCGGCAAAGCGCACCTCGGGCGATGGCTTGAGGTGGGCGTACTGGGCATCAAAGAGTTGCGCCAGCGTTTCGGCGTGGCGCTTGTTGACGGCGAAGACGATGGTCTTGCCGATCAGGGGCTTGCGCAGCACGCCACGTGCATCCACATAGCCTTTGTCCAGCACCTGGGCATATTCGCGCACGATGGCGCGGTTGCGCTCGGGGATGGTAAAGCGGCGCTCCAGCGCGGACGGGTCCACCGTGATGGTGTCTTTGTCGCCAAACACCTGCTCCAGCTCCGCGCGGTCCTCGGCGTTCATGGCGGTCCAGTCCAGCTCGGTCTTCTTGACCTCGAAGCCGCCTTCGGCAGCGGTCTTCACCGTCTGGGCTTTGTAGACCTGGTAGGGCACGAGGTGCCCGTCGCGGATCGCGTCTTTCAGCTTGTACGAGAACGTGGGCGTATCGACCTCGAAGAAGCGCAGGGTGTCGCGCACAAAGGCTTTGTCATCCGCATCGGCGCTGTCGTCGTCCTGGGTTTGCACGCAGGGCGTGGCGGTCAGGCCAATTTGAACGCCGTCAAAGTGCTTGAGCACGCCGCTCCATTGGCCGTAGATGCTGCGGTGGCATTCGTCGCTGATGACCAGGTCGAAGTAGCCGCTTGAATATTCGGCGTACAGGTTCACCATGCTTTGCAAGGTGGTGATGGTGATGCGCTTTTCATCTTGAAAGCGGCGCCCGGCGCGCAGCACGTAGGCGGGGTAGTCGGGCAGGTGCTCTGCGAAGGCGTCTTCGGTTTGCTTGGCCAGCGGGATGCGGTCTACCAAAAAGAGCACGCGGGTGATGGCGTTGGCTTCGAACAGGCGCTTGATGAGGGCGGCGGCGGTGCGCGTTTTGCCGGTGCCGGTGGCCATCTCGACCAGCAGTTTGCGTCGGCCCATCGTGATTTGCTGGCACAGGGTGTCGATGCATTCGATCTGGTAGTCGCGTTCGACGATGTGGCGGTCGATGGCGATTTGCGTCACGTCGCGCCGCAGGGTCAGCGAGGCCGCGCGCCGCTCCAGGTCGTCTTGCTTGAAGATTGTTTTGACGGCGTGCGGGTAGGCCTCGCGCTGCCAATCCCAAAACAGCACGTCTTGCCCGTTGGACAGGAAGACGTAGGGCACGCCCAGTTGCTCGGCGTAGGCCTTGGCTTGGGCCGCTGCGTCGTTGGGGCTGACTGAGAAGCGCTTGGCTTCGATGACGGCCAGGGACCGCCCATGGCGGTCGCACAGCACGTAGTCGGCCCGCGTGCCGTCTGGCAGGACCACTTCATAGCGTACCGCCGTGGTGTCTTGGGGGTTCCACCCTTGAGCACCCAGCAGGGCGTCGATCTTGACGCGGGCGTAGGCTTCGTTCGTCATGTTCCCTTTCATGCGGCTACGTTGGCCACAGCCTGGCAAAGTCAAAAGACAGTTGCTTGTGGTGCCGGATGGACAGCAGGTAAACCACCGGCTCGGCCAGCGAATACAAAATCAGGTAATCGTCATGAAGGTAGACACGCAAGGTGTCCGCCGTGCCGGGCGGCAGCAGCGCGAACTGAGCCAGTGCCTCCGTTGACTGCGGTGGGTGGGCAAGGTATTGCTTGCCCATGCGAGGAAAACGCGCCAGGTTGGGGATGACTGTGGTGCGCAGGCCTGCGAGCAAGTCGTCATAGGCGAAAGCGGCATCGGCTTGCGTCAGGAAGGCTTCAATGGATTCGAGCCTTTCCAGGAAGCTGGCGGTCAGCTCGACCTGGTAGGTCAAGTCAGCCACGTTTTTTGGTCGCCTTGGTTGCTGGGGTCACGCTGGTCGCGCGGCGCTCTTGCAAACGTGCAATGGCGGCGTCGGCGTTATGAGTGCGGCCAGCGATGATGTCGTCCAGCCCGCGCCGGGCGTCGTCGATCATCAGCAGGTGGATGCGCTCGCGTTCAAGCTGGTGGTAGTAGTCCAGCCGTTCGGCATCAATCAAGGCGACGTAGCTCTCGCCGTTTTTGGTGATGATTTTTTCGGCCCCGGCCTTCACCTGGTCGGCTAACTCGGACAGGTTGGCTCGTGCCTGGGTGAACGGCACCACGTCGCTGGCGGAAATGCTCATGAGTGGCTTCCTGTGAAGGGTGGCAGAATTCTGTGCAGTTTACCTTGTCGGATGCCTCTTTGAGCAAACACCGACTAACAGGATGGACGCAAGAGAAGCGGACCGTTGGCAATAACGGTCATTGAGGTCAATTCCTCAACTTGCTATTCTGGTCAGGCAAGCTGGAATTTTTGGGGCGCTGTATGGACGGAGTGAAATTGGACACGACTGCGCTGCCAGGCCACTGGAGGCAGCAAGAAGCCCAGGCGCGTTTCAGGGAACTTGTGCGTCGTGCGCAAGGTGAAGGGCCGCAGCATGTCATCGTCGAGGGCTGCGGCGACGTAGTTGTCATTGCCGCCGAGGATCTCCGCCGTCTTCAAGACGACCGGACGGGACGCGACCTGATTGATGCCATCCAATCATCCCTGTATCGAGACATAGAGTTGGAAGTGCCGCGTGCGCCTATGCCCGTGAGGGATGCCCAATAGCTATTGGCGACCAGCATGTCGCATGGGCCGCACCACCAACATCAGCTCCAACTCGTTCAAGGCTTCGTCGACAACCCGTGCCATCCGCCAGCGATGCACGGCGCGAAACATGACAATGCCAACCAGGTATGCCGAGGCACCAGGCAATGCCATGATCAAGCCCAGCCAGCCGAGCAGCACGCAAGCCGCCGCCATCAAGGCCAAGACCACCAGCGCATCCACGCCACGCAGCAGAAACGGCGGGTCTTCGCGTACGTAGTTGGCGCCGGTGTGCGCCGTCGCATTGAACAGCCCGATGACCCACGGCCCGACCAACAACAGGGTCACCTGGTGATCTCGTCTTGCGGGCATCAGCTTGCTGTGGATGACCCATTTGCGTTGGTCGCCACTGCCGTTGCTGACCCACAGCTCACGGCGTTCATGGCAGACGGGGCGCTCATGCCAGCGCATCGGTTTGTTGATGTATCGCTGCACCTCAGTGACGGTGCCGGTATAGGTGGTGAATCGCCACATGGTTGCTCTCCGGTTGTGAGCATTCAGGCTCCCATGTGGTTGATGCCAGTCAAGCGTCGTCAGCGTTGGTGCCGACATTGAATTGAGCAAACCTCGTCTATCGCGCCGACGATCAGGTAAGCCGGGCAAACCGAAGCGACTTCGGCCAATTTCCACAAGAAGGGTGGGCGGAGGGACGAGCTCGGTGGCTCTGATGGGCCCCAGTTCTCATCTTGAATGGGGCCGTGCGGGCACTGGCACATCTGCCTCAGCGACGCCAATAAGCTGACGGAATAGAATCACGAGATGCTGCGAGTCGGCGGAAGAACACAAGGCATCCAAGGCGGCATGTTCCGCCGTGATAGGGAGAGAGCGTGTCCAAGGAACCCAACGAAAAGTTGATCAGCGTAGCGTCATTGCATTTGGATCCGGAAAATCCACGGCACGATCCCATAAACAATGAGCCAGAAATCATTGCTGCGCTCTATCGGCGCGGGGTTCCAAAGCTTGCCGCGCACATAGCCCAAAACGGACTCAGCCCACTTGAACGCTTGGCTGTGATGAAGCATGAAAAGGTGCAAAGTCGCTACGTAGCATTGGAGGGCAACCGCAGGGTCTGCGCGCTGAAGCTCCTGCGCGACCCGAATAAGGCGCCACATGCTGCTGGGCGGCGACTATTCGAGCAGCTCAAAGCGGAAGCAGTGGCACTTCCCGAAAAAATCAGGGTCGTCACTTTTGAAGACCGAGAGTCGGCTGACATGTGGTTGGCGGTGAAGCATGAAGGTCCGCAGGACGGCATCGGCACTGTGAACTGGGATGCTGACGACAAAGTACGGTTCAACAAACGCAGCGGCAGTAAACCCAACCCCAACAGGCAAGCGTTGGAACTGCGCGACTACGCCGTGGCACAGGGGCTGATCTCTGGGGAAGAAAGTGATCAGATCAGCCTAACCACTTTGACTCGCTACCTGTCAAACAAACTGGTTCGCGAGGTGCTGGGGCTGATGAATCACGTGGATTGCGCAATAGGCGTCGATCAACGTGAATTTGATATTGCACTTCAACGCTTTATGCGTGATGCCTTGCCGAGCTTGGACCCAGATCAAGTGTCGCCTGTAAATTCACGGTCTCGCGTATCGCAGCGAGAGGACTACGCTCGCCAGCTGCGCACAGAAGGCATCGCGCCGGTGTCACGACTTGACACCCCTGTTGTGGTCGCTGCACCCGCCAAAGCGCAGCCCGCTGCCAAAGCGGCTCCGCCGCGCCGCAACGCACGCGACCAAGAAAAACGACCTTACGTGATCCCGTCAGATTTCAAACTTACGCACCCCGATCCAGTGCTTGGGCGACTGGTGAAAGAGCTTCGACGATTGAAACCCGACGATTTTCCGTTCAGTTGCAACTACCTCAGTCGCGCGATACTTGAGCGGGCCACCATCCTGTATGCCAACAAGAAGCAGATCCCGGTTGGCAGTCACCTGCACACAGTATTGGAGGCCTGCACGGCGAGGCTAGTGCAGGAGGGACGCAGGGACAATGAAGTCAAGGCACTGAATGTGGCTGCAAAAAAAGAGCACGATGCGACATCCATCCAATCACTTGGTGCGGGCGTACACGGCGGCGTCGTGCCCCTTGCGGGCGACCTGAAAAAGGGTTGGGAAAGCAAGCAAAAGGGGTTGGAGATGCTAATCAACGGTTCAATGTGATGAGCTCCTGGCCAAACGAGTTGAATTGCGATACCGTGCGGCCTGCTCAATCTGGTCATTCACCATGCCTGTAACCGATTCACCACTTCGCTATCCCGGCGGCAAGAGCCAACTTGCCCCATTCGTGGTGGAACTGCTCCGCACGAACAACCTGTTCGACTGCACCTATGCTGAGCCTTTCGCTGGTGGAGCAGGCATAGCCTGGACGTTGCTTCTTTCCGGCTATGTGAGCGAAGTTTGGATAAACGACTTTGATCCGGCCATTCATGCGTTTTGGCATGCTGTCTTGAACGACACCGATGCATTGTGCGACCGCATCGAACAGACCCCCGTCACCATGGACGAATGGCACCGTCAACGCGCTGTGCAAAGCCAAGCCTCCCCGACACTACTTGATCTGGGCTATTCAACATTCTTTCTAAATCGGACCAATCGCTCTGGCATTCTCAAGGGTGGAGTGATTGGCGGACTGCAACAAACCGGCGACTACTTGATTGACTGCAGGTTCAACAAACGCGACCTCGTCGCGAAGATACGCCGCATTGCCATCTATCGTGACCAGGTACGGCTGACGCGAATGGATGCCGAACAGCTCATACGGCGTGAGTTCAAAAAGCTCCCACCTCATGCGCTGGTAAATGTTGACCCTCCCTATTACCGTCGAGGCCCAGAGTTGTACTGCAGCTTTTACGAGCATCGGGACCATGCAATGCTTGCCGAAGCTGTGCGGGGAATCAAGCAGCCTTGGATGTTGACCTATGACGACACGCCAGAAATTCGCCTTATGTATGAAGGTCTACCGACACACAGCAAGGAGTTGCTGTACTCGGCTCAGGTAAAGCGGTCGGCAGTCGAGCTTTTGGTGCTGTCCCCGACACTGCAATGGCCGACCCAGCCTGAACAACGTATTCGACGCGCCGCATCCCTTCAAGCAGCGTAACAAGCCGTAGTTGAACTCAATCAGCGGCATGCAATGCCAGTCCGCCAGTGTCTTGATTTGACGGCACGCAGAAAATCTGCCACACACAATGGCCCCCGAAATTGCCATATTGATGTGGCAAGGGCCCTTTGGCTACTTGACGTACCTGTGCACTTGCCGTCCACTGGACGTTCATCAAGGGGTATCTGAAACCCGCTTCATCGCGAAGCATTCAGACGTCGCAGTCGTTACCTGCCTCCATCGTTGTACTCACCTGAGCAGATCGCTTGCTGGCGCCCGACGCCGACCACGATCATTTCGAAGCCGATCCAATGCCTGCGCGCATGGGGCCGAGCCATCAACAGAGCGGCTGTCAAACGCCACGCGTCGTTACTGGCAGCTTGCTGACAGTGACGACGCCAGTAGCACGACCGAGCGCCTTGTCAACCACCGTGACGTGCGCCAGTGATGCTGCGCAGTGATGCCAGCAAAACGACCAACGTCAAGGCGT
>Ga0209066_10005333_pt1 | contig 13596 bp, 10 predicted proteins | sample All_14_2_FD_187198 | JGI IMG/M metagenome (GOLD analysis project Ga0209066, IMG submission 187198) | Freshwater microbial communities in response to fracking from Pennsylvania, USA - Allegheny Zone_MetaG_DW_15 (SPAdes) (version 2) ...
CAACCAGTCCAAAGCCGCAGACTGGCTGGGCATCAACCGCAACACCTTGCGCCGCAAGCTGCTTGAGCACAAGCTCATCAAATAAGACACCCCCATTCCCCGCTCTTTGATTCAAAGGAAGATCACTCTATGGCCACGACTGCCTTGACCGCCCTGTTGTCCGTCTCCGACAAGACCGGCATCGTTGAATTTGCCCAAGCCCTGCATGCCCAGGGTGTGAAGCTGCTGTCCACCGGCGGCACCGCCAAGTTGCTGGCCGACAAGGGCTTGCCCGTGACCGAGGTGTCCGAGGTGACCGGCTTCCCCGAGATGCTGGATGGCCGCGTCAAGACCTTGCACCCGCGCGTGCACGGCGGCTTGCTGGCCCGCCGCGACCTGCCCGAGCACATGGCTGCTCTGAAGGAGCACGGCATCAACACCATCGACATCCTGGTGGTCAACCTTTACCCATTTGCACAAGCCACCGCCAAGGCTGATTGCACGTTGGAAAACGCCATCGAGAACATCGACATCGGTGGCCCCACCATGCTGCGCGCTGCCGCCAAGAACTGGCAGGACGTGGCCGTGATCATCGACCCGGTCGACTACACGCAGGTGCTGTCCGAACTCAATGGCGATGGCCTGACCCGCACGACCAAGTTCATGCTGGCCAAGAAGGTGTTTGCGCACACCGCCGCCTACGACGGCATGATCACCAACTACCTGACGGCCCTCGAAGCTGGCAGCGAGTTGAAGACCGAAGCCGTGCCCGTGCGCGCCGCGTACCCCGAGGTCTTCAACCTGCAATTGAGCAAGGTGCAGGGCATGCGCTACGGCGAGAACCCGCACCAATCCGCAGCCTTCTACCGCGAAGCCCAAGCTACCGAAGGCACGCTGTCTCGTTGGACACAGATCCAGGGCAAGGAGTTGAGCTTCAACAACATCGCCGATGCCGATGCCGCCTGGGAATGCGTCAAAGCCTTCGAGCAATGCGCCTGCGTGATCGTCAAGCACGCCAACCCCTGCGGCGTGGCCGTGGGCGCGACGCCCCTGGAGGCCTATCAAAAGGCACTGGCCACCGACCCCACCAGCGCCTTTGGCGGCATCATGGCCTTCAACCGCCCAATTGATGCCGACGTGGTCGAGGCCATCAACGCCAACAAGCAGTTCGTGGAAGTGGCCATTGCCCCGGCCATCACGCCCGCTGCCCGCGCCGCCTATGCCGGCAAGCAGAACGTGCGCCTGCTCGAAGTGCCCATCAGCAAGCTGAGCAACGCCCTGGACTTCAAGCGCGTGGGCGGCGGCATGCTGCTGCAGTCGGCGGACACCGTTGACATCGTCGGCGAGGTCAAGGTGGTCAGCAAACTGCAACCAACCGCGCAACAAATGAAAGACATGCTGTTCGCCTGGACCGTGGCGCGCTTCGTCAAGAGCAATGCCATCGTGTTCTGCAAGGATGGCATGACCATGGGCGTGGGCGCCGGCCAGATGAGCCGCCTCGATTCCGCCCGCATCGCCTCGATCAAGGCGGGGCACGCCGGCTTGAGCCTGCAGGACACGGCCGTGGCTTCTGATGCCTTCTTCCCCTTCCGCGATGGCCTCGACGTGGTCGTGGACGCCGGCGCGACCTGCGTCATCCACCCGGGTGGCTCCATGCGCGACGACGAGGTGATCGCCGCCGCCGACGAGCGCGGCATCGCCATGGTGTTCACCGGCACACGCCACTTCCGCCATTGAGCTGTGAAGATCCTCGGCATCGACCCTGGCCTGCAAACCACAGGCTTTGGCATCATTGAAGTCGATGGGCCGCGCCTGCACTATGTGGCCAGCGGCACCATCAAGACCAAGGAAGCCGCCCAGGGCGACCTGCCGGGGCGCCTGAAGCTGATCTTCGAGGGCGTGCGCGAGGTCGTCAGCCGCTACGAGCCGCACCAGGCTTCGGTTGAAATCGTGTTCGTCAATGTGAACCCGCAATCAACCCTGCTCCTGGGTCAGGCACGCGGGGCGGCCATCGCGGGCTTGCTGTCAGCGCCGGGCTCTCCCAGCGTGTCCGAATACACCGCGTTGCAGATGAAAAAGGCCGTGGTGGGCCACGGGCATGCCGCCAAAGCGCAAGTCAGGCACATGGTGATGCGCCTGCTGACCCTACCGCGCGAACCCCACAACGACGCAGCCGATGCGCTGGGCCTGGCCATCTGTCACGCCCACGCGGGGCACGCGATGGCGCAAATGGCCAAAGCAACCGATCTCAGTCGCCGAACCCACGCCCAGATCAAGGGGGGCCGGGTCTATTGAGACCCCTTATTCGTGGGATTTTGATGCCACGGGTACTTGTTTCAAAGTCGCGACTCTACTACCCTAACTCTTGTATACATATTTTTGTCTTGTGACAATTACTTACAAACGGGATCAGACATGAAACGCATTTACTCACTCATGCTGGCAGCCGGCTTGCTGGCCTCTGGCGCAGCACAAGCTGCAGGCGCCATCTTTGTCACCGAACCTGGTGCAGACGGCTTCTCCATCAACACGGGCATTTTCAACGGCTCCAGCTTCGACATCACGAAGCTGACCTTTGACTTCAGCACCACCACGACTGGCGACAGCAGCAACATCGTGATCGATGGCGCGCCTTTCACCACCGTCGCCCCAACGGGTGGCACGGCTACATTCTTCGGTAGCGGCGCCGTGTTCGGTTTCAACTTCACCGGCTTCAACACGTTTGAAACCGCATCGTTCTCGTGGGACCCTGATTCGGCCATCAGCGGCAGCTACGGCGCCACTGGCCTGGACTTCATCGGTGCTACCGTCACCGCTGTGACCACCGGCGGCACCTATGTGGGCACGTTTGCTCGCGTGGGCAACACCCTGGACGTGACTGCATCCCTGGCACCAGCCGTTCCTGAACCCGCTACCTACGCGCTGGTTCTGGGCGGTCTGCTGGGTGTTGGCGCGCTGGCTCGCCGTCGCGCTCCCCAAGCCTGATAAAGGGCTATTGCCCGTCCTTGATCAGTCGGCCTGAGGCTGACTGGATGGGGCGGGCATTCATCGGATAGAGCTTGCCAAAGATGGCGATCTGCTCTCGCGACATCGTTGCGGGGTTTTTCATGACCATCCACAGCACGCCTTCCGAGCACGGTGGGGTCGTCAGTGACCCCATGTAAGTGTAGTACTGCCTCTGTTCTGGCAGTAACAGGCTCAGATCCATCTGGCTCATACCAGCCTGCTCGGTGTTTCTCTCGAGCGGTAGATTGTTCCAGACCTGTTGAATGAGCGGGTGCCCTTTCCCCTGGTCCATCAGCACAGCCACCACGGCCAGTTTGCCGTCCGGGTCCTTGTGCACCAGGTGTGCCACCATTTCAAATTGCCGACCATTGATGCGCTCCTCGCTGGGGCGATGGAAGTGGAACTGCAGCAACTCGTAACGCCGTCCTTGCACGACGATGCCGTTGCCCGGCTCGACATTCACCTGCACCGTGTGGCCGTTGTCGATCACCCGAAATCCTGAAGGCCGGTAGTCGAACTGGATCGGGTCCAGTTGCACGGCAATGCCATCGCGGATGTCGATCGGGCTCTGGCGCTTGCCCAGCATGCACTGCTGAAATTCCGGCTTGAGCCGCCCCCAGCTTTCCGGGCCGGTATCCCCGCTGTAAGCCCAGTGAACATCATGCCCATGGCTGCCCTTGTCGGCACCATCCGAAGCAGCGGCACCAGCCGGCAACAGCGCCCCATGCGGGTCATTCACAGCCCGGTTGAGCGAGGCATGCAGAGGGCGCCCCGAAGAGGCCTTGGGCCTCAGGCGCACCACCGGCGCCACCTCACGCTTGGTTCGGACCTCGGCGATCTTCTGATCGATCAGGTCACGCAACTCGGACATGGAAACACTCGCCTTGGCCTCACCCTTGGTGTCACCCTTGGGTTCTGAGTTCCTGGCTTCGGCGCTCTTGGCCTCGGCTTTCAGGTCGGGCTTGAGCGAGGGCTTGATGCTCGATTCCTTGCTCTCGCCATGCTCTGGCGATGATTCGGCACGGCCATGCCCTTCGGCTGCATAGGCCCCAGTTACCAGGGCCAAACCTGCAGTGAGGGTCAGAACGTGAACAATTCGGGCAGACAAGGCTGGATACATGGTCGAATCTCCGCAACACGCCAGAGATTTCGGCCAGTAAAACCAGGAACTTGAATGCGCTTGATGTGAAAAAAGTGTGAAGTCAGCCGATAGGCCGGATTCTGTGCAGCCGCGCGTCTTGCGACGCGAAACCGTGACCGCCATTCCTCTGGGCCGCCTGTCGCCAGAACGGCTCGATGCCACCTACCCGCACACAGTCCCCGGGCCAGGGTTAGAGCGACTCGGCAAGCCGTGCCGCTCAGTGTGTGCCTATTTGGTGTTGCTGCGCGTAGAGATTGCCCGTTTCACCCTCTGCGGCCCCAGCCATTCTTTCGAATGGCCTTTGGCTCAGCTGACGCCTCGCCGAAGGCCACAGAGACTCGTCTCTGTTGCTCTGATCCTCACCTCGCGGTGGAGAGGTGTTACCTCCTACGCTGCCCTGTGCAGTCCGGACCTTCCTCCAGTGCGCCCTTTCGAGCCTTGCACCAGCGGCGGTCTGGCTGACTTCACAGGCGGCATTATGACTGCTCGGCATCACGCGCGCGGCCAAGCTACTCAACTCAGGCCTTACAAGGGCCTCACAAACCCGCCTGGCGCAGGCTGCGCAGGAAGTCGTCCGGCTTTTGAAAGCCCACCACCTGGGCCGTGGTCAACTCGCGCCCCTGTGGGTCGAAAAAGATGATGCCCGGCGGGCCAAACAGCTTGAATCGCTGCAACAGGGCACGGTCGTCGCTGTTGTTGACCGTCACGTCGGCCTGGAGCAGCAGCACCGGCTTGAGCTGGGCCTGCACGCGCGGGTCGGCAAAGGTGTCGTGCTCCATCTCCAGGCAGGCGGTGCACCAGTCGGCATAAAAGTCCAACATGACCGCTTGCCCCCTTGAGGCGGCCTTGGCCACGGCGGCATCCAGTTCCGCCACCGAATGCACGCGCTCGAAAGGCAGCACGCTGCGGTGCGCAGAGGTGGCCGGCGCCTGGCCGACCAGGGACTGCAGATACGGCCAGGCAGGACGGGCCACCCAGACGGCCATCAGCAGCATCAGCACCCCGAACAGGGCCTTGACCGCTTTCATCCAGGGTCCGGTGCGGGGCAGGACGCTGCCCGCCGACAGGCCCACCAGCAGCAAGGGCACGCTCATGCCCCAGGCCATGGCATACAGGGCCACGCCGCCCAGCCACACGTCACGCGTCTGGCTGATGTAGAGCAAGGCACCAGCCAGTGGCGCCGACACGCACGGGCTCACCACCAGGGCCGAAACCAGCCCCATGGCGAACACACTGATGAACTTGCCACCGGGCAGGCGGCTGCTGCCCTCGCCCAGCCAGCTCTGTACGGAGGCAGGCAGTTGCAGCTCGTACAGGCCGAACATGGACAAGGCCAGCAGCACCATCAATCCGGCAAAGGTCAAAACCACCCAGGGGTGCTGAAGATAGGCCGCCAGCCCTTGCCCCAGCAGGCCCGCTGCCACACCCAGGCCGGTATAGACCAGCGCCATGCCCTGCGAATAGCTGAGCGCCAATGCAAAGCCACGGGCGCGGCTAACCTGCCCTTTCTGGCCCACGATGATGGACGACAGGATGGGCACCATGGGCAGTACGCAGGGGGTCAATGACAACAGCAGACCCGCCAGCACGAAGACAGGTACCACGGTCAACCAGTTGCCTGAGGCCAGCGCGCCGGCAATGCCACCATCATCCCGAGCTGGCGACACTGGTTTTGATGCTTCGCTGTCTGTACTCGCTGCTGTGCCGTCAGCCAGGCCTTGCACAGTGGTGATCTGTCCTTGCGCATCCAGTGCCAAAACAAAGCGGCGCTTTTGCGGGGGGTAGCACAAACCGGCGTCGGCACAGCCTTGGTAGACCACCGTCAAGGTCTGCTGGCCACGGCTGGACGGAGGCACGCTCAGCTTGCCTGAGACGTCACCGTGGTAGACCTCCACCACCTTGTCGAAGGTGGGGTCATGCTTGGATTGCCCGGGTGGCAGATCCCAGTTGAGCCGCAGTGGCGCAGCCCCGGAACCCGCATCCAGGCTGGCTTCCAGACGCTCACGGTAGAGGTAGACGGCTCGTGCCAGCTTGAAGTCCACTTGCAAAACGTGAGGGCCGCTGGCTTGCACCGTCACCCGAAAAGCCTTGTCGACGGGCAAAAAAGTCTGGGCCTGCGCCGCGTTCTGGCCAGGCACCAGCACGAGCAGCGTCAGCCACATGACACGGCGTAGCGCGAGAAGCCAAGTGGGATAGTTCATCTATGCCATTTTGCCCGGCTCCGGCGTATCCTGTTTGCCGTGCGCCTTTGAGGCGAATCGGAGCAGACATGAAAGCACTCAACATCCTCGACACGATTGGCAAGACCCCGCACATCCGCATGAACCGCCTGTTCAGCAGCGGCGCAGAGGTCTGGATCAAGTCAGAACGCGCCAACCCAGGTGGCTCCATCAAGGACCGCATCGCGTTGTCCATGATCGAAGACGCCGAGCGCAGTGGGGCGCTCAAGCCAGGTGGCACCATCATCGAACCGACATCGGGTAACACCGGGGTCGGGCTGGCCATGGTAGCGGCCGTCAAGGGCTACAAGCTGGTCCTGGTCATGCCTGACAGCATGTCCATCGAGCGCCGTCGCCTGATGCTGGCCTATGGCGCCACCTTCGACCTGACGCCGCGAGAAAAAGGCATGAAGGGCGCCATCGCCCGCGCGCAGGAGCTGGCTGCCGCCACACCCAATGCATGGGTTCCCCAGCAGTTCGAGAACCCGGCCAACATCGACGTGCACGAGCGCACCACCGCGCAGGAGATCCTGGCGGACTTCCCCGAGGGGCTGGACGCCCTGATCACAGGGGTGGGCACGGGTGGCCACATCACGGGTTGCGCCAAGGTGCTCAAGGCGGCCTGGCCCAATTTGAAGGTGTTCGCCGTCGAGCCCAAAGCTTCGCCAGTCATCTCTGGCGGGCAGCCCGCGCCGCACCCCATTCAGGGCATTGGCGCCGGCTTCATCCCGGTCAATCTGAACACCGAACTGCTCGATGGCGTCATCCAGGTGGATGCGGAAGACGCCCGTGAATACGGGCGCCGGGCTGCACGCGAAGAAGGCCTGCTGGTGGGCATTTCGTCCGGTGCCACACTGGCGGCGATTGCGCAAAAGCTGCCCGAGTTGCCCGATGGCGCACGGGTACTGGGTTTCGCATACGACACGGGTGAGCGATACCTGTCTGTGGAAGGGTTCCTGCCTGCATGATGGTTGAACACCACGCCGCGAAGCCTGAGCGTCGGCGACTCTTCGACGCGGCTCACTCGCCCTGGCCCATGCTCATCGCGCTGATCGCCAGTGTCCCAGCCTTCTACGACTCGATGATGCCCACCCCGGCCACCTGGGCGACCTGGATGTACCTGGTCAGCGGGGCCGTGGTGCTGGCTTCAAGCTGGCGACTTCGCCACAGCCTGGCACGCCGCGAACACCGGCAAGCAGCGGGTGGCACGCTGAGTTGGGGCCGTCACTCGGTGGACCTCAAGCTCGACTGGTTCCTGGGTGCGGCGCTGTTGCTCAATGCGGTGCTGCCACAGAGCAACGTGTCAGAGCCTGCACTCATCTGGCGCCTGCTGGTGGCGGTGCTGATGCTGTACCGCTTGTTCAAGATCAGCCTGCCGCTGTTCACCGAAACGGGGCTGGCCCGACTGCTGGCCATGGGCGCCACGGTGCTGGCCCTGTGCGGGATCGGCTTTTACTGGCTGGACCCGGAGATCAACTCTCTGCATGACGGTCTGTGGCTGGCTTTTTCGACCGCTGCTACCGTCGGCTATGGCGATGTGGTGCCAAGCAACACCGCGTCCCGCATTTTTTCGGTGTTTGTGGTGCTGCTGGGTTATGGGCTGCTCTCTCTGGTAACGGCCAGCATCGCAGCCATGTTCGTGGGTACCCAGGAGCGCAAGGTCGAGCACGAGATCTTGCGAGACATGCACGCGCAGCTCAAATCAGTGCGGCAGGAAATCGCCGCACTGCGCGAGAGCATTGAGGCCGCCAAGGCCAATGCCCCGACAGACCCCACGTCGACATCATCCAAAGCGGACCCGGGCTCGGCCTGAGCAAGGGCACGCCTGCCCCTTCCGCCGCCTTCAGCGCAAACGCCAGTGCAGGGTCTCGCCGCCACGCAGGGGCTTGATCTCGGCCTCGCCAAAGGGCAGCGACTCGGGCACGGTCCACTCCTCGCGCACCAGGGTGATCTGGTCGGTGTTGCGTGGCAGGCCGTAGTAGTCGGGGCCATGGAAGCTGGCAAAGGCTTCGAGCTTGTCAAGCGCGCCGGCGGCCTCGAAGGCCTCGGCATACAACTCGATGGCGCAGGGCGCCGTGTAGCAGCCCGCGCAGCCCGATGCGTGCTCCTTGAGGTGCGAGGCGTGCGGTGCGCTGTCGGTTCCGAGGAAGAACTTGGGTGAGCCGCTGGTGGCCGCCTGGACCAGTGCAAGGCGGTGTTCTTCGCGCTTGAGGATGGGCAGGCAGTAGTAGTGAGGCCTCACCCCGCCCATGAAGATGGCATTGCGGTTGTAGAGCAGGTGCTGCGGCGTGATCGTGGCACCCACGAAGCGGTCGGCCTCGTTCACGTACTGCGCGGCTTCTTTGGTGGTGATGTGCTCGAACACGATCTTCAGTTCAGGGAAGTCTCGGCGCAAGGGGATGAGCTTGTCGTCGATGAAGGCTTTTTCGCGGTCGAACACGTCCACGTCGCCGTCGGTGACCTCGCCGTGCACGCACAGCACCAGGCCTTCGCGCTGCATGGCCTCCAGGACCGGGTAGGTCTTGCGCAGGTCGGTCACGCCGGCATCGCTGTTGGTGGTGGCGCCAGCCGGGTAGAGCTTGAAGGCGACCGCGCCGATGGCCTTGGCGCGCGCGGCTTCTTCGGCGGGGGTGTTGTCGGTCAGATAGAGCACCAGCAGGGGCTCGAAGTGCACGCCGGCCGGGACCACGGCACGGATGCGGTCCCGATAGCCCACGGCTTGATCGGCCGTGATCACGGGCGGACGCAGGTTGGGCATGACGATGGCGCGGGCGAACTGGCGTGCCGTTGCGGGCACCACGGCGGCCATGGCCGCGCCATCTCGCACATGCAGGTGCCAGTCATCGGGGCGGGTCAGAACCAGGGTGGTGGGGGTGGAGGCGGTCATGGCGGCCGGGGCGTGCGTCAGTGAAAACAGGCATTTTCCCATTTCCGCCATGGCCTGACACCAAGCCCCTAACCATAGGGGTAAGCGCCTCTGAGCTAGGGCCCCTGTTCTAGGGCCTCGAAACCCTGACTCTCCCCACCCTTAGGGACAGTCCGGCGTTTGTGCTTGAAGGCAGGTGGACGCATCCCTAGTCTCCGCATCCACACCGTTCCAGTTCGGGTCGGTGTTTTTGGCAGACCCACCCTCTGGAGGCGAACATGAACATCTTGAATCAACCGGCCCACACGCACCGCACGCTGCGGCTGCGGGCCTGCGCACAAGCCAGCGTCGCGCTGCTGGCCCAACTGGCATTGAGCCAGACCGTCCTGGCCCAGACCACCGCACCGGGCGTGCGCATCGACACCGTGTCCAGCACGGCCGATGCCACCATCCTGCGTGTCACGGTGCCCAAGCCCACGCTGGACAATGTCGAGACCACCAGCGGCCTGTTTCAGCGCTTCTCGCAACGCGGTGCCCCGGGTGCAGTGGGCAGCGACAGCAGCGAAGTCGGCCAGCCCGAAGTCCCCGTGTCCGGCTTCTCACTGGCATTGCCTGTTGATGGCCAAGGCGGCGACGTCACCATCACGCCCGAAGGCGGCATCCAGCGTCTGCCGGCCCGCCTCTACCCGGTGCAGCCCCCCTCTTCGTCATTTCTGGGTGATCGGTCCGAGCCCAAGTTCACCTTCAACCCGGACGTGTGGTTCAAGGGCGTCAAGACACCCGGTCAGAAGCAAGGCGAGCGCGCGGTCTTTCGGGGTGACGCCAATGTGCAGGGCTACCAGCTCAGCCCCTATGGCTATGACCCCCAGCAAGAGCTGATCACCTACTACCCCAGCTACCTGGTCACCATCAAGCACCCAGGCAATTGCTTTCAATATGACCGCCTGCTGATCAAGGGCGTGCTGGGCACCACCCAGAAGGCCGGCTTTGACGGCATCGACCAGCGCATCGAGCGCCTGCCATTGCCCGCAGCGCAGTTCGCGCTCAACAAGAAGCTGATCAACGAACTGCGTTGCGTGCCGCCAATCACCATCAACCCGGCGTTTCTGGGCGCGCGCTACCTGATCGTCACCCACCCCAACTTCAAGGCCGCAGCCGACACACTCAAGGCGCACAAGCAGGCGCTGGGCATCTCGACACGTGTGGTCACCACCAGCGATATCACAGGCGGTGGCCCTGCCGCCACAGGCAACCAGATCCGCAACTGGATCGCCAACTACTACAACACGCACCTGGTGCGCCCGAAGTGGGTGCTGTTCCTGGGTGATGCCGAGTACCTGCCCACCCACTACGACCAGATGAACATCTGGGACAACGCGCTGAACGCGGGCGACATGTGGTACGGCCAGTTCCTGCCTGGCGCCACGGCCACCACCATCCCGCCCTTTGGCATCGGCCGCTTCCCGGTGGACACACTGGCACAGGCCAACACCATCGTCTCCAAGGTCATCGCCTTCGAGAACAGCCCACCCGCCAACCCGCTCTTCGGGCAGGACTTCTACAGCCGCCTGACGTTTGCCTCCTACTTCCAGATCCGAAGCAGCAGCGGCACCACGCCCACCCGCGACAAACGCTGGTTCGTGGAAACCTCCGAGATGGTGCGTGACTATGCCGTGGACAAGGGCTACAGCGTGGCCCGCCTTTACACAGCGGATGCCGATGCCAACCCCTTGTTCTACAACAGCGGAGCAGGCATCCCCAACGATTTGAAGAAGCCCGGCTTTGCCTGGGATGCCGACGCCGCTGACGTCACCACCGCCGTCAACCAGGGCACCACCATCCTCTACCACCGTGACCACGGCTGGTGGAATGGCTGGGGCGACCCCGGCTTCAGCACGGGCAACCTGGGTGCCATCTCGGTCACCAACAACCAGTTCCCTGTGGTGTTCAGCATCAACTGCGCCAGCGGCATCTTCGACAACGAAACCGTCAACGCCACCTACGTCACACCAGGCGGTGGCCCGCTGATCAGCAGCCTGACCACCTACTGGTCCGAAGCCTTCCTGCGCAAGGCCGACGGCGCGCTGGCCGTGATCGGCGACTCACGTCAGAGCAGCACCACCGACAACAACCAGCTCACCCTGGGCCTGTTCGATGGCGTGTTCCCTGGCTTGATCAACACCTTCGGTGCCAACAGCCCGGTGCAGCGCCTGGGCGACCTGTTGAACTACGCCAAGACCTACATCAGCGATGTGGCCAGCGGCGCGCAGAACAACCGGCACCCGCTGGACAGCAACGGCGTGCGCCCTGGCATCGTCAACCTGCGCCAGGAGCTCAACATCTACAACCTGCTGGGCGACCCGACCGTCAAGCTGCGTGTCAGCGCACCATGGAAGTTCGGCCTGCCCTTCGTGGCCCTGCAGGGCAACATCGTCAAGCTGAAGGTGCCCATCGACACCGGCTGCCTGACCTGTCCGCCTGAGCGCATCAGGCCTGAATGGATCACCGCCATCGCCATGGACCCTGCCACGCGCGAAGTGATCGGCCGCGGCCTGATCGACGACCAGGGCGAAGGCAGCATCGACCTGGGTAACTTCACCGGCAAGAACGTGCTGGTGCGTGTGGGTTCGCCCGATGGCGCCACCAGCCAGGTCGCCGCTGTTGAAACCGACGCCGATGGCGACAGCGTGCCCGACAGCCGTGACAACTGCATCGCCGTGCCCAACAAGGCGCAAACCGACAGCGACAGCGACGGCTACGGCAACGCCTGTGACGCGGACCTCAACAACGACGGCTTCGTCAACTCGCTGGACCTGAGCCAGATGCGCACCCAGTTCGGCAAGCGCCGCGTGGCGGGCGACATCAATGGCGACGGCATCGTGAACTCGCTGGACGTCAGCCTGTTTGCCAAGCTGTTCGGCAAAACGCCCGGCCCCTCGGCCTTGCACCTCACCTCGTCGGCCAAGTAAGCCAGCCCCTTCATCACCCAACAACCTGACTTCACTGTCACTCAACCGGAGTTCAACATGAAACTGCATCACTCTCTCCTGGCCACAGCCGCGCTGCTCGCTTGCCTGGGCGCACAAGCCCAGACGGTCTCCATCACCCCCGCCGTGAGCGGCGTGAATGTGGGCGACACCTTCTCGGTCGACATCGGCGCCACAGGCTTTCCCGACAAGATCTTCGGTGGCGGCTACAACCTGGCCTTTGACCCCACCATGCTCCAGCTCGATGGCATCTCGTTCCCGGCCAACTGGGAGTTCCTCACCTCCACGGGCCTGCTGGACGCAGCCAGCGGCACGGTCAGCGACATCTTCTTCAACACCTTTGCGGCGCCCATCAAGGGCGACTTCCTGACGGCCAGCTTGAAGTTCAGGGCCATCGGCGTGGGCACATCGGCCATCACACTGAGCGAGTCGGTGTCCTTTCCCTTCGGTGACGAGTTCGCCAACGCGGTACCCGTCACCTTTGTCGGCGCCAGCGTGACCGCTGCGATCCCCGAGCCCATCAGCCTGGCGCTCTTGCTGGGCGGGCTGGGCTGCGTGACGTGGGTGGCGCGCCGTCGCCAGGCCTGATTGAGGCGGCAGTGAACGGCCCAGGCAACTGACGCCTGGCGCCGGATTGAGGGGCCTTCGCACAGCGAGGGCCCCTTTTGTCGCTGTGAACTGGACAAAGCCTGCTGCAGCCCTTTATGGTGAGCCGACACCCCCTTGCTCGGCTTCCCCACCATGCGCTACCCGCTCACCTGCAGACATCGGCTCAGCGCCCTCACCTTGCTGCTGGCCAGCACCTGCCATGGCGCAGCGCAAGCGGCCGAGCCCAGGCTGTGTGTCTTCGACCTGCTGGGCACCACGGGCGAGATGTTCAACGCCAGCAAGGACTACGCCCTGGCCATGCAGGCCACCGGCACCACCCTGGCACTCAAGGTCTATACCGACGAGCGCGTGGCCGTGGACGACTTTCGAACGGGTCAATGCGCTGCCGTGCTGGCCACCGCCTTTCGCACCCGTGCCTTCAACCCGGTCACCGCCGCCACGGATGCTTTCGGCGCCGCCCTGGTCCTGCGCAATGGCCAGGTTGACCATGCTGCAGGACACGAGGTCATGCGCATGGCCAGCCAGATCTTTGCCTCACCTGCGGCAAGCAATCTGGTCATACAAGGCAAGTACGAGATGGCGGGCCTGATCGATGTCGGCGCCATCTATGCCGTGGTGCGAGACAGGCGCATGAGCACGCCCGAATCCCTGGCAGGCAAAAAGCTGCTGGCCCTGGACCACGACAAGGCACAGGCCTACCTCATCCTCAAGGCCGGCGCACAGCCTGTTGCGTCGGACATCACCAACTTCGCCAACAAGTTCAACAATGGCATGGCCGACATGGCCGCC
>Ga0209066_10005334_pt1 | contig 13595 bp, 9 predicted proteins | sample All_14_2_FD_187198 | JGI IMG/M metagenome (GOLD analysis project Ga0209066, IMG submission 187198) | Freshwater microbial communities in response to fracking from Pennsylvania, USA - Allegheny Zone_MetaG_DW_15 (SPAdes) (version 2) ...
ATCACTTGTGCCGGGAGGGCTGTTGAACATCATCTGGGCAATGTAGTCTTTGACTCCATATTTTTTAGCGTTATAAGCAGAAAGATATGCCGCGACCACAAAAATCACATCCGGTGCATCGCGCATTCCCCAATGATGTGGTTCGTTGAGTTCAACAGGGATGTTCCGTTCACCATACCATGTCATCACGTTTTGATGCTCGCGGATGGATCCTTCCAAATCCCACGGGCCGCGTCCATCCATCTGATTGAACCAGAAGAGCGGGATGGCGCACCAGGCGTTGTGAATGGTTTCAGTCAACACTTCGGCGTAGCGGATGAAATCGTCCGTCCCAGAGTACGCCCGTAACATGGGAAAGTTACCGCGACGGCTGGCCTCATACAAGGCACGGTAATTAGCTAACGTGCGGACAGGGACTCCGCCTGCTCCCTTACGTCGCGGATCCTGCCGCTCAGGATGGAAGAAATTTTCCTGCGCGTCCTGGTCTGTGCCAAGTGAGATCAAATCCAGCGCTTGGGCATCGGCGATTTTTTGAATACCTTCAATCGACGATTCCATCGTGGGAAGGCCGAAATGGTGGCGCAGAATCGGATACGGGGCGCGCCATGATATTCGTTCAGTAACAAGCTGCGGGAAGTCTGAGGCGGTTAAATTTTGAGCAGGCTGACCTTTGAGATACGCTAGAACCTGTTCGGGCGATTCGCTTCCATCGAAGATTTTTTCAAAGAAACCGAGTTTGACGGCGCGCTCTGCAACGGGCGGCGTTCCCCCAAACGCAAACTTGACCCCGGCCTCGTGAAGTTCTGCGGCTTCCTCTGCAAATTGGCCCAGCAAGCGCTCTCCATTTTCGGGTGTGAGCCGATAGGAAATACCAACGAGATCTGCTTTTTCGGCACGGGCGGCTTCGAGGACTTTTTCAATGGATACTGCCGGACCTAGAAATATCGTCCGCCAACCTGCGGCTTCAGCCAGGCGCAAAAAATTGGATATGCCCGCGACATGGACGCATTCACCCAGCGCAGCGGCAATGACAGTTTTAGCCATATTAACTCCTTATCGTTTTTTGGATGGGTTCGGAGAACTAAGGTTCAGGATCCATAAACCAATGCCTCCGGATGCCAGAGAACCAAACATGATGGCGAGTTTCGAGCTTTGTGCAATGTCTGTTGAGCCAAAGGCAAGGATCGTGATGAAGATGGACATGGTGAAACCAATACCGCCCAGAAAACCGGCACCAAGCAGATATCCCCAATCCATGTCTTCCTGTAATCTTGCCAGACCCGATTTCACAGCAAAAAACGAAAACAGAACAATCCCAAGAGGCTTGCCTATAAACAGCCCTGTAAAAATACCGATTGTATTGAGTGTGAAAATTGTTTGAAGAAAATTTCCAGAAATAACGATACCAGTATTTGCCAGCGCAAAAATCGGCATGATGAGGAACGAAACAGGTTTATGTAAAAAGTGCTGTATTTTGTACGAGATAGAGGAAGGGCTTCCGTCTCTAAACGGCAATGCAAACGCAAGCAAGACACCGGCAATCGAGGCGTGAACGCCAGATTGGAGCATCAGGTACCACATCAATATCCCTGGCAAAAGATAGGCTGGAATGGAATTGACCCCAAGCCGATTTAGAATCAGCAGGAAAACATAAACTCCAATAGCCATCAATAGATAGGCTAATGAAAAATCCTCTGCATAGAAGAATGCGATCACCGCCATTGCGCCGAGATCATCCACAATAGCAAAGGCGGTTAGGAAAATTTTTACGGAAGCAGGCACTCTGTTTCCCAACAATGCAAGTGCGCCAAGCGCAAATGCGATATCTGTGGCCATTGGAATTCCAAATCCATTTTGTGTTGGTTGCCCGTAATTGAGGGAGAGAAAGATCAAAGCTGGGACGATCATTCCACCGACTGCGGCAAAAAGAGGCAGGGAGGCATTTTTCCATTCGGAGAGTTCGCCAATGTAAATTTCACGTTCAATTTCGAGGCCGATAAGTAAAAAGAAGATTGCCATCAAGCCATCATTTATCCAATGCAGGATGGAGTGCTTTAAATGAATGGAGCCAATGTCATATCCAATTTCAATATGCCAAAAACCCAGAAATTCTTTTCCATATGGAGAATTAGCGACCAGCATGGCAGTGATCGCGCTCGCAAGTAAAATGATTCCGGATGCCCGTCCGCTTTCAAAAAATTCAAGGAATAGTGCCGTTAGTTTTGTTCTCATAATTTACTTTCAATTTTCAAATGACTTAAATGAATTGAACAGTTCGAATTAACCCAGCAGATACAGCATAGCCATTGAGCCAAGGTACATCGCAGCCAGCGCAAATCCATCCCATGAAAAACGATATGGGGTTTTTGGTGAAGCGCGGTACATCAAGCTGATGATGACTACGCCAGTCATCATGATCGTCATGACAGCGGCAAAGGCGTTGGCTGTTGTAAGAGATGCCCAGAAATTAGCTTTTCCATCAGCAAGATCGAATGCAAAAAAGAGCGCGATATTGAACAGGTTGCTGCCAAGCACGTTGCCAATTGCGAGATCAATTGCGCCGAGTCGGATGGCGGCCAGACTGGCAGCGATCTCAGGCAGAGATGTGGTTAACGCAAGGAACAAATTCCCCACGAAACTGCGTGAAAGTCCGGTGGTGGTAGAAAGCCGATCCCCGATGGAAGCAAGCCAGATACCCAATGCAATAACTGAAATGGCGCTTAATATAAAGATAATATATGCTTTGCGTGCGGGGATGCTGTCATAGTTGCCTTGTTCGGCTCCCACTTCAAGCACTTCACCCATGCGTTCCTGTTCCAATCCGGCGATCATTTTTCCGCCTGCAGCGTACAGCAAAACGAGGGCAATACTCAGCACGCTGACACCTACTCTGCCAAAGCCATTTAAGGCGGGACCGATCAACACGCCCATTGCCACCATCCCGAGCATGAGCACGCCCAATCCTCCCGAAAGGATGTGAACATCTTGGGCCTTGGCAAGTACGCGACCAGGCTGATAGGCAAGGTCGATCATCGCGATCAGCGCCAGATTGAAGAGGCAACTCCCAAGCACAGCTCCCGCCGCAAGGTTTGGCGCGTTCAACCATGCCACTGCCGAAACCCCGGATGCCAACTCCGGTAAGGATGTGACGCCAGCGATTAGTATTGCCCCGATCCAGGCACGACCCCAACCAGTTTTATCGGCGATCACATCCCCGTACTTCGAGAGCAGTGTTCCTGCCCAGGTAATCAGAGCTCCACAGATTAATAATTCGATCCAGATCATAGTTAACTCCCTTCCTAAACCCATACATTATTTAGTGCTTTTGTATGTACTATTCCAAAACAATCACTTTTTAGCTGTTTTTCGATCCTTGCAACCATTGCGCAGGATCGTCAATCCCTGCGTTGCTTCTGGCGCAATCAACACTGTGATCTTCATGTGAGGCTCAAGACGTGTATTTGCTGTTGGAACAAATGCGCGTCCTCCAGTGGCGCAGCGAACAAGTACACACCCTGGTGGTAACCCCAGCATACGAACTTCCTGACCTACAAAAGACGCGCCTTGCGCAACAACAAGGTCAATCACCATTGGCTCTTTCAACTTAATATGGGCACCGTCTCGGAGCAAGTCGCGTTCCAGCAGGGCTTCATAAATGGGCAGGTCTTTCAACAATTCAGCAACCGCATATGCACAAAAGCAAGCTACCAATAATGGAAGCATCTGGTGATAATTTCCTGTCATCTCGACGATGAGAACAATTCCAGTAAGTGGGGCACGCACAATTGCAGTAAAGTAGGCAGCCATTCCAACAACGGCAAAAACAGCCGGTTGGGGCACAATACCGGGAGCAATTCGATTCGCAATTTGGCCAAGTGCAAGTCCCAGCAAGGCACCCAATGCCAGCAAAGGGGCAAAAATCCCTCCAGCAGCGCCTGTTCCATAACTTGAAATGGTCATCAGGAATCGAATTGCAAAAAAGATCGGGATCACCCACAGGATCAGATTCCCCGCGAGGGCTGTTTCTGCAAGAGAATGACCGCCTCCAACAAGCATAGGCGAGAACCAGCCAACGACGCCAATCACAGCGCCGACACCTGCTGCAACGGACAAACTCCATCGTCCCTTTACACGAGCAAACAGATTCATTGTGCCGAGCAAACTTCTATTGAAAACAACACCCAATAAACCTGCAAAAACACCCAATAAAGCAAAAATTGGCAGGGATAACGTTGGAGGTGTTGCGTAATCAGGAATGGAGAAGACAGGAAAAGCTCCTGAAAGAACACGCGAAACAATATCTGCTATCGCAGCGGCCAGGAAAGCTGCTCCAAATACAAATGGGTGAAAGTCACGTTGAATCTCTTCAAGAACAAATATCACCCCAGATAAAGGTGCGTTAAATGCTGCTGCGAGTCCAGCGCCAGCCCCTGCCGCAATTAATGTTCGTCTCTCGCGAGGCGGTACTTTAAGCCACTTGGAAATTGCATCGCCAACCGCGCCTCCCATCTGCACAGTGGGACCCTCTCGCCCAAGCGCCAGCCCACCGCCAAGCGCCAACGTACCCGCGATAAATTTTACAGGTAACACACGCTTCCAATTCAATACCCTTAGGCGATGCAAGACTGCTTCGAGGTGCGGAATACCACTTCCACTTGCTTCTGGCGCAAAACGCCGCACCAACATGACTGACAACGATGCCCCCGCCATGCCAAAGGTCATTGGGAAAGCCCATCCCCAGAATGGATATTGATGAGCCCACTCAAGTAGTCCATTGCGAAAGGCATCTGCTCCGGCAAGCGCAATCCGAAAAAATGAAGCCATCAAGCCTGCACACAATCCTACGAGTGCTGCACGCGGGAACATACGCCGTCGTTGTTCTCTGATATTGAGGTCTTCCTGAATTTCAGAAAGTACTTCTTTTTGGGAAGCTGTGATATCCAGAGTTTCTTTGGCGTTTTGATTTTTTTGCATAAAAATATTTCCTACCGAAAAGCTAGTGGGAGATTTAGATGGCACAACATACCAATCTCATCCACCTGTCGATTCGCGAACAAGTAGCCTGGGGTGAAATTTAACCTGTCGCTCTGCAAGCGGCTCGCCATTGATAAGCGCCAATAACATTGTTACCAGTTGGCGAGCAATGGTGTACACCGGCTGATCAAGAGTAGTAAGTGGCGGCTGGGTATGGGCAGAATCAGCAATTCCATCGAACCCAGCAATTGCGATGTCACGTCCAACTTTGTATCCATATTGGTGAGTTGCGTGCATTGCGCCAATTGCTGTCAAATCGTTGACACACACAATTGCAGTCGGTGGGTTGGCAAGTTTCAACAGATGTTCTGCTGCCTGGTAACCGCCTTCCGGGGTCAGATCTGCTCGGGCAACAAGACCAGGCTCAGGGGTGATGTGTGCCACTTTGAGTCCAGCCTGATAGCCAGCATGGTGGTCATTCTCGATCTTGAGTTTGGGATCTCCGCCGATATAGGCAATCCGACTATGCCCCTGATTAACAAGGTATGCCATGAGTTCAAGGAAGCCGTTATACGAATCGACTTCCACGCCGACAAAATCCAATTGTGTCAAGGATCGTTCCAGAGATACGTGCGGAACGCCTTGTTCTGCAAGATAGTGCAATCGCCTGTCATCTAATTGAACGCGGTTTACTACCATCCCATCAACTTTGCCGCCCTGTACCCAACGCTCATATTGAGCTTTCTCATCTGGACTGGCTGGCGGAGCAGTTGTGACCAGTAGGTCATAATTTTTTGCTGATGCTTCATCCCCCAAGCCAGCAATGAATTCAGAGAAAAATGGATCAGCAAAACCAGCATTATTGGACGGAATGATATATCCAATGGTGTCTGTCTGCTGACGGCGCAACTGGCGTGCGGCACGATTAGGCGTGTACCCCATCTCATGCGCGGTTTCGACAACAAGTTTACGGGTACGTTCCGCAACATCGTCATACCCATCGAGAGCACGCGAGACAGTGGTTATGGAGAGGTTTAATTTTTTGGCGACATCACGAATAGTTGGGCGCATGGCAGGTTTTCCAAAACGTTTTGGAAAATTATATCACCGACTGATGCCCCTTATAAAATATTATTTGAACAGTCTATTACCCACAATCAGTTGCACATCCGGGCGAGACAGGAACACCTTGCGCAGTTCCGGCGTGCCAGCATGTTCGGCAATCCGCAGCGCTTCATAACATGCCCGTTCCCTTAATTGGACTGCGACCGATTCATTCCCCCGCTCTGTTTCCAAATGGCTGAGCGCCCAACACATTTCCCAGACTTGACGGTGTATGCCCATTTCATCGGATAATGCCAGCGCATCACAAAGAGTCTGGTATGCATCTTTTTTATTCCCTGCCGCCAATTGGACTCTCGCTTGCAGATATAAGACACTTGGCTTGAAATGTTGTAGTTTTAGTTCTTCATATTTTCCCAGCAGTTGATGGACGCAACGCGCCGCGCGATCCAATTCTCCCTGCGCCAGCGCCAACTCTGCCTCTGCCTGAAGGATGGAAAGGGTCTCCGGCCAGCCTGCATAGGTCTGCCATTGAAGGTCGAAGTTTTCCCAGCCTCTTTTCACTGCCGCATCTGCCTCGGTTAGATTCCCGCGCCGAATGTGTAATAAAGCCAGCATGGTGTAGGCAGGGGAACATCCGGTTTGACTGGTCTGATCGTGGTGACTGACCGCCCTCTGGCAGTACTCCAGTCCGGCATCATATGCACCCAGATCATAGTAGCACCAAGCAATCTGCTGAAAAATATCGACTCGTATTCCGGATACGATTTGGAATTCATCCATTTCCAGCGAAGATAACAGCGTTTCCAACGCCGGCCCATATTGCCCGCGTAAAATGTGGACCACATTGTGCGTGACAGCCAGGGAATATATGTAAGTGGGACTGCCCAGCACCTTGTTTGCCTTATACGCTTCCTCCATGAGGGTCAGGACAGAGTCAAATTTTCCCATCTCCAGCTGAATGATCGCCAGATTATGCAAACAACTCAACACCCTTGGAGACTGATTCAGTTCCCGAAATATTTCCATCGATTCGGTCAGGGTAGACCTGGCTTGCGCCAACTGACCGAAGAACAGGAGCGCCACACCAAGATCCAACAGCACCACACCGAGTTCATCGCGTACACCGGCCTTGCGCGCCCACCCTTCCGCGGCACGCAGGTGTTGGAGGGTGGACTCGATCTGCTTGTCACCGAATTTATGGGTGCGGGCTAAACTCAATTCGATTTGCGCCTGCGCCTTCATGTCTTCAAGAGTTTGCGCCAATGAGTGTGCCTGCATTGCGAGGGCAACTGCCTTTTCCAAATTCTGTGAATCATAAGGCAATGGAAGTATCTTACAGAGAACCACCAGAGCTGCAAGTTCCATTTTCTGGCTTTCATGTATGGAAGCCTGCACCTGCATTTCTTCATAGACCGTCACTGCTTTACGATGATGGAACTCCAATTCGTAGGCAAGTCCAAGTTGAGTATAGAGACGCAGACAGGATTCTGCATCTGCAACCGAAATATTTTTATTTAAAAGAGTACGGGATATTTCGTAGTGACCCACTGCGGTGGTCACTTCATAAAGACGCATCGCTTCATCGCCTGCGTTCAAACTGTGCTGAAAAGCGAATCCCCATTCCTTTGCCGATAGGGCATGGTGCGCCAGTTCAGCTGAAGGAGCTTTTGATTCTGTCAGCGCAGTTAATGCGCGCCGATGAAAAACTTCGCGGCGCGCGGCGCTGATCTGCCCGTAAACGACTTCACGGATGCGGTCATGAGAAACATTGTAGGGACGACTTTCGTTGCGAGTTTCCGAAATCAATCGGGCAGACAGCAACTCATCCAAGGCATCCAAGCTGTTTTGTTCGTCGGTTCCCGACACACTACCCAGAAGTTCAAAATTGCAATTGCGCCCGATCACGGCAGCGGCGGACAATACCGCCGAAGCGGATTGGCTTAACCATTCGAGACGCGACAGAATCACATCGTGGATCGTCGGCGCGAGTAAGCGGGGATCAATGGATTTTAAATTATCGAGTGTCCCCAGCGGGTCGAGAACAGGAGCAGCGGATTCTTGACTCACCCAAACCAATGCACCGTAATCGTCAAGCGCAGACAGGGTCTCGACCACGAAAAAAGGCTGACCGTTCGTCTCTGCAATCAGCCAGGCAGAGAGATCGGCAACACCTTCCACGTTTTCACCCGTCAGTGCTTGAACCATTTCCCGTATATCAGAAGCCTGCACGGGTCGCAGAGAGAGGCGCGTCACAGGCAGGTCGCGTGTCAAGCCGCTCATCCAATCACGCAATCCAGTTTGATGCGCGTGCGATTCCTCTCGTATCAAAATCAGAAGCAGGATTCGGTTGTGGCTGACGCGCCAACTTCGGGCGAGATAATGGAGCAATTCCAGCGTGCCTGCATCTGCCCACTGCAAATCGTCCATCAGCAGGATCAGCGGACTTCGGGCGGAGAGCGACGCTCCCAAACGGGCAATCGCTTCGAACAATCTTGACCGCGCCGTTGCTTCATCGCCCGATGCTTTTTGCAGGTCGGGGTAACGTTCGCGCAATTCGGGCAGGATGCGGGTGAGTTCCATCAGCCAGACATCGTCGAGCAAATCTTCAGGGGCGTTCTCGCGTTCCAATCGCTCGCGCAGTGCGTCAATGATGGGCTGATAAGGCAATCCGCTGGTCTCGTACGCACGCCCACGTAGAACATCTGCACCTTGTGTACCAGCCCATTTCAGGAATTCGTCCGCCAGGCGCGTCTTGCCCATGCCCGATTCGCCCGACACAACTGCAACTTGCGGCTTGCCCTTTTGGGCGAGATGGAATGTTTGCACCAAACTTTGATATTCATTCGAACGGCCTACAAACGGGATGTGGAACGCCTCTTCCCGCGCCTCAGCCTGATTCTCGGATACTGATGCAGGAGTTTCGCTGGAGCGGATATATGCCAGCACTTCTTCGGTTTCGGAGGAGGGTTCGACGCCCAATTCTTTATCCAGCAATTCGCGGCAGGTTTCGTATACCTGCAACGCAGCGGAGCGTTCGCCGTTGAGGAAGTACAAGCGCATGAGGCGTTGATATGCGCTTTCGTTCAGGCGATCCAAAACCAACCAGCGGTTGACCGTCTCGATGGCGGGGTGAATTAGATGGGTTTCGAGTTGGTGATTCGATAATCGGTCGTAGATCAGGTTCAGGCGTCCCCCAAAAATATTTCGTTGGATGATGATCCAATCGTTGAAAGCGGGTGTATCAGGCAGAGAGAAGGCTTCGAGGAAAGGTCCGCGCGTGGCTTCGACTGCGTTTTGCAATAAGGCAAGCGTGGTCGGTGCAATTTGATGAATCGGCTGGGTGTCTGTAACGGCTCGGGTAACAAATTCCAGGTCCAAAAAAGAGGCGCTTGAGGCATTGAAAGCAACACGATCGCCGTCCATTCGCAGGGGTTCTTCCAATCCCTTCAGAGCATCTTTAATGCGTAAGAGTGTTGTGCGCAAGGAAGATCTCGCCTGGCGGGCTTCGCTCTCAGGCCAGAAAATGGTTTCCAATTTTTCACGGGGATGAGTACCGGGTTCAACCACCAGATAGATAAACAGCGCCAGCGCCTTACGTGCTGCAAACTTCACGGGTTGGCCGCTATAAAGCACTTCCGGGGGACCTAGTAATCTGATTTCCAAGTTATTGATCACCATCTTTCCAGTCCATAACTTCTTGTCACACTCTTGTCACACCTTGAATGTAAACTAACTTCATCGTAATTATCTAATTTTGCAATCACAATCAAAATCCACCTTTGGAGGTGAATTTTTCGAACGATGAATCATTATAAGGCGAAAACTGATCTCAGTACGATATTGAAGAGATTACATTATTGCGTCAATTTCGACCCATGAATAAATTTCTATTGATGTCCATTTTTTTATTCTGGCAATGCTATTCAGTTTTGCCAATGTCAGCTCCGCTTCCGCTGGTTCCGTACCGTTTTCATTGCAGATCAAAAGCGGCGTGAGGTCTGAGTCTTTCCGAAGGAGATTTGTTATGTCACAAATTACGCAATTAGGTTCAGGCACCATTTGGGTTTGTAAGAGCTGCAACATCTGGTGGGGCAGTCAGGTCGGCAAACGTCCATCCACTAATTTTTTGAAGAGGCTCGATGGTGCGGGTTTGTTGCCTTCCTGGGAATCTTATCGAGGCTGGAGACTGGTTTCTGAACAGGAATCGATCTGTCTGGAATGCGGTGATTCGATCACTGCGCCCGCCTTGCAGTCAAATTAAGGATTCCGGCTTTATTCATTAAGAAGTATCGGAATGCTGTGTGCCGTGTAAGGTGCGGTCCACAGCATTCCGTTCCATTATTTCAGGGCATCCTGTCCTCCTAAGGGATGCCCATCTACAAGGGGCTCTGCCGACGACACAGAGCCCTTTGTCACTTTAATGATGAATGAGCTCGGGAGCTTGCCAAATGAAGATCGAAATTATTGAGGCTTAAAGTTCCCACCTGAAATCATTTTCGCCGTTTTAACCGATATCCCACATCACATGGACTGGGTGGACGAACCCGTTGAACTGGTCAGCCTGAGTGACGGTCCCGCCAAACTGGGTACAAAATGGGAGCAGAATGCAGACCGCTCGGGCAGGAAACTGGTCACATTGAACACGTTCAACATCTTTGAAAAGAATAAAAAGTTTGGGTGGTTATCTAAAAAGCCCTTTCATTCGCAGGTCACGTTTTTGCTGGAGCTTGGTCAAAATTCAACCAAACTCACATGGATCAAGGAACCTTTCAGCCCTGCGTCACCAAAAGCAAGTTTTATTCTGAATCAATAATTATCAGCTATGTCCTTCAGTAAAATTGCAATTTCCCAGTGGAGGACTATCTCACATCTCCCCCAAGTGGCGGAGACAAATACTCCCTAGTCGATGGATGTGAGTGGAGATGGTTTGTTATAGGATGAGACGAATCGATGGAAGGCAACCATCTTGCTGGAAAGCCTGCCAATCCGCCGCTGGAATATAAATGTTGTTACCCACGCAGATCTCGTTGAAATCAATACAACTGATATGCTGACAGCCGGACGAAGGCAGTGAACAAAAACAAAGTTAAAGAACGAAAGGATAAACATTATGTTAATCAAAGCAAAAACACTAAATGGCTACAAATTGGACAGTCTTGACGGAGAAATTGGAAAGGTCAAAGAATTCTACTTCGATGACAAGTATTGGGCAATTCGCTATCTGGTCGTCGATACAGGCAACTGGCTTACGGGCAGGCAGGTGTTGATCACCCCGTATGCACTGGCTGATGCAGATAAAGAAGAGCAACACATCACCATCGATTTGACCAAAAAGCAAATTGAAGACAGTCCATCCTTGAGTAGTGACAAGCCCGTCTCGCGGCAATTCGAGGAATCCTACTACGGATATTATGGAATGCCGATGTATTGGGGTGGCTCACACATGTGGGGATCTTATCCCTACATTATGCGAGACAACAAGATGTGGAAAGAGCCTGCCCATAATGAGAAAGCATCGTGGGATCCCCATTTGCGTAGCACCCAAGATGTGAGTGGTCATCACATCCAAGCCACGGACGGTGAGATTGGCCACGTCGAGGATTTCATCATCGATGATGAGACTTGGGCAATCCGATATCTAATCATTGATACACAGAACTGGTGGCCAGGGAAAAAGGTGCTGGTTTCACCGTTATGGATCGAACGCGTTAGCTGGGACGATGCAAAAGTCTTCGTCAACCTTCTCCGCGAGACCATCAAACAGTCGCCAGAATATACGGAAGAGTCTCTACTAACTCGGGAGTATGAGACCGGGCTGTATCGCCACTACAATCGAGAAGGATACTGGGCTGATGATCTGGCAGCCAATAAGCATTCTCGTTGAAGCAAACACGAGAAATAATTTTCTTGCCTGCACAACTTTCTTGACCGTGAAACTCGGGGCGAATGGTCGGCTGAAATGTTCTCTATTTTGCCTCCTGGCCAAGAAATAGATGGGTACATTCTCTACAGCGTTTGGCAGACTGGATATGCTGGTTTTTGCTGATGTTTTCGAAAAGAATGCGCCCATTATTCGCGTTGATGAAAATCAATAATTCGGCGTTCAGTTCTGTGCGTGAAGCCCACATATTGGAGCGAAGGTTCCTCGAATGTGTAGGGTTATCAGATGAAGAAATCACATCATGGCCTCAGCATCCACTGTTGACGCACAACCAAAAAATATAACCTGGCACAATCAGTCTGTAGGGCAGTATAACGCCTTGCGGCTGATGGCCGAATATAAAGAAATGATTAATGGTTAAGACGAAGATAATCTGCACACTTGGGCCAGCATCATCGAATGAAAAGATACTGGGAAAAATGATGCTTGCCGGCATGGATGTCGGACGCCTGAATTTTTCCCACAGCACACCGAAAGAAGCACTTCATACAATCGGACTCATTCGGCTTTTGAACACAAAATATCACGGGCGAATAAAACTTCTCGGCGATCTACGGGGTCATCGTATAAGGCTGGGTGATCTTATTGCTCCGGTTTTGCTAAAAAAAGACCAGATAGTCTGGCTTACCCAGCAAAATATAAAAGGCTCAAATGAAAATATACCTTTTGATTATCAAGGCCCGCTGCGCGATATTAAGAACGGACATCAAATATTCATGGACGATGGAAATATTGCCTTGGAAGTGATCGGACGGCTTAAAAACAGACTAAAGGTCAAAGTGGTATTCGGCGGTTTGCTTAAAGGACATAAGGGTGTAAATATTCCAGAAGCGCGGCTGGTATTTGACGGTATAAGCCAGCAGGATATAAAAGATATATTGTTTTGTAAAGTGCACGGTTTTGAATATATTGCGCAGTCATTCGTATGCACTAAAACGGATATTCTGGATGTTAGAAAGGCGCTTGGAGAAGACTCGCACTGCCGGGTCATTGCCAAGATAGAGAATAGAGAAGGCATAAAGAATATTGACGAGATCATCAACGTTTCGGACGGTATCATGATCGCGCGCGGGGATATGGGGGTGTCATTGCCCGTTTATGAAATTCCCATTATTCAGAAGATGATCATCAAGAAGTGTAACCATGCCGGCAAATTTGTTATTACTGCTACACAGATGTTGGAAAGCATGACGGAAAACCGCATCCCTACCCGCGCAGAGGTTAGCGATGTGGCCAATGCCATCTTGGATGGCTCCAATTTTGTTATGCTTTCGGCTGAAACCGCCGTAGGAAAATATCCTGTTGAGACTGTTAATATGATGAATAATGTAATAAAGTTCACTGAAAGATACATGATTTAGGGTTGAGATACCATATATCGTCTCCGACAATAGAACTCTTTACGTCCTGTATGGATGGTGACGGTGACAACGAAGTAATCCCAATTGCAAGCTTAAATCCAACGGAACACTCCCCCAACTGGGGGAGGCAGACACTCCCCTTCCCATGGATGTGGCAGGGAAGTGTCTGTTGTAATATGAGAATATACGCTTTGCGGACAGATTTTATCAACAGCGGCATCATCAGTTTATTTTCTATCCGTATCTATTGAAAT
>Ga0209066_10005335_pt1 | contig 13594 bp, 13 predicted proteins | sample All_14_2_FD_187198 | JGI IMG/M metagenome (GOLD analysis project Ga0209066, IMG submission 187198) | Freshwater microbial communities in response to fracking from Pennsylvania, USA - Allegheny Zone_MetaG_DW_15 (SPAdes) (version 2) ...
CGCACCACAATCTCTTGCGGCAAGCGCTTCGGCGCAATCTGGCCTTGATAGGATTTCGTCACGGAGGGTCATGATTTAATTGTCGATCTGGAATGTCGCGGCGCCTGCGGCAAATGATGGCGCTGCGTCGCCGTTGTTGATGGTTTTGCTTACTGTCAGGGCGCTGTAAATCCAGAGGTTGCCTGCGCTTGCAGCGTCCAGGATGCCCCAGCAGGTCACGACGCCCCAGTTGGCCGTTGGTGCGGGGAAGGTGATGGTCCCGTTGTTGCTGGTGGTGCCGCTGGTGCCGCTGCTGGCGGTGGTGCTGCCAGCCGATTGCGTGCCCGCCCAGTTGGCGAGTGAGCTGGTGACGGCGACGCGGGCGTAGCTGCCGCCGGTGACTTCGGTGCCTGCGGTGCTGTCTGTTGGGCAGGTGGTATATAGCGCGACGTAGCCGGTGGCTGGCGCGCCGAGCGCCTGGCCGCGCAGGATGGCGTCGACGGTTTTGTTTTCGGCATAATCAGACAGCGCTGCAGCGTGGGCGAAACTGATGAAGCTGCCCAGTGAGAGCAGCAGCGCGGCAAAGAGCAGGCGGAGGTTTTTCATGGTGAGTCCTTTCGTGTTTTCCGAGTGATCAACCAGCTACTTCGGGCGTCTGGGTTGCAGTCTGGGTTGCAACCAAAGGTGCGGGCGATGCTTTCCGGGGGGCTTTGGCCATGGCTTCAGCAGCGCTAACCATTTCGCGGCTGGCGGTGTTGCGGCCTTGCTTGTCGGGGTCGTCTGTTTTGTTGATGTAGAGCGCGCGACCGGCGGTTACCAGGGCGCGGGCGGGGTCTTTGGGTACTTCTGGCATGTCTCCGGCGGATTGATGTACGCCGCCACGGTCGTCGCCGTGATTGACTACGCAGGATTCGATGATGAGGATTTTGGGCATTTTGCTTCCTTTCAAAAAAAAGAAGCCCCTCCCCTGGAGGAGGGGCGGGTTATTAGCTGGTGAGAGCGTCTTTCATGGCGGCAAAGCTGGCGACGCGGCGAACGGCGACGTCGACGTCTTGCAGGGCGATGACGCGCTTGGTGCCGGAGGTGGCGCCGGTGTAGGGGTCGAGCATGATGTCGAGGCCGCCCCACATGCCGATCATCAGGTCTGCCCAGTTTCCGTACGCAATGGCGGAGCAGATGCCCGATGCGGTGCCTTTGGTGAGGTTGCTTGGCACAGCGTTGGTGACTACTGCATCGTAGCCCAGCACTTCGCCGACGCCGCGTTCGCTGCCGCTGGTCCAGACTGCCTTGCCGTTGGTGCTGGCGAACTCTTGCGTTTTGCGGAGCTTGCCGCGCACTTTGGCGTTGGTCAGATAGGCCATGGTGCCCACGTCTGCGTTGGCGATGGCGACGGCGGATTCGAGGTCGACCATGTGGTCATAGGTTGGCGCGCCGCCGTTGGTGCCACCGGCGACGGAGCCGATGCCGGAGGTGTTCAACAGGCCGAGAAGATCGGTTCCCCCACCTGGGCCGTTGATGGCGGAAAACTGAATGCCTTGGCCCAAGACAGCGGCAAGGTCGGCGCGAACAAAGGCTTCGACGTCGAGCGAGGATTGCAGCAAGAGGCGGCGGCTGTAATCGGTGAATGCGCCGATGGTTTTGGGTGTCAATGCAACCTGGCCGAAGGTTTGCTGAGATTCGGTGGTGGCGCCGTTTTCCGCCACCCAATAGCTGGAGGCTGAGCCGGTGGCTGATGGGATGGCGACGTTGCCGTTAAGGTCACGCAGCCAGGTGACGCCGAGGCGATCCAGCACCATGGCATTGCGCAAGAGGTCGATGAAGCTGGAGCCGAGCAGTTCGGTGGCGACGATGTTGCCGCCTGCGGTTGGGGTGCCGACCAGCAAATCGCGGTAGGCGACTTCGTGGCCACGCGATGAGGCGCGGGCGATCAGGTTGCGGGCGACGGCAGCGGCCATGGCGCCGTCAACGTTCATGCCACGGGCGAGGACGTCGACCGGGATGGTGAGGGCGGCTTCGCGGGTTTTGTCGCGCGAATCGCCGCGCTTGTCTTGCGCGGCGCGCGAGCATTCGATTTCGAACGGGGCGATGCTGGCGGCGTGCAGCGGGTCAGCGGCGGCGAGCATGGCGCGGCAGAAGCTGTACTGCTTTGCTTCGCTTTCGCTTAGTCCGATTTCCGGGGATTCTGCGGGGCGGAGTTTTCCGCTGTCTTTCATGCGGCCGAGAATTTGCGCGCGGAAGGCGTCGATGCCAGTGCCGTTGTCGATGGCGGCGTCGGCCAGGTCACTGGCGTCGAACTGGCGACCCATGGCGCGGATTTCACGGGCGCGCTCACGTTCGGCGGCAACGTGGTCGACCGTGGGTGCGACGCGAATTTCTGTGGGTGCTGCGGGAGCGGTCGGGGTGGCCGCCGGGGTTTGATTGGCTGTAGTCATGGTGCGATCTCCTTGGTGGGTGCCCTCGGCGGGCGGTAAGCTCACGACGCGGTACTGCGGCGCGAGGGATTCTGGGGCTGGGTTTCCATCAGCGGCGCGGCCAATGCCAACGCTGGCGTCGGCGGGGACGTCGACGGGCGAGACCTCGAAGGGCGTCCAGCTGGTGACGCGGTATTCGTCTGGCTGGCCTTCGCCGTTGGCCTTGACGAGCACGCGCTCGTTGATGATGTAGCCGATCGAGACGTTGCGCACCAGGCCGTCGGCGATGTCTTGCCGCAGGTCGGCCAAGGCTTCGCGGCGGCTGATTACCAGGTCGGCCATCAGGCGATTGCCTTCGACCCAGGCTTTTTCAACCGCGCCGATTCCGGCCAATGGGGTGTTGCCGATGGCGGTGTATCGGTCGTGATTCGCCAGCACGGGGGCTCCGTCGTTCAGGCGGGTGAGGTCGACTTCGTCGGATTTCAGGCCGAGGGTTTCGACCCACGGGTCTTCGAACCAGCTATTACGCAAATAGGGCTGGTCGGATGCGACGGATAGCCGCAGGCGCAACAGGCCATCGTCGGCCTGGGCGGGGTCTTGCGCGCGCAGGCTTAAGCTGGCTGGCAGGCTGCGGTGCAGGGTGCCATCGATGCGGCTGCGGGCGCCAATGGGTTGTTCGGGTTTGCTCATGGTCGGGAGTCTCCTTGTTTATCAAGTGCCAAACTAGGCAAGAAATGTCCGCTTGGGAAAGTCGGCGCTGGCGATACGGCGCGGGGCTTGTTTTGCTTTGGCTGGGTTGGCGTCTGCGTTGGCGTTTTCTGCATCGTTGGCATCGGTTGAATCTGTCGATGCTGCTGCGCTGCCGGGGGTGCTGATGGGGCCGTAAATTTCCATTTCCTCAGCGACTTCGGCGGCGATTTCATCGGGGTCATCGCCGCGCTCCAGGATGATGCGGCGACGACTGGTGAGGCCTAGGCGCAGGTTGGTTTCGTTGGCGTTGGCGGTTTTTACGGGGTCGACCGGCTGCCAGCGGCGCGGCTGCCAGCTCACGGCTCGAGCATAATCATCCAGGCGGGCGCTTTTCAGGCCGGGGGTGCGCAGGATCAGGTAGGGCAGGACGGCGGCAATGACTTCGGCATGGAGCATTTTTTTAAGCTGCCCCTGGATGGTCTTGAAATGTTCGCGCTCGCCCACGATGCCGACTTGCGCGGAGCTGTAGTTCACGCTTTCCAGGTCGTTGCCGAGGGTGACGTAGCTCATGCCGCGCGCTGCTGTCCAGCCGCGCAGGTGGGATTTAACGTGGCTGGCGGCGTCGATGTTCGGCCAGTCGCTGTCGAATTTGCGGAAGTCGTAACCGTTTGGCAGCGTGTCGAACTGGCCGGGGACGGTGGTGGCGTATTTTTCAGCGGCGGCGGTGATGGCCTGGATTTCATCCGGCGTGAGCACTTTGCCCGAGGCGCGGGCGGAATCCAGCACGCTGGAAATGATGGTGTCGGCAAACCCGGGTGGGGCGTCGCCCGTGGGCGAGACGAAAAAACCGGCGCGCTTGGCGGCGTTGCTGGAGGCTACGCCTGCGGCTTCTTCAAAATCTTGCAACATCCACAGGCGGCGGGCGCCACCGGCTAACCATGGATAGCCGCGCAGCTGGCCAACTTCACGCGAGACGAAGGCATGCCGGATTTGTGCGGCGGGGATGCGGACGTGATGGCCGACGCTCATCACGTCAGGGGTGGCTTCGCCAGTGCGCGACATTTTCAGCCAGTAGGCGATGGCGTTGCCATCGTCATCAATTTCGATGCCCATGCGCACGCGGCGGCCTTGCCAGTCGCGGCGCAAAGAAACGTCCAGCAGGGCGGGGTCGAGAAGCTGGATCTGTATCCCGAACGGGCCAGCGCCAGGGCGTAGACGGTAAAGGATTTCACCGTCTTGCGCGAGGCCTGCGAGTGCGACGGTTTCGACTTCGCGCCAGCAGAGGCCGGAGACTTCGCAGTTTTGGCCCCAACGGTTCCAGGCGCTTTCCATCAGATCGTTTGTTTTGTTGTCTTGCGTGCCGTCCGAGAGCTTGAGCCGCATTTGCAGCCGGATGCCCTGCTCGCCCAGGACGTTATCGTCGAGCTGGAGCATGTAGCGGATGGCCCACTCGTTGTTTCTGGCCAGATCATGCGCGCGGGCGCGGAGCGTTGGCAACTGGCGTTCGAGGTCGGTGTTGATGCCTTGCGAATGGGTGGGCCAACTGGCTGTCCATGCGGGTGTTTCGGCGGCGGCAAAGCTGCGCTGCGCCTGGCGCAGGTCGGCGATCAGGCGGCTTTGCACCTGGGTGGCGACGCTGCGGGTGGTGTTTTCTAGCCAAGCGGCGCGGTCGGCGGCGGATTCTTTGGGGGCAAAAAGACGGGAGATTTTTTCGCTGAGGCGCATGGGATCAGAACCGGGTGTAGATGCGGCCGGGCGCGGTGCCCTGCATCAGCGCGGCGGTGGCGCGTTCTTTGGCGACCTCGCGCTCGTAGTAAGCGATGAGGTCGAGGATGTCTTGCGTGGTGCGAAATTTCATCACGCGGTCAGAGATGTGATATTCGGCCACGTGCGCCTGGCCTTTTGCCATGTATTGCGCGAGTGCCGTGCGAGCGTCGGCCAGCCCTTTGGCGGCGATGCTGCGGCCGTCGAAACTGGATGCGGTGGTGAGATTCGGCAGGATGGTGACGGCTTGCTGGTCGAGGGTGATGCGCTCAAGCCCTGCGCCCGATCCGCGCTCAACGCGGGAGAGCAGCGTTCCCGCCCCGGCCTGCCAGGTGCTGGTGGCGGTGGCGGAAAGGCTGACGGCGTAATCGCCACCCGTGCCGCCGGTGGCAGAAAACTCAGCGGCAGCGCCGAATGGCAGGATCAGCCGGTAGATCAGCGACCAGCCGTCAGCGGCGTCGTATTCAGGGAGCGCGGTCTTCCAGGCGGCAGAATCCCCTGCGCGGAAGCTGGTCGGTGCGGTGGTTGGAGTCTCGATCATGGGGCCATGATCGAGGATGCGGCGGGCGGTTTCTAGGCAAGAAATGTCCGCAAGAGTTATTGCTTTTACCGCAGGCGCTTTAACCGGCGGGCGTGGCGGACGGAGATGCCTAGCAGGCGGGCGATGGCTTCGGCGGATTCGGTTTCTTTTTCTTGCGCCAGGGCTTCGATGTTGTTCAGGTGGTGGCGCTTCTTCTGGCTGGGGATGTAGATTTTACTGGCGCCAAAATTCAGGCTGGCGAGGACGGCGAAGCGTTGCCAGACTTCTGGGGGGATGTCCGGCATTTCGCGCCGGGCGAGTTCGATCAGGTCAAAAAGATTATCGCCGTTCGCCATGTCTGTTTTTTCTGGCGGCAAGCATGGCGGCGAAGGCGCGGGCGGCGGCGTCTGGGAGGGGTGGCGGTGGGGCGGATTCTTCTTCGGCTGCCGGGGCGATGGGTGTTGCGGGGGCTGCTGTGGGTAGGTCGGCCACCTGCCCGCTCACTTCTTGGGCATCGGGTTCGAGCATCAGGCGGCGACGATCCCAGTCGGATTTCCGCCATTTGTGCAGGTAGAGTTCGGGGTGGTGGCTGGCGGCGAGGGCGAGTATCCAGGTGTCCAGCGCTTCATTTCGTTTGCCTTTTTTGACTTCCCAGCGGTTTTTGCGCGGGTTGAAGGTTTCGGCCACGAGCTGATCGTAGAAATGGGCTTCGAGCTGCTGGCTGAAGCGGACTTTTCGCTCGTGCGGTGGGCGGTCATCGTCACCGTTCAGACGGTTGTAGAGGAGGTGCTTGGCGGTGTCGGCACCGATGAGGTAGAGCGCGACGCCTCGGCGGGTGGTTTGGCCGTTGCGCTTGACGTCCTGGTGTGATGGCTTGCCTAGGATGCTGCGGCCTGGGGTGCTGGCGCCCTTGGTGGCCATGGCGCGGCGGATGCGGCCGCTGCGCACGAAGTCATAGACGGCGTGTGTGTGGTGCCCGCCGGTGTCGATGGCGCTGGCTTCGAGTTTCAGGGTGCGTCCCGACTGATTCTGGAAGGCAATGGCGTTCAGGTAATCGGCGAGCTTGTCCCATAACGCTTGATCGGCGGGGTTGCCATGCAAGACGTGGTAGTCGAGCGTCCAGGTGATGTCGCCCTGGCCGTGGCCAAGGATGTGGATCTCCAGCCGATCATCTTGCGTATCAACGCCAGCGGTGAGCACCAGGCAGCCTGCCGGGACGGTGCGCAGCAGGTAGGGTTCGGCACGGGCGGCGAGGACGTCCGGCTTTAGGTCGCGGCTGCGATCTGCCCAGGTTTCGCCGAGGCGCGTGTTCATGAAGCGCATGAGCTCGGCGGGATCGTCTTGCGCGTCCATCCACTCAGCGGCCAGCTCGCGCCATGTCCGGCCTAAGCCGAGGGGGGAGTACAGTGCGTTAACGGTATAGCTCGGATATTCCCCTTCAGGTCTTTCTGCAATCCAGCGGGCGAAGCCACCGTGGCCAACCTCTTTTAGCATGTCGGTTTTCTGGTATTCGTAAATTTCGCCGCCGCATTCACGGCAGACCATCCAGGCGTCAACGACTTGGCGCGGTGCGTTGGGCTTTTTGCCAATCATCAGGTTGCCCCAGGCCAGCGGTTGCAGTTCGCCACAGTGCGGACAGGGGACGTGGTAGCGGCGGCGGTCGCCTTTCTCGAATTCTTTTTCGATGCGGCTGGCGTCTTTTAACGTGGGGCTGCTGGCGATGAATAGCTTGCGGTCGTGGAAGGTGGTCAGGCGCACTTCCAGCAGGCCAAGGGGGTCGCCCTGGGGGGTGCTCCAGTCATATTCATCCACTTCGTCGGCGATGGCGTAGCGCAGGGAGGTGGATTTCAGTTCGGCGGTCGATCCGGCGGTTTTGAAATACAGGATGCCACCGATAAAGCGCTTGCGGGCGGCGGAATTCTCGCTGCTGCTGTTGGTGCGCTTGGCCAGCACGCGGGCAACGGCTGGGGTTTCGGACGCCATCGGGTCGAATTTTTGCGATGCCCAGTCGTTCATGGATTTTTCGGTCGGCATGACGACTGCGGCCGGGCCCTTGGCGTGCGCCATGATGTAGCCCAGCCAGTTGCTGGCGGCTTCGGTCTTGCCGACCTGGCTGGCGGCCATGAGCACAACTTTGCGGGCGGACGAATGCTCGGAGAGCTGATCCATGATCTCGCGCAGGTAGGGCGTGCGCGATGTTTTCCACTCGCCGGGCGCGGCGCTGCCAATGGCCGACAGGATGCGGTTGGCGTCTGCCCACTCGGACACGGTGAGCGGTTGCTTTGGCTTCCATCCGCGGGCGATGGCGGCTAGGGCTAGGGTGTGGGTGGTGCGGCCCATTACTGCGCTAGCCGTCATAGCATCCACAATGCGGCGTATCGTTGCTTAAAGCGGCCTCGTCGTAAAAAATATCGCCTTGCCCTGCCCGTTCGCGCCAGTAGCTCGCCGGCCTGTTTCCCCATTGGGTGCGCGGCTGGCCGTCTGGCTGCGGGCCGTGCGTTTCGGTGGCTATGGCCTCCAGCTTGGCGATCCGCTCAAACTTGCACGGCTCCATCTTCGCCAGCCGGATCACTTCGCCGACCCGCATGAAAGGGCAACACCAGCACCCGCTTTTCCCTGGAGACGGCAGCCCTTCGGCTTTAATGATCGCTTCGCAGCCTTCGCGGTCAATGTTGAGGTCAACCAACGGCCTCACCCTATCCGGCATCCGATGCGCTTCTCCGGCATCAACCCCGATCAACTGCACTCCGCCGCCATTAGCCGCAACATGCCGCTCTATAGGCTTGATCTTGCCTTCTACCGTGCAGCCGCGAAGCAGGCGGCTTCCGGTAACTTTCAGGCGCTCCCATCGCTCAAGGATGGTTTCGGCTGGACTCACAACCTCCAGCGTCTTTCCATGCTTCGCAAGCCACGGTTCAAAGTGGTCGCTCATGTAGGTGTAGGTTTCAGGGCGTTCCTCTCCGGTGTCGGAAAACACAATCCGCCAGGGTTCATACTGCGGCAGCTTCCCACGCACAAGCAAGATGGCCAGCGCGGTACTGTTCACTCCGCCTCCGAACGAAAGCCAAAAAGTCGGCGCTGGCGACACGGCGACCGTGTCGGCTAACGAGCGGTCTCTCTGTAAAAACTCTTTATCCAAGATCGCTACTTTCTTAATCATCATCACTCCGTTTTACGTTTTGCCCGGTCAGTGTGGCTAATTGCTGGCGGGCGGATTTGTGCATTTCGCCCATCATGTCCACAACTTCTTGCTTGAGCAGGGCGATGATGGCGTCGTAATCCTTGCCGACGAGCTGACCGGCGGCGCGGTGGGGCAGGTTTTCCAGGCCGCTGCGGATGGTGGCGACGAGATCATCCAGCGCCTGGTCGACGTCCTGGCGTGGCAGCAGGTCGGCAATCAGGCGTTCGTATTCCGCCTTGGCGGATAGGGCGGCGTATTTTTCCTTGACTGCCCTGGCGGCCTGGTAGCTGTTGCCGATGTGGTCGATGGCCGGTGTGGTGGGTGGTAGCGCTTCGGAACGCGCTGTTGCCGTATCACCAGCGCCGACTTTTACGGTTTCAACCCCCTGCCCTACCACCGCGCCGCGCTCGGCAGCGTGCCGTTCGGCGACATCGCTGCGGGCCAGGTCGGCTGTCGCCAGGATGCGCGCCCTGCTGGCTTCGACATCAACCAGATCGCCCACCATGACCAGCCGCCCTGCCTGCTTCCATGTGCGGGTGACGGTGGATCGATTAACGCCCATGAGGCGGGCGAATTCGGCTTGGGTGGCTGTTGTGCTCATTTTTCCACCAGAAGATGCTTAATTTCCCGTACTACGCGTAAGGGGTGGTGATTACGCGTGTGATTACGCGTTAAGCTGTTGATATTACTCATACTACGCGTACTACGGGAAAACTGTAAACGCGAGAGAGTTATTTTATTTTTATAGGGTGCACAATTTTTTTGTTTACGCGTATACGCGCGCGTTACGCGTAGTACGCGTAGTACAAGTATCCATGCGGCTTTCAGGGCGATGGACGCGTAGTACGACGCGTAGTACGCGTAGTACGATGGGCGTATTTTCAGTAAATTCATGCTTCAACCCCGATTGCCTGGGCAAATTTGAAGTAGCAATCGGTGATCCAGGCGAGCTTTCCGCCTTCGGGCGGCGGGGTAAATGTTTGTTCTCGTCGGTTGATTGCGGCTTTTTCCAGGGCGTCATCACTCGGGATCACCATTTTTCGACTTACGCGGGTCGGGTCGCTGAATGATTTTTTAGTGGTGACAGGTTTTCCGGCTGACCAGCCGGGGATTTTTGCCAGGTGCCCGATCAGCTTTTTTTGATTCCGGATATTGTTGAAACCTCTTTCACGCGCCCAGGCGCTGTAATGTGTATACAAATGCGTGCCTAGGCAGGGGATGAACGGCAGCGGCTCGCCTTTTATTTCGATTTCCCCGGCGATCCACTCATCGACAAACACGTCGATGCTGTCTGCACTTTCTTCGATCAGGTCGGCTTTGGCCTGGGTCATGGGCGGTTTGGTGTGTTCGTTGAAATCGCCCAGGTCGAGATTCAGCAGGTGGTAGTGCAGCGCGGCGATGCCGCCTTCGTCGAGCTCTGTTTTTACGTCTGCGTAAAAGCCTTCGGGCAGCTTTTCTGGCGTCCAGATGACTGCGTAGCGGCGGTCATCCTTGTCTAGCACCAGCGGCTGGCGTTCGTTGGACAAAAACACCAGATTGACGTGGTTGCGTTCGTCATGGGCGGCCACGTTTTTTGGGTTGATGCGGATCCATTCGCCGGTGACGATGCCTTTCAGCTTGTTTTTGACGTGATACAGCTCAGCCCGCGCGACGACTTCGTCGGCGATCAGGAATAATTTTCGGCTGGCCCAGTCATTAAATTTATCTTCGATGGCGCTTTGATCGACGATGCGGCCGTATTCGCCATAAATTTGCATGACGGTTTCAAAAAACAGGTTCTTGCCAGCGCCTTGCGGGCCGTGAAAAATCAGCGCGGTGCGCATCTTGGCGCCGGGGTGCTGGATGGGGTAGGCCAGCCAGTTGAGAACCCACTTGAAGGTTTCGCGCGGGTTGCTTTCGCCGCTGCACAGATACTCCAGCAGCTCCAGCATGACGCTGCACGAGCCTTGCTTGGGCGTTGTTGGCCAGCCGCCCCAGAGGTTGCATTTGATGCGCGGGTCGCTTTCCGCCGGGTCGAAGCCGACTTCATCGAGGCGGACGACGCGCTTCTGGTTGCGCATGTCCCGCATGCCGTGCTCGGGCAGGATGTCTTGCAGGTCGGCTTTCGGGATTAGCATGTGTTCAGCGCTATCGAACCACGTGCCCCCCGCGCCGTAGATCATCGCGAATCGCTGGACAGCTTCGTCGATTTGGATGATGGATGGTAGGTCTGTTTTTTTCTCTCTACCACTTTCCCCCGCCCCCCCGGGAGGAAAGCCCCCCGCACCAGGGTTGGGGGGAATATGCCATTCGAGTGCGTCAATCTTGTTTTTTATCTGCGCGGCGACGGTTTGCTCGCCTTCGCGCACGCGGAGATCGTTGAAGTCGTTGTCTCCCTTGCGATCATCCGGGCGCGGCGCTGAAAAAGTCGGCGCCAGCCATGCGCCGGAGGTGGTGAGCGCGGCTTCCTGGGCGCGCAGGACACCGGCATTTTGCTTGCCGTGTGGCTGGCCGCAGTGCTTGCAGGTGGCGTCAGTCACCGGGGTGATTTTCTTGCAGGCGAGGCAGCGTTGCAGCCAGTCATCATCGGCGGCGTAGAGGATTTTCAGGCGCTTGCGGTTGGATTTCCAAAGCAATTCGCCGACGGGCGCGAGGTTGTTGGCGTCGAAAGCCACGGCGACGGGTAGCGCGCTGGCCTCGGCCAGGCTGGCGGCGGTGGCGAATCCTTCGGCGACCAGGCCGATGCCCCGCATGGGGCCGCCGATGATGTAGTGCAGCCCGGCTTTCAGCATGCCGCGCGGCCAGTATTCCTTGTCGCGCCCTTCGCGGCGGGTGATCCAGTCTTTATGGTGTTCGCGCGAGAGGATGAATTGCAGCCCGCGACGGCGGCCGTCTTTGTCGAGCATGGGCACAACCAGCGCGCCGTGAAATTTGGCGAGGTATTCGTAATCTTCTTTTTCCGCGCCATCGAGCATAACGCCGTCATTGCTTTCAAACACGCGCAGGCCGTGGGCGCTGGCCAGGTGCTTTCTAGCCAGGTAGTCGTGTTCGTTCGGACTGAAAATCTCTCGGCTGGCAAGCCACACGGCATTTGACCAGGCGGCGGCGCGTTCGGCATCGGCGTGCGCTTCGGCTTCCGCCTGGCGCTGGGCTTCTTTCAGCCGTTTCTTGTGGGCTTCGATCTGCTCGGGTGAGAGGGTGTGCTTTTTGGATTTCTTGCTGCCGCATTTCGGGCAGCCGCCGGTGGTTTTGAGCGGCATTTCATAGCCGCAGCCTTCGCATGTTTTGGTGAGGTCGATGGTCTGGCTGCTGTTGCCGTGATCCAGCCAGTAGGCGCCGGTGATCCAGATGCCATCGTCGAGCCGCAGTTCATGCAGCCAATAGGCGCCGGTTTGTTTTTGGCGCTCGCCCATCACGTCGCAGCGCACGGAGCGGGTGGATTCAACGATGATCTCGCCCACTTGCACGCCGCCATTCGAGCGCTTGACGGTTTCGAGCATCAGCCCTGCAGCGCGGAGCTGCTCGGCGACTTGTTGAGCGTTGCGGTAATTCATGCGCGGGAGAGGTCGATCGAGTTGAGGTAGCCAGGCAGCTTCTTGGCGAATTCTTCGCGCGCGGCGCGTTCGGCCACGCCGTAAAAATCGAAGCGTTTTTTGTATTTCGGGATGTCGACGAAGTACATGATCGGCTTGACGGAGCTGCCCAAGGCGCCAAAGCTGAAGCGCTGGTAAATGCCGGGGATCAGCTTTCCATGGCGGGCGTAGATCGCAAAATAGACAAAGCCGCGCGTGCCCTTCTTTTTATTGTCCTTAGCCAGCCGCTTGCCGCCATCACGCATGTTGGCGCGGTAGCCTTGTTCGCCGAACGATTTGAAATAAGACATGATCTGAACGATCTGCGCGGGGCTCATGTTGCCGTACTGGTCCAGCTTCGCGGCAGGGCCTGGGACAATCGCTTTGCCTGGTGGCAAAATCCCCGCCCGTTGCAGCGCGACTTCATGCCGTTTCAGTTTTCGCGGGCCGCCGTATATCTCGGCTTGCAAGATGTGCGAGGCGGTGACGCCGGTTTTATTGCCCCAGGCGTCAAAATCAACCAGCGCCTCGAGCTTGGTGGTCGTCGCTTTTTTATAGCGCACCGACCGCAGCACCCAGGGCGTCGGCCGGTCAAATACCTGCGCCATATTTTTTGCTGAGGCCTGCATCGCAGCATAGGCCGAGTCATTCAGCGCCCGCACCACGTTGATCGTCGCCTGCTTGCCAAGATAACCCACCTCAGCCTGCAACCGATTCAGCCCGGAAGTATCCAGCGTAATCCTCATCCCGGTTGCCTATCCAAAAAACCCACACACACCAAAAACTTCGAGGCGCGAATTACCCGTGAGGGGGGATGTGGGGAAGGACCCGTTGCGCTGGTTTTGTTTTGCTTTCATTACTTTCCCTTTCCGCAGGGGCGCGGGGAATTGTGGTGTTGGTGGGCGGCATCGCGGGCGGCGGCGCTGGATGAGTGCTGGCTTATCCGTTCGGTGTTGTGCCACAAGACATAGATCGACTGGCCTCCCACGTTGTATCTGCCGATGATGTAGTCGGCGCACGCGATGGCGTGATCTCCCTGCCGCTGCCAGATCATGGCTCATGGCGGGCCTGCCAATCATCTCGGCAATCGCTGTCGCACCAGCGCGTATCAGCTGGCAGCTGTGCTTGGCAGTTGAGGCACTGGCCCGTTGCGGCAGGGGCGGCTTTTGCTGCTTGCCTTGCCTGCTCAACCTTGCCGTCGATGAGCGCGTCCATGCGCACGCTGGCGAGATAGATTTCATCTGCCATTGCGCTCGCCTGCGCTCGTTTGGCTCAAGATGGATTGCAGGTGCGTCGCTGCCGTGATCATCTCAAGCAGCTCGCGCTCTAGCGTGCGGCGCTCGTTGGTGGTCACTTTGCCGTCACGCATCGACTCATCGACGCGGCGCAGGTAATCGCCGAACTCACCACACAAGCGCGTGAGCGCCCCACCCACATCGATGTCATCTACCTGCGGCTTTGGCATGGCCACATAGCCTAGCTCATCCGCCTCGGCCAG
>Ga0209066_10005337_pt1 | contig 13589 bp, 11 predicted proteins | sample All_14_2_FD_187198 | JGI IMG/M metagenome (GOLD analysis project Ga0209066, IMG submission 187198) | Freshwater microbial communities in response to fracking from Pennsylvania, USA - Allegheny Zone_MetaG_DW_15 (SPAdes) (version 2) ...
ACATCATGGAGATCGAGATCGGAGCCGTAACGCATCATGATGCCGCCACCGTTCACTTCGCTGTAATTGCAGGCGATCGTACAGTTGGTGAGCGTCAACAGACCGTAGGCTGTCGAACAAAAAAAACCGCCGCCCCCGACACCCCAGTTGCCGTTTGCCAGAGAGACGTTGTTCGAAATGAGACATCCCGTGAAAACCTGGCGGGCCGTGGAATTCCAGGCGACGGCACCGCCGCAGTCCGATGTGCAGTTCGAGACGATGATGCAGTTCTTGGCGAGCGCAACTGTTCCGTAGATGGCGCCCCCTGCCATGCCCGACACGTTGTTGGAGATGACGCAATCGGTGAAATACGCGCCCGAAGAGTAGATGGCGCCTCCTTCTTTCGTCGTTCTGTTGTTGATGAGGGTACACCGGACTATGTCCGCCCCTTCCGAGGCATAGAGCGCTGCGCCGCCGGAAGTGTTGTCGTTATTTTCGAAAAGGCAGTCGATCACCGTCGCAGGTCGGGCGACGTACAGAGCCCCGCCGCTTTTGGTCGTCGCAGTGCAGCCGCGGAATATGCAGTTGGAGACTACGGGGATTTCATTGTAATAGGATGTGTTCGAATTAAGACAGATCCCGCCGCCACCGTAGGTCACGCCTTTGCCGTTGAGGATTGTCATGTCGTAAAAGCTGATTCCACGCACGGAATAGTAACCGGGCCCGGTGTTGCCAAGATCGATGGTCACCTCGCCACGCATGGCCGGTCGGTCGTTCTCGCCGTCCCAGCCGCGGAAAGTCACCGGACCCCCCAAAACGATCGCGCCCACATTCGGGGTCGAGCTCTGCGTGACGTCAACCGTGTAGGTACCCGTGAGGTAGCGGATCTCATCCCCATTCTGGACTCCGGACATCACGCCGTAGAAAGTCTTCGCATCTGCTGGCGAAAGCCCGTTTTTGGAATCATCACCCGTAGGCGACGCGTAACGGATTGTTGAGGCCTGCAACAAAGCGGCGATGGATAGAACGGTAAACACTGTGACGGTCTTTTTCATAGGCTCCATCTCCCTTTATCCGGAAAAAGGTTCAACCTTTCTCCTCGCTTTGAAGAACAATTTCCTCATCACACTTGTATTATACGAATCTTTTGCCGCGGCGTCTGCGGAAATCATGCTTGAGGTACAAATAAGGTACATTGGCGTTTGGAGCGTTTCATCCAATGTTTACCGGCCTCCGGCGCGTTTCCGGAGGCCGGGAAAAGGTTCGTCCTCAGAACGTCTTGCCCGGCTTCCAGACGGAACCGAGATCGAGTTCGCGCGGAAAGTCGCCGCCTTGGAGAAAGGAGATCGTACACCGTGCGATTTCAGCGCCGTGCGCGAAGGGGTCCATTTCGAGGCGCGTCACCGGCTTCAGCCACACCGGACCGAGACCGCGGTTGGCTTGGGAAACGACGCCGACGTCTTCGGGTATCCGCACGCCGCACGCGAGGAGCGACAGAAAGCCGCCCTGCGCGAGATAGTCGTCGGTGAAGAGGATCACGTCCGGAAAGGGCCGGCCGTCGACGATGTGTTTCTTCGTCGCGCGGAATGCCGCCCGCACGACGGCTTCGGTGTCGCCTTTCCGAGGGATCCGCACCGTTTCCGTCGCGATGCCCGCGATGCGCAGCGCGCATGTCGCGTCGAAAGCCCCTTCCGCGTAGACGAACTGCAACACGGACTTCGCACCCTTCCGCACGCACGTCTGGATGAAATCGGGGACAGCTTTTCCGCTTCGGAGGTGGATCCGCCCGATGCAGTTCCGCGCGTTCGAATCGGCCGCGGGCGCGGGCGCACCGTCGCCGAGAATTGCGAACGGCAGGCCGGAATCCGCGATCAGCTTCCGCGTGTCGGGATCGGCACCGCTTTCGAGAACCACGTTCCACCGGTCCTTCAGCCTCGCTTCGAGCTGCAGAAGCTCGTCCTTCTTCCGGCTTCCCGACGCGGACACCGTCATCAGCCGGTAACCGGCCTTCACAAAACGCGACCGCATCGCGGAAACGAGCTGGACAAAATAGTAGCTGTAGCCGGTTCCCCGCACGTAGACGAGGATCCGTCCGCGCACTTCCGGACCCGCGTCGCACGGCAGAACCACCGACCCCACACCGCGCCGCGGCTTCACCCACCCTTCTTCCGCGAGACGCGCGAGCGCGGTGCGCGGCACCTTGGCGCTCACGCCCGCCGCGTCGGCGAGTTCGAGAATGCCAGGCAGGGCTTCGTACGGCCTGTACACGCCGCGCGCGATCGCGGCTTTGAAGCCCTCGGTCATCTGTTTGGCGAGCCCTATACGGCTTTCACGGTCGATTTTGAACGGCAGTCGCATGCGATATTTCTTCTGTTTCGCTGATTCCCACGAGGCTCCGGCCGCGCGGTTGAACGCGCTCATCAGCGCCCCCGAGGGCGTGCTCCCAAGGCCAGCTAAAAGAGCGTACACCACGCTGCGCCAGATCGTCCAGTGGATTCCCCAGGGGCTCGTCGACATATCCCCGCGACTTCGACACGCGCGCGGATTGATGTGGACAGCCTCTGCCTTGACCACTATACGGAGGGGAATGAGCATCACGCGTATGAGAATACTGGGCTTCGCTGAAATTCACGGGGCCCGCGTTTGACGCGCACTCCGGGCAGACGCGCAACCGGGCTTTTTGCGACCGCATCTTCATCGTCGACCGGGCCGGGTTAAATCCGGAGAATAAGTGACGATGCTGGCGGTATGAATCTGCCGAGTCGCACGCCTGCCGCTATCCGGCGAACTCTTTTTCTGCTGTCAGGAAAGGCCGGTGCGTTCTGTTAAGCAGTGCACGGTTTCATTGAGGATACTGCCTGGAGCGAGCGGCTCGCCGTCCGCCTGCGCGAAGGCTTTGGTGCGCTTGACACTCCGCGCCATCTTTTGACATGCTACCCAAATAAAACGATGACTCTTGTCGGATCAATGGTTCTCACGATCTATGCGAGTCCGGTGTCGGCTGAAGTTCATTTTTTGTCATTCGACGGTGAGAAGGGGAGGTGGCCTTGTCAAAATTTCTTATCGCTTGCATGTTGACGGCCGGTGTTGTGATGGCTGCGGAACGGCCCAACCTCCTGTGGCTGACGAGCGAGGACAATTCGTATGATTCGCTGGGATGTTACGGAAACACGCGTGCCCGGACCCCCCACTTGGATACCCTTGCCAAGAAGGGGATTCTCTACGAGAACTGTTATGCCATGCCGGTTTGCGCGCCCTCACGCTTCACGATCATCACAGGCCTGTATCCGACGACGTGCGGTCCGGCTCAGCATATGCGCGCCAACGGGAAGATTCCCCCTTGGTTGACGGGCTTCCCAAAATTTCTCAGGGATGTGGGCTATTTCACCAGCAACAACTCAAAAACGGATTATAATTCGCCGTTGATTCAACAGGCGGATGCTTTCTGGTGCGAGAACGGCAATCAGGCAAGTTGGGCGCATCGGCCGCAGCGGAAGATGCCCTTTTTCAGTGTGTTTAACCACACGGTTTGCCATGAGAGCTGCCTTTTTCCGGCGGAAAAGAAGTTCAGTTTCTCGCCGGCTGATCCATCCACGGTTCGCGTGCCCCCTTACCAGCCGGACCTTTCGGAATTCCGCAACGATATCGCCCGTGCCATGGATTGCGTGACGGAGATGGATCGCCAGTGCGGTGAGAAGCTGGCGCAACTGGAGGAGGCCGGCCTTGCCGAAGACACGATTGTCTTTTACTATGGCGACAATGGTGGAATCACGACGAGGACCAAGCGGTTCCTTCAGGATAGCGGGACGCATGTGCCTCTGATCGTCTACTTCCCTCCCAAGTGGCAGCACCTTGCGCCCGCAGCCCCTGGGTCGCGCGTCAAGGATGTGGTGCACTTTGTCGATCTTGCCCCGACGGTTCTCTCCCTCGCGGGCATAGAGATTCCCGTGTATATGCAGGGCCGGGCCTTTGCCGGTCAGGCGAAGAAACCGGCACGGGAGTTCGTCTTCTGCTCGCGCGACCGCATGGATGAACGGTATGACATGATCCGCTCCGCGATGAGCGAACGATATCTCTATATCCGCAACTTCCGTCCGGACCTGCCCTATGTCCAGCTCCTGAATTACAAGTTTCAGGCGCGGGATTATCAGGCTTGGGCGCGGTTGGCCAAGGAGAATAAATTGACGCCTACGACCGCGCGCTTCTGGGGTGCGAAACCTTCTGAGGAACTCTATGACAAACAACTGGATCCGGATTGCATGAATAACCTTGCGGCAGAGTCGGCGTGCGGCGAAGTCTTAGAAAAGATGCGCAAGGCCTTGTACGCGTGGATGGTGGCTTGCAAGGATAACAGCCTGATGCCGGAAGGTGCGGCGTATGAAGGCTATGAGGCGTCCCGGATGGAAGGGGCCTTCTCTGCGGAGCAAGCCTTGGCTCTTGCGGTCAAGGCTTCGGACCGAAAGGCGGAGCATCTGCCCGAGTTTGTCAGAATCCTCTCAGAGGATCAGCGCGAATACATGCGCTGGTGGGCCGCCCAAGGCTGCGCAATCCTGGGCAAGAAGGCCGCGCCCGCAGAGGCGGTATTGCTGAAAGCGGCGAAGGAAGACGCCTCCGGCGCGGTTCAGGTCGCTGCGGCAGATGCGCTGCGTCAACTGGGCCGGACAGCGGAGGCGGTCGAGACGCTCCGCCGCTGGTTTCTCCAGGAGGAGAATGCCGCGTATGCGTTGCAAGCCGCGAATGTGATCGATCGTCTGGGTGAAGCCGCGCGCCCGCTGTTGCCGGAGATCAAGGAGCGGGCAAGCGGGAGAAGCAAAGGGCGAAAGGGCGGCGAGAATTATGCTCTTCGCATAGCGAACACGCTTCAAGATGTTCTCTCTGGAAAGCGGGAGCGGCTCGTGTACCCGGAGGTTAAGTAGCAAGGCAAACAGGATGCTAGCCAGTCTAGTTGATGAAAGAAAAATCCTCCTCGGGCTGTGTGCGGCCGCTGAAAGGATGCTCTGCGAGGCCGACTGCCGCACCGTGCCGATCGAAGTCGGCATGCAGAACGGCGTCATGGCGACGGGGCTGGCGATCGGCGTGCTGCACAGCCATGTGGCGGCATTGCCGCCCAATGTTTTCGGGGCGTGGATGAACTTTCCGGTTCGATCCTCGCCAACTGGTGGAAGCGTAAGCCGCTCGCCGCAGAGGCGGGCGAGATTCGGACGGCATAAAAAGGGGGAACGATGAGCGGGTCTAGGAGTATCTGTGCGGCGATTCTGGTTGCGGGGTCGGTCTTGGCGGCTGAGAAGAATCCCGCGACCGACTGGATGGCGGAGGCGAAGGTCGGCGCATTCATGCACTTTCTTCCCGGCGCGTCCAACTTTCAATTGGTGGATAAGTTCGATGTGCAAGCCGTGACGAAACAGTTGGTTGATTCCGGGGTGCGCTATTTTGTTTTTACGCTGGGACAGAACTCCGGCTACATGAATGCGCCCAATGCCGCGTATGATGCGGTCGCGGGTTATGCCCCGGGGGAACGGTGCGCCATGCGCGATCTGCCGAACGAGTTGGCCGCGGCGCTGAAGCCTCACGGGATCAGGCTGCTGCTGTATCTGCCGTGCCAGGCGCCGAACCGCGATCTGCGGGCCATCCGCGCGTTCGGGTTGCCGGAGACGCCGGAGAACCGCGACCGCAAGATCGACATGGCGTTCGCCCAAAAGTGGGCGAAGGTAATCCAAGAGTGGTCGGACCGGTATGGCGGGGCTGTCTCAGGCTGGTGGTTTGACGGCGGATACGAATGGGTCGGCTTCAATTCCGAGATCGCCCGCGTGTATGCCGCAGCCGTCAAGCACGGCAACCCGGAGGCCGTGGTGACGTTCAATCCCGGCGTCAGCCTGAAGCGGTGGACAGACGCGGAGGACTACACGGCGGGTGAGCTCAACGAGCCCTTCACGTATGCCTGCGGCGGGCGCTGGCTGGACGGTTCGCAGTGGCACGTGTTGACGTTCTTGGGGAAAACTTGGGGGTCGCGGGACACCCGCTACCCGGATGAGGCGTGGGCGAAGTGGGTCGGCGGGGTGACGGCAAAGGGCGGCGCGGTGACGCTTGACGTCGGGCCCGGCTACGGAGCCTCGGGACCGGTCGGCGCTCTCGAGGAAGGGCAGGTGCGGCAGCTGAAAGCCATTGTGGCCGCGCTCAAGCGGCAAGGTTAAGCGAACAGCAGGGTCGCGAGTCCGGCGAGGAAGCAGTAAAGCCCGAACATCCAGAAACCGCCTGCGCGCAACACGCGCACCAGCAGGGAGATCGCGACGTATCCCACAACAGCCGAGATTCCGGCGGCGGTCAGCAGGAGCCACGCGGGAAGCGCGTGCGCGGCGGAAGAGGGGGTGATCCCCGTAAAATCCATCAGCGCGGCGCCGATCAACAGCGGCGTGCTCATCAGGAACGAGAATTCGGCGGCCTTGTCGGGCGCGATTCCCGCCATGCGCGCCGCGGAGATCGTCATGCCCGAGCGGCTGATCCCCGGCAGGACCGCCAGCGCTTGCGCGATGCCGACCAGCAGCGCCCGCGCGGCGGTGACGCCGCCGTTGCCGCCCGCCATCCAGCGCAGCGAGCACAGCACAGCGCCGGTGAAAATCAGGAAGCCTCCGACCGCCCGCGAGTCTTCGAAGAACGCGTCGATCTTGTCGTGGCACAGCACATAGAAAAAGATGGCCGGCATGGCCGAGATCGCGAGGTGCCCGGCCGTCTGCCAGCTTGCGCGGTCGCCCTGCAGCCAGCCGCGGATGAGCCGTGCGATGGCGGTGCGGTAAAAGAGGAAGATCGAGACCAGCGTGCCGAGGTGGAGCACGACTTCCAGCCGCACGCCAGGATTGTTGATCTTGAGCAGGCTCTGGGCCAATACGAGATGTCCGGAACTGCTGATGGGAAGGAACTCGGCGATGCCTTGCAGCACCGCCAAAAGAAAAACGTCGAGGGTTTCACACATGCGTCAAAGTATAGCGGTGTCGGTGCGTCGCGGTCAAAACATAGCCGATAAAATAAGCGCGCGCCGCCGTTGTTGCGGGCGGCCTCAAGCGGGATGGCCACCGGGTGCGCGTGGCCGAAGTTGGCCTTGCCGGGCTCCCCGGTTTTTGGCATTCTATAAAAAAGAAGTTTATTTGTGTGATCAAATGAATGTAGGGCGGGTGTGTGCCAAACACCGTAAACGGGTGTACGCGTCGTGACGCCCCGTTGTCTGCCGTGTAAGGAAAAGGATGTGCGCTATGAAAAAAATTCTCGGTCTGCTTATGGTCTGTGCCCTGTGCGTCCATGCCGAGACGAGGACGTGGCTGGGCGGCGACGGCAATTACGCGACGCCCGAACAGTGGGAGGGCTCCGCCGTCCCGGTGGCCGGCGACACCGCGGTGATCTCTAACGGAGCGGTGACGGTGACGGCCGCGGACTCGTTCACCGGGCTGGTTGCGGTCGTCCTTGGGGAGGCCGGGAAGATCGTCTGCGGACAGACCGTTGAAACGGAAGCCTCGGTGTCCTTCAGTACCGGCAACGTTCTGCGGGTGTCCGCAGGGGAACTGGTGTTCCACGGGTATGCCTCCGGCACCGGGTTCACAAAGGAAGGTCCCGGGACGGTGCGCTTTACGGGCCGCAACAGTGCTTCCGCCGTTTGGGTGCCTGGGCTGCGCGAGGCGCGGCTCGAAGGTTCTTTCGACCTCACGTCGCCGAACAACGGGACCCGCGTCTCCGCGGCGCTCGACATGGCGAACACGGCCTGGCCGGCGGTCTCTACGAACACCACGTTTGTCTACACCGGCGAGATCTATCTGGACGGCTCCGAGTATCTGTTCGCGGAGTCCGTCGACGACAACGTCTATCTCGCGATCGGCGGAAGCACCGTGCTTTCGAACCAGTCCTCCACAACGGTCTCGCAAGGCTCTGTCCTGCGGACGGCGGGTTGGTACCCGGTCGAGCTGCGGCTCGGCAACAACCTCGGCGCGGGCGGCTCCCTGAACGTGTACTCCACGGGCGGCGGGATCGCCTGGAAAAAGGGGATCGCCGCATGGCAGGCGCTGCGCGACTTCAACGGAGGTGCCTTCCTGCGCAGCCCCGGCACGCTGGCTGTGAATTTCTCCGAGGGCGTCCTGCTCGCCACGGGGACGGTGGCCGTTTCCGCCGGCACGGCTTCCGGCGCGACGAACACGGTCGGGGTCAACACGCTCGGCGGGGTCACGCTGAACGGCGGCACGCTGACGCTTACCAACGCCGCCTGCCGCGTCACCTCCTTCAGCGGCGCCTCGAACACCCTGCTCCGGCTGGACTTCGCGGGGCTGACGCTCACGAACGACACCGACTCTTTCCATTACGGCACGACCGCCGGCGTGGGGACATGGACCAAGGACGGAGTCGGAAAGCTCCAGTGGGCCGCCCGCAGCGCGTTGCAGTACGCGCATGCCGCCACCGTTGTGAACCAGGGGATCGTCGCGCTCGGCAGTTCCGCCAGTTGGCTGGGAGATTTCAACTTCGGCACGTTCACCGTGAACCACCCGGGCATGGTGGACACCCTCATCAACGGCAACACGCAGTTCACCAGCCTCTGGGGCGACGGCGGCGTGACCAACTCAAGCGGCGGCGCACCTAACAATCAACTGCGGATTGTGGAAGGCCCGTGCGAATTCAAGGGCAAAATCAGCGGGAGCAACCGCTATTACAGCAAGGGCGCGGTCGCGCTCACCGGCACGAACAGCACGTTCCCTGGCAATTTCGCGATCAACAGCATCGGAGGACCCGGCATCACGGGGCTGAAGAAGATCGGCCTCAACGGCCAGCCGTCCTCAATGGGAACGTCCGGCAGCATCGATATCCGCGAGGGCGGCGGCACGCTCCTGTATCTGGGAACAGGGGAGACGACCGATAAAGTTTTCTCTCTTTATCCCTCCGCCAACCGGGCGGTCATCGACGGCGGCCAGAACGGCGGCGTGACGTTCAACGGCACGTGGGCCTCTTCGGGCGGCAGGCTCGTCCGCGTCGCCGTAACGGGGACCAACGCGGCGGGCCCCTGCGTGTTCAACGGCGCCTTCACCGAGCATTCGCTAAACGGCACGAATTATTCCACCTATCTCGCCAAGGAGGGCACAGGGACGTGGGTCTTCAAAAGCAACGCGGGTCGGGCCAACCGCGGGGTCGTCGATGTCCGCAACGGCACGCTCCAGTTCGAGTCGCTGGCCGAGGCGGGCACGGTCTGTTCTCTGGGACGTTCCGACCTGCTGTTCTCCGACACGATCAGCTCGATCACGAACGGGCTCGGCGTGCCGTATGCGTTCAGCCTGGGCACAGCCACTACCATCGGGACACTGGAGTACATCGGCTCCAATGCCGTGACCTGCGCCACCCGCAAGCTCGTCCTGCAAGGCGACGGCCGGCTGAAGTCCGACGTCGCGCCGCTGACGTTTGCGGGCGGTGTCCAAGCGCTCACGGCCGGCCCCAAGACCCTCTTCCTCGCCGGCTCCGCAACCAACGTGATGGGCATCGTCGCGGACGGCGCGGGAACGGTCGGCATCACCAAGGAGGGCGCCGGCACGTGGAAGTTCTCCACCACCAACTCGTTCAGCGGCCCCTTGGCCGTTCAGGCCGGAGAACTCCTTCTGGACAAACGGGGGTATTCGTACTACCGGTTCAATCTGCTGCAGCGGAATTACGATGTCCCCGGAGGCGACATCAACATCGAACTGACCGAAATGGCCCTCTACAGCGCGGACGGCGTCCGGCGCAATCTGAACCTCGTCAAGAACGGCACCAACAACGTGGCCGGGCTCAACCCCGGCGAGTTCTGTCCCATGGGCGCGTATCCGAGTTACACCACGCCCTACATCCGCTACGACAGCAACCTGTTCGACGGGGACGCCAATTCGCAGTGGACGACCGACACCGGGGCGTATCTTCCGGCCACGCCGATGCGGCTTGTGATGCGGCTGGCCGAGGGCACGCCGCCCATCACGGGCTATGACCTTCAGGGCTGGCTTGTCGGATCCAACCGCTTCCTGTCGGGCTGGTCCCTCGACGGCAGCCGCGACGGCACGGCGTGGTTCAACCTCCACACGGTCACGAACTATGCGCCGATCCCTCCGGCCACAATCGGAAGCGACAAGTGGTGGTACAGCACCGGCACCGTCACGCCCGGCACCGGGTTCGCTGTCGCCGACGGACGGCAGACGGAGGCCCAGCTCAAGGCGGGCGTCCAGGTGAGCGTGTCGTCCGGCGCGCGGCTGACGTTCCTCGGCGGGACGGAAGCCCTCGGCGCGTTGAGCGTGGATCTCGATGCCGGCGGCGGCACGATCAGCGGCCTGGAGCTGGCGCAGAACGGCCGGCTCGACCTCACCGGCAGTTCGATCCAAGGGCGGAACTTCGCGTTGCCCCTGACGGTCAGCGGCATCACCAACCCGGAGAATCTCAGGGGGTGGAGCCTCTACATCAACGGCCAGCTGGTCCGGGACGCCGCGCTGCGGTGGGACGCCGCGACCGCAACCATCCGGGTGTACGCCCTCGGCACCTTCATCTCGGTCTTCTGACAGCCGGAGCCCGTGCCGTGCTGATGAGGTGACGCCCGCGGGATGAGATGCCCCTGCCGAACGTCAGCGGTGGTGCGGCGGGATACCCTCGCCTCCATCGCTGACGTTCGGCCCGAGTGCCCATCGTTCCCTTGCTCGTGCCCAAGCACAAGCTGCCGCACTCGCCCAACCGCGCGGACGTGGTCGCCATGCTTTTCTGGGAACTGCCTGAACCGGGCGTGCTCTGCTCGCCGCCGGAAGACAACTCGGATTTCCTGTCACCCACACGAAAAGGCGCGTGCGGGAAGATTACGCAGGGGAAACTTGGGATGAGTTAGATATGCGGGGTCGTGTGCAATGTCAAATAACGACCCTTCGACCGTTTCATTATCTTGTGCGCCTTTTGGTTTCTCTTGCGGCCCTTCCTTAACGGCCATTAGATCCCGACCTCGATCTTTATTTCGTCTTCGTCGTCCCACAAATCCTTTTCCAGTGGTTCTGTGTGCATCGTACTCGGAAGAATCCGCTCAGGCGGAAATGTGAGCAACACCATGCTAGTCACATACACAGATGTGTCGGAACGCGCAAACGCTGGCAGACTCAGAGGATCAATCAAGATTGCCTCTGCGGGCCACCAGCCGAGTGAATTTTCCGCGGACTGTCGAGATATCACATCGGGAAAGAAAATCTTGTGCCAGTCCTTCCACTCCTGTCCGCCAGTCCACAGAAACACCGTGGACAGCATGAGCGCCGAAAGCAGCGGGGTTTCTTGTTCTCTCCATTTGGCCGGGGACAAACGCCGCACAGCATCAAGATGAGTACGCGTCTGCGTGAGGTCTCTATTACTCATTTCGAGCCAAGCATGCGTAGCCTGATTCAAGAGGCTGTCGGGCTGATTTATCAATGTTGAGCGCATCGTTGCTAGGGCACTGTTGCCTAAGTCGGAATACCATGCACCCGAAGTCGCCAGTGCTTTTGCTGCAAACACATGCCATGGCGTGGCATGGCAGAAGTCCAAATTTTCAAACTGTACTCGCATAGAATCGAGGATCGTCGGATTCAGCGTCATGCTGTAGGCTGCAGCAAGGCACCATGCATGGATAGCCTCTGTCTCTGGCACGCGTTTGTTTTGCGCATCCATATCGCGCAGAAGAGCGCAAAGCGCATTCTCGACGCATCTGCCGTACGTACTCGATGCCGGAGTCTCGCCTCGGGAGAGAAACGCAAGCGTCGCAAGGCTGGTTAGGGCGACTGAATTCCCGCCCTCTCCCCAGTGACCATCGCTATGTTGCTGCTGCATCAGCCATGACAGAGCAGATGTCTCGACCGGCCAACCAGACCTAATTGGCCGTACATCATTTGAGCGTGAGGTTACACATGACATCGAGAAGAGTGCCATAACCAGTGCCATGAGCACGCCTGTGAGGTGCATTATCATGTTCTGCCTCGCCAATGTCGGCTAGTGCCATAGAAATCGTATTTCGACATTAGCGCGTCGCGCGGGCGTACCCGCGAGAGAACACTGATGTAACTGTAATTACAGACAAGACATTCTGCCCGATGTTGTGTCAATTCTCGCCTCGATTAACCGATGTTTGTCCAATGTCGAAATACGACACTATTCTTGCTCCGGCAGACCGACGACATGTTGTTCCTGCTGGGTGAGATCAAGCGGCTGGCCTCCGAGGGCGAGCCGGAGAACGTGGAAAGTGATCGCACATAAACACCTCATAACTCATATAGCAAGCTGTCGCGCTGTCACTGGTTATTCGGCGTTGTTGTGTCCTGGCTTTTACTGCAATCTGAAGGGTCGAAGTGCGTTCATTCGCCTCGCGGCGTGCGATGGCAGACTCTCCACAATCCGGAGGATGACTTCGTAGACACGGCCCATGTCCTCGTGCTTGACACAGCCCTCAAATGTGTAACGTGCGTAACAAATCGAGTCGGTTTTTGCACCGGCAGCTTCTGATATGGACACCAAAAGTCCTTCAATGTCCTGCCCTGTGGCCCCGTTGAGTATTGGCGCTTCGAGATCCTTAAGGTTCTGAAGCTCCTTGATAGCGGATCTCTTGATGTAGTCGTTCTCGTTCTTCACTCGGCCGGCGTAGCGGCCTCGACCTTGATACTTGCCAGCTTCGATTTTCTCGATCTTGTAGACCAGCGGATAGCAACGGATACACAAACCACGCCACATTCGCTTGTGGCGATCTGTACCGCAAGCGACACAGCGGGGAATTGCATCATTCCAGCCCTTCTCAACCCTAATCATCGCAAGTGCCTCAACTTGATCTGAGCTTACCCGAGCCGTGCGGCCTCTGCGGCCACATGCCCGGCAAGAGCGGAAACAAAGGCCTTAAGTCCTGTCATCGAAGAAAGTTCGGAATACTCGCCTGTTTTGGCGGCCTTGCGCGGCGCGGTGATGACGCACGCCGTGGTGTAAAGCTGCTCTTGCACCAGCTTCTGACACAACAGGTCGTAGCGCTTAAGATACGACGCGTCTTTGAAAGACGCAAAGACAGGAAAATGCGGTGATTTGTCTTTGACGGCAAGCCTCGACTTGGGGGCGTCCTCGACCATCATCAGCCAACCGACGAACGGCCGGGGCTGCTTGCCGAAGGCCTCTTCGCGATAGGCGGTCCACAAATCATGAGCGGTGCCGATGGCCTCCTCGGTCCGGTTGTTGAAGTTGTTGCCGAAGGAGGGGCCGACGTGGCTCTTCAGTTCGATGGCGGCAATCAGTTGGCCCTTGTGGATGACCAGCAGATCCCAGAGCTTGGTCGGGCGGAAATAGCCGGGAAGCGTCAGAACGGCGCGTTGTCTGTGGATCTCGGCACGAGCCAGTCCGTTGGCCTTGATCACATCGAGGATCAACGACATGAAGCCGTCCATGTTCTTTCCGGAAGTCACTCCGGCGCGTTCGCCCTGGTCGGCCTTGCCGGACTCCAATTGCTTCTGTTTGGCGGCTTCGCGGTTGCCCCAAAAGGCTTTCACGGCTTTTCGGGCTTTCTTTTCGTATTCGACAAGATCAAGGGCCATTTATTCTCCGTTCCCTTCAAGGGCGGACCGTTCTTCTCTGGACAGTCCGTATAG
>Ga0209066_10005339_pt1 | contig 13586 bp, 12 predicted proteins | sample All_14_2_FD_187198 | JGI IMG/M metagenome (GOLD analysis project Ga0209066, IMG submission 187198) | Freshwater microbial communities in response to fracking from Pennsylvania, USA - Allegheny Zone_MetaG_DW_15 (SPAdes) (version 2) ...
CCCTCGGCCAGCCGCGAAACCCGGCAGGAGATGCAGGCCCGCCTGTTGCGCGAAGCCGAAGAGGCCCGTCTTGCCGCGCTGGAAGCCGCCAACCGCCGTGAGCAGGAAGAGCGCCTGCGTGCGATCGAGGAAGAGCGTCGCCGTGCCGAGGAAAAGGCGCGCGCCGAAGACGTTGCCGCCACCCCGGAACCTGCACCGCAGCCGGTAGAGGCCAAGGCCCCCGCCGCCGATGCCACGCCCGCGCCGGTTCAGGCCGCAGCGCCCGAAGCCGAAACGGCCAGTGTCGCCGAGCCTGCTGCGCAAGCGGCGGAACCTGCGGCCGAAGCGCCTGTCGCAACGCCCGCGCCGCGCCGCTTCACGCCGGTCGCCTCCACCGCACCGGCCAAGCGCCCGGAACCTGCGGCCAAGAAGCCATCGACCGGAAAGCCCGACCGCAAGGCGGAAGACCGCCGTGGCGGCAAGCTGACCGTGACCCGCGCGCTGAACGACGATGAAGGCGCGCGTGCGCGCAGCCTCGCCGCGCTCAAGCGTGCGCGTGAAAAGGAACGTCGTGCGCACTTTGCCGGGCAATCCCAGCCGCGTGAAAAGCAGGTCCGCGACGTGGTCGTGCCCGAAGCGATCACCGTGCAGGAACTTGGCAACCGCATGGCCGAAAAGGCCGCCGATCTGGTCAAGGCGCTGTTCAAGATGGGCATGATGGTCACCATCAACCAGACCATCGACCAGGACACCGCCGAACTGCTGGTTACCGAGTTTGGCCACAACCTGGTCCGCGTCAGCGAAAGCGACGTGGACATCGACACCGCCTCGGATGTCGATCCCGACGAATCGCTCAAGGTGCGTCCGCCGGTCGTGGCGATCATGGGCCACGTCGATCATGGCAAGACCAGCCTGCTGGACGCGCTGCGCGGCACCGACGTGGTGCGCGGCGAGGCAGGTGGCATCACGCAGCATATCGGTGCGTACCAGATCAAGACCAAGGGCGGCGATCAGGTCACCTTCCTTGATACGCCGGGCCACGAAGCCTTTACCGAAATGCGCATGCGCGGCGCCAACGTGACTGATATCGTCATTCTGGTGGTTGCGGGCGACGACGGGCTGATGCCGCAGACGATCGAGGCGATCAACCACACCAAGGCTGCTGGCGTGCCAATGATCGTGGCGATCACCAAGGCGGACAAGCCGGAGTTCAACCCGCAGAAGATCCGCGAACGCCTGCTTGAGCATGAAGTGATCGTCGAGGCGATGTCGGGCGATGTGCAGGACGTCGAAGTTTCGGCCAAGACCGGCGCCGGTCTTGACGATCTGATCGAGAAGATCCTGCTTCAGGCCGAATTGCTGGAACTGCGCGCCAACCCGGACCGCGCCGCCGAAGCGACCGTGATCGAAGCCAAGCTCGACAAGGGCAAGGGGCCACTGGCCACCGTTCTGGTCAACCGCGGTACGCTGCGCGTGGGCGATATCCTTGTTGTCGGCACCCAGTCGGGCCGCGTTCGCGCGATGCTTGACGACAAGGGCCGTCAGGTAAAGGAAGCCGCGCCATCGCTCCCGGTCGAAGTGCTTGGCCTTGGCGGTGTGCCGATGGCGGGGGACACGCTGACCGTGGTCGAAAGCGAAGCGCGCGCCCGCGAAGTTGCCGCCTATCGCCAGGAACGCGCCACCGCCAAGCGCACCGCGCAGGCACCGGCAAGCCTTGAAAACATGTTCTCCGCGCTTGCCGCCAAGAACACCGTGATCGAGTTTCCGCTGGTCGTCCGTGCCGACGTGCAAGGGTCGGTCGAAGCGATCGTCAACGCGCTCAACAAGATCTCGACCGACGAGATCAAGGTGCGCATCCTGCAATCGGGCGTGGGTGCGATTACCGAAAGCGACGTCAATCTGGCACAGGCCAGCGGCGCGCCGATCGTGGGCTTCAACGTCCGTCCCAACGCCAAGGCGCGCGAACTGATCGAGCGCAACAAGGTGCGGATGAAGTACTTCGACGTGATCTACCAGCTTACCGACGATATCCGTTCGGAAATGGCGGGCGAGCTGGGACCGGAAGCGATCGAAACGGTCGTCGGCCGTGCCGAGGTCAAGGAAGTGTTTCCCGCCGGCAAGAAGGACAAGGCCGCAGGTCTGCTCGTGGTCGAGGGTGTCATCCGCAAGGGTCTGCACGCACGTCTTACCCGCAGCGATGTCATCGTCAGCCGCACGACCATCGCGTCGCTGCGTCGCTTCAAGGACGACGTGGCCGAAGTCCGCGCTGGGCTCGAATGCGGCGTGCTGCTGCAGGACACGAACGACATCAAGGCTGGCGACCAGTTGGAAGTCTTCGAAGTCGAGATGCGCGAACGGACGCTTTGAGAGTAGCGGCCCGTGCAGTCGGGCCTTCTTTCCCCCTCCTGCTTGCGGGAGGGGGCAGGGGAGGGCCTTTTGACGGCAGGGTCGACCCGACAAGCCCTTCCCCGGCCCGTCCCACAGACGGGAGGGGAGCGCAATGGCATTCGCTCCGGCACGCCGGAGGAATGGAGACTTGCAAATGACCCGCTATGTCGCCCTGTTCGGTTCGATCAACGTTGGCGGCAATCGTCTGACGATGGCGGACCTGCGCCATGCGTTTGAACGCGAAGGGTTGACCGGCATCGAAACCGTGGTCGCCAGCGGGAACTTGCTGTTCGACTACGATGATCGCCCGCTCGACGGGCTGGAAGACCTGTTCGCGCACGTCCTGCGCGACCGCTTCGATATCGAAAGCTTCGTGGCGGTGCGCGACCGCGCCGCGATTGCCGAAGCGGTGGAGGGGAACCCTTTTACCGGCATCGGCGCGGACAATCTGGTGCACACCATGTTTCTGGGGGCGCAACCCGATCCGGCGGCGTTTGCAAAACTGGCAGCCGACCATGCCGGGCGCGGGCCTGAAACCCTCGCAATCGGCAACCGCAGTCTCTATATCGATTTCGTCGATGGGGTGGGGAACAGCCGCCTGACCAGCGCCTTCATCGAACGCCGCCTCGGCACGCGGGGCACCGCGCGCAATGTGCGCTCGCTTGCCCGTATTCTTGCGAAGATGAGTTAGATTTGGCCCGCCAACCCGCTACCCCGGAAACCCGCTCCGTCCGCCTGCTCAAGGTGGGGGAACAGGTGCGACACATCCTGTCCGAACTGCTGATGCGTGGCGAAGTGCACGACGCGGTGCTGAATGCGCATACCGTGTCGGTCACCGAAGTGCGCATGTCGCCCGACCTTCGTCACGCCACGGTCTTCGTCAAGGCACTGCTGGGTGAGGACGAGGAACTGGTGCTCAAGGCGCTGCGAACCAACACTGCCTATTTCCAGCGCGAAGTGGCGCAGCGGCTTGGCCTGAAATATGCCGCCAAGGTCAAGTTCGTGCCCGATGAAAGCTTCGACGTGGCCAGCCGGATCGACAGCCTGCTTGCCGATCCCAGGGTCCGGCGCGATCTGGACTCCGGCGGCGCAGACGACTGACGGCGGGCGCGCCATGGCCAAGCTCTATTTCTATTATGCCAGCATGAATGCGGGCAAATCGACGAACCTGCTGCAAGCGGACTTCAACTACCGCGAGCGCGGCATGGCGACCATGCTGTGGACCGCATCGCTTGATGATCGCGGCGGGGAGCGCGCGATCGAAAGCCGCATCGGGCTGCATGCCGATGCGCACCGCTTCGATGCCGCAACCGACCTGTGGCGGCGGGTGATGGATGCCCATGTGGTCCAGCCCCTGTCGTGCGTGCTGGTCGATGAAGCGCAGTTCCTGACCGGGCCTCAGGTCTGGCAGCTTGCCCGGCTGGCCGACGAGGCCGGGATTCCGGTGCTGTGCTATGGCCTGCGCACCGATTTCCGGGGCGAACTGTTCGAAGGCGCGGCGGCGCTGCTGGGCATTGCGGATTCACTGGTCGAACTGAAGGCGGTCTGCCACTGCGGCCGCAAGGCGACCATGAACCTGCGGGTCGATGCCGGTGGCGGCGCGGTCCAGGCGGGCAACCAGACCGAGATCGGCGGCAACGATCGCTATGTGGCGCTGTGCCGCAGACACTTCACCGAGGCGATGGGACGATGAACCCCGACAGTATCGTATGGGCGATCGCAACCGTGGCGATCCCGATGATCTTTGCCATCGTGTTCCACGAAGTGGCCCATGGCTGGACGGCGCGGGCGCTGGGCGATCCGACCGCGTCGGACATGAACCGGCTCAGCCTCAACCCGCTGCGCCATGTCGATCCGTTCGGCACGATCATCCTGCCCGGCCTGCTAAAGCTGAGCGGCGCGCCGGTGTTCGGCTGGGCCAAGCCGGTGCCGGTGGATTTCCGGCGGCTGCGCAACCCGCGGGTCGGGATGATGCTTGTCGCCGCGGCGGGGCCGGTCACCAATTTCGTGCTGGCGATCGTTGGCGCGGTGCTGCTGGGCCTGCTCGTGCGCGGGGCGGATCTCGGCACGGAGCCGGGGCTGGGCATCCGCTTTGTGGCGGAAAATCTGCGCAACTTCCTGATGATCAATATTTTCCTCGGCATGTTCAACCTCCTGCCGATCCCGCCGTTCGATGGATCGCGGATCGTCATGGGCGCGCTGCCTGCACCGCTGGCGGGCCTTTACGCCCGGCTGGAACCGTTCGGCCTGATCATCGTCTTCGCGGTGCTGGTCATCCTGCCCTATTTCGTGCCGGATCTGCATCTGGTCGAACGCCTGATCGGCCCGCCGGTGCAATGGGCGCTCGACCACCTTGCCGCGATTGCCGGTGCGGTTGCCGGACCGGAGCCGATGTGACCGCCGTGGTCGATGGCTGGATCATTCTCGACAAGCCGCTGGGCCTGGGATCGACGCAAGGCGTTGGCGCGGTAAAGCGCAACCTGCGCGAGGCGGGCTATGGCAAGGTGAAGGTCGGGCACGGCGGCACGCTCGATCCCCTGGCCACCGGGGTGCTGCCGATTGCCCTTGGCGAGGCGACGAAGCTGGCCGGGCGGATGCTTGACGCAAGCAAGGTCTATGCGTTCACCGTCTGCTTCGGCGTGCAGACCGATACCCTCGATCTGGAGGGCAAAATTGTGGCCGAAAGCCCCGTGCGGCCTGCGCCAGAGCACGTCAGGGGCGTTTCAGGTACGTTTCAGGGCGTTCTGGAACAGGTGCCACCAGCCTACTCCGCGCTGATGGTCGATGGTCAGCGCGCCTACGATCTGGCGCGGGCCGGAACGGCCGTGGCGCTCAAATCTCGCAGCGTCACCATTCATGCACTGACGCTCGACGGCATCGAAACGGACGGGGCCGGAGTGGTGGCAGCGACGTTTACCGCCCATGTTTCAAAGGGCACTTATATCCGCAGCCTGGCGCGCGATATTGCCTGCGCGCTCGGCACGGTCGGGCATGTCACGATGCTGCGCCGCCTGCGCGCCGGGCCATTCGCGCTGACCGAGGCGATTTCGCTGGACAAACTGAACGATGTGGGTAAGGGCGCAGACCTCAAGAACGTAATCTTGCCGCTGGAGGCAGGGCTGGTCGACATCCCGGCTCTCGATCTTGATCCCCAGCAGGCAGGGGCGGTCCGTCAGGGCCGCGTTCTGCCGGGATTGCCCTTCGATGACGGGCTGTACTGGGCGCGACACGGCACTGTTCCGGTCGCACTGGTGGAGCTTTCAGGCGGTAGCCTGAGCGTGGTCCGGGGCTTCAACATCAGCGATGTCGCGGAGTGAATAGCATGTCGATTACCGCAGAAAAGAAGCAGGAAGTCATTCAGGACAACGCCCGCGCCGAAGGCGACACCGGTTCGCCGGAAGTCCAGGTTGCGATCCTGACCAGCCGCATCAAGACCCTGACCGAGCATTTCAAGTCCCACCACAAGGACAACCACTCGCGTCGTGGCCTGCTGATGATGGTCAACAAGCGCCGTTCGCTGCTTGACTACCTGAAGAAGAAGGATGTCGAGCGGTACAATGCTCTCATCCAGAAGCTCGGTCTTCGCAAGTAACCCAGCGGAGCGGCCCCTAGCGGGCCGCTTTTGCTTTCTGGGCACCCCGCACCGGCGCATCTGGCGCCATTCAGGGTCCGGGATGCGCAGATGAAGCGGGCGGTTCCACAATTCGGTGGAACCCCTTCGGGGCACGATACAAGGCCCCACACCGGACCGGGACGGAATCCCCGGCAGCAAAAACCCGCATGCAATAGGGCTGCGGGCTGAAGGAAATGCAATGTTCGACGTCAAAACCGTATCGCTGGAGTGGGGCGGAAAGACCCTCACCCTCGAAACCGGCCGCATCGCCCGTCAGGCCGATGGTGCGGTCCTCGCCACGTATGGCGAAACCGTTGTCCTGTGCGCGGTTACCGCCGCCAAGTCGGTCAAGGAAGGGCAGGACTTCTTCCCGCTGACCGTCCACTATCAGGAAAAGTTTTCTGCCGCCGGTCGTATTCCGGGTGGCTTCTTCAAGCGCGAACGCGGCGCGACGGAAAAGGAAACGCTGGTTTCCCGCCTGATCGACCGCCCGGTGCGTCCGCTGTTCCCGGAAGGTTTCTACAACGAAATCAACGTGATCGCTCAGGTTCTGAGCTATGACGGTGAAACCGAACCCGATATCGTGGCGATGATCGCTGCATCGGCTGCGCTGACCATTTCGGGCGTCCCCTTCATGGGCCCGATCGGCGCTGCACGCGTCGGCTTCAAGGACGGCGAATACCAGCTCAACCCGTCGATGAGCCAGGTTGCCGAAGGCCGCCTCGATCTCGTCGTTGCGGCAACCGATTCCGCCGTGATGATGGTAGAATCCGAAGCCAAGGAACTGACCGAGGACGAAATGCTCGGCGCGGTGATGTTTGCCCATGACGAAATCCGCAAGGTCGTCGGCGCAATCATCCAGCTCGCCGAAAAGGCCGCCAAGGATCCCTGGGACATCGACCTGTCGGACAACACCGCCGACATCAAGAAGAAGCTCAAGGACATCATCGGCGCCGATGTTGCCGCCGCCTACAAGCTGACCGACAAGTCGGCCCGCTCGGCCGCGCTCAACGAAGCGCGCGCCAAGGCTAAGGCTGCTTTCGCGGACGAAACCCCGCAGACCCAGATGGTCGCCATCAAGACCATGAAGAAGGTCGAGGCGGACATCGTGCGCACCGCCATCCTCAAGGACGGCCAGCGCATCGACGGTCGCACCACCTCGCAGGTTCGCCCGATCGAGGCGATCGTCGGCTTCCTGCCGCGCACGCACGGTTCGTCGCTGTTCACGCGCGGTGAAACGCAGGCCATCTGCACCACTACCCTTGGCACCAAGGATGCGGAACAGATGATCGACGGGCTGGATGGCCTTTCGTACCAGCGGTTCATGCTGCACTACAACTTCCCGCCCTATTCGGTCGGCGAAGTGGGCCGCTTTGGCGCGCCGGGCCGTCGTGAAGTCGGCCATGGCAAGCTGGCGTGGCGTGCGCTGCACCCGGTGCTGCCGTCGAAGGAAGACTTCCCCTATACCATCCGCGTCCTGTCCGACATTACCGAGTCCAACGGCTCGTCGTCGATGGCTACGGTGTGCGGCGGCTGCCTTTCGATGATGGACGCGGGCGTTCCGATCGAGCGTCCGGTTTCGGGCATCGCCATGGGCCTGATCCTGGAAGGTGACGAGTTCGCCGTGCTGTCCGACATTCTGGGCGATGAAGATCACCTGGGCGACATGGACTTCAAGGTTGCGGGCACCGAAGCTGGCATCACCACGATGCAGATGGACATCAAGATCGCGGGCATCACGCGCGAGATCATGGCCCAGGCGCTGAGCCAGGCCAAGGAAGGCCGGGCGCACATCCTGGCCGAGATGACCAAGGCCCTGTCGAGCGCGCGGACCGAACTTTCGGCTCACGCTCCGCGTATCGAGACGATCACGATCGACAAGTCGAAGATCCGTGACATCATCGGCACCGGCGGCAAGGTCATCCGCGAAATCGTGGCGACGACCGGCGCCAAGGTCGACATCGACGACGAAGGTCTGATCAAGATCTCTTCGTCCGACAATGCGCAGATCGAAGCGGCCAAGGCATGGATCCTCGGCATCGTCGAGGAAGCCGAAGTCGGCAAGATCTATGATGGCAAGGTCGTCAACATCGTCGATTTCGGCGCTTTCGTGAACTTCATGGGTGGCAAGGACGGTCTGGTCCACGTCTCCGAAATGAAGAACGAGCGCGTCGAAAAGCCGACCGATGTGGTCAAGGAAGGCCAGGCCGTGAAGGTCAAGGTTCTTGAAATCGACCCGCGTGGCAAGGTCCGCCTGTCCATGCGCGTCGTCGACCAGGAAACCGGCGCTGAACTGGAAGATACCCGCCCGCCGCGCGAGCCGCGCGCCGACCGGGGTGATCGTGGCGACCGTCGTGGTCCGCGTTCCGGCGATCGTGGCCCGCGCCGTGACGGCGAAGGCCGTGGCGATCGCGGTCCGCGCCGCGAAGGCGGGGATCGTCCGCGCCGTGACCGCGACGATGCTCCGGCGCCCGATCACATGCCGGCGTTCCTCAAGTCCGACGACTGAGGCGGTTTCGCCAGAGGCACATCAAACGGAAAGGCCCCGCTGCACGGCGGGGCCTTTTCCTTTTCAGCGCGGCGGGATGGGTGCGGTGGCCTTATGCCGGGGCAAGCAGGGGCGGCTGCCTGCGGCTGAAACGCGCCAGCCAGCCGGTCAGCGGCGCTTCGATGCGGCGGTGCACCAGATCGCCAACCAGCAAGGCCACGAGCAGGGTTGCGGGCACTACGACAAGCTCAGGTGCGGCGGCACCCAGCAAGGGCACGATCACAAGATTCATCGCGTGAAGGTGCCACAGGTAGGTCGCGTAGGATGCATCGCCCATGCGATCGAGCACGGGAATGGCGGGTAGCCTGCCATCAAGCCCGCGCGCCCCGGCAACGATCATCAGCGCCGGAACGGATACGCCAAGCGTGTGGCCCAGTCCGGCATCACCCAGCGTTGCGAGCGCGAGGAACCCCAGCGGACAGACCCATCCGGGCGCGCGCAGACCGAACCACGCAATGACCATCCCGCCGCCAAACTCCGCGATCAGCGGCGACAGATAGAACCGTGTCCACGGCGTTCCGGGGAAGGTTTGCGCCAGCACCCCGGTCAGGCACAGCACTGCGGCGGTGCCAAGGATCGCGGTCTTGCGTGGCAGGATCATGGCTGCGGCAAACAGCGTGTAGAACGCCATTTCGAGGCACAGCGTCCAGCCCACTTCCAGCACGGGCGAGGTAACGTCGCGCGCTTGGTTAGCCAGAGTCGGCACCAGCAGCAGCGAGGGCAGAAGGCGGTCGAAATCGCCCGGCTGGGTCAGCCCGAAGGCAAACAGCGCCAGCGTGGCCAACCAGTACAGCGGCACGATGCGGATCAGGCGGCGGCGCAGGAAATCGCGCCCGTTACCTGCCCATTCGCGGGTCGATACGACCATGACGAAACCCGATATCACGAAGAATATCGAAACCCCGTGCTTCATCCAGTACACCGGATTGGCCGCATAGCCGGTGACAAGGCCGTAATTGTAGATGTGCACCACGACCACCATCGCGGCGGCGATGGCGCGCAGGTAGTGGATGGAGCGTACTTTCCCGGTCTGGCCCATGCGCCATGGATGGTCGTTTTGGCTTAAGATCGGGTGAAAGCGTGTCCCTCAGGCCGCATCGCTGAGCGGGGAGGGCTGCTCTCCGGCCAGAAGCACCTGGTTGCGCCCGGCCTGCTTGGCGGCATAGAGCGCCTCGTCCGCCGCGCGCAGTGCATCGCTGGTGGTCTTGTAGGCAAAGGCATCGGCAATGCCCCCGGAAAAGGTGATCCGGCCAAAGGGCATGTCGGTGGCACGGTTGACCAGGCGTCGTTCCGACAGCTCCTCACGCGCGGCATCAAGCTGCTTCCATGCCTTTTTCGGCGTCATCGCGCGAAACAGGATGGCGAACTCCTCGCCGCCGTGGCGGGCCACGTAGCAGCGTGCATTGGCAATGCGGCTGAGCGTATCGGCTACGACCTTGAGCACGCGATCGCCCGCTGCGTGGCCGTGCGTGTCGTTGATCCGCTTGAAGTGGTCGATATCGCAAAAGGCCACGCACAGCGGTTCGCCAGCGGCACCCGCGGCGGCGTATTCGCGTTCGAGCAGGGCTTCGAAGGCACGGCGGTTGGGCAGGCCGGTCAGGTGATCCTCGTCGGCCACGCGGCGGGCTTCCTCAAGGTTCTTCTGCAGATCGAGCGCGCGCTGTTCGGACTGGTTGAGGTTCTCTTCCACTTCGCGGGTGCGGTTGATCATGGCGCGGGCAAGCCCCGCCAGTTCGGTTATCACCACGCCCGCCTTGCTGACCTGTTCCAGTTCGTCGACATGCTGTTGCAGTGCCGCGCCATATTCGCTGGTTGCGGTGCGCGCCGAACTCGTCGTGTGGGAAAAGTCCTCAAGGCTTTCCTCCAGCCGGGCCATCAGCGCCGCCAGCATCTGGGCGCTGCTGTCACCTTCATCCTGGCGGTTCATTTCCTCCAGCCACTGCAAGGTGACCGGCAAGCCTGCCTCGGTGCGTTCAAGGATTGCCTGGGACAGGCGGGGGTTTGCGCCAGTGACGCAGTCGTAGGCGATTTCGAGCGTCCACGGCATCACTTCCAGATCGTGGTCGATCAGGAAATCGGCTACTTTCCCCAGCAGACGGCGTTTGGCCGGGAGCCATATCTCACGCGCAGTGGGATCGCGGAAGCTGGCGATATCCGGCGCAGGCGCCTCATCCTGCGGTTCCGCGTCGCCCGCGATACCAAGCCATTGCAGAAGGCGTGAGCGCGAGCCGCGCGGAGAGGGATCATGTGTCATGCATGGCAGGACGGCACTGTTCCGCGGTTATTAACCACGTCACCCGGCAGAAACGCCCCGCTACGTGTTGTTGCGGATGCGGTCCCGACCGGGTGCGACAGGGTACGGCAAAAGGTTCAGCGCACGCGCGGCCCGCCGAACGGCATCGGCGGGGGCGGGCGGCGATGCCCGCGCGGCAATTGCGCCTGATAGGCCCGGCCGCAATGTTCCACGCAATAGGGGAAACCGGGGTTCACCTTTTCACCGCAGAAGTGGAAGTCCGGCTCGCCGGGGTGGCCCATCGGCCAGCGGCAGATGCGGTCGTTCAGATCGAGCAGGCTGGTTTTGTCGGCAATCTCCGGGCTGGGCCGGGCGGGAACCAGACGGCGCGGCGGCGCGGGCGGGATCGGCGCCTGCTGATCGCCCGGACCCTGGCGCAGGAAGCCGCCGGGGCCGACCGAAACGATGCGCGGCTGCGGCTTGGCAGCAGGTGCATCGACAGCTTCGCCATCGGCCGCTGAAGCCGAACGTACTTCCGGGGCTGCTGCGGGCGCGCGCGGTGCGGCAGGTGCAGGACGCGGGGCTGCGGCGCGCGGTTCCGGGTCAGCCGCCGCGGCGGGGCGCGCTGTCCGTGGCGCGGGCGCGGGGGAAGCCTCGGCCTTTTCGGCAGGCCGTTCGGCGGCCTTTTCAGCAGGCTTTGACGCGGCAGGGTCGGCCACCTTTTCATTGGCCTTCACCGGGGACGGGCGCGCCTTAAGACCGAGGCGATGCGCCTTGCCGATCACGGCATTGCGGCTGACCCCGCCGAGTTCTTCCGCGATCTGGCTGGCCGTGGAGCCGCCTTCCCACATCTTGGTCAGCTTTTCGATCCGCTCTTCGGTCCAGCTCATGCCTTGAAACGTCCTTCATTCAGCCGATGCCCGGCCGGTCAAAACTTGCCTTCGACGCGCCAGCGCGATACCGCGATGGCCATGGCCGATCAACAGCTACCCCGCAATGGGGCCGTTACCCGCAGCGCCGGAACATTCACCCCACCGGGACAACCGGTATTCCGCACCTTCAACCGGCTGGGGCTGTGGACCCTCTATATGAAGGAAGTGCGCCGCTTCTTCAAGGTGCAGACACAGACGATCTGGGCGCCCGCGGTAACGACGCTGCTTTATCTGATGATCTTCACGCTGGCGCTGGGCGGCGGCGGGCGCACTGTACTCGGCGTCAACTTTGCCAGCTTCGTCGCGCCGGGCCTGATTGCGATGGGCATGATCAACAATGCCTTTGCCAACGCCAGCTTCGGCCTGCTGGGGGGCAAGATCCAGGGCACGATCATCGACTACCTGATGCCACCGATCAGCACTGCCGAACTGATGGCGGCACTGGTCGGTGCAGCAGTGACACGCGCCATTCTCGTCGGACTGGCGCTTGTCGCGGCGATGGCGCTGTGGCCGGGTGTCGATCTTTCGGTGGCGCACCTGTGGGCGGTGCTGTGGTTCGGCCTGATGGGGGCGGTGCTGTTTTCGCTGATTGGCGTCCTGACCTCGATCTGGTCGGAAAAGTTCGATCATAACGCGGCGGTCACCAACTTCGTCATCACGCCGCTGTCGATGCTGTCGGGCACGTTCTATGTGATCGACAACCTTGCCCCTGCCTTCCAGACTGTCAGCCGCATGAACCCGGTTTTCTATGTGATTTCCGGCTTTCGCTTCGGCTTTTTGGGCAAGAGCGACATCGGGGACACAAATCTCGCGGTTCTTCACGGGGCAATTGGCCTTGGCGTGCTGAACCTCGTGGTCGGCGTTGTGCTCTATGCCGTGCTCCGCTCCGGCTGGAAGATCAAATCCTGACGCTGGGGGTTTCCGCCCCGCTGCGCTCTCAGTGCGAGAGGCTGCGGCGGAGGCGGTAGCGGCCGTTGCGAAAGCCTTCGAACATCTCGTCCAGCGAGGGGTGATCCACCGGTCCTGCCTCGGCATCGCCTAGCAGGTTCTGCTGGCTGACATAGGCAACGTAGCTGCTGTCGTCGTTTTCGGCGAGGAGGTGGTAGAACGGCTGTTCCCGCGCGGGCCGGATGTCTTCGGGAATGGCTTCGTACCAGTCTTCGGAATTGGCGAAGACCGGGTCTATGTCGAACACCACGCCGCGGAAGCCGAACATGCGGTGCCGCACGACATCCCCGATCGAAAAGTGTGCCGATGACACGGGAGGGGCCGAAATATCGCGTCCGGCCTGTGGCGAAAAGAAACTCGCTCGATCCATGCAACGGATATAGGTCTGGACGGCGTTGCAAACAAGCACTGGCAACCGGGGGCCTGCAATAGGGTGCTGACACACCTTCACGCCAACCCGGTGCGGGGCTCTGACATCCGCAGGTTTTCGCTTGGCAAGCCCCGCGCCTTGCGCTAACGGCGCGCTTCCCGACCGGGCATGCCTCGCTGCATCCCATGACACTTCGCGGAGAGGTGGCAGAGTGGTCGAATGCGCTGCACTCGAAATGCAGTGTACGGGCAACCGTACCGTGGGTTCGAATCCCACCCTCTCCGCCAATTTCCTTCATAAAATACTGATATAACTGCCATTTTTTAAAAGCGGTGCGGCCAACCTACAAAACTGCCTACAGCGCATTTTGCGGGGGTTTCCAGTTGCATTTACTATTAAGTGTCGTCTCAATGCGATAACGGTCCTGCAAATTCCGCGTCCAAATTTTCTAGGCTCAGGACCCATTAAATTGCTTGCGGAGAGACGGATCGGTTGATTCAATGGTGGCGCGAGGAGGCGCTACCATGAGTGATCTGATCTGGTTGTCTGAGGCGCAGATGCGTCGGATAGAGCCA
>Ga0209066_10005340_pt1 | contig 13585 bp, 12 predicted proteins | sample All_14_2_FD_187198 | JGI IMG/M metagenome (GOLD analysis project Ga0209066, IMG submission 187198) | Freshwater microbial communities in response to fracking from Pennsylvania, USA - Allegheny Zone_MetaG_DW_15 (SPAdes) (version 2) ...
GCCCCGCGCTCGCCGCCGACTCTGGCGTGCACGACCCGGCGCTGCCCGAGCACCTCGCGAGCATGCTGGGCACGGGCGGCACGGGAGCCGTCGCCCTCATCACGAAAGTCACGACGGGGGCGGTCATCGTCGCGGCGGGAGCGACCGGCACGGTGGTCACGACGATGACCGCGGTCGAGTCGATGCAGGGCGCTGAGAGCGCGCAATCTGCCGACGACGGAAGCACCGGATCGGAGCAGCCGACCGACCCGAGGCCGGCGGCGAGCGCGGGGCCGGTGCTGCCGGAGAGCATCCCGTCATTGCCGATTGAGACGCCAGCGATCGACGACGCTGGCACGTCACTGGGCGACGAGGTCGAGAATCTCGCCGAGGGCCTCGTCGACACGATCACCGGTGGTGAGGCACCTGAAGGCCATACGGCACCGGGCGGCATCGTGGGCGCCGACCTCGACCTGCAACTCACCGGCACGGCGACGCCTGGCGCACACCTCTCGTTGCAGACAGCTGGGCAGGTCTATGCGACGACGACCGTGCGCAGTGACGGCACCTTCACTCTGGCTGCGACGGCCGTGCCGGGCGGCCTCTCTTCTCTCGAGCTGGTGCAGACGGTCGACGAGGGCTACCTGGCTGATCTGCTGCCGGGTGGCGGGCTGCTCGGTGAGATCACGGGCGGGCTGGATGCCCTCATTCAAGAACTCATCGAGCCCATTCGGCTTGGCTCGCACGATTCGGGCATCACGATCGTGCTCGTGCAGTAGCCGACTCAGCTCAGCTGGTTCTGCTCCACCCAGCGCAGATACTCGGGTGTCACGGTGCCCGTGACGTAGTCGCCTGTGAAGCAACTCATCTCGAGTTCGGAGATATCGCTGCCTTCGAGAATGGCGGCCTGCATGTCGGCGACCTCTTGGTAGATGAGGTAGTCGCTGCCGAGCTCAGTGTTGATCTCGGGAATCTTGCGGCCGTGCGCGATGAGTTCGCGACGAGTGGGCATGTTGATGCCGTAGACGTGGGGGTATCGCACCGGGGGCGCAGCCGAGGTGAAGGTCACCTTGTTGGCGCCTGCAGCGCGTGCCATCTCCACGATCTCTTTGGAGGTGGTTCCGCGCACGATCGAGTCGTCGACGATGAGAATGTTCTTGCCGGCGAACTCACTCGACATGGCGTTGAGCTTCTGCTTGACGCTCTTCTTGCGCTCCGCCTGGCCGGGCATGATGAACGTGCGGCCGACGTAACGGTTCTTGTAGAAGCCTTCGCGGTATTCGATGCCGAGCTTCTGCGCCACCTGCATCGCGGCGGGTCGGGACGAGTCGGGAATCGGCATGACGACGTCGATGTCGCCCTTCGGTGTGTATTGCGCGATCGTGTCGGCGAGGCGGTCGCCGAGGCGCAGTCGTGCTTCGTAGACCGAGATGCCGTTCATGATCGAGTCGGGTCGTGCCAGGTAGACGTACTCGAACGAGCAGGGGATGAGGCGAGGGTTCGCGGCGCATTGCCGCGAGACCATGTCGCCTGAGGGCGAGATGAAGACCGCCTCGCCGGGCGCGATATCGCGCACGGTCTCGTAGCCTCCCGCTTCGAGCACGAGCGATTCGCTCGCGACGACCCACTCGTCGCCCGTGAGGCCCGTGGTGCGTCGTCCGAGAATGAGCGGACGAATGCCGTAGGGGTCGCGGAATGCGAGCAGGCCGTGACCGGCGATGAGCGCGATGGCCGCGTACGAACCTTCGACCCGCTCGTGCACGCGGCTGATCGCAGCGAAGAGCTGGTCGGGGTCGAGATCGTCGCCGCGCACTTGGGCTTGCAGTTCGTGCGCGAGCACGTTGACCAGCAGTTCGGTGTCGCTGTTGGTGTTGAGGTGTCGACGGTCGACCTCGTGCAGCTCGCGGGTGAGCTCGCGCGTGTTCGTGAGGTTGCCGTTGTGCACGAGGATGATGCCGTAGGGCGCGTTGACATAGAAGGGTTGCGCTTCTTCTTCGCTCGATGCCGAACCGCGCGTGGCGTAGCGAACGTGCCCGAGGCCGAGGGTGCCGAGCAGGCTTCGCATGTCTCGCGTGCGGTAGGCCTCGCGCACCTGGCCTTTGGCCTTGACGATGTGCAGCACGCGGCCTTCAGCCGTAGCGATGCCCGTGGAATCTTGGCCGCGATGCTGCAGCAGCGCGAGCGCGTCATATACCTGCTGATTGACCGGGCCCGATGAGACGAGACCGACGATGCCGCACATGCGGGAAGTGCTCCAGACCGTAAGGTTGACGGTGACGAGGCCAGTCTGTCAGACCGCGGAACGGATGAACGAATGACGAACTCCTATGCCGCCGCCGGAGTCGACACCGCCGCGGGCGACCGCGCTGTCGAACTCATGAAGGCGTCGGTCGCGGCGACCCACGGGGCAGAAGTTCTCGGCGGGGTGGGCGGCTTCGCTGGTCTCTGGGATGCCTCGGCGTTGCGCGACTACCGCCGCCCTTTGCTCGCGACGAGCACTGACGGGGTCGGCACGAAGGTCGCGATCGCGCAGGCCCTCGACATTCACGACACGATCGGCCAAGACCTCGTGGCCATGGTGGTCGATGACATCGTCGTCGTGGGCGCCAAGCCTCTCTTCATGACCGACTACATCGCCTGCGGCAAGGTGCACCCGCAGCGCATCGCCGACATCGTGAGGGGTATCGCCGAAGCGTGCGCCGCCACGGGCACGGCTCTCGTCGGGGGTGAAACGGCAGAGCATCCAGGGCTTCTGGGCCCTGACGACTACGACGTCGCGGGTGCGGCTGTCGGTGTGGTTGAGGCCGACGAGACTCTCGGACCGGAGCGCGTGCAGCACGGCGACGTGGTCATCGCCATGGCGAGCTCGGGGCTGCACAGCAACGGCTTCTCGCTCGTGCGGCACATCCTCGCCCAGCGCGGCTTCGGGTATCACGATGAGCTCGCCGAGTTCGGCGGTGTCGTGGGCCGAGCGCTGCTTGAGCCGACCGCCCTCTACACCTCGCCGCTCCTCGCCGTGCTCGACGAGTTGCCCGGGGCAGTGCACGCCCTGAGCCACGTCACCGGTGGCGGCATCGCGGCGAACCTCGCGCGCGTGCTGCCCGTCGGCAGCTGGGTCGAACTCGACCGCGGCTCGTGGAGCCCGCCCTCGATCTTCCGCGTGCTGTGTGACCTCTCGGGCGACTCCCTCGAATCGACCGAGGGCACGTGGAATCTCGGTATCGGGATGCTCGCCGTCGTTGCTCACGACAGCGCGAGTTCGGTCATCCGCGCGTTGGAGAGCCACGGCGTGCCCGCGTGGGTCGCCGGCCGAGTCTCCACGGCCGCGCACGACCTCAGCGGCTTCGAACAGGGCGCCAAGGGTGTCGACGGTGGTGCCGTGAAACTCGTGGGGGCGTTTGCGGGCTAAGCCGCGCGGGTGTCGCCCCTACGCCGTGCGGGCTGACGTGGTGTCGTCGTCGAGGTCGTCGTCGTCATCGTCGTCGACGAGGTGCGCCCACTTGTCTTCGTACTCGTCGCCGTTCGACGCGGCGAGCTCGCGTTCGAGCGCGCTGAGGTTGGTGTCAGGCGTGTAGTACTTCAACTCGCGAGCCACCTTGGTGTGCTTCGCCTTCTGCCGGCCGCGCCCCATGCGTGACCCCCTCACAAAGTGTTGACCGGTGAGTCGGGGGACGTCCCCGCGATGTCGATCAGAACGGTGGAAAAACTCGGCAGAGTCTATCACGCAGGGGCAATGCGGCCGCGAGCAAGAGGCGGAGGACATCCATAGTCAGCAGGTAACGTTGGCGGGGTGACTGCGCCCGACCTCACGACCAAGACTGTCGTCATCGGCGCGGGCCAAGCGGGCCTCTCGGTGGCGTTCTATTTGCGGCGCCTCGGGCTCGAGGCAGGTGAAGAGTTTGTCTTGCTCGATCGCGGCCCCGGCACGGGCGGAGCCTGGCAGTTTCGTTGGGAAGCGCTGCGCCTCGGCTCAGCGCACCGCGTCAACGACCTGCCAGGCATGGACGAGCTGGGGCTGAGCTTCGAGACTGCCGACCACCATGCTCCGGCGCGCGAGGTTGTCGCCGACTACTACCGCCAGTACGAAGAGCACTATGGCCTGCAGGTCGTGCGGCCCGCCACGGTGACGCACGTCGAAGACGAGGGTCACCATCTGCTCGTGCGCTTGACGACCGAGAACGGTGCGCTCGAGCTCGGCACGTCGACAATCGTCAACGCCACTGGCACCTGGGGTTCGCCCTTCGTGCCGTGGTACCCGGGTCGTGACGACTTCGCCGGGCGGCACGTGCACACCTCTGACTACGTGGCGGCCGAAGAGTTCGCGGGGCAGGATGTCATCGTCGTCGGCGCGGGCACGAGCGCCATCGGCTTCATTCTCGAACTTGAACCGCACGCGGCGAGCATCACGTGGGCCACGCGCCGGCCGCCAGAGTTTCTCAACGAAGGCGAACTCAACCTCGAAGCGGCCGAGCACGCCGTGGCGCAGCAAGATGATGCCGCCCGCGCCGGCCGGGCCCTGCCGAGCATTGTCTCGGGCACGGGGGTGCCGCGCACGCGCAGGGTGCAGGCTGCCCTCGACCGCGGCATTCTCGAGAGCCGCGGCATGTTCGAGCGGCTCGATGCTGACGGCGCAGTGTGGGCCGACGGCACACGACAGCACGCTGACGCGATCATCTGGGCGACAGGCTTTCGGCCCGAGCTGCGTCACCTCGCTCCGCTACGGCTGCGCGAGAAGGAGGGCGGCGTCACGGTCGCGAGCCACCGCTCAGAGCGCGACCCTCGCGTGTTCTTCGCTGGCTACGGGCCGGCAGCGTCGACGATCGGCGCCAACCGAGCCGGGCGAAACATCGCGCGGCAGGTGGTCGCACAGCTCAGCCGCATGGGCCGTTGAGCGCGCGACTGAGAGACTGAAGGCATGGGCACCTTCGCACTTCTCGCCACGATCACCGGCATTGTGCTCGTCGTGCTACTCATCGTGCTTGCCGTGATCTTCTTCGCCGTCGTGCTGCCACCAGTGCGTCAGCGCATGGCAGAAGACCGAGCCGCGGCCGAAGCCTCAGTCGAGCGCTCCGAGAACGGTGATGGCGGCGGCCGCTGACCACGCCTGCGGCCGACACGAAGCTGGGTAGGGCAGAGGGCGCGTCGTCTCGTCGGCGCCGAGGCCCGCGTGCAACTCGGGCATGCGGAAGTCGCTCGACTCGGCGACGGTGAGCAGACCCTCAGCGAGTGAGGCAGCAACCTCGTGATGGCCCTCTCGCGCGAGACCGTGAATGGCGATCGCCGTGTCGTGGGTCCATACCGAGCCGCCGTGGTAGCTCATGGGCCAGTACCCGGCCGAGTCGGTCGACATCGTGCGCAGTCCGTAGCCCGAGTCGAGTTCGGGTGAACCGAGCCTGCGCGCGACGAGCCGCGCCTGCTCGGCATCGAGCAGGCCAGTGCCCAGGAGGTGGCCGAGGTTGCTGGTCACGGTGTCGACGGGTCGTTTCTGCGCATCGAGTGCAATGGCCGGGTAGGGGCCGAGCTCGCCGGTGATCGCCGGGTCGGTGATCCAGAAGCGCTCGTGGAAGGTGCGGCGCAACGACGTCGCCCACTCGCGCCACGACTCGGCACCCTCGCGACCGAACGCGTCGAGCAGCGCAGCACCGCCCGTGGCGGCCTCGTAGGCATAGGCCTGCACTTCGCACAGGGCGATCGGGCCTTCGGCGAGCGAGCCGTCACGCCACTGCACGCTGTCTCCCGAGTCTTTCCAGCCCTGGTTGGCGAGGCCGTGGCCGGTGCGATCGATGTACTCGAGCAGACCGTCGCCGTCGGCGTCGCCATGGTCGCGCATCCAGGCGAGCGCACGCTCGAGTGCCGGCAATAGGGCGCGCACGTCATCGTCGGGCAGCCCAGCGCGCCAGGCGTCGTGCAGCAGGCAGATCCACAGGGCCGTCGCGTCGACTGTGCCGTAGTAGAGCGGGGGCAGCGTCACGTCATTGTCGATGACCAACGACTGCCGGCGCAGCTCGTGCATGATCTTGCCCGGCTCTTCGGCAGTCGCGTCAACCTGCTCTGTGCCCTGCAATCGGGCCAGCACCTTCAAGGTGTCACCGGCAAGACGCGTGCCGAGCGGCAGCAGCATGCGCGCGGCCCACAGCGAGTCGCGCCCGAAGAGCGTGAAGAACCAGGGGGCTCCCGCGGCAAGAAACTGATGCTCTGGATGCCCCGCAAGAGTCAGCCGCAGTGCGTCGAGGTCGCCGAGCGCGCGGTCGACCCATCGTCTCAGTCGGGGGTCGGCACCTGTCGTGGCCGGAATGCTCCACGGAACCGGGCCGCTCGCGCCCTGCACGGCAGCGATCGCGTCGTGGGCATCGAGCCGCCAGCCGACGCTGGTCTCGCCGCGAGCAGGCACGGTGACCTCGGCCGTGAGGGCGAGTCCACCGTCGCGCTGGGTGACCGTCATGCCTCGCGTGCGCAGAACTGCGGTCACGTTCTCGCCCGACCACCGGGCCGAGTCGCCGTCGATCTCGACGTCGACCGAGCGAGGAACAGAGGTGCCTTGCTTGATGTCGTCGATGAGGCTGGCGTCGAGCTCCACGTCAATCTGAACTGTCGTGTCGATCGAGTGGGGGTGCCGGTTGATGATCGTCAGCGTGTCAGAGCACCCTTCGATATCGACGGTGCGGTCGACCCGCAACCGCACGCCCGGGTCGGGAGTGGGGTCGTCGAGGTGGCGCAACAGCGATTCGATGACGACGTGATCTGCGGCGACCGTGGCTGTGACGAGGTGCTCTGCGGGGGCATCCCCCACGCGCATGCGCAAGCCCCGCACGACGCGCACATCGCTGTAGGCGATGCCATGAATCGGCGCCCCTCCGACCTGACCGTTCTCGGCCGACCACACTTGAGTGGGGGCGCGCAATACGACCAGTTCGTCGTGAAGCAGGGGCTGCAGGGGTTGGGTCACGGTCGTCGAGCCTCCGGGCCGTCGTCGGGGTGTCGGTGCCGGTTGGGCTTGACACCGGTGTCGTCGTGGGTAACACTACCGAATAATTTGATCGATCAAAATGCGCGGCGGCGAGTGAAGCCCACATCGCGCGAACCAGGCTAGGACCACCGATCGACGAGACCACCAAAGGAGGCGGGAATGGGGCGCATGCCGACCGTCGACGACGTCGCCGCCGCCGCGAACGTCTCGCGTCAGACCGTCTCGAACGTCTTGAACTCGCCCGAGATCGTGCGCGAGTCGACCCGCGAGCGGGTTCAAGAGGCGATCGATCGGCTCGGCTATCGACCCCACGCTTCGGCTCGCCGTCTGCGCACCCGCACCTCGTCAACGATCGGTCTGCGGCTCGACCCCTTGCGCGACGGCATCTCCGGCGCCGTGCTTGACCGCTTCGTACACAAGCTCGCCGAACAGGCTGATGCCAGGGGCCTCCGGGTGATGATCTTCACCGCGAACGGTGCCGAAGACGAGCTCTCGCACATCAAGCGGCTGCGCGACGGCAGCGACATCGACGCTTTCGTGCTCATCGCCACCTTCCACGGCGACCCGCGTATCTCGTGGCTCATCGACCATGAAGTGCCCTTCGTGTCGTTCGGCCGCCCCTGGGGTTCGACAAGCGATGACCCTCGGCACCGCTGGGTTGACGTCGACGGTCGAGCGGGTGTGCGCGATGCGGTAAGCCACTTGCGAGCGTCCGGCGCTGAGCGTGTGGGCTACATCGGCTGGCCGAGCCCTTCAGGCACCGGCGACGAACGTCGCGCAGGCTGGGAAGAAGCCTGCGGCTTCGACGCGGCAGACCGCGAGCGCTACCAGGTGGTGACCGTCGACGGCGTCGATGAAGGCGTGCGCTCGGCTCGCCAGCTGCTGGCGATGGATGCCGCACCCGACGCCATCGTGTGTGCGAGCGACTCGCTCGCTCTCGGCGCGCGCATGGCTGCCGACGCCGCCGGACTCATCGACTTGCCCGTCGTGGGTTTCGACAACACGCCCGTCGCGGCAGCGGTCGGCCTCTCGAGCATCGACCAGCCGCTCGACGAGGTCGTCTCGTCTGCACTGACTCTGCTGTTTGGTCCGGAGGGCGGCGTCGTGCGCCCGAATCCAGACAGCAACGAGGAGCCGACGCATCGGCTCCTCGTGCCTCGACTTGTCGAACGTCGGTCTGGCCACCGAGCGCTCGGCGAGATCACCGGTGCCTGAGGCTCCGGCAATCACCCATCGAAAGGAAACATCGTGAGGACATCACAATGGAGTGCCGCGGCTCTCGCCGCAGGACTCGTCGTCACTCTAGCGGCGTGCGCGCCAGCAGACGAGAGCGGGGAGCAAGCATCGGGTCAAGAGCTCACCATGCTCATCGGCTCGTCGGGAGACGCCGAGACGACCGCAGTTCAAGCCGCAGCCGACGCGTGGGCCGCCGAGACGGGCAACACCGTCGAGGTCATCGCCGCCAACGATCTTGTGCAGCAGCTCGGTCAGGGCTTCTCGGGCAACAACCCGCCCGACCTGTTCTACATGCCGTGGGACCAGTTCCAGACCTACGCCGCCCAGGGGTTTATCGAGCCCTACGCCGACGAGCTCGCGAACGCCGCAGACTTCCTGCCCGCCCTGCGCGAGCAGTTCAGCTACGACGGTCAGTTCTACTGCGCACCGAAAGACTTCTCGACGCTCGGCCTGCAGATCAACACGCAGGCTTGGGCCGATGCCGGGCTCACTGACGCCGACATTCCGACCGACTGGGACCAGCTCGCCACGGTGTCCGCTGCTCTCACCACTGACGACCAGGTCGGTCTCTCGATGGGCCGCGAGTACGCGCGCGTGGGTGTGTTCATGAACCAGGCGGGCGGCACGCTTGTCGACGGTGACACGATCACCGCCGACAGCCCCGAGAACGCCGAAGGCTTGGCGTATCTCCAGCAGCTCATCGCTGACGGCTCGCTCAAGTTCCCGCAAGAACTCGAAGCAGGCTGGGGTGGCGAAGCGTTCGGTCTCGGCAAGGCAGCAATGGTCATCGAAGGCCCGTGGATCAACGGTGCCATGGCGAACGACTTCCCTGACCGCGAGTTCATCTCGGTCGAGCTGCCGGCTGGCCCTGCCGGAGCATCCACCTTCGCCTTCAGCAACTGCTGGGGCATGCCGGTCGGATCAGACACTCGTGAGGCCACCATCGACCTCATCGAGTTCTTGACGAGCGACGAGCAGCAGCTCGCGTTCGCCGAAGCGTTCGGCGTGATTCCTTCGACCGAGTCGGGCTCAGCGGCCTACGCCGAGCAGTTCCCCGAGAACGCCGCCTTCGTCGCGGGTGTCGCCTCGGCGACGAGCCCCGTCGCCTTCCAGGGAGCGTCGGCCGCGATCGCCGACTTCAACACGCAGCTTGAGCAGATCGGCAGCGCCGACCCCTCGAGCCTGCTTGCCACGCTGCAGGCCAACCTGCAGGCCGCGTATGACGAGGCGAACGGCTAAGCCAGTGCCTCGCACCGCAGTACGGCCTCGTCGCGGCGGAGGAATCCGCCGCGGCGAGGCCCGCTCGGGGTGGCTCTTCGTCGCCCCCGCCGTCATCATCACCACGGTCTTCTTGGTGATACCGATCATGCTCGCCTTCTGGGTGAGCGTGAGCGACTGGAACGGTTTTCAGTCGCCCCTCAACCCACGCGTCAACTTCGTCGGACTCGAGAACTACGCGGCGATCACGGTCGAAGACGGCCTCGACCAGCGCAACTTCGGCACGGCCGTGCGCAACAACTTCTACTACGTGCTCTTCGTCGTCCCGCTGCAGACGATCATCGCGCTGCTGCTCGCCGTACAGGTCAACCGCGCGGTGCTGCGCGGCAAGGGCTTCTTCCGCACGGCCTTCTACTTCCCCTCCGTGACGAGCACGGTGGCAATCGTCATCGTCTTCCAGTTCCTCTTCACGGCCTCGGGCGCCGTCAACGCGGTCATCGGCGCCCTCGGCATCGATGGGCCCGACTGGTTCAACGATTCGACGGGCGTCTTCCACGCCTTGCTCGGATCATTCGGGGTTACCGCCCCCAGCGAGGGGCCTCTCGCTGAACCCGGCTTCCTCGGCATTTCGGGGTGGCAGTGGATCGCGGGCCCCTCGGTCGCGATGAGTTCGCTCATCATGCTTGCGATCTTCACGACCTCGGGCACCTTCATGCTGCTCTTCCTCGCCGCACTGCAGAACATTGGCAGCGAGATCGACGAGGCGTCGCTCATGGACGGCGCCGGCCCGGTGCGCAAGTTCTTCTCGATCACCCTGCCCATGCTGCGGCCGACACTCTTCACCGTGCTGACGCTTGGCCTCATCGGATCGTGGCAGGTTTTCGACCAGATCTACGTGCTCGGCGGAACATCAGCCGGCGGCACGATCTCGACCCCCGCCTTCCTCGCTTACCGTTCGTCGTTCGTCGACCTGCAGTGGGGCCAGGGTGCCGCAATCGCGTTCATCCTCTTCGTCTTCATCATCGTGCTCACGCTGCTGCAGCGCTGGGCTCTCGCCGAGCGCACGCCGAAGAAGTTCCGGCAGTCGAAGGCGACGCCCAAGGTTCAAGGAGGACTGCGATGACCGCCGTCGACGTGTCAGCAGAGTCGGGCATCCCGAACGATGACGCCCCGAAGCGCAGCTTCCGCCGCCGCAAGCGTCTCGGTGCCCGTGCGCGCACCGGCATGCTGCTGAGCTATCTCATCCTCATCGGGCTCGCGCTCATCTACATCTACCCCTTCATCATCTCGATCGCGGCGTCGTTCAAGACCGACGCCGAGGCGACGCAGGATGCCCTGAGCCTCATTCCCGACACCATCACTTTCGCAGCCTACGAGCGGCTGTTCGGCGATGTGCCGTTTCCGCTCTGGGCCGGCAACACGGTGATGATCGCCACAATCGTGACCCTCGGCCGCGTGTTCTTCGACTCGCTCGCGGGCTATGCGCTCTCGCGGCTGAAGTTCAAGGGTCGGGCTTTCGTGTTCGCGGCGTTCATCGGCATTCTCTCGGTGCCGGGAGTCGTGCTGCTCATACCGCGCTTCTTGATCTTGCAGCAGCTCGGGCTCTACGACACCTACGGCGGCATGATCATTCCGTTGCTGTCGACGGCCGCCGGCGTGTTCATCATGAAGCAATTCTTCGACTCGATACCGGTGAGCGTCGAAGAGGCGGCGCGCATCGACGGCGCGAGCACCTTCCGCATCTACTGGACGATCGTGCTGCCCATGGCGCGGCCTGCGCTCGTGACGCTCTTCATCTTGAGCTTCCAAGGTTCGTGGAATGAGCTCGGCCACTTCATCGTGTCGCGGCAAAGCCCCGAACTCAACACGCTCACGACCGGCGTTGCTTCGCTCGTGTCAGGGCAGTTGGGCTCGGGCAATCAGTTCCCGCTACAACTCGCGGCGGCGGTGCTCATGACGATCCCCGTGGCGATTCTGTTCTTCATCTTCCAGCGGCGCATCATGAACACCACCGCGGGAGCCGAGAAGGGCTAGAGCTCGAGCAGCACGACGGCACCCGTGTCGACGCGCATCGCGAGGTCTTCGTCGAGACTCGCCATGGCGACGGCGATGCGGGTGCCGCCGTTCTCTGTTGTGCCGGGGTGCACGGCACAGTCGTAGACCCCGAGCGGGCCGGCACCCGGCCCGGTGGCGATGGGCTGGGGGCGGTGGATGATCGACGGCGGCGCATCCACCCCTGCAGTGTCGTCGGCCAGCCGCGCGAGAGCGCCCGCGAAGGCGAGTGCCACGAAGACAGCGCCGTCGGGTGCGACCGACAGCCCGTCAGGGCCGCTGCCCTCGCTGAAGCGGGCTCGCTCGGCGAGTGCGCCGTCGGGTGAGAGTCGCTGCACCGCGTCGGCGAAGGTTTCGGCGACCAAGAGGTCGCCCGCGGCAGTGCGCTCGCAGCCGTTGGGAAAGACGAAGGTCGCCGAGGTGGTCTCGAGCGAGCCATCGGGATGCACGCGCACGAGCGGCGAAGCGACAGGCTCGTCGGTCTCGGGGTTGAAGCCGTAGCTTCCGACCCACGCCGTGCCGTCGGGGTCGACGTGCATGTCGTTGGCGGGGTGGCTCAGGAGCGCGGCAAGGTCGGCGTGCACGGTGACCGCACCCGCCGGGTCGAGTCGCAACACTCGGCGCTCGTCGCAGTCGACCATGAGCAGGCTGCCGTCGGGTAGCCAGCCGAGGCCACCGGGAGTCACCGGTCCCCCGCCCGCGCGATCAAGCACGACCTCAGTCGCGCTGCCCGGCACCCACCGCATGACACGCGAACGGAACATGTCGCTGAAGTACAGGGCGCCGTCGCGCCAGCGCAGTGATTCGGGAAAACCGAGGCCGTCGAGTCGGTCGAGCTCACGCAGAGAGGTGCTCATCGTTGCCGCCTAGAACGTCATGGTGAGACCGCCGTCGACGGTCAGCACCTGCCCGGTCGTGTAGGTGTTGTCGCGCGACGAGAGAAAGTCGACGGCGGGCGCGATCTCGGCCGGCATCGCCGCGCGGCCGAGCGGTAGCTTGCCGCGCTCGACGTAACCGGTGCGAAAAGCCTCCGTGTCGGTCTCGTCGGTGCCGTCAGGGAGCAGGCTCATGCGGGAGCGCACGAAGCCCGGTGCCACGGCGTTGGCGATGACGCCATAGGGGGCGAGGTCAAGTGCCGCCGATCGGGTGGCGGCCTCGAGGCCCGCCTTCGACACGTCGTAGGCGAGGCACCCGGGTTGGGCTTGGCGAGCGTGCACGCTCGTGATCGTCACGATGCGTCCGAAACCTTGCTCGATCATGTGCGGGCTGAGCTGACGCATGAGGTCGAGCGGAGCATCCAGGTTCACGGCCCAGACGGCACGCCAGTCGTCGAAGCCGCTGTCGTGAATCGAGCCCTGGCGAAAGATGCCGGCGACGGTGACGAGCACGTCGATGCCGCCGAGCCGCGCGAGGGCCTCGTCGACCGCGGCGGAGCGAGCGGCCTCGTCGCTCAGGTCGACCTCGATGATCGCGCCGCCTGACGTCGTGCCGGGTTCGCGGTCGAGACCGACGACGGTGTCGCCGCGCTCACTGAGCCGGTCGGCGATGGCGGCTCCGATGCCGTTGGCCGCTCCGGTGACGATTGTGCGCAGAGCTGTCATGCTCCGCCTCCTTCCGCGGTGGATGCCCACCGCACCTCGAGCGTGACGCCCCACTCGAGCGTGCCGCCCGCAGCGAGTCTCACGAGACCTTCGTTGTGCGCGGTTCCTGCGCCGTGCGGGGTCGTGGTGGGTTCGATGCCGAGGGCGACGACCTCGCCGTTCCACGGCGCCTCGGCCGAGACGCCCAGTTCTTCCCACAGCAGCGCGTGGGGCGCCTCTCCCCGCCAGCGCACCGTGGCGTCGACGTGGGCGCCGCGCAGCTCGAGTCGGCGCTCGCTCGCGCTACTTCCGCCCACGGCGGCGAGCCCCGTCACGCGCGCGGGCGTCGCCCGCGTGACGGTCGACCACCGCTCGGCAGGGTCGCCGGGCCACGGCGCGAGCGCACCGGCAGGCAGGCCGTCATAGTCGAGCGGCCGCAGCAGAGCGCCGCCCGGCACTGAGATGTCGAGCGGGCCAGCGAGCACGTCCCCGCCGAGAATGAGATGCTCGGCCGCAATGATCGTGCGAGTCTCGGCGCCCTCGTTGCGCACTC
>Ga0209066_10005342_pt1 | contig 13585 bp, 11 predicted proteins | sample All_14_2_FD_187198 | JGI IMG/M metagenome (GOLD analysis project Ga0209066, IMG submission 187198) | Freshwater microbial communities in response to fracking from Pennsylvania, USA - Allegheny Zone_MetaG_DW_15 (SPAdes) (version 2) ...
GGGCGTCATATGCCTTCTGGCCGGCGATGGTCTTCACCATGTTGTAGAACATGATCAACATGCCGGTAAGGAACAGCGCACCGCCGACAAAGCGGATGGTCCAGAACGGGTAGCTGGCCTTGACGCTTTCGACGAAGGAGTAGGTCAGCGTGCCATCAGCGTTGGTCGCACGCCACATCAGGCCCTGCATCACGCCGGAGATCCACATCGAAGCGATGTAGAGCACGATGCCGATGGTGGCGATCCAGAAGTGGGCGTTGATGAGCTTGACGCTATACATCTCGGCCTTGCCATACAGACGCGGCAGCAGGAAGTACACCGCACCGATCGAGATCATCGCCACCCAGCCCAGCGCACCGGAGTGCACGTGACCCACCGTCCAGTCGGTGTAGTGCGACAGCGCATTGACTGTCTTGATCGACATCATCGGACCTTCGAAGGTCGACATGCCGTAGAACGACAGCGAGGTGACCAGGAACTTCAGGATCGGATCGGTACGCAGCTTGTGCCAGGCACCCGACAGCGTCATCACGCCATTGATCATGCCACCCCAGGACGGCGCCAGCAGGATCAGCGAGAACACCATGCCGACAGACTGGGTCCAGTCAGGCAGCGCGGTGTAGTGCAGGTGGTGCGGACCCGCCCACATGTAGGTGAAGATCAGTGCCCAGAAGTGGACGACGGACAGGCGATACGAATACACCGGACGATCGGCCTGCTTCGGCACGAAGTAATACATCATGCCCAGGAAGCCTGCGGTCAGGAAGAAGCCCACCGCGTTGTGGCCGTACCACCACTGGATCATCGCGTCCTGCACACCGGCATAGGCCGAGTAGGACTTCATGCTCGTCAGCGACACCGGGATCGCGGCGCTGTTAACGATGTGCAGCAGCGCAACGGTGAGGATGAAGGCGCCAAAGAACCAGTTGGCAACGTAGATGTGCGAGATCTTGCGCTTGGCAACGGTGCCGAAGAACACGATCGCGTACGACACCCAGACGATGGCGATCAGGATGTCGATCGGCCATTCGAGTTCGGCGTACTCCTTGGAGGTCGTGTAGCCGAGCGGCAGGGTAATCGCCGCCAGCACGATGACCAGCTGCCAGCCCCAGAACGTGAAGGCAGCCAGACCCGGTGCGAACAGACGGGTGTGACAGGTACGCTGGACCACGTAGTAGGACGTGGCGAACAGTGCGCAACCGCCAAACGCAAAAATCACTGCGTTGGTATGAAGCGGACGGAGCCTGCCGAAATGCAGGAATTCGTGAACGTTCAGTTCAGGCCACACGAGCTGTGCTGCGGCGATGACGCCGACCAGCATGCCCACGATGCCCCACACCACCGTCATGATGGCGAACTGGCGCACGACTTTATAGTTATAAGTCGCTTGCGATTGCATGTGAGTCACCTCTTAGTTGAAAACCCCTTTTGAGCAACGCTACCCGACCCGATGCGGTCCCCCGGCGATGCCGGCACGAAGAATACGCGGAGGTCGGAACCTCAATTTGACACAGATCAACATTGTATTGCAGTGCGGGAACGGGAGGAAGCCGAACACCGAGGAAGTCCCCAGCTTCATGCCCTTGTAACGCCCACAAAATTACATGCACATAGCCCGCCGCAATGGCGCGTCGTGCAGACGAAAAAAAAGGGTGCGAATCAACGCACCCCCAACCCCAACAGAGAGACAAAAAACCTTCACCTCGACGCTGCAACGCAGCAGCAACCCCGAGTCACCGGCTGAAGTATGCCGTGGCAAAAAATCTCCAAGTTGACCTAGATCAACCCGCACACACGTCGAACGCCTGGAGACCGATACCGCTTACTTGCCAGCGCGATCTTTCTTGCTCAGCCCATCCTGCTGCTGCCGCATCTCCGCGTCGGCGGGAAGCTCATCACGATCGTCCATCAACAAACGATAGGCCGGTCCTTCCAGATCGTCATACTGCCCATTGCGCAGGGACCACCAGAACAGAAGACCGATGATGAACACCAGTACAACCGAGAGTGGGATGAGGAGATAAAGACTTTCCATGTGAAATCCTGCCGAAACCCTTCAGTCGTCACGATGCACGCGCTGCAGGCGCATGGCGTTGAGGACGACCAACAAGGAACTCCCTGCCATGCCAATCCCTGCCATCCAAGGGGTGACGAGCCCAGCCATGGCTAGCGGAACCGAAGTGAAGTTATAGGCGAACGACCACCACAGATTCTGGCGGATGATGCGCAAGGTCTTGCGCGAGAGCAGGATTGCCCGACCAAGGCTGCCGAGGTTCTCGTTGAGGAGAACGATATCTGCCTGATTGCGGGCGAGATCGGTGCCTCCGCCCATCGCCACCGAAACGTGCGCCTGCGCCAGCACCGGCGCATCATTGACGCCATCCCCGACCATCGCCACAACCGCCTGCGGATCCTGCTGCAAAGCAGCAATTCGTGCCTGCTTACCCTGCGGACTCATCCCCCCGCGTGCATCGGCGATACCCAGATCCTGTGCAACGGCAGCCACGACACGCGGCGCGTCACCCGACAACACGCCCAATTGAAGCCCTTCGGCAGACAGGCGTCGCAGCAGCGGTCCGGCCTCGGCACGCACGGAGTCCGCGAGCCGAAACACGCCCAGCCACCCAGACTCTGCCGCAAGCGCAACCACCGTTCCGCCTTTCTCTGCGAACATCGCGAGCACGTCAGGCAGCACCAACCCCGCCGCCTGGGCCACATAGTCCGGGCGTCCGATCCACAAGGTTTCTTCACCCACGCGGCCCTTCATGCCTTGTCCGGTCTCTGCGCGCAGATCGGCCACCGCAGGCAGGTTCATCCTTGCCGCGGCCTCGCGCAAGCCGGCGGCAACCGGGTGCTCGGACCCTTGCTCGATCGCAGCCGCGAGCGCCGTGAGCACGTCGGCACTCCGATCCCCCAGCGGCAAGACTTCTTCCAGCCGCATCCGACCATGCGTCAGCGTCCCAGTCTTGTCGAACACGAAGTGGTTGGCGTGCGCCAGCGTCTCGATGGCGTGACCACGGGTCACCAGCACTCCCATTCGCGCCATGGCGTCCGTGCCAACAGTCAGTGCCGTCGGCGTCGCCAGCGACAAGGCACACGGACAGGCCACCACAAGCACCGACACGAACACCCATAACGCACGCTCGCTGTCGATGAAATACCAAGCGATACCGGTGAGCACAGCCAGCACCAGCAAGGTGACGATGAACCAGCCCGCCACCCTGTCCGACTGCGTGGCCACGCGTGGCTTCTCGGTCGCAGCACGTTCCATCAGGCGACGGATTGCAGCCAGCCGAGTGGCGTCGCCCACCTGCTCGACCCGGAACAACAGCGGCGAAGATACGTTGATGCTACCGCCCGTCAGCATCTCACCGACACGCTTGGCCACGGGCAGGCTCTCGCCCGTCAGCAGGGCTTCATTCACCTCGCCGACACCTTCGACAACCACACCATCAGCCGGGATAACCTCGCCTGGGCGCACGCGCAGCACATCCCCCACAGCCAGCTGCGAAGTCGGCACCCGCTCGCCCACTGTTTGTGCCGGCCAATCCGCAAGACGTTCGGCAAACGACGGCAGCACCTTGCCCAGCTCCTCCACGCCGCGCACCGCCTTCTGCCGCGCGATCATCTCCAGATAACGACCGCCCAGCAGGAAGAACACGAACATCGTGACCGAATCGAAATACACCTCCGGTCCATCCGTGAGCGTCGCCCACAAACTGGCCAGAAAGGCGCTGCCGACCCCCACCGCAACGGGCACGTCCATGCCCAGCCTGCGCAGGCGAATGTCGCGCACCGCACGCTGAAAGAAAGGCGCCGCGGAATACAACACCACCGGCAAGGTCAGCACCAGACTGGCCCAGCGCAGCAGGGTCTCCTCGTTCCAGGTCATGTCGCCGTCACCCGCCACATAGACCGGGAAGGCATACATCATGACCTGCATCATGCCGAAGCCGGCGACGAAAACCCGCCACAGCATCGATCGGCGCTCGCGGTCTGCGATCTGTTCGGAACGCTCGGCGTCATAGGGGTAGGCGCGATAGCCGATGGCCTGGATGGCCGCAAGGATGTCGGATAGCTTGATCTTGCGCTCATCCCAGCGCACCCGTGCGCGCCGCGTGGCGTAGTTGATGTCGACGCCGGACACGCCATCCTGACCGGCAACATGCCGCTCGTTGAGCCACACGCAGGCCGCGCAGGTGATGCCCTCGAGGATCAGCGAGGCTTCACGCTCGTGCTCCCCCACCGGACGTACAAAGCTCTTCTGGAAGTCGGGATGATCGAACAGCCCCAGTTCTTGCAGCTCGACCGGCATCGCCTCGCGCCGCGTCTCGGGCATTGCGTCGCGGTGGCGGTAATAGTCGACCAGCCCGTTGTCGACGATGGACTGCGCCACCGCCTCGCAACCCACGCAGCACATCCGCCGTTCCCGTCCATCGATGAGCACGTAGTGACGCGTCTCGGACGGGATCGGCAGACCACAGTGATAGCAATCGGTATCGACCGCTTCTGCGGTCGAGGCGGCACTCAGGTCGGCAGCAGTCATCGGCAACAATGCAAAGCCGCCCCGCAAAGACGATCCTTGCGGGGCGGTGAAATCGGGAGAGCCGGTTTTAGCACATTTCCCCCACGCCGGCCATTGCACCGCAGCATGCTGCGACTCAGCGCCGCAGCAATGAAAACATCAACGGACGACCAATCTCCGGCTTACTTCGCAGCCATCCGGATCGCGCCATCGAGGCGGATCACCTCGCCGTTCAGATAGGCGTTCTCGATGATGTGACGCACCAGGCCCGCAAACTCGGCTGGTTTTCCCAGACGCGACGGGAACGGCACCATCTTGCCCAGCGAATCCTGCACTTCCTGCGGCATACCCATCAGCATCGGTGTTTCCATGATGCCCGGCGCGATCGTCATCACGCGGATGCCGAAGCGTGACAGCTCACGCGCCACCGGCAAGGTCAGTCCGACCACACCGGCCTTCGATGACGCATACGCCGCCTGGCCGATCTGGCCGTCGAACGCCGCGACCGAGGCCGTGCTGACGATGACGCCACGCTCGCCACCGTCGTTGGGCGTGGCCTTGCTCATCACGTCCGCAGCGAGCCGGATCATGTTGAAGGTGCCGATGAGGTTGATCGAAACCGTACGCGCAAAGGATTCGAGCCGGTGCGGTGCTTCGCGCCCGATGACCTTCTCAGCCGGCGCGACGCCCGCGCAGTTGATGAGGCCATTCAAGCCCCCAAACCCGCTCACGGCACGGTCGATCGCAGCCTTGGCGCTCGCCTCTTCGGTCACATCGGTGGCCACGAACCCAGCGGCAGCCCCTAGTTCTGCCGCAGTCGCTTCACCGGCCTCACGATTGACATCGGCCAGCACGACACGCCCCCCCGCTTCGACCAACATGCGTGCCGTCGCCGCACCCAAACCCGAGCCACCACCGGTCACCACGAATACGCCGTTCTCGATCTGCATCGCACACTCCTCGCTCTGTCGATTGGTTGAAAGCCAGCTTGCGAAAATAGTTCACGTTGACGTTAACGTCAATAAAAGATGCAGCATCGAGTTGCCTCAGCTTGCATCGGATTAGATCCGCTGCACCACCTCGTCCCGCAATCGCCCGCGAATGCGGAGCGCCCATACGACAAACAGGGCCAGCACCACGCCCTCGATCAGCATCGCCTGCTGCACCCCGATCTGCGCGGCCAGCAAACCCGCCAGCAAGCCACCGATCGCATCGAAACCGAAGCGCGTCGAACTGAAGAAGGACACAACACGCCCGCGCAGGTGATCGGGCGCGAGGGTCTGCAGCAACATGTTGGTTGCGACATTGCCGATCGAAATGCCCAGCCCCACCATCCCCATCGCCAGAACCGAGACGGGCAACTGGCGGTTGTAGGAAAAGATCAGCAAACCCAGGGCGCTGATCGCGGCGCCGGCAATGACAACGGTGACGAGTCCCGGCAAGTTTTTGCGCGTCGCAAGGAAGACCGTGGCGAGAAAGGCGCCGCCCCCCGCCGCACCCCACAGGATGCCGAGCATGCTCGCGTCGCCCGCGAACACATCCTTTGCAAACACCGGTAGCAACACGGCGTAGCTCGATGCAGTGAGATTGGCGGTTGCCAGGATCAGGATCAGCGTGCGGATGGGATACACCTGCCACACATATCCCAGGCCTTCACGGAATACGGAAGCCGTGCTGCCCACCGCGCGCGGCGAGGCCGGCACGCGAATCCGCCACACGCCAAACGCCAGCGCCGAAAACGACAGCGCATTGAGCACGAAGCAGAACGCCTCCGACGTCAGGCCCAGCAGCAGCCCCGCCAGCGGCGGACCGAGAAAACGCCCGGAATTGAAGGCCATCGCGTTCAAGGCCAGTGCATTCGGCAAGTCGGCACGATCATCGACAAAGCTGTTGATCTGCGATTGCCGAAGCGGCGTATCGAAGGCATTGAGCACGCCGAGCAGCACCGACATCGCCACCAGCAGCGCCGGCCCGACAAGATCGAGCATCGTCAGCACCGCCAGCGTGAGCGCCTGGGCAGCCAGCAGACCCTGCACGATGATCAGCAGGCGGCGCTTGTCATGACGATCGATCCAGGCCCCGGCGAGCGGCCCCACCACCAGCATGGGCACCAGCGCAGCGAAGGTGGTGATGCCAAGCAGCGCCACCGAGCCAGTCAGGCGATAAACCAGCCAGGACATCGCCACCTGCTGAATCCAGGAGCCCAGGATCGAAACGACCTGACCCAGGAAATAGGAGCGGAAATTGCGATGCCCCAGCGCCCGGATCGGCCCGGGCAGCGGCTTGCGCGCCGCTGCGGGATCAGTTGGCACGCGTTGCGTGGCCCACGTCGTTGAGGTCGAGATCGACCATCAGCTCATTGGCAAGCGCTTCGAGGTCTGCGCGCACGACAGCGAGCTCAAGCGCAACAGGCAACTCCAGTTCGGCCTTTGCACGGAACAGCAGCTCGCCCGACATCGACGCGCTTTCGCAAGCCGTCTCGAGCGCGTCGATGCTGACGCCGTGGCGGGCGAGGACGGCGGAAATGTCGCGCACGATACCTGGCCGATCGTGGCCGACCAGTTCGAGACGGGCACGATGCGTCGCTGCCACGGGCACCGTTGCGCCCTGCTCGATCGCGACGCGCAAGCCCTCCGCCTCAAGCCCACGCAGCAGGGCTTCGAGCTCGCCCGCCCGGTCGCGATCCACTTCAAGCCGAACCACGCCGGCAAAGTGACCCGCCAGCTGCGCCAGCCGGCTCTCCATCCAACTCGCCCCGACGGCGCCCGCCCTGGCCGCCACCGCGCTCACCAACCCGGGCCGATCAGGCCCGATCAGGGTCAGAACCACGGAAGTCTTCATGCTCGATCCTCCTATCAGCCGCCGTTGCGGAAACGGACCCATGTTACGCCAGCACGCGCCCCGAGCAAGAACGGAGCCCATAAAGCAAAAAGGCCAGACCCGGAGGACTGACCTTTTTGTTTGAAGCTGGTGCCGGCAAGAGGAGTCGAACCCCCGACCTTCGCATTACGAATGCGCTGCTCTACCAACTGAGCTATGCCGGCTGAGGGCGCGGACTATAACCCATCGCTGCGCAGCGTTCAACCGCTGCGCATGCTTTTTTTGTGGGCAGACGGCGCCAACGACCGGATACGCACCGAGTGAGCGCTCGCAGCCGGAAGAGAATGAAAAAAACTTTTCCAGCCATATTTATTTTATGGGTTGGCTGCACTACACTTCGCGCCAATTCGGGGCGGAGGAGACAAGCTCCAATCAGAACGCGACGCCGGGGGCATGCCCCCGGCAGCCGCGCCACCCAAGCGACGCTGCATGCCAGCGCCCACACCCGAACCTCCCAGCGTCCTCTTCGCCCCATGGCTGGCCTCGACTTATTTTCCATCGCCCTCATCGGCGTCGCAGCCTTTGCTGCTGGCGCAGTGAATTCGGTCGCGGGTGGCGGTACGTTTTTCTCGTTTCCGGCACTGCTCGCCGTCGGCGTACCGCCGGTCGTCGCCAACGCCAGCAATTCTGTAGCCCTGTGGCCGGGCAGTCTTGCCGGCGCCTGGGCCTTCCGGCGCGAGCTCAAGCGTTTCTCGAAAAGCCTGCCGCTGCTCTCGGCGGTCGCCTTCCTCGGCGGCATTGCAGGCGGCCTGCTGCTGCTGGCCACCTCAAACGCGGCGTTCTCCAAGTTGATTCCCTGGCTGCTGCTCGTGGCGACGGTGTTGTTTGCCTTCAGCAGCCAGATCTCGGCACTCATCAAGCGCTGGAAGCCCGCGGCAGCCAATGTCGATGAGCGCCACATCGGACCAGGGGGTTTCGCGTTCCAGCTGGTGGTGTCCATCTACGGCGGCTTCTTCGGTGCCGGCATGGGCATCCTGATGATCGCGGCGCTCGCCATCCAGGGCTTCAAGGACGTGCATGAAATCAACGCACTGAAGAACTGGCTGTCGGCCATCATCTACAGCGTGGCGGTCGGCACTTTCGTGATCGCCAATGCGGTGTCTTGGCCGCACACATTGGTGATGATCGTGACGGCCACCGTCGGCGGCTACTGGGGTGCAGCCGTGGCGCGCAAGCTGCCGGCGATCTGGCTGCGGCGCTTCATCATCGGTGTCGGCGGCGTACTGACGATTTACTACTTCGGCAAAACGCTCTGAGGCCATGCTGATCGGCCTCCTTGCGGCGCTTGGCGCCGGCCTGTTGTGGGGCCTGGTTTTCCTCACACCGCTGGTGCTCGGAGACTATCCGGGCTTCATGCTGGCAGTGGGGCGCTATCTGGCCTTCGGCGTGCTGGCGCTCGGCCTCGCCTGGTTCGACCGCCGTGCGCTTGCGCAGCTCGACCGTGCCGACTGGGTCGAAGCCGCCAAGCTCGCCCTGATCGGCAACCTGCTGTATTACGCCACCCTGGCCAGTGCCATCCAGCTTGCTGGCGCCCCGCTCCCCACCTTGATCATTGGCACGCTACCTGTGGTGATCGCGGTCTGCGCCAACCTGCTCGACCGCCGCAGCGGCGGCGAAGACGCCGTGCGTTGGTCGCGGCTCGGCCTGCCGCTGTTACTGATCCTGGCGGGCTTGCTGGTGGTGCATGGTGACAGCGGCGGCCATGCCGACGCGGCAGCGGCCTCCGACCAGGCACTTGGACTCGGATTCGCGATTCTCGCGCTTGCCTGCTGGACCTGGTACCCGATCCGCAACAGTCGCTGGCTGCGTGCCCGCGGTCCGGGGCTATCGCGCAGCTGGGCCACCGCACAAGGGCTCGCGACCCTGCCGATTGCGCTTCTGGCCGGCGCGGGCTACGCCGCCTGGGACGCCATGACGCCGGGACAAGGGTTCGACTGGCCGCTCGGCCCGCAGCCCGCACTCTTCGTCGGCATGTGCGTCCTGCTCGGGCTGACGGCGTCATGGCTTGGCACCCTGCTCTGGAACAAGGCCAGTCACGTGCTGCCGGCAGCGCTGGTCGGCCAGTTGATCGTGTTCGAGACGCTGGCCGCCCTGCTCTACGCCTTCATCTGGTACTGGCGCTGGCCGACGCTGGCGGAAGCACTCGGGATTGTTTTGCTGGTGGCAGGCGTCAGCTTCGGCGTGCGCGTATTCAGCCCAAGCAAAACCTGAAGTCGTGGCACACGCGGGCATCAATCGCCGCCGGCAGCGGCTGACTGCGGTAGCTGACTGCGTCGACGCTCACTTCGCCAGCCCGTATCATCGCGGCTTCGCTATTGCATCGCAGCATTGACGGCCGCACGGCACGCGCATGGACCTCCTTACCCAGATCATTCTCCAGGCTGGCCGTTCCGCGGTCGAACTGTCGCTATTCGTGCTACTGCCGATCATGGTCGTCATGCTGTCGCTGATGCGTATGCTCGAGGCACGCGGCGTGCTCGACTGGCTGGTTGCCCGTCTCGCACCCACCCTGCGTCCGGCCGGGCTGACTGGGCTGGGCGTCTTTGCCGCGCTGCAGATCAACTTCGTCAGCTTCGCGGCACCGATGGCGACGCTGACGATGATGGAGAGCCGCGGCGCTTCCGACCGTCACCTGGCTGCCACACTGGCAATGGTGATGGCGATGGCCCAGGCCAACGTCACCTTTCCGATGGCGGCGATGGGCTTGTCCTTCGGCCCGGCACTGCTGCTGTCACTGGTGGGCGGTATTGCAGCGGCCGCGGTGACCTATCACGGCTTCGGCCGCCATTTGTCCGCCGCCGAAGCCCGGCTCGACGAGACGCTGCACCACCGCGTCGCCGACGACGCCAAGGGCGTGCTCGACGTCATCAACCGGGCCGGTGCCGAGGCCTTCAAGATTTCGGTCGGGGCGATCCCGATGCTGGTGCTGGCGCTGGTGGCGGTCATGGGCTTGCGCGCCAGCGGCAGCATCGACGCCCTGACCCATGCACTGACACCGCTGCTGAGTTACCTCGGCATCGACCCCGCGCTGATCCTGCTGACCCTGACCAAGTACATCGCCGGCGGCACCGCGATGATGGGCGTGATGGACGAGATGCTGAAGTCCGGCGCGACCACGATCGCCACGCTCAATGGCAGCGCCGGGTTCCTGATTCACCCGCTGGACGTTGCCGGTGTCGCGGTGCTGATCTCCGCCGGACCGCGGGTCGCAAAGGTGTGGAAACCCGCAGCGCTCGGCGCTGCCGTCGGCATCATCTTGCGCACGGCAGGCCATGCACTGCTGCCGGCCTGAGCCCTGTTAAGCTTCGGCCCTCTTCGTCTCCCGTGCTGACGCCATGATCGCTGCCCTGACCCTGCTGCTCGTCTTCCAGCTCGCTGGCGAGGTCATCGCCCGCGGGCTTGGCCTGCCCGTGCCCGGCCCGGTCATCGGCATGGCGCTGCTGTTCCTCGCCCTGCTGCTGCGCGGCGGGCCGAGCGAAAATGTGCGCCAGACCGCCGGCAACTTGCTGCAGCACTTGTCGCTGCTGTTCATCCCCGCCGGCACCGGCATCGTGCTGTACGGCGAACTGATCGCCGCCGAATGGCTGCCGCTGGCCGCAGCGCTGGTGGGCAGCACCTTTCTCGCCATCATCGTCACCGCGCTGGTGCTCAATGCGCTGGTCAAACGGCGTAAAGCCAACGAGGAAGCGCAGTCATGACGCCGCGGCTGACCGAACTGTGGGTGTACCTGTCGGCGTCGCCGCTGCTGGGACTGACGCTGACACTGGTCGCCTACCAGGCCGCGTTCTGGCTTTACAAGCGTGCCGGCTTCCACCCGCTGGCCAACCCGGTAATGCTCGCCATCGCGATGGTCGCGACCGTGCTGGCTTTGAGCAACATGGATTACCGCACGTACTTCGACGGCGCGCAGTTCGTGCACTTCCTGCTCGGCCCCGCGACGGTAGCGTTGGCGATTCCGCTCTACGCGCAGTGGTCAAAGCTGAAGGCACTGGCTGGCCCGCTGATGATCGCGCTGTTCGTGGGCTCGCTGACTGCAGCGCTGTCAGCCTACGGTATCGGTGCGCTGCTCGGTGCCAGCCAACCCTCACTGATGTCACTCGCCCCCAAGAGCGTGACCATGCCGATCGCAATGGCGGTGGCCGAACCACTCGGCGGCCTGCCGGCACTCGCTGCGGCCATGGTGATGCTGACCGGAGTGCTCGGGGCCATCGGCGCACCGTATCTTTACCGCTGGCTGCGCATCGAAGACCACGCCATCCGCGGCTTCGCCATCGGTCTTGCATCACATGGCATCGGCACGGCACGCGCCTTCCAGGTCAGCGAGCAGGCGGGCGCTTTCGCAGCCTTGGCGATGGGGCTGAACGGACTGCTGACCGCGGTGTCATTGCCCTGGATCATGCCCTGGCTGGAGCGCCTTTTCGGCCACTGAAGCCACGCACAGGCTCGCTCCCTTCCCGGGCCCGCAACGAACCGATGCTGAGGAATAGCGCGTGCTGACTGCCTTTTACCGCTGGATCGACCGCAACATACTCGAGTTGGGCCGTGAGATGCGGCTGTCCTACCTGCCGCCGCTGATGGTGTATTGCGCTGCGGGGGTATCCGGCCTCACCGGCATCGTCGGCACCTTTTTCGTCAAGGATTACCTCGGCCTGTCGGCCGCCTTCCTCGCCGCGCTCGGCTTCTGGGCCGGCATCCCATGGGCGCTGAAGATGCCGATCGGCCATCTGGTCGACCTGATGTGGCGCCACAAGGCCGGCCTGGTTTACCTGGGCGCCAGCCTGATCGCCGCCAGCCTGCTGATCATGATCGGCCTGATCGGCAACCCGGACGCGATGCGCACGGTGATGCCGATCGAAGCCTGGTTCGTGCTGTCGGTGCTGCTGTCGCCGGTCGGCTATGTGATGCAGGACGCAGTGGCGGACGCAATGACGGTCGAGGCCGTGCCGCGTGTCGATGCCCGTGGAGATGCGATCCCGGCCGAGAGCGTACGGCTGATGCACACCACGATGCAGATGCTCGGCCGCGTCGCCATCATCGGCGGTACCGTGCTGGTCTCGCTCGCCAACGTGGCGATGTTTCAAGGCTCGGAGGCCTTGCCCGAGGCGGACAAAGTCGCCATCTACCTGCGCATCTACGAACTGGCGCTGATCATTCCACTGCTGTCGATCAGTGGCGTGCTGCTGGCAGGCATCCTGAAGCGCCGCGAAGCACGCCGCCTCAGCAAGCTTGGGCGCAGCCGCGCCGAGATCGACCGCCTGTTGCACGACCCGGAAGAGAACCCCCCCCCCAACTGGTGGATTCTCGGTGGCAGCGCCGTGTTCGTTGCGCTGACGATCGGTCTCGGCCTGTCCGGCTTCAAGTACGGTCAGGAAGTCATCTTTGCCGCTTCGTTTGCGATCATCGGCTTCATGATCAGCCGCCTGCTGCGCGAACTCTCGCCCGAAGCGGCACGCACCCTGCTCGGCACCGTCATCATCATCTTCGCCTTCCGCGCCCTGCCGGGCCCGGGTGCAGGCGCAAGCTGGTGGATGATCGACGAACTCGGCTTCGACCAGAGCTTCCTGTCGCGGCTGGACCTCATCACCAGCACGCTGACGCTGGCCGGCCTGTTCCTGTTCCGCCGCTTCATGGCGGAAAAGTCGATCGTCGACATCGTCATCTTCCTCACCATCGCGTCGACGCTGTTGTCACTGCCCATCATCGGCATGTTCCACGGACTGCACGACTGGACGGCAGCACACACCGGCGGCGCGGTCGACGCACGCTTCATCGCCATCGCCAACACCGCGCTCGAATCTCCACTGGGCCAGGTGTCGATGGTGCCGATGCTGGCCTGGATCGCCAATTCCGCACCGCCGCATCTCAAGGCGACCTTCTTCGCAGTGATGGCCTCCTTCACCAACCTGGCCTTATCGGCCTCGCAGCTTGGCACCAAGTACCTCAACCAGCTGTACACCATCGCCCGCGAAGTCAAGGACGCCGCCACAGGCCTGATCACCACCCCCGCCGACTACAGCCAGCTGGGTGCATTGCTGTTGACGGTGACGCTGCTTGGCCTGTTGCTGCCGCTGGGCGCCATCCTGCTGACCCGCATCAGCGGCTTGCGCAGCGCCTGAACAGCGGCATGTTGACCTGCCGCATTGCCTTGCGCGCGCGGCAGGCGGAAACTTGAGCCCATTC
>Ga0209066_10005343_pt1 | contig 13584 bp, 10 predicted proteins | sample All_14_2_FD_187198 | JGI IMG/M metagenome (GOLD analysis project Ga0209066, IMG submission 187198) | Freshwater microbial communities in response to fracking from Pennsylvania, USA - Allegheny Zone_MetaG_DW_15 (SPAdes) (version 2) ...
TCAATTCAATTAGCTTACACTTATTCTGATTTTAAATACACATCAGCAACGGTAAACCCAATCTATACAGATACTGCTTATGTGTTAACTACACCTCCCGCCGATGGTCAGTGGCTTCCTAATTGCCCCAAACATCAGTTGTATGGTGAAATAAACTATCGAATTTGCCCCAGTCTGCGTATCAGTGCCGGAGCTGAATACCAATCGAAGTGGGCTATCTATACAGATGCTAAAGCATATAACGGAGAGATGGATCCTACGATCTACCAGAACTGGCAGGATGGTTTTAATCTCTTTAATGCCTCGGCTGCCTGGTCTTGGAAATTATTCGGTTTGAAAGGTGAGTTATCTTGTAGTGTTCGTAATCTCACGGGTGAAAAGTATATGGCTTTCACCGAGCCAGACCCTGATGGTAACTCCTATCAACCTGGTCCTTCTACTGAAGTCTTCGGCAAACTGAAGATTAGGTTTTAGTAAGTACTTATAGAGCCATTCTATTACACCCTCCATTCTTTACTTCAACTAAGAATGGAGGGTTTTTTAGCGCCGTTGGTGAATCTCCCGAATCTTGAATCACTTGAATCTTGAATCACTTGAATCTTGAATCACTTTTTTCTCTGGAAATATGTCAAAAGTTTAATATATTTACTGCGTTATGTGTGGCTTTGAACAACGACCAGATAAATGAGTAACATAGTAAAGAAGACCCGGCAAAGATAGAGGCCGGGCACCAAAAGGAGTTGGATGAAATTACTATTGAGATAAAGTGCTAAAATGCAGAAATTGAATAATAAGTGGTTAAAGGCTTCGGTTTTGGGTACTACATGGGCTGCCTCTGAGATTGTATTGGGAAGTTTTTTGCACAATCTGAGAGTTCCATTTAGTGGCAATATCCTTACAGCAATTGGTATTATCATTCTTATCTCTGCCAGTTATCGGTGGAAGGAGGTGGGGCTTTTCTGGCGTGCCGGTTTGATATGTGCCATTATGAAGTCATTATCGCCAAGTGCGGTGATTTTTGGGCCTATGATTGGAATTTTTTCTGAGGCTCTGTTATTGGAGTTTGGGACAAGACTTTTTGGTAGGAATTTGTTAGGTTTTATGATTGGTGCAACACTTGCTATGACGTGGGTTTTATTTCAACGGATGGCTAACTTCTTAATCTTCTATGGTGCCGATATTGTTCAGGTCTATACAGGTCTTATGAAGATGGCTGAGAAACAACTCTCCATGAAGGTTGATCTGGTGTGGTTGCCAGTAGTTATCCTTGTTGTTGTTCATGTAATTTTCGGGGTATTGGCTGCAATTTTAGGCATCAGAACGGGTCGTTTGGTGCAATCGGGTCATAAGGTTTTTTTGGAGGCTCAGGGTGAAGATAATGTGATTAAAAAATCTGGTAGTCTGCCTTTTAATTACGCCATTGAATGGTTAGGGTTAAATGTTCTCTTAATGATTGTTGGTTTTCTAACGATTAATTTTCTAAGCTTCTACTGGTGGGTTCCTACGATTGGTTTGATAGTGACTTTATGGGCCAGTCGGTATAAATCGGCTCTACGACAGCTTACAAAGCCGAAGTTTTGGATCTTTTTTGTTATCATAACGATGTTATCTGCATTAGTTTTCTCCTCTTTTCAGGAGGGTTCTGATGCTATAGAGGCTGGACTATTATCGGGTATTCAGATGAATTTCAGGGCGATTCTGGTGATAATTGGCTTTGCAGTGATTGGAAAGGAGCTCTATAATCCTGTGGTTAAGTCGTTTTTTAAGGGTTCTCGTTTCAGTCAGTTACACCTTGCTCTCGAGCTCTCGTTTGAATCTATTCCAAATGTGCTCTCGAGGTTACCCTCTGCAAAAGAGTTCTTCAGAAGACCTGTTTCTGTGGTCTACCTTCTTTTGAGTCATGCTGAGGAGCAGTTAAAAGTTTATTCCAGTCAGGGTGGTAAGATCTTTATTGTCACTGGCGAGAAAGGGGAGGGGAAGACGAGTTCTCTCGTTGAAGTTATTGATAAATTGAAGGGAGCAGGAGTTAGCGTAGGCGGTTTTATCTCTCCTCGAATAATAGTCGATGGAAAGACCATTGGATATTATCTGGAGGGTGTCTTAGATGGCCGACGCCAGATATTGATGACTGAAACAGAGCAGAACGGATTTCAAAAGATTGGAAGATTCTGGCTGGATCCAAATGTGATTAAACGGGTAACTTCAACTATTGAGGAGCAAGCATTGTCCCCATCGGTAATATTTATTGATGAGGTTGGTAGATTGGAGCTGGAAGGCAGAGGTTGGGATGAAGTTCTACGAAGTCTCCTCCTGACAAATGTTGTGGTAGTTATAGCAGTCAGAAAGGCTTTCGTTGATGAGATTTTGAAATATTATAGTATTATTAATGCCGCACTCTATTCTTGCGGTTCTGAGGAAATGTCTCTTTTACCCGATGTGTTGCGAGAGGCATTGAGTAATTCAGGGGTAGAGAATTAATTACAATCTTATCTGTTATGATAGAGCTGGACTTTTCAGATAACCGCTCTAGTGATTATCTTTGTCAGAGAAAATCTAACAAACGGTAAAGGATTATGGATAGTATCATTGAAAATCTGCGTGATGAGTTTAGACGGGCGGCTGATGAGAAATTCAAGGAGGCCAGTCAGAGATACTTTAAAGAGGCTGTCGAGGTCTATGGTATAAGGACGGCTCAGGTTACAGAGTTATCGAAGAGGTATTATGAGGAGATAAAGGGGTTGCCGAAGAGTGAGATATTTGATCTCTGTGAAGAGCTCTGGCAGTCGGGGATGATGGAGGAGAGCTTTGTTGCCTGCAACTGGTCTTATCGTCAAAAGAAGCACTATAAACCCGAAGATTTCTCACTGTTTAAGGGCTGGGTTGAACGCTATGTGACTAACTGGGCTGCATGTGATACGCTGTGTAACCACAATATGGGCGATGTTGTGATGAAGTATCCCGTGTTTCTCAATGAACTTGTTGAGATGACTCAATCTGAGAATCGATGGGTAAAGAGGGCATCAGCAGTCTCGTTGATTATTCCCGCTAAGAAAGGTTTGTTTAAGGATGAGATTTTTAGAATAGCCGATCGTTTGTTGTTAGATAAAGATGATATGGTTCAGAAAGGGTATGGTTGGATGCTAAAAGCCTTAAGCCATAACCATCTTGATGAGGTGTTTGACTTTGTGATGAATAGGAGGAGCAACATGCCTAGAACTGCTCTGAGATATGCTATTGAAAAGATGCCGGAGGAGTATAAGAAAGAGGCAATGAAAAAGGTTTAGCTGTGCCGAAATGGCTGATTAGCTGGATAGGCCAACGAGGTTAATATGTAATATTATGGTTTAAATAGTCCTATATAGCCATTGATCCATGGGTAGAATGAAAAATGAGTTCAGGAAAGAGGTCGCAAAGGCTTTGTCGAATTTGATAAAGTCTAAACCAGAAATACTAAAAATGGAGGATCTAATGGGTCTTCCTGAGTTGATAAGGAATTATATAGTTTTATCGGGCTTTGTGGGAAAGCCTAAGATCTTAGGATTTAAGGCCGAGTATACCGGAGGGATTCGGGGTAAATCTAATGAGCCCTTTATGAAGATGAATACATCGCAGTATAACATTATAAAGCCTTCCACCCGGTTGTTCTATATTGTTGCTAAGAAGATGGGCATTCCTGCTTATGGATTGCACTTTTATAAAGAGTATAAAGCAACATTTCGGGTCAAGTTGCTCGGTCTTTTTAAGGTTGTAGATGCCTCAGGATTGAAGTTGGATCAAAGCGAAACAGTGACCCTGTTCAATGATATGTGTGTGATGGCTCCACCGTCTTTAATTGATGAAAGAATTAGTTGGCAGGTGTTGGATAATAGTCGTATTAAGGCAACCTTCTCTAATGGCCCACATACTATCTCGGCTGTTTTAACCTTTAATGAAGCAGGTGAATTGGTTGATTTTATCTCCAATGATCGTTATGATACAAATGGGGTAGAGTATCACCTGTATCCTTGGCGAACGCCGATTGAGCACTACGTAGATATTAACGGTTATCATCTGCCCGGTAAGGCCAAACTTATATATGACAAGCCTGATGAGGAGCTATGCTATGGTGAGTTTATACTAAAGAATATCGAGTACCTGAACTAACTTGTAGCTCTTCTAATTTCTGGTAACAGTAGGTTTTGTTGGTTGCTTTATTCTCCATATTAAAGCCATCGCAATAAGAGAAATGAGAAATAGGCTATAAATAAGAAAACTCCAGCCATATGAAGATAAGATCATCCCTGTGCTGGTGCCTATTATTGAAGATCCTGCATAGTAAAATAGCCAGTATATTGAGGTAGCCGAGCTTTTACCCTCCTTGGCCGTCTGTGAGATGATCTTACTAGCCAGTGTATGGGTGGCAAAGAACCCTAGCGTCATGACTCCTAATCCGAGTACCAATACTGCAAGGTTTTCGGTTAGCAGAGAGATGATGCCAATAGAAAGGAATAATAATGAGATTTTTATAAGCTTAGTAGGCGCAATTTTGTCAGATAATCGCCCTGCAGCAATGGTGCCAACTACTCCGATGGTATACATGAGAAAGACTGAGGCTACGATGTAATGAGGCAGTGAGAACGGGGGTGATTCAAGCCTAAATCCGAGGTAGTTGTATACCGCTACAAAAGCTCCCATAAATAGTGTGGCGGCAAGAAAGATCCGAATCATAATCAGATTATGCATGAAAGAGGACATCTGATTGATCTTCCGTTTAATATCTACGGGTTCGGGAATAAAGTGCTGAGAGGGGGGGAGCTTAATAACAAATAAGATCCCCAGCATAAGGCTTAGAACGCCAATGATAATTACAGCATTATGCCATCCAAACCAACCACTAAAGAGAGTAACAAGCATTCTGCCTGACATCCCTCCAATGGCATTCCCACTCAGATAGAGCGCAATGGCTTGTCCTAAGATTGCGGGACTAACCTCCTCTGCAAGATAAGCAAGGGCTACAGCTGAGACGCCGCTTAAAAGAAATCCTTTAATCGTGTTTATAATAACTAATAGCTCAAAATGGGGTACCAGCGCAGAGCAAATCGTTAGGAGAGACGATGTAATCAGAGAAAAGGTCATTAGTCTCTTCCTTGAATAGGTATCGGCTCTGAAAGAGAAGACAAAAAGACCTAGCGCCATACCTAAGGTTGATCCTGAGACCGTCCAAGCACTAGAAGCCGGACTAATGTGATAGCTATGGCAGAGTTGGGGCAGGAGCGGTTGGAAGAGGTAAAGTTGAGCAAAGACGGATAGCCCTGATAGGAAAATACCAGCTCGTATTTCACGATACTGCTCGCTCTCTTTGGTAGCTTTCATCGGGTTGTTCACATCCGAAAGAGAGACGTTGGAAGGTTTTAAGATCTTTACAGTTTTGTTTGAAAGCACTTCTTTTAACTCAATAGCAAATAATCGCACAAAGGTCGTTTTTTTTCTTTAGAAATGGGTGATGAACAGTTTCATTCCTTTGCGGTTGATCCTATAAATAAGGTTTAACGGTTTTGATTGGGATCAGCTTGGAACCCTAATCTTATTTAATATCTCCATTCGTTTTGTATTGCTTTAAATTGTAAATTCACTTGAAGAATATGAGGCAAATAGTGACCTTCAACTACAGACAAATGTTTAATGGATACATATACCTACTAAAATGAATCAGAAACCAAATTCCGCTATTTTAGACGTATCGGTGTGTTTAGATTTGTTGCAACAAAAACACATACCTGCGATGATACGTAATTATTCAACACCGGAGATTTTTAGAAGTGCCTTAAAGATTGTTCTAGTAATTGGAGCCGTCCTTCTTTTTTTATCTGTTTTAGCTTCTTGTAGTAAGGAGGAGACCCCAGTTGATAACCCTTCAAGCGTTAGTTCTTTAGATGATTTAAAGGCCAGTGAGACCTTTGATTGGGCTACAGGGCATGAGGTTAGCGTTGCTCTGAGAGCCTTAAATAATCAAGATGCTCCCTTAGTGGGCGTTCGTTTTGATATATATAAATCAATTACACAGGATGAGTCAGGAGCGATTAGCGGGGATTTAATTATGAGTGGCATAACCGGCAATGATGGGTTCTTGAATACAAAACTCACCCTTGCCGATGCCTTACAGAAGGTTTATGTAGTGACAGCCTATTTGGGTTTACCTGATCAAACCGAGGTGGCTATTGTTAATCGCACCATTGCAGCAACAATAGGAGGTAAATACAAACCATCAATCGAGAAGAGTGCTCTCTCTGGCTCTGTGGTGCCAGGTTATAGTTATTTAGGAACTTTTTCGAGCAGTGGGGTTCCAAACTATTTGGCAGGTATAGATGTTGTTGATCCTGCATTTATGGCCGATGTTAATGCTACTTTCCCCGAGAGACAGCCTGTACCTCAATACCATCCACAGTACCTGGCCAGCGGTAATGAAACCAATTGTGTTTTAGATGAAGCCGCTGAAGTTTGGGTAACCTTTGTCCATGAGGGTGCTGGTTGGAGTAATTCCTTAGGTTATTATACCTATCCAAAGGGTCAGCGTCCCGCTACAGCTGCTGCTATTCAAGATATTAAGATTGTCTTTCCTAATGTCGGCTTTTCTGGCTCAGGTGGAGGACTATCAACAGGTATGAAGGTTAAGATTGGTGAATTTCCTGCAAACACTGAAATTGGTTGGGTTCTGATTGCCAATGGTTGGTCAAATGGAAATGTTGGTTCTGGTTCACATAAGGTATACTCTGATACAGATTTTAACCCTGAAGCTGATGCTAACTTAAAGCAGCACTTTGTACTTCTCCATGACCTTGGCCGTGACATCGTTTTGATTGGTATTGAAGATATGAAGCGTGACAGTGGCAGTGATAATGACTTTAATGATGCGATGTTTTATGTAACCTCCAATCCCTTAGTTGCTATCAATACTACCAATATGCCTACGGTAACCTATACCTCGACAGATAATGATGGGGATGGGGTGCCTAATAATTTTGATGATTATCCGAATGATCCACAGCGAGCGTTCAATATCTATTATCCCTCACAAAACGGAATGGCAACGTTAGCTTTTGAAGACCTATGGCCAGGTAAAGGCGACTATGATTTCAATGACCTAGTTATGGGATACCGTATTAAGCAGGTTGCTAATGCATCGAATAAAGTATTGGATATGAATTTTCATCTAAAGATGACTGCTAAAGGAGCTAGTTTCAATAATGGATTTGGTTTTGAACTACCCATTGCTCCTGATCAGGTTGCTTCCGTTACAGGGTCTCAGATCACAGGAAGTGCGGTTACTTTAAATGCAAATGGTACTGAGGCAGGTCAAGCCAAGGCTGTCTTGATTGCTTTTGATGAGTCGGCCAAGTATATGCCATCGCATGGAGGCGGCACCGGAGCTAATACCACGCCTGGCTCGACTTATGTGACCCCTGTCGAGATGGATCTGGCAGTGGTGTTCACTACCCCTGTTGCAACATCGACTTTGGGCAGTGCTCCCTTTAATCCGTTCATCTTTGTAAATCAGGATAGGGGAAGAGAAGTTCATCTTTCAGATAAGACACCAACCTCATTGGTAGATGTAACACTATTTGGTACCGCATCTGATAAATCAAATCCGGCACAAGGGAGATACTATAAGACAAATAACAATCTCCCATGGGCGATCAATATCATCGAAGAGTTTGATTATCCGATTGAGAAAACGCCGGTTGATGATGCTTACCTGAAATTCATTCCTTGGGCACAGAGTAATGGGGTGAGTTATTATGATTGGTACAAAGAGGAAGCCGGATACAGAAATACTTCTAATATCTATTAAATCAATAATTGATTATCATTTAGGTATGTGTTTTTTGTTGGCCGAAAGAGATTCTTTCGGCCTTTTTTTTGATTCTGTTTGAATAATTCAGTGAGAATTGATATCTTTGCACCCGGTTTTGGTCCGGTAGCTCAGCTGGATAGAGCAGCAGCCTTCTAAGCTGCGGGTCATTGGTTCGAATCCAATCCGGATCACCAAATCGAGGATTTTATCAAGATGATAGAGTCCTCGGTTTTTTTTATATAAGAGAAAACAATTGTACTGCCTTCGACTCCGCTGCCTTTGACTCCGCTGCCTTCGACTCCGCTCAGGCGCCGGCGACCCGGTGGTTGAGCGCAGTCGAAACCACCATTATTGAGGGAGCCCCTGCCTTCGACTTCGCTGCCTTCGACTCCGCTGCCTTCGACTCCGCTCAGGCGCCGGCGACCCGGTGGTTGAGCGAAGTCGAAACCACCTCTTTCGGCATTTCGGCTACACTCAATGTCCGCACATTAATTCTTGTAATGAGTTTCATTCTTACATACAGCCAGGTTATGTAGTTTTTTGGGCATGCCATCTATTAATGCCTCTTTTTTTTTCCTGCTCCAGCCCTGTACTTGTTTCTCTCGATCAAATGCCTGATCAATTCTTTCATATTCTTCAAAATATACCAATTTAACCGGCAAATGCTTTTTAGTATGGTTAGCCCCTTCACCAGCCAGATGTTGTGCCAACCGTAACTCCAAATTATTGGTACTCCCGGTGTAGTAACTTCCATCGGAACATTTCAATATATACATCCAACCTTTACTCATACGCTTTCAGTCCTGATATTTCTCGCCCTTTAGCCTGTTTATTTAATAATGGCAATAAATCCCTCATCAATGCCAATCTTCGTTAAATGCGTTCTTTATGGACTCAATGCACCTATCAATTTAAAGTCTGCTAATTTGTTTGTTAGGCTTTCTTCTATTTTGAACTTCTTTTGTCATTATTCTATCAATAAAACAATAGGACTAATATCCAAAATCTTTGCTAGGTCAAATGTACCTCCAGTCTTGGTTGATGCTTGTTATTGACATAGGAGCATGCCATATTGTAATTCATTGCCAATCTCACAGCCTACCAAGTCTGTTAGATTCCTTTCTCTTCAAACACTTTTTTTTTTAATTCATTTCCTTTATATTCTTTTCTATTATAATACAAATGTAGCTCACGACGCAAGGAAATAGCGACTGGTTTCATTGTGGGTTTTGGTAAAACTGCACTCTGGTAAACTTGGGTTGATGGACTATCATTATCATTGTTAGCCGGCTTCCGTTAATGAGGGTGTATGATGTACCAACTCATGTTAGACCTTGATTTCGAACGATTATTAAATAATTATTAATAGACACTAGTGTAACTGGGTGGCAATGCTCCGAAAGAAAGCTTGCCAAATCACTTAAATGGCTAAATCTGTTCCAAGACAGAGTCTTTTTAATGCAATTATCGACCATTTTATCCTAGTTTTCTATTAAACTGAGTGAATAAGGTTAAGAAAAGCCTTTCAAAGAATAATAAATTACAATATGAAAGCTACTTCATTTGGTCGAAAGAGTGGGTGGTAATGCTCCGAATTATGCAAGTGAGGCAATTCTAATTTCCGTGAAAGGATTGAATTAATAGAACCCTTTATTCAAATATGGTCTTTCTTACGTTGCTAGCATTTTATTAAACTCTAAGAATCTATCATGAATCAATATCGTTGGATTTTTGTCATGTACTTAGATTATTCATAGCCACTTCACTTAAGGGTTTGTTCAATTTCTTCAATGGTAGGCAGGCTCGATTTTAACTCTTCCGGCAAAATTTTGGTGATCTTAAATTCACTTATTCCCATGGGTTTGTTGATGTCTCTTAATGCAAATTCAGCTTCAATGTTGTTTTTGTCTCTGCACAACAAAATGCCCATGGTAGGCTTGTCGTCTTCACGTTTTAGCAAACTATCTACGGCTGAAAGATAAAAATTGAGCTTACCGGCGTATTCGGGTATAAAGGAGGTGTTTTTTAGCTCAATGACCACATAGGCTTTGAGTACCAAATGGTAAAACAGCAAGTCTATATAATACTCTTTTTCTCCTACCTGTATGAGATACTGCCTGCCTATATAGGCAAAACCTTTTCCCAATTCCAATAAAAATTTAGAGATATGGTGCTCCAGCTGATTTTCGATATCCCTCTCGTTGTATTGTTCAGCCAGAGCAACAAAATCAAATATGTAAGGATCCTTCAAGCTTTGTTGAGCCAGATCAGCGGACGGTTCAGGTAGGGTATGTCTAAAATTGCTGATGATTTTGCCACTGCGTTCATACAAGTTAGCTTTGATTTGTAAGGCTAAAACATCACGGCTCCAGTTGTTTTGTAAGGTTTGTTGCTGGTAAAAGATGGCTTCCGTTGTAGTTCTTGACTTCGTGAAAATCAAGATATTATGACCCCAGGGCAATTGGTCAACAAGGTGTTGACCAAAATCAAAAACTAACAATTGGTCAACTGACCGTTGACTGATTTCTGATTGATAGAATTGGTGAAACTGACGGCAGTACTTAAGATTGGTGGTAGAAAAGCCTTTCATATCCGGGAACTCGTCACTTAAATCTTTAGAAAGCAGAGCTAATAGTTTATCTCCCCAAGTGGCTTTAGTTTGCTGTTCGCTGATCATTTTACCCAGTTCAAAATAAAAATGGATGAGCTCTTTATTGGCTGATAAAGCTGCTTTAACACGTGCTACTTTCACTTTGTGCTTTATAGTCTTTAGCCAATCCTGATATTCTTTGATGCTTTGAATGTCCATATCGATTATTCCATTTCTTAGTACAAGGCAAAAAATTAATCAAATAAAAATCAGTAAATTAGGGTAAGTAAAATTTGTAAAGGTCGTTGATATTCAGTAAATTAGAAGAATAATTCCACTTATTTTTGTCTTAACCTATCAAGGAGTTGTTTTTCCGTTGTTCCTCAAGTCTTGGTTGTTGCTTGTTATTGACATAGGAGTATGCCATATTGTAATTCATTGCCAATCTCACAGCCCACCAACTCTATTAGGTTCCTTTCTCTTCAAACACTTATTTTATTTGATTCATTTCTGTTCTATTCTTTTCTATTATAATACAAATGTATCTCACGACGCAAGGAAATAGCGACTGGTTGCACTGTGGGTTTTGGTAAAACTGCACTCTGGTAAGCTTGGGTGGATGGACTATCATTATTATTGTTAGCCGGCTTCCGTTAATAAGGGTGTAGTTTAACTGGGTGGCAATGCTCCGAAAGAAAGCTTGCCAAATCACTTGAGTGGCTAAATCTGACCCTAGACAGAGTCTCTTAAATGCAATTTTCGACCATTTTATCCCGGTTTTCTCTTAAACTGGGTGGATAATTGACAAATTTTGTGCTAAAATTGTCAGTGTGTTGACGATTTTTGCCATGAGTATAAGCTGTAAGAAAAGAAAAACACCTTAGTATATTACAAAAAGTTAATCTAATGAAAATCAGTACTTAAAGTAAGGATAATTTGGAGACAGCATAGATATTCAGCAAATTAGAAGAGTAATTCCACTCAAGGTAGAACATTTACATACTATGTGAACAACTTCTATCTATTACCTAAGGAAGTCGCCCTTCACAATTGATATTGTTGGCAACTTGAACTAATTTCAGTAGCTTATGACTTCTAATGGAAAAAGCTAAGGATTGAAAGAAAGGGAGAAACTTGAGTTTGAGCTTGATTGCGAACAATTCTTAACAATTATTAAATCGAAACTAGTTTAACTGGGTGGCAATGCTCCGAAAGAAAGCTTGCCAAATCACTTGCATGGCTAAATCTGTTCCAAGACAGAGTCTCTTTAATGCAATTGTCGACCATTTTATCCCGGTTTTCTCTTAAGCTTAGATGAATATGGTTAAAAGAAGTTTTTCAAAGAATAATAAATTACAATTTGAATGCTACCTCATTTGGTAGAAAGAGTGGGTGGTAATGCTCCGAATTATGCAAGTTAGGCAGTTCTAATACCCGTGAAAGGATTGAATTAATAGAACCCTTTATTCAAATATGGTCTTTCTTACGTTGCTAGCATTTTATTAAACTCTAAGAATCTATCATGAATCAATATCTTTGGATTTTTGTCATGTACTTAGTAAATTTACCTCTTTTAATATCCAGATGGATACATTAATCCCTGCTTCCAAAATCAGCAACCTTACGCAAGGTATTTTTGTCGGAGCCGTTTCTGACAACTTCTTCGAATGAATTGAGTAGAAAATATTTCATGCAGAAATTGTGGCGGACAATGAGAAATTGGCCAAAAAAACTGCCGCATATAATGCAATCCCAGTAATTACAAATTTTATCGATGAGGATAGTAAAGACCATTTGCTCGAGGAAATTGAATACAACTATCGGCGGATAAAAAACGAAGCTGCACAAATAATTGTGGATGAACTGGAAAGGATCAAGAAAAAATAAGAATCAGACGTCCCTTTAAAGCATTGTTGTGAATAATTGTGGCACAATGTCACAGAGGAATTTTGTATATTTATCGTTCAACTAAAATTCAATTTTCTGAGCAGAATCATGCTGGTAAACCAATCAATAATAACAGATATAAAGTCCATTATTTCCCATGCGCAGGACAATGCTGTCCGTGCGGTTGACCTTCAGCGGACGTTAATGTACTGGCATATTGGAAAGCGCATTTTTGAAGAAGAACAGGAAGGGAAAGACCGCGCAGATTATGGGAAGTACCTCACCGAGTATATTGCCAGCGAATTGGAGCCGGAGTTTGGAAGTGGCTTTTCGAAACGGCAGATAGAGTTGTTCCGGCAGTTTTACCGCACTTTCCCAATTACGAATACACTGTATTCGCAATTAAGCTGGAGCCAATACAAGCTACTGATACGTTTAGACGCCTCGGAGCAAAGAGAATTCTATATTGCTGAAACAATAAAGAACAACTGGACAGTTCGCCTGTTGGAACGCCAGATTTACAGCAATTTGTACGAACGTCTTTTGGTGAGTAACAACAAGGAAAGCGTCCTGGCAGTTGCCAAAAGCGAAAAACAACCCTCCGATGCTAAAGAGATTATCAAAGACCCGATGTTCCTGGAATTTCTGGGATTGAAAAGAGAATCGTCTTTCTACGAACGTGATTTGGAATCGGCCATTATCACACATTTGCAGGAGTTCTTGTTGGAGTTAGGCAATGGATTTTATTTTGTGGCACGACAAAAGCGAATACACATCGAGGGTGATGATTTCTTCGCAGATTTGGTGTTTTATAACCGGCTGTTGCAATGTTTTGTCATAATAGAAATCAAAACGACCAAACTCACCCATCAGGATATTGGCCAGTTGCAGATGTACGTCAACTATTATGACTGTGTTGAAAAGCTGCCACAGGAAAACCCGACCATCGGTGTTTTGCTTTGCGCCAGTAAGAATGATGCAGTTGTACGGTTTACCTTGCCCGAAGGACAGCGGCAAATTTTTGCCAGTCAGTACAAGCTTTACCTGCCGACTGAACAGCAATTACTGAATGAGGTAAATAAAGAGTTGGAGAGTTTTGAATCAGGCAAAAAGTATGGAGAACAAAGTAAATAGAAAACGTTTCAAAAAACCTTTAAGTGATAAGAGAACAAATGAATATTGGTTCTTTGTCAAAGTAAGTGGGTAGAATAATGAGGGTTTATTTTTTGGAAGTCGAGTTTTCCAGTTAAAAGATAGATTATAGCTTTAATTGTGT
>Ga0209066_10005344_pt1 | contig 13582 bp, 11 predicted proteins | sample All_14_2_FD_187198 | JGI IMG/M metagenome (GOLD analysis project Ga0209066, IMG submission 187198) | Freshwater microbial communities in response to fracking from Pennsylvania, USA - Allegheny Zone_MetaG_DW_15 (SPAdes) (version 2) ...
CCCGACCGGAACACCTGTTGACGCTTTCATTCGAGCGTATCATGACACAAGGGGGTGCCCGTGTCTAGCGAAAAGCGGCCCCTTCAATCAACATCGCATGATCCGCTCGACAAAGGAATAAGCCGTGACGGTAGCCCCTCCCAGGCGAATGGGGGATTGCCTTTTCCCACCGGATCGCGCTACAGTATCACAGGTCTGGAATGGCGGGCAGTTCCCGCCGCGACACACAACAGGGGATCATCATGAATAAACTGTTCTCGGGCGCCTTGGCGGCGCTCGTCATCACGGGGGGCGCATGGGCCGCGACGCCTGATGCGGAGGGCTTCGTCTCGCTTTTCAACGGCAAAGATCTCGACGGCTGGATCGGCGCCACCAACGGCTACTCCGTCGAGAACGGCATTCTCTTCTGCCAGCCCAAAGGCGGCGGCAACCTCTACACCGCCAAGCAGTACGACAACTTCATCCTGCGCTTCGAGTTCCTCGTCTACACCAACTCGAACAACGGCCTCGGCATCCGCGCGCCCAGCAACGGCGACGCGGCCTACGGCGCCATGGAGCTGCAGATCCTCGACGACTCCGGCTCGCAGTACACGAACCTCAAGCCCTACCAGTACCACGGCTCGATCTACGGCGTGGTGCCCGCGAAGCGCGGCTCCCAGAAGAAGGTCGGGCAGTGGAACGTCCAGGAAGTGCGCGCCATCGGCTCGAAGATCACCGTGATCCTCAACGGCGACGTGATCGTCGACGCCGACATCGCGGGCATCACCGACACGATGGACGGCAAAAAGCACCCCGGGCTGCACAACGCCAAAGGCCACATCGGCTGGCTCGGACACGGCACGCGCGTGGACTGGCGCAACATCCGCATCAAGGAGGTCCCGGCCGACTACCAGGTGGCCCAGCCGACGGACAACCGGCCGCCCGCAGGCTTCACGGCCCTCTTCAACGGCAAGGACCTGACCGGCTGGAAGGGCGTCAGCCGCCTCGAGAAGTTCGACAACCCGCTCGTGCGCCAGGCGGCCTCGCCCGAAAAGCGCGCCGAGATCCAGGCCAAGGCGGACGAAGAGATGCGCGCCGCCTGGTTCGTGCGCGACGGCGGCACGCTCTACTTCAACGGCAAGGGATACAGCCTCGCCACCGCCAAGGACTACGGCGACTTCGAGATGTTCTGCGACTGGCGCCTGCTGACCGTGCGCGGCGACAGCGGCCTCTACCTGCGCGGCTCGCCCCAGGTGCAGATCTGGGACGCGCACAACCAGTGGAACATCGGCTCCGGCGGCCTCTACAACAACAAGAAGAACCCGAGCAAGGCGCTTGAAATCGCCGACCGCCTGATCGGCGACTGGAACACCTTCTACATCAAGATGGTCGGCGACAAGGTGACCGTGAAGCTGAACGGAGTGCTGGTGGTCGACAACACCGTGCTGGAGAACTACTGGGACCGCAACCAGCCGATCTTCCCGAAGGAGCAGATCGAGCTGCAGTGCCACGGCGATCCGATCGAATTCAAGAACATCTACATCCGCGAGCTGTAGAGCCAGACCGAATACGGATGTTGACCGTGACGGGACGGGCGCGGGCCGCAGACGCGGCGCGCGCCCTCTGTTTTTCAGAAGTCTTTCAGCATGCCGTAAAACTCTTTCAGGATGCGGACCGACTCGACCGTCATCACCGTGGCCACCCCCGTCAGCACGACCACCAGCAGCGAAACCCACCATTTGGTCGACGGCTTGTAAGTGGGGTGCCACCAGACCAGCGGCAGGGCCAAAGGCCCCACACTCGCCAGCATGATCACGATGAAGGTCGTGCCGAAGTACCACGGCACGTGCGGCTTCACGGGCCCCTGTGCCAGCGGCGGCGGCCGCTGGAAGCCGTTGAGGAACTCCCCGCAGTGCTTGCATTTGATGGCCGCATCTTGAATCTCTTCCGCGCAAAAGGGACATTTTTTCATGGGCAGACGTAACCTCGGCTCTCCGTATGCGCCAGAGTATACGCCTGTCGGAAGCAAAGGCACAAGCCAAGCGAGGCCGCCATTCAGGCGCACGCACGGTTTCTTTGCGAGGGGTCGCGCAGGTCGCCACAAAAACATCGTGGCACGGGCATCTTGCCCGTGCAGCCTGCGCAGGATGCGGCTGTCCCATCATCCGACAGCCCATGCGCATGCGCGCTCACGCCGAGCATCCATAGACTCACCTTGCTTGCCTCCACTCACTGGTACCGCCGGCCGTGTCCCGCTTCATCGGCTTGCCTCAGTCCGCCCGCATGAAAAGCAAGGGCTCGCCCCACATGTAGAGCACACCGTTGGTCTCGCAGGTGACCTCGGCGACCTGCGCGGCATTGAACGCACCGAGCACCTCGTCCTTCCCGTCCGGCTCGTAGGCCGGAATCTTGCCGCTCTTCACCAGCGGGTCCAGCGCCTTTTTGCGGGCCCACCACAGATACGCCATGCGTTCGCTTTTTTTGAGCCTTCCCCACGCGTAAGCCGGCGGTTCGTTGGTCTTCTTCTCGTCTAGCAACTCAACGCTGGCGAGCGTCCAGTCCCCGCCTTTCTTCAAGTACACCGTGTATTTTTTCGGGTCGTCCTTGTCCTTGTCCTCCGGGCCCAGCATCTCGACCTTCAAGACGCCGTTGGTCGCGTCTTGGACCGTGACCATAACCGGCCCCGTGGAGCCCTTTACGTCATCCGGCGCCCGACACACCCAAAAGCCCTCCCACGCCTCCGTTTCGTCGGCGATGTTCAGGGGGGCCTCTCCGACCGGCGCCCGCGACAGGCTGATCTCGCAGCCGCACAGCACGCCCATCAGAAGCAGCATCGTCAGCCTTTTCATGCCGGCCTCCTTTCTCAGCTCAGCGCCGCCAGTTCGACCTCTTCGAACGCCAGATTTTCCAGCGCCGCCACGTTCTCGCGGATCTGCTCGACACGGCTCGCGCCGGTCACGGCCGAGGCCACGCGCGGATCGCGCAGCGTCCAGGCCAGCGCGGTCTGCGCGGGGGTCTGGCCGCGCGCCTGGGCCACAGCCTGCACGCGGCGCGCGTAGGCCAGGCACTCGTCGTGCAGGTAGCGCTCGATGAACGGGCTGCCCTTGGCCGCCCGCGACGCCACGGGCACGCCGTCCGCGTATTTGTTGGTCAGCACGCCCTGCGCCAGCGGCGAGAAGACCACGGTGCCGAGGCCCGCCTCGTCGGCCGCGGGCAGCTGCTCCTGCTCCACCTCGGCGCGGTCCAGCAGGTTGTAGCGCACCTGGTGCACAATCAGCGGCACGCGCAGCTCCGCGAGCATTGCCGCCGCGCGGCGCAGCAGCTTGGCCGGATACTTGGAGAGTCCGATGTAGAGCGCCTTGCCCCGGTCCACGATGTCGGAGAGCGCGCAGACGGTCTCCTCCAGCGGCGTCTCCGGGTCGGGCCGGTGGTGGTAAAAGATGTCGACGTAGTCGAGCCGCAGCCGCGACAGGCTCTGGTCGAGCCCCGCGATCAGGTGCTTGCGGCTGCCCCAGTCGCCGTAGGGCCCCGGCCACATCGCGTGCCCCGCCTTGGTGGCGATCACCAGCTCGTCGCGGTAGGCCTTGAACTCGCGGCCGAGCACCGCGCCGAAAACCGTCTCTGCCGCGCCGGGAGGCGGCCCGTAGTTGTCCGCCAGGTCGAAGTGGGTGACTCCGAGATCGAACGCCGCGGCCACCCGCCGGAAACAGGCGTCGTGGCTGTCTTCCGCGCCGAACCCGTGCCAGAGCCCGAGCCCGACCGCCGAGAGCTTCAGCCCGCTCCGGCCGCATGTGCGGTACCGCATCCCGCCGTACCGCGCCTCATTCGCCTGATACTCGTGCATACCCCGACTCCTTTCAGAGGCCAGAGGACGGGAGACCGAGGACAGAGACCGGAGGACGGAGGACAGGGGTCTGCCATTCCTCACCTGTCCCCAACTCTTCCCTCTTCCCTACTCACTCTTCCCTATTCTCTCTCCCCTGTTCTCTCTCCCCTGTTCTCTCTCCCCAACTCCTCATTCCTAATTCCTCATTCGCAGCGCGTCTTTCACGCGCTGCGTGAGCACGACCGGCTCGCGCGGCAGGGTCCGCATGTCGAACCGCGGCAGCAGTTCGCGCAGCGTCACGCGTTCGCCCCACGCCGCCCAGCCGCACCACCACGCCAGCAGGCCGACGATCTCTTCGGCGGCGACGCCCGCCTCGCGCAGCGCGCCGATGCGCGTGTCGCCGTGGCGCTTGGCCAGCCGCCGCCCCTCTTCGCTCACCACCAGCGGCACATGCACGAACGCCGGAGGGGGCAGCCCCAGCGCGCGGTAGATCAGCAGCTGGCGCGGCGTGGCGGACAGCAGGTCGTCGCCGCGCACCACCTCGGTGATGCCCATGGCCGCGTCGTCCGCCACCACCGCCAGCATGTAGCCCGCGCCCGACGGGTCGCGCGCCAGCACGAAATCGCCGCTCAGCTCCGAGACCACCTGCTCGTACGGCCCGCGGAAGCCGTCGTCGAAGCGCACCGTCTCGCCCTCGGGCACGCGGAAGCGCCACGCGGGCAGGCGGCCCGGCGGCAAGCTCCGCCGCGCCGCCTCGTAGTCGGCGAAGCGCCCGCGGCAGAGCCCGGGATAATAGAGCCCCTCCTCGGTGTGGGGCGCGGACTGCCCCGCCTCGACGTCGCGCCGCGAGCAGACGCAGGGGTAGGCCAGCCCCTGACGGAGGAGCGCCTCCAAAGCCTGGGCGTAGAACGGCACGCGCTGCGTCTGCGTGTAGGGCGCGTACGGCCCGCCCACGTCCGGCCCCTCGTCCCAGTCGAAGCCCAGCCAGCGCAGGTCCTCCAGCGCCGCCGCAGCCGCTCCGGCCTTGTTCTTGGGGTGGTCGAGGTCCTCCATCCGCATCACCAGCGTCCCCCCGCGGCTGCGCACGCGCAGCCACGCGATCAGGAAGGTCCGTGCGTTCCCGAGGTGCAGCGCGCCTGTCGGGCTGGGGGCCAGCCGACCTCTCACATTTGAGCCTCTTTCCGCGCCTTTTTTGCTTGCACTCATCGTTGTTTTAATCATAGCCGCGACCGCCGCCGAAAGAAAGCCCAAATCCGTTCTTCCGATTTCCTTGAAAAGCAACGAGTTACGCAAAAAGCACAAAATATAGTGGACTTACAAACCGGCAACCACTATATATAGGACCTGCTTCACGCGGCACCCGTTGGCGTCCGACGTGAGTCACATCTTGCTTTTTTATCTTCCCTCCGATCCAGGACCTGTTATGAGCATCGAATCCCTCAAAAACTACGTTTTCACCTCCAAATACAGCCGTTACCTCCCCGAAAAGATGCGTCGCGAGACCTTCGAGGAGGCGGTTGAGCGTGTCATCGACATGCACCGCCGGCATTTCGCCGCCAAGGGCCTCAACGTGGACGACCTGCTGGCGGTCTGCGAGAAGGCCATGAAGAAGCGCATGGTGCTGGGCAGCCAGCGCGCGATGCAGTTCGGCGGCGAGCCGATCCTGCGCAAGCACGCGCGCATCTACAACTGCACCACCTCCTACTGCGACCGGCCGCGCTTCTTCCAGGAGGCCCTCTGGCTGCTGCTCTGCGGCTGCGGCGTGGGCTTCTCGGTGCAGACCCACCACATCGCCAAGCTGCCGGGCCTCGTCCGGCCGGGCGGCACGAACACCACCTTCGTGATCCCCGACACCATCGAGGGCTGGGCCGACGCCCTGGGCGCGCTGCTCTCCAGCTACTTCACCGCGGACCAGCCCTTCCCCGAATACGCGGGCAAGACGGTGGTCTTCGACTACTCGCAGATCCGTCCCAAAGGCCGGCCGATCTCCTCCGGCATGGGGCGCGCGCCCGGCCCCGAGCCGCTGCGCCGCAGCCTCGACATGATCCGCACGCTGCTCGACCGCCGCCTGGCCGACGGGCTGACGCGCCTGCGCTCGGTCGACGCCTACGACATCCTGATGCACGCCTCCGACGCCGTGCTCTCCGGCGGCGTGCGCCGCAGCGCCACGATCTGCCTCTTCTCGCCCGACGACGAGCTGATGGCCACCGCCAAGACCGGCAACTGGTTCACCGAGAATCCGCAGCGCGCGCGCTCGAACAACTCCGCGATCCTCCTGCGCAACCAGACCACGCCCGAGCAGTTCGGCCGGCTCATGAAGTCCGTCAAGGAGTTCGGCGAGCCGGGCTTCGTCTGGACCGACCACGTGGACATGACCTTCAACCCCTGCGGCGAGATCGGCCTCTACCCGCAGATCGACGGCCAGTCGGGCTTCGCCTTCTGCAACCTCTGCGAGATCAACATGGGCATCGTGGACAACGCCGAGAAGTTCCGCGCCGCCTGCGAGGCCGCCGCGATCCTCGGCACCCTGCAGGCCGACTACACCGACTTCGGCTACCTCGGCGAGATCAGCACGCGCATCGCGCGCCGCGAGGCGCTGCTCGGCATCTCCATGACCGGCATGATGGAGCACCCCGGCGTCTCGTTCGACGCCGCGCTCCAGCGCGAGATGGCCCAGCACATCCTCGACGTCAACGCCCAGGTCGCCCAGCGCATCGGCGTCAACCTCGCCGCGCGCGCCACCTGCGTCAAGCCCGCCGGCACCACCAGCAGCATCCTCGGCACCTCGTCGGGCATCCACCCGCACCACGCCAAGCGCTACTTCCGCCGCGCCCAGGCCAACGAGGACGAGCTGCTCGTCGACTTCTTCAAGGCGCAGAACCCCAAGGCGGTCGAGAAGTCCGTCTGGAACCCCAACGGCACCGACGTGGTGCTCACCTTCTGCGTGGAGGCCAGCCCCGACTCGCTCACCAAGCGCGACGTCGACGCCGTGGAGCTGCTGCACAAGGTCAAGCTCACCAAGGAGAACTGGATCGACGCGGGCAAGCGCCCCGAGCTCTGCGCGCACCCCTGGCTCAGCCACAACGTCTCGAACACCATCTCCGTCAAGGACGACGAGTGGTCCAAGGTCGAAGCCTTCATCTTCGAGCACCGCCACGCCTTCGCGGGCATCTCGCTCCTGCCGGACGGCGGCGACCTCGACTACCCGCAGGCGCCCTTCTGCGAAGTGCTCACCGCGGACGAGATCGTCGGGACCTACGGCGTCGGCGCCCTGCTCGCCTCGGGCCTGATCGTCGACGGCCTGCACGCCTTCGACGATAACCTCTGGGCCGCCTGCGACTGCGCGCTCGGCCGCGGCGAAAACCTCGAGCTGCCCACGCCCAAGATCTACCCCAAGCGCGTCCACGAAGCCATCGAGGTGGTGCGCGCCTCCAAGCAGGACTGGGTGCGCCGCGCCCGCAAGTTCGCCGTCAACTACTTCAACAACGACGTGCTGAAAATGACCCGCTGCCTCAAGCGCGTCAACGCCTGCAAGCAGTGGGAAGACCTGACGCGCACCTACGCGCCGGTCGACTACACGCTGCTGGTCGAGCGCCAGGACAACACCACGGTCACGCAGACCGTCGCCTGCGCCGGCGGCAAGTGCGAGCTGATCTAACCCCTCTCAAGAGTACCCCAAACACAAGGGCTGGTCCGCTCGCGCGGGCCAGCCCTTTCTTCTTCAACATGAAGGCCATCAAGGGGGATGGAGGGACGCCGTCCAAGCCTCTTGCCGAAACATGGGGTGTTCGCTTGAACCAGGCTGGTACACCGACTTCAGTCGGCCATGGTCGGCAAGACTGGAGACCGCCGACAGGCTCAAGGGGAAACCTCAGCCCGTGAAAAAAATCAACCGTGCCGCTTAACTCATGTACACAATCAGCATCCGGTCCTACATGACATTGCGAATCATCCATGACAACCGTTGACCGCATGCAGACGAAAACCTATAATGCGCCCACGGGATGAGACTCGTTCCAGTATCCGAGATTTCCAATGTTTGTTTATCGCTTGGCGTGTGGGTGATCGCTGAAGTTAGCCAATCGTCATGAAAACGCCCATCACAACCGGAGAAGCAACGTTTGATGCGCTACAGGCCTCCTGGTCACGGGTGCTGGCTCTTGCTGTCGTGGCATGGCTTGGCGTAGCAGCCGGACATTGGCTCACGCAAGATGAGCTCAGCATCTGGGCGGGGAACCCCTTGTCTTGGCTATACTACCAAAGTCAGGCGTTAAAGTTTGGCTGGGGATATTTCCTTCTGTTCCTTCAGATTCTCTCGTTTTACATCTGGACGTTCACAGATTCTTTCCGCCTGATATCCCTCATTACGTCATTCGTTTCAAACGGGCTGCAGGTCTATGTCGTTTACAGGGTGATTCGGGTTGATTCCAACTGGTTCGTTTGCGCCGGCTTGGTTTTGACAATCATCATCGGCACTTTTTCGGGCTGGCGCTTCTATCGATCAACCCTCAACAGCAGCCGGTAATGGGCAACCGAAGCTTAAGTCAACAAAGTCTGACAGCGGTGGCGGCGAACGGCGTTGATCTCGCCGTTCGGGTGGCGCAAAGGCAACGGGAAGAAATTTCGAAATGGACACCACGCAACTCATTGTCACGACAGGGCTGTTCGGTTTACTCGGAGCTGCAACAACTTGCCGATGGCTCGCGCAGACGGGACGGTTGGCAAGCCATTCGCCAACAGGCATCGGCGTCCGCATCGTGTCCGGAGCCATGATGGCCGCAGGCATGTGGGTTCTTTTTAACGTCGGACGCGCGTCTCTGCCTGATAGGTGGGCAAGAGTGGCGCCGTATATCGTGCTAAACGGCCTTGCATCGGCTTCCCCTTGGATGACTCCTCGAGTCACTGACGCCGGACGACAGAGCACGCGCAGAATCCAGACCGGCATCATGATCGGAGGCCTCATCCTGATTGCGGCCTGCTTGATTGTTTTTCTTGAGGGACGAAACGCCCACCTGCAGAGGTCGACTTAAAGGAAATCAAATGAAAACGTGTTTCGTTCTTTTGGGGTTTGCGCTCGCTGCTTTGTTTGCCCAAGCGGACGACCGCTATATGTCCTACGACGAGTTCATCCGGACGGTCCGCGCCGGACGCGTGCAGTCGGTGGCCTTGGACCACTTTTCATCCATCACCGGAACAGCGGTCGAAAACGGCCAAACAAACGCCTTCCGGTCCTTCGGCGACACCGGGACGGCCAACGACCCGCTGCTGCTTCAGCTTCTGAAAGAAAGCGGCGTGCCCGTTTCGATTCAAGACAGGGACAAGCCGAACGTCCACCTGTCGATTATCTCGGGGGTGTTTTTCTGGGTCTTTCCGGCCATCCTCCTCCTTTTGCTCCTGCGAGTAAACCGGAAGCTGAATGAGGTCCTGAAGAATCAAGCCCGTCAACCGAGCTGTGGCGAGGATCGGCGCTAAGACGCAGTCCCCCGCTCTCCGGCTATTCAAGACGCACCCGTTTGGCGCGGGACCGGCGGGACCGTTTGAGCGCCCCTTCATGGCACGGCTTCGGACGAAGGGCGTCGGCCCCTTGTGCGGCAGTCCCCGAACGTTACGCCAGGGGCGTGAGCAGGTTGTTCAGGTAGAGCAGGCCGACGGCGCGCACGTCGAGCGTGTGGCCGGCGCGGTAGGAGACCACGCGGCCCACGAAGCGGCCGGTGTCGATCAGCGCGATCGCGGCCAGCAGGTCGAGCGTGGCGCGGTGCCAAGCGGGCTCCAGCGCCTTGCCGCTGCCCTCCTGCACGAAGCGCGGCTCGCCGTAGAACTTGTGCTTGCCGTGGATCAGGATGTTGTCGGTCGTGTAGCCGAGGTTGCGCATGTCCGCGAAGAGGAAGCCGATCGTGCGCACCATCATCATCTGCGCGTGCGAGGCGTTGGTGCGGGCGAAGGCGCCGTAGCGGAAACTCTTGGGCGTGACGTCGAAGACGATGCGCTGCTGGCCGATCACGGATTTGAAGTCGATCGCCACGTCGACGCGCAGCTTCTTCTCGCCCTTCTCGGGCGGCAGAAAGGTCAGGTAGTCGCCGCGGTCGCCGCCGAAGGTCACCGGCTCCTTGACCGTCACGTAGCGCGCGGGCTCGTCGCGCTCGACGATGCCGCACGCGTCGATGGCCTCCACCAGGTCCATGCTGCTGCGGTCGAAGAGCGGCGGGTCGCCGGCGTTGGTGCTGATCACCACGTCGTCCACGCCCATGCCCAGCCGCAGCGCGATGATGTGCTCGACCATGCGCAGGTAGTTGTGGGGGTTGCCGCTGCGCAGCACGATGTTGCGCGCCGAGGTCCAGACATTGCGGATCGTCACATGGGTCTTGAGCTGCTCCGCCAGGTCAGTGCGGTCGATCCACCAGCCGTAGTCCTCCGACGGCTTGAAGGTCAGCGTGCGCTGCGCCCGGCCGTAGAAGGTGCCGGGGCCGGTCACCGCATGTTCGCCGCCGAGCGTCGTCCGCCGCGCCGAGTAGCCGGCATCGCCCTCGCACAGGTCCGCCACATCCACCGGCTGCGCATGGAAGCGCTCGTGCGCCTGACGAACCGTTTGCGTCTCACCCAACAGAATCCGGCCCAGCGGATACGAAAAATCCATAAACACTCGAACTCCTGCGCGTTACTGCTTCGCTTCGGCCTTGCCGGCCTTTTCGGCTTTCATCTTCTCGTAGGCCGAGAGCGGCTTGCCCGCCTCCGGCTTCTCCACCGTCTTGACGCCTGCCTTGTCCAGCAGCTCTTTCAAATGCTTGACGTAAGCCTCGCCGCCGCCCTCCTGATACCCCGTGCGGCCGAGGGTGTTGCCCTCGGCGTCGAGCAGGAAGACCGAAGGATAGCCGCGCACGCCGTATTTGGCCGCCAGCTCGCTGTTCTGCTTCTTGACCTTGTCGGAGAGCTTTTTGTTGCGGGGGAAGTCCGCCTCGAACAGGATCAGGTTGTCCGCCGCGAACTTCTCGAACGCCTGGGTGTCCAGCGACTCTTCGCGCAGCTTGACGCACCAGCCGCACCAGTCGCTGCCCGTGAAAAAGGCCAGGATCGGCTGCTTGAAGGCCGCCGCCTCGGCCTTGGCCGTCTCGAAGCTGTCCGTCCATCCCTTGGTCTTCTCGGGAGCCTTGTCTTTCTTGACCCATGACTGCGCCTGCACGCCGACCGCGAGCGCGCACACCAGCGCCATACCGATCACACGCTTCATCATGTCTCCTCCTTTTGACCGTTCGCTTTTCCAGCCAGCCGCCGGGCCAGCCGGGGCAGCCCGGGATCGCGCGCGCCGAAGGTCACCAGCACCCCCGCCGTCGAGGCCTGCGCACGCATCCGGGACTCCGCCTCTTCCAAGGACTGGACGCCCGAAACTGTAACACCTTTGGCGCGGAGCAGGGAAGCCAAAACGTCGCTGCCGATGCTCCGGTCGGCCGTGCCGCCCGCGTCGTAAACCGGCAGCAGCAGCAGGGTGTCCGCCGGCCGGCACACGCGCGCGAACATCTCGACCAGCCCGTCCAGCATCTTGCGCAGCGGCGCGAAGCCGTGCGGCCGCCAGACCGCGCAGACGCCCGCCGGAAAGGCCGCCGCCAGGGTGGTCCAGGCGGCCGCGAGCTTCTCGGGGTTGTGCGCGTAGTCGTCCACCACCGCGGCCGCCTGGACCACCCTGGCGCGCTGCAGCCGGCGCTCGACGCCGCCGAAGCCCCGCAGCGCCGCCTGCAGGCGCTCCGGCCGGGCGCCCAAGGCGCGCGCCAGGCGCACCGCGTGCCACGCGTTGTAGACGTTGTGCTCGCCCGGCAGCGGCACCTGGTACGACACGCCCTCGAAGGTGAAAAAGCCGTTCCAGCCCTCCAGGCGCAGCCCCTCGGGGCGTCCCGACTCCTGCTGGCCGTCGATGACCGTGCCCGGCACCCGCGCGCGGAACGCCTCGAACAGCGACAGCGTCTCGGCCATGCCGAAGTGGTCGGCCGACGCGTTGGTGATGATCGCGTGCTCGGGGCTGAAGACCATCAGCGACTTGTCCGACTCGTCCGCCTCGACCACCGCCCAGGGCCCCGCGCCTTTGCGCACCGAGCCGATCCGCGCGCCGCCCGCATCCCAGCCGGCCACCGCCGCGCCGTTCACCACCAGCGGGTCGAAGCCCGCGCCCTCCAGCAGGCAGCCCAGCATCGCCGTCACCGAGCTCTTGCCGCACGTGCCGGTCACCGCGATCAGGCGCCGGCCCGCCACCACGCGCGCCAGCTCCGCCGCGCGGTGCACCACGGGGAGCCCCAGCGCCTGGGCCCGGACGACCTCGGGGTTGTCCGCCTCGATCGCGCTGCTGACCACCAGCCGGGCCGTCTGCGGCGTCACGCCCGAGCCGTCCTGCGGAAACAGCCGCACGCCCTGCCGCGCCAGGCAGGCCAGCGTCTCGGTCAGATCGCCGGTGTCCAGCAGCCGGTCCGACCCCGTGACCTCCGCGCCCTGGTCCAGCAGGGCCTGCGCCAGCGCGCTCATGCCCACGCCGCCGATCCCCGACACATGCACCCTCTCGCTCATTGCAGATCCTCTCTCTGGCCGACACCCTCGTTCAGCCAGGCCAACCCGTCCGGACGGCGCGCGCGCAGCCAGCCGGCCACGCCGACGAGCACGCCGAACCACGTCCACACCATCCACGGCGCCCACTTCGCGATGCGGAAGTTGCCGCCCGGACACGCGGCCGTGACCTCCGCCGTGCGCACCATGACCAGCGTGAAGAAGCCGGCCGCATGGTTGAAGCACGCCGCGGCCCACTCGCTCACCAAGCTCGCCGCCATGCCCAGGCAGCCGGCCACCACGATGAAGAACGAACACGGGCCGATCACCAGATTCGCGAACAGGCCGCCGGGTGTGAAGCGCCCGAAATAATACGCGGTCAGCGGCACCGACGCAAGCCACGCCGCCAGAGACACGGCCAACGAGTCGGCCAGGAACTGCGCCGCTCCCTTGAGCCAGCGGAGCCGGCGCGCCCGCCCCTGCTCCCCGGCCGCGTCCAGCAGCCGCGCCTGCGTCTCCATCCGCCCGAGGCCACACGCGCGCCGTGCGATCATGCAGAACGGCCGGCAAAAGACCACCAGCCCGCCCATCACGACGAACGAGAGCACGCAGCCGATGTCGTAGATCAGCCACGGGTGGAGCGCGTGCACGAGCACCGCCGCGCCCGCCAGCGCGGCGATTCCGCTCGGCTTGCGTCCGATCAGCGGCGCCGCGAAATAGAGCACCGCCATCAGGCAGGCGCGCACCGCGCTCGGGCGCGCGCCGGTGGTCACGGTGTAGAAGATCAGCAGCGGCGCGACGAACACGATCCAATAGGTGCGCGGCACGCCCAGCGAGGCCACCGCCAGCACCAGCACCGACGCCACCAGCACGATGTGCAGCCCCGAGATCGCGAACACGTGGATCGTGCCCGAATCCACAAACACGCGCCGCATCGCCGCCGACATCGCATGCCGGCTGCCGAGCAGCATGGCCTGATTGAGCGCGGGAATCTCGCCCCACGACTCGATGCCGATCGTCACGCGCGCCGCCGCCAGGCGCCGCGCCCGCTCCACGCGGGCGGTCCACGAGCCGGCCTCGGTGGCGGCCAAGCGCCGCGAGCGTCCCTCACCGGTGTTGACGCTCAGCATCAGCAGCCCGTTGCGGCCCTTCCTGACCTTGCCGCTGCCGGACAGGCGCCACACTTCGCCCGGCTGCGGCGACGCGCCGCCCTCGCCGGGGCGCGCCCCGAACCAGCTGACCTCCACCGGCAGC
>Ga0209066_10005345_pt1 | contig 13580 bp, 13 predicted proteins | sample All_14_2_FD_187198 | JGI IMG/M metagenome (GOLD analysis project Ga0209066, IMG submission 187198) | Freshwater microbial communities in response to fracking from Pennsylvania, USA - Allegheny Zone_MetaG_DW_15 (SPAdes) (version 2) ...
GTACGGGTGAAGAGACCATTGAGGTTCATCGAGATAGAACCGTTGACAGGGAGCCGCAGGGCGTTATCCCGATTCCCCCAGTATTTGATGAATGCGATGTTAGCGCAAGCGACACTGGTTGAGGTTTTAGTAGACATGTTGCATGAATCACCTTTTCATTATTTTCTATTGCCAGTTTACCACGAACGTCAAATAACTCTAAAAGCTGCCGTTTCTCTTCGAAGTTTGCCGTTTCAACACGATCACGAATACCATCGCAGAATTCCTGTATTTCCGAAATCTGGTCATCGGTGAGAGTCAGCTTTTCAATAGCAGATGAAATCTCCAAATGTTCTTTTCTGAGATTAACAATATTGGTTTCCAAACGTAGCTTTCTTTCAGTTAACATACCTCTTTCGAAGTCGCCGGTAAGGTAAAGGTCAAGAATTTTCCCAAGCTGAACTTCCTGATCAGCGATCTGGTTTTCGATCAGGACAAGGCGATCCAATAAGACTTCATTTTCTTCAACTGAGTCAGTTTGTTTTTCCTGTAGCCCTGCGATTAGCGCCTGAGGGTTCTTGATCAGGCTTACAAGCCAGTTCCACATGGTGAAGTCCACATCCTTTCCTCGAAAAGTGGGAGCGTCACATAAGCTGACAGGAACCTGCTCTTTTCCGCCACAGTAATAATAATGATTTTGGTGACGGGTTCTTCCTTTGTACGTGTAATTACACTTGGCGCACCGAAGTCGACGACCCAATAAGTATTCATGTTTTGCGCTTCTATCAGATTGTTCAGCATTTACTTTTATTCTTACTGCTGCCCGCTTAAATGTTTCCTCATCAATGATGACTGGAACTGTGACAGCAATCCATTCATCGCGGGGTCGCACAACTTGTTTCCCGAAACCGCATTTAGGCTTTGGTTTACGTTTCTTGCCATCTTCCATCATCTTTGTCTTACCGTAATACCATGTTCCGGTATAAGTTTCATTTCCAAGGATGCGACGGATCATCGCAGCAGCCCAGACGCCTTGATCCCGTTTCTTGAAGAAGTGGGTTTGTTTATCACCGCGTGTCGGCACCCCCATGTTGGTGAGTTTTATTGCTATTGCATTCATGGATAATGGTTTACCTGATTCATCCCCGTGTAAATACCAGCTAAAAACGGCTCGCACAATTTCTGCCTCTTCCTCATTGATCTCAAACCAAGCTTTGTGCGGTTCTGAAATAACACTGTACCCGTAGGGTGGTCGTGATCCGACGAGTACAAAACCACTCATTGCCTTGCCGCGCTTTCCACGTTTACTGCGTTCGAGGATCTTTGCTTTTTCATACTCTGCGATGCTTCCGCGAATCTGTTTTTGAAGGCGCCCTTCATCCGAGTCATCATACTGTCCGATGACATATTCAATGACCGCCCCATCTCGCATAAATTCCTCTTCGATCAAGGCCTGATAGATGCTTTTGCGTGCCAGGCGATCTACGTCATACACAATTACAACATCCACATCTTCATTCGCCAAAAAGTCGCGGACGTTGTTCAATTCCGGACGATCAAGACTGGCGCCACTGTAATCCTCTGAAAAAATGTGCAACAGAACATAACCACGTTCTGCCGCGTATTGTTTGCAAGCTTCAATCTGTGTTTGAAGGCTGTACCCCTTGGTCTGTTCATCTGTGGAAACACGTGCATAAATAACGGCTCGTTTGTTCATTCGGTATCACTCCAACATTCAATGGTTTTATAAATGAAAGACAGTCAAGGACGGCAGCTGTGCCGGAAAGCTGCCTGTCCGATTTACATCTGCTTTGGGGAGTCCAGCTTTTCCTGGACTTCCTGAAACAGATCAGCGCCGAGGATCTCGATCTGCGTTTCCGCCGGCATACCCAGTTCACGAACCAGGTCTGCCAGAATCAGCCCAACGCTTCCCCGGATGGTGAGCAAGCTGGTATCACCAGCTGCAGATTGCCATTCCCTGCGAAGGGAGGCAAGTACATGGGCAACTTGAGGTTGGGGGATGGGGGGTGTTTGAAACATAGGCATACTCCTTTCGGGTTGAGGAGCGCCTGTCTTCATCCGGCTGAAAACAAAACGCCCCGATGGACTCCACCAGGGCGATGTTTTCAGGCTGATATAATGCAATCAGCCCATCCCTCCGCCGCGTCGGTGGGTTGGGTCAGGGTCGTGTTCGTGTTAGCGCACAAGCACGGCCCGTTTTTTGTACCAGCTATTTCATTACTGGCAATGAAATTATAGCACATTCATTCTAAATATCAATCCCCCAAACATTGCACTATTGTTCGTTGTTACGGTGAATGGGTTTTCGCCCGCGCTTCTCTCCCAGCTTCTCGCGGTCTTCCATGAATTTCAAAAGGGATTGACGGTTGACTTGCCAGGATTGTCCCCACTTGCGTCCTGTGATCTTATTGGCGCGAATCAACTTGCGGATGTAATCCAGTTCATAGTCGCTGATGCGCGCAGCTTCATAGGTGGTCAACCATTCTTCCATATTAATTACTCCACACCAATTATAACCTTGCCGTCTTTGCCCTGGCGCTATTCTGCTTTTAATGTGCCGCCATCCTTTTAACCGACGGTACTATGCTTTCTTTATTGTATGACTATGAGTTGGATTACGAGTTCAGAAAAATAATTTTCGGGTAAAATATGCGGCTTATGTCTCAGGAACTTCCCGGAAGGGGCGGTTCTGATTTCAAGAAAAGAAAACTGCTCCTGATTCTTCTTATCATTGGCCTGGGGATTATCGTGGTCTCAGTGCTTGAGTTTTTATACCGTATTGCGAAATCCTCCCTTGGTAGTGGATTGGCAATTGTGGTTGTCGCCGGAGTAACAATTGGGATTTTATTCATGGTATTGGTGGGAATTGGAATGGCTAGTGTTATTGAACTAGCGATTTGCAGTCGCACCCTGATTTTTAAAAGCAAACCCATGCCAGGCAGCTGGCTTGATCTGTTTTTAAAACTATGGGACAGTAGTGTTGAGTTCCCAATGCCTGAACCTGAACCTATTCCATCTGACGAAATGCCCCCTGATATCACAATGAATGATGTTGAGGAATTGCTCCTCCTTATCGAACAACGCAAGCGGGGCGGAAAGAAAAGCATTCACTCTGATGATGTCCAATTTCGCACTGTGCGGGATTGGATGATCCTGCAATCCCGTGGCACATCGATTACCCTGCAGCAATTTCTGGAGGAGCGGTTTGGCGTTGCTCCACACACTGGAATGCCCTTGGTTCCCAATCCAACCTTTTACGGATGGCGCAGGAAATTTTTGAGTGAATTGGAAAAATATAAAAAGACGCAATCGGGAGAAAAATAATCTGACCTGCATTCTCCATTTTTTATTGGATCCATTAGAATTTCGTAGAATACTCGTAGTCTAAACCATACAATAACCATAGACCCAGATGTTAAAAGAGCCGCCGAGACGCGGCTCTTTTTCATTTCATCCCTGTCAAGCCGCGGAAAGGAGACTATGGCAAGAGTAGTTGTATATCTGCGAGATCAGGAACAGAGTGCCTTGTATCAATTGGCGATCAAGGAATATCGTGCGCCCAAGGCACAGGCGGCCCTGATCATACGCAAAGAGTTGGAGAGGTTGGGATTGTTGGAGGTGGAATCCGGAGATCAGGAGGTGGAGCATGGCCGACAACCTGCATCCTGAAACAATAGAGTATACGCCGGAACAACGCAAGTTGCTGGGCAAGGCATATCGCCTGATCCTCGGCTGGCCCAGGGAGAAACCTGTGGTTCCGGTCATCCCAAACGTAGCTGAAAGCTTGCAATCCAGGAAAGTCACAGTCCGCCCCAGCGAAAATGTGATTCTTTCCTTGAAAGAAAAACAGAGGTAAGCGCTGTGTTCGCAGGCATATTGATTGGCTTGATCCTATTCTGTGCTCCCTTGTTGATGGGGATGGCAGTCGTTTTGCTGGGAAAACGAAAGTCATAACCGCAGCAGATCAATGACCAATGTCAAGGAAATAAATAATGTCCACCAAAATCATTTGTATTGCAAATCAAAAAGGCGGTGTGGGCAAGACGACCACCGCCGTATCCCTCGCGCATGGGCTTATCCTGAAAGGCAAACGTGTGCTCCTTGTCGACCTCGACCCACAGGGGCAGTCCGCGACTGCCTTGGGACGCAGCCCGGAACCGGGTGTCTTTTATCTGCTCACGATGGGCATGTCCCCACAGGAAACAGCCTTCATCAAGTCCTGGGTGCGCTTCTCTGGTCGCGAGGGACTTTATATCCTGCCAGGAGATCAGCAGACGATGGCAGCTCAAACCGTATTGAACGCGCAGGACAGGCCGGTCTCTGCGATACGGCAAACGGTCAGTCGCTTCTTTAAAGAAGGACCCAACTATATCCTATTCGATACTGCCCCCAGTGTGGGCGGTATTCAGGAACGCGCGGTCTGGGCATCCGATCTGGTGATCGTGCCGACCGCCACCGAATTCCTCTCCGCCGACGGCGTTGGCAAGGTGTTAGGCATGATGAGCATCCTGCAGTCCAAAAAGAATTGGGGCGGAAACTTATTGGGGATCCTGCCAACCTTCTATGATGAACAAACCCGTGAAAGCAAGGCAACCATCGAGGACTTGAAGGCACGCTTTGCTTCCAGTCTATTGCCCCCCATCCATCGTTCGACCCTGCTGCGAGAATGTGCTGCTCAGGGACAGACCATATTCGAGATGGATGAACTGTGTCGGGCTGCCAAGGAATATCAGGCATTGACACAATTCGTCTTGAAGTATTAGGAGGACAGGATGAACAAACGCCGTTCCCCTTTTGAAACCTCCAGCGAGACCATGCCGGTCGTGGCTGTGTCGCCGGATCTATACGAGTCTTTACGGGTTGCCGAACCACGCAAACGGGATCGTAGTTGGGAAAAGCAACATCAAAGTCACAAAGCCGTGTATCGCGGGGTGGATCCCAAGTTGTCGTTGCAGGTCAAGTCCATTGCGGGCGATCTGTGTGTACCTGAAGGTGAGGTGGCACGGGCAGTGATTGAACACGCCTTGCGTTGTTATGAACGAGGCGAACTCGATCTCGACCCACGACCCAACCCGTATCGCATGCGCATGACTCTTTTTCCGACTCATGATTCCATGCCTGCACCATCACGCTCCAAAGGCTCCAAACAAAAGCCCGAAGTGTTGTGGCGGGTGATTACCACCTGGCGCGGCTTTTCCCCCGAACTCAAACGTAAGCTATCTGCACTGGCATCCGATGACGGATTGAATGTTCCAGTCGGTGAATTGATCACTGCATTATTACGGTTCGGTTTGGAGGAATACCAACATAAAAGATTGACCCTTACTCCGGTGCAAAAACGGACATCTTTCACCTTGTCCCTGGATGGTGCAAAATGAGTTTCCACCAAAAACGAAAAAACAAACTGGTTGATGAATTGAAAGCAGGCGGCACGGACTACGTGCCGCCTGCGCTTTGTCTACGCACCGCCCACGTTTCCGCCTGCGTGCCCGCCAACGTCGAAGGCACAGGCAGGGCAGGAATGCGTTCAACCCTGCATATGCGATGGGAGAGACCTGTGATTGGAAATCACCCTATTTTGACATGGGAGGAAGCATGATGAATCTTGAAGAAATTTGGGGACAAGTCTTGAGTCAACTTCAAGCGGAGATGCCGCGCGCGTCATTCGATACATGGGTGCGTGATACAGAAGTTGTGTCCCTTGAAAAAAATATACTTACCATCTCGGCCCGAAATGCCTATGCCCGTGACTGGTTAGACTCACGTTTGACCTCAGTAATTGAGAACATCCTGAAAGGCATCATGAGCCAGCAGGTATCCGTGCATTTCATCGCTAGTGAAACTCCGCGAGAGGATGAACAGGAAACAGAAGCGGGCGAGGAAACAGAACTTGACATCGCGCCGGTGCAATGGCTGGACTATGACCGTATCGTACAACCGCATAAGCAGGTGGTGGTGAAGGGGTATTTGAGAAGACTGGGCATGGAGATCGGCCCCAAGGCGACTTGGTTGTATATCGGATTCCATCAGGCGGCCTGGCGGGTGCAGACGATGGGAAAAGAATCCGGACTGGCGCTACACAGCCAGGATGTGATGCGTTTCAGCGGTTTGAGTTTTGGCGCGTTTTGGAGATCGTTGCGGCACAAGGGAATTCGAGCCAACTTGCAAGGACTGGTACAGCGTTTGGATGAGCCGCACGCGCGCAGTTATCGGCGTGGGCGCGATGGGCGACCCCACCGCAGACCTGTGCGCTATCAGGTGTACATGACCCCCCGTCTGACCCGTGCCGATGCAATAGCAGTTCATCTGCGATTGAAAATCCTGATCCAAACCCACAACACCATCTCTAGGGCATTGCAGGAAATGCTGGCTGCAGAAGATGTGATAGAGCTTTGTGCCCCACTGGACATGAAACTTCCGCACCCACCGCTGAACACAGTGATGGATATGGCGCGTCTGGAAACAGGTGAGACATATTCTCCCGAGATCGAACAACTTGCACAGGAACTGCATCGACGGATCGTTGGCTGTCTGGGCGACATCCATATTGCACACTTCTTCATTACCAGAACCATCCAACATCAGCATTTAACGCCGGCACAAGCCTGGTTGATCACGGTGTCTCGCGACATGGCGTATATCAACGCTCGCACTGGCGAGCGACGCGACTTGGTGACCTTCAAGCGCGGCTACCAGGAAATGGCAGAGCTGATCGGTTCCAGTCGGTACAAAACCATACAAGCCTGGCTCACCCCGGAGTGGATCTCCCAGCAGCGTGGTGGAAACCTCGCCCGCTTTTTAGTGGAGATTGAAGGACAGGATTCAGGCACGTATGCAGATTTGCGGGTGGATACCATGCCACGCTCCTTTCGAGTGTTGTTGGATGAACCGTTGGACGCAAGTGGAAGGATTAGGTTGGACGCAAATGGCAGCAATATGGCAGCCGCAGATGGCAGGAATAGCTGGACGCAAATGGGAGTATTAGTGGGCGCAAATGGCAGCAATATGGTGGACGCAAATGGCACTGCTTTAAACACTATTAAACACATCCCCAACACGGAAAAGAAAAACACGTCCACCACCCAACACGCCTTCGGCGTCAAAAAATCGGCGGAGGTGGTGCCATCCTTTTGGGAACTGGAAGTCTTGCTTCAACAGAACGATGTCCACCCCAGGGTACAGAAAGAACTGCTTGAAGTCCAGGCATCCGTGCATGCCTTTGTATCGTGGGTGCTATATGTTGCCAGCCCGAAAAGCGGAAATCTTTCCGATCCACTAGGCTATGCTCTCAGCCGCCTGCGAGAACATCCCCTGCGCGAAGCACGTGGAATCTTTCGACAATTCGCCGATCTGCCACCTGATGAGTTGCTGCTGATGATGGAGTCAACACCACACAACGCATATGGGATACCAAAACAAGTCGAACATCCACTGGCGCATGCTTGGAAGAAAGCGATGGGGCCACATAACCCCATGATGCCTCAGGTCCGCACTATTCTGTTTGGAACCGATGGGGAGGAATAACATGCAATTACAGTTTCTGCTCACCTCCGAACAACGCGCTTTCGGCGCGATGTTCATGGAGACCTTGAACGAAACCGTGCTGGCGTTTATCTATCCCACAGATGACACGCGCACTTTCCACACTTTCTTTTGCCCACCGATGCGGATCGTTGCACTGAGTTCGGAAGGACAGGTGGTATTCGATGAAGTTGTCGTCAAGTGGAAATGGATACGGCTGCCAAGCTGCCAGTATGTGATCGAGACGGGTCCGAAGGTGGATTACCGTCCGTTCATGAATACCATTCTTTCCCTTTCCCCTGAACTCCCCCAATATGGGGCCATTGACGCCAGCACTGGCATGGATCATCTTCTGTTTTCCCTGCTGGCAGAAGCCGTAGCCGATATGCGCCGCATTCGTGAAGCGCACCAGAACAAGATCGACCCAAAGATCCAACGCCAACGATTTGCCACTTGGGAACGCGGGCAGATTGTGAGTTCCGCCGGCTTCATTTTGGATTTTTCCGAATCCTGTCATTTGCCGGATGGCGCGGTGAAACTGTCCTACTCCGTTTTGAAAGCCGAGGAACCCTACATCGATGAGATCGTGGCAGCCTCAGTGGGTGGTATTCCCTGGCGGCATGAGTTTCCCAATCACTGTATACGTTGTGGCAAGCCCGCTTCGTGGCGACCGATTCTCACGCCTGCGTCCAAGGTGCCGGTGGAAATCCTCTGGCGATACCAACGACCCGAAAACGCCATCCCGATCTGCCATCACTGTACGGAGACCTTGAACCTATTAAGGGACAAGACGCTGCAGATCGATCTGGTATGGGGTTTGTGGGGTCCACGCTTCGAAGCTTTATGGCAATGGCATCGTGCCATGAAGAGCAAACGCCTGCCAAATGACTGGGACCTGTACACCCATCCTCTCTGGCCAGGAGACTACGGCGGGCAGGAATGGGAGTCCGGCAGCGGAGCATTGACGTTCGCCGAACCGCGGCCGCCTCACCAGGTCATCCGCAGTGAGCAACACATGCAAGCCCTACATCGTGGGTTGTTCAGTAAAAAGTTTCGCGGACGACAGCCAGGCGAGACCCCATTGCAGAAGTTATTAGACTTTCGGCTTGACATTCCAAAAGGAGACTCTTAATGAATTTCTTTGCATTCCTTGGCGCATTGAGTTTGAGCGTGCTGACATTTGAACTCTTGAACGTATTTCAATCCACTTTTAGCACCTTTGGAGGCAATCGCCTGAGTAACTTCACCTCGCACCCCCAAATCAAACGTCGCTCCACTTGGGACGCATTATTGATTGCCATTCTGCCAGGTCGCTTCGATCCCGACGCGGCGAAGAATACAGCTGATGTGATCAGCCTGCTCCGCAGAGCTGGCTATCCCTACGACACGCCCGGTGAATTCTATGCTGTGGCGATACGCGACTTCTCGACGTTTCTACTAGTGGGCGGATTGCTGGCTGGTGCAATGGCGGCGCTGAACATGCTGATGGCAGCACCGGTGATCGCCTTGATCTTTATCTTTTTAGGTTTGCGCCGACCGTATGTGCGCATCCAGGGTATGGCCAAGAAACGCGCAGAGTCCTTGCGTAACAATATGTTGATCGGGCTGTCGGTCTTAAGTTCATTGCTGTCTTCAGGCGTCGGCGTACAAGAAGCTCTGCGGCGTACCTCGACCGTGGGTGGATCGTTCTGTAATTTATTGGGGTTGTTGGTGGCACGCATGGAAGTTGAGGACTTCACCAAAGCCATTGATGTTACACGCGCTCATTTGCCTGATCCCAAGGATGTCGAGGCCAATCTCTTCCTGCGCGACATCTATGACTTCTTTGCCAACAACCGCCCGGTTCTGTCCAGTGTGCAGGGACTTCAAGAGTCGGTCCATCGATCCGTTGTGGAGTCCACCGAGGAACGTGCGGCTCTTGTCCGTCAGCGCGCCGGCTTGTTCGGGGTGATGGCAGTGTTGGGATTGGTGCTGGCGATCATTGCGCCGTTTATACTTGCACCTGGCGCAAGTGCAGGTGTGGGTTCGGGGTTGATGTAATGCCTGGCTCGCGCTATCCCAATCTGTATCATCCCTTTTGGCGCTCACTTGCTTATTGGATCTTCGTCACACTGGCGGTGCTTACCGCATTTTTCACCGTTCGCCAATTGACGTTGTGTTGGACGCTCACGAACCTGCCTGGGATTCCTCCAGCAGAGTGCACCTTATCAAACCAACCATCCTCCGATATTCCGGCACTGACCGATCCAGAAAATGCGAACGATCTTCCAGTTGAAATATCTACGCTGGAATTGGACTTGCCTCAATGGGATGGTGCCAGCCGCATCAACATTGTCTTCTTTGGCTTGCGTGGTGACGATGAGGATGGCTGTGCAACCTGCACAGACACGATCATGATCATGACCATGGATCCCGTGACAAAGACTGCCGGTATGTTATCCATCCCACGTGATATGTGGGTCAATATTCCCGGTTCCGGGTATGGGCGCATCAACACCGCCTGGGCGATTGGCGAAAATGCCAAACTCCCAGGTGGTGGACCGTCGCTTGCAATGCAGACCGTATCGCAGTTCATCGGGATTCCGATTCATTACTATGTGCAGGTGGATTTTGGGACGTTCGTGTCGTTCATCAATCTGATTGGCGGCATCGATGTGTATGTTGGGGAAAGGATGGTGCTTGATCCGGAGGGCGAGGGCTCGGATCACTTTGTTTTGAAGCCTGGAGATTATCGCCATCTGACCGGCAAGCGTGCTCTTGCGTATGCACGCTGTCGGCATGAGTCACAGGGCTGCAGTGGAGGTGATTTCGGTCGCGCAAAACGGCAGCAGCAGGTCATTCTGGCAATCCGCGACAAGGTGCTACATCCTGAAACCTTCACCACCCTGATATCCCAGGCGCCACAGTTGTATGCGGAATTTTCCTCCGGTATTCACACCAATATGTCTCTGGAGGATGCAATCCAACTGGCGGTGTTGGCGCAAAATATTCACGTAGAGGAAATAAAGCAGGGCGTGATCGACACCACGATGGCGATCCCAACTGATACGACCATTGATGGCGTGTCTGCCAATGTCCTGCGTCCGGTTCCTGATTTGATCCGTATCTTACGCGATGAGATATTTATACCTGGTGGTCCACTCTCTCCGTTGGCTCAGGGCCACTCAATGAGTCTTATGCAATCCGATCAGGCCAAGATACTATTGGTCAATAACACCTATACGATTGATCTTGAACAGCATACCGCCACATTCCTGAACACCCGGGGTATGCAGGTGGTGGAGTTTGGTGAGCCAACTGAATATGCCAGTCACACCAAAGTGATCTTGTACACATCCAAGTTGTATGCCTTGCAATACTTGAAGAATCTATTGGGATTGGAGAATCCGCAAATTGTGATCCAGCCAAACTCAGATTCCACTGTGGACATTGAGATACGACTTGGGGAGGATTGGATTGGTAAACTGCCATGAGGATTTTAGCAAAACTGCCCAAAAACTTTTTTATCGCGTTTTTGCAGGTTACGATTTGGATTGTGTAGCTATCTGGTTGCCTTATTTTTAAGATGAACCATTCATAAAGAAACGTTGAACCAGGACAACGTTTTTGAGTGGTGCTATTTGATTTTTGGGGATGTGCTGTATACTTGATTCGTGTCTGCTCCGATTTTGGCAACGAAGTTGTATATTCCTCCACCCCGGCCTGGCATTGTTCCACGTCCGCATCTGATCAAGCGGTTGGAGGATGGGCTGACAAAAGGCCACAGATTAACGCTCATCTCCGCTTCCGCCGGCTTTGGCAAGACCACGCTAGCCAGTGAATGGATTATGCATTGCGGGAGGACAGTTGCGTGGTTATCATTGGATGAAGGGGATAACGATCTGACGCGCTTCCTTTCTTACTTGATTGCAACGCTACAGACCATCAAGGCAGGATTTGGCGAGAGCCTGCTGCCCATGTTTCAGTCTACTCAACTTCCACAGGTGGAAGTGATATTGACCGCTTTACTGAATGATATGAATGCTATCGTGCAGGATTTCGTCCTTGTTTTGGATGATTACCATGCGATTGATTCCAAGCAGATCGACGAAGCACTTGCCTTCCTCCTCGAACATCAACCGCCACAGATGCACATGGTCATTGCCACGCGTGAAGATCCAGCCCTACCGCTGGCTCTCGCGCGCGCGCGCAGTCAACTGACCGAATTACGCGCTGTTGACTTGCAGTTTACCCCCGCCGAAGCAACTGAGTTTCTCAACCGCAAAATGGGATTGGATCTCTCGACGGAAGATATTTTTGCATTGGAGGCCCGCACCGAAGGCTGGATCGCTGGCCTGCAATTGGCTGCGTTGTCCCTGCAGGGACTTCACGACACGACAGGTTTTATCAAATCATTCACAGGTAGCCACCGCTTTGTGTTGGACTATCTGATCGAAGAAGTTCTTGGGCGTCAACCCGAAAAGATCCAGACGTTTCTCCTGCATACCTCCATCCTCGACCGGATGTGCGGTTCCCTATGTGATGCTGTCCTGCTCGACACCGCCACCACTTCGAGTCAGGAAATTCTTGAACTACTCGAACGCGCCAATCTGTTCATTGTCCCGTTGGATAATGAACGGCGTTGGTATCGTTATCATCACCTGTTCGGCGATTTGTTGCGCCAGCGTCTCGGCCAGCCGCGAGAACTTGTCGAATATCACCTGCGCGCCAGTGAGTGGTATGAGACCAACACCGACCTCCCCCAAGCCTTCCACCACGCGCTCGTGGCGAACGATTTTGAACGCGCTGCGCGACTGGCCGAAGCCGCCTGGCAAAGCATGGAACGTAATTTCCAGCCCCTTGCCTGGTTGGGTTGGGTGAAAAAGTTGCCCGATTCGGCAATTTGTTCCCGTCCCTGGTTATGTGTTCAAATCGGGTGGGCATATTCAGATGTCGGAGAGACGGAGTCGAGCGAAACCTATTTGCAAAATGCCGAGCGAGCAGTAGCAGGCTTGGAGGCGCAAGAAGCGTTCCAGACCATACCAGGGAATATTGCCCTGATCCGCGCGGGCAACGCCCAGATAGAAGGTAATCTTACTGAAACGGTGAAGTATGCCGAGTTATGCATTCAACTCATTCCCGAGAACGACCTCTTGATCCGCGCCCAGGCCGCCATCACGCTGGGCTTTACCCAATGGACAGTTGGCAACGTGGATGCCTCCCTGCAAGCCATGCATACTTGGCGGGAGGCCATGCAAAAATTGGGCAATCAAATGTATGCGATTGCCAGCGCCTTTGCCGTGAGTGATATGCAAGTGATATTGGGCCATCTGGGGCGAGCCAAAAACATTCTCTTGCAAACTATCCAAGAGGCCGCTGTGCTGGGGCAAGAAGCGGAAGTTGTCACCGCCCATCACCATTTGGGGTTGGCGATGATTGCTTACGAACGGGGGGATGAGGCGGCATTCACACAGTCCATGCAGAACGCCGCGGACTTGGGTCAACATACAACCCTGATAGACTGGCCGCATCGTTGGAATCTCGCCCAAGCCCGCCTCAAAGAATCGGACAGGGAGTTTGATTCTGCGCTCCAATGTTTGGATAATGCCCAGAAAGGCTATGTCAAAAACCCGATCCCCATCTTCCAGCCGATCGCGGCTCACAAGGCGCGCGTCCATCTCAAACAAGGTCGCTTGGAGGAGGCTCAGGCTTGGGCGCGGGAACGCGGCCTCTCGGTCAAGGATGAAGCGAGTTATCTCGGCGAGTACGAACATCTCACCCTGGCACGGGTACGCTTGGCAGACGGTTCCTTTGCTGGCGTCCATGAAATGCTCGAACATTTATTAGCATTGGCCGAGTCGCAAAAACGGACGGGGAGCATAATTGAAATCCTGTTAACGCAGGCGCTTGTCCATCAGGCGCAGGGCCATCATTCCGAATCTCTCGCCGCGCTGGAACGCGCCCTGACATTAACCGAACCTGAGGGCTACATCCGCACGTATGTGGATGAGGACGAAGTTATGCGATTGTTGATTTCTGATTTTCGATTGGTAATTGCGCCACGCGCTCATCCTTTGCTT
>Ga0209066_10005347_pt1 | contig 13579 bp, 18 predicted proteins | sample All_14_2_FD_187198 | JGI IMG/M metagenome (GOLD analysis project Ga0209066, IMG submission 187198) | Freshwater microbial communities in response to fracking from Pennsylvania, USA - Allegheny Zone_MetaG_DW_15 (SPAdes) (version 2) ...
CTGCTGGCCGCCATCGATCAACCGATCGAGCTGGGTCCGCTCGAGCGCCGGATCGTTCCGACCGGACTCTCCATCGCTCTCCCGGTCGGGTTCGAGGCCCAGGTCCGGCCCCGCTCCGGCCTGGCCGCCAAGCACGGTATAACGGTCGCCAACGCGCCGGGCACGATCGATGCCGACTATCGCGGCGAGGTCGGCGTCATCCTGATCAATCTCGGCAGGGAGCCCTTCCGTATCGAGCGCGGCATGCGAATTGCACAGATTATCATTGCGCGTCATGCCCGTGCTGCCTGGCGAGAGGTTCCGGCCCTCGACGAGACGGCGCGGGGTGCGGGCGGTTTCGGGTCGACGGGAATGGCGGCCGGCTCGATCAAGACGGCCTGAGAAGGGACGAGAGAACGGGATGCCTCGCCTCAGCAAGAAGACGATGTTCGCGATCGAGGCGGTCCTCGACGTGGCCTTCCACGTCGGCGATCACCCGGTCCGTAGCGGCGACATTACCGAGCGCCAGCGCATCCCCAAACGATACCTCGAACAGGTCCTCCAGCATCTGGTGCGTGCCGGCATCCTGTCCGGCAAGCGCGGCCCGCGAGGCGGCTACCGGCTGGGCCGCGACAAGGCCAGCATCACCCTGGGCGAGGTGGTGAGGGTGGTGCGCAACCTCGAGGTCGAGACGGAGCCCAGCGATCCCTCGATCGGCTCGCCGCTCGCGCATGAGGTCGTATGGCCGCTGTGGGAGAAGCTGCGCGAGGAGATGATGGCGCAGCTCGACAACGTGACGATCGAGGATCTTTGCCAGCAGGCCCGCTCCAAGGGGCTCAACGGGTCGCCGGTGCAAGCCCACGCGGGTCACGCGACGATCTGATATACAGCTCCCCGGTTTCATCCGGAGGAGCAAGACATGGCCAAGAAGACCGCTGTCGCGAAGGCGAAGAAAGCCAAGCCCGCGCCGCGCAACAAGAAGCTCTACGACGAGGGCATGAAGATGCGGAAGGCCGTGCTCGGCGCGGCCTATGTCGAGAACTCCCTGGCGGGCGCCGCCGACGACGAATTCATGATGGCCTTCCAGGACATCACCACCGAGTACTGCTGGGGCTATGCCTGGACGCGGCCGGGACTCTCGAAGAAGAGCCGATCGATGCTGAACCTCGCCATGCTGGCGGCGCTCAACCGCGGCCCGGAACTCAAGCTGCACATCAACGGCGCGCTGAACAACGGCCTGACCAAGGACGAGATCAAGGAGATCTTCCTCCAGGTCGCGATCTATTGCGGCATCCCCGCCAGCCTCGACGCCTTCAAGACGGCGCGCGACGTGTTCAAGGACCGCGGCATCTGAGACATGGTGTCGGTTCGGCCGGCGCGGCCCGGTGAGGCGACCGGCCTCACCGCGCTCTGCCTGCGTTCGAAGGCGCATTGGGGCTACGACGCCGAGTTCATGCGGCTCTGCGTCCCCTCGCTCATCGTCGAGGAACGCAGCATCGCCGAAGGCCGCGTGCTGGTGGCAACCGACGAAGCCGGCCGAACGGTCGGCACCGTCAGTGTCGGCCGCGACGGCGACGATGCCGAGCTTGCGCTGATGTTCGTCGAGCCGGCCGCCATGGGCGGCGGCACCGGGCGACGCTTGTTCGAGGCCGCGGTCGCGCTGGCGCGGCAGCTCGGCTACCGGCGCATGACCATCCTCGCCGACGTCAATGCCGCTCCCTTCTACGAGCGCATGGGTGCCCGCTTCCTGCGAAACGAGCCGTCGGATGCGATTCCCGGGCGCGTCCTGCCATTCTATGAATACGACCTCACGTCAGGAGCCTCGTCATGACCACGCTCACCCCTCCCGCCACCATCGCCTTCATCGGCCTCGGCATGATGGGCCGTCCCATGGCGGCGCGCCTCGCCGAAGCGGGCTTCAAGCTGCGCGTGTTCGACGTCTCGCAGAAGGCAGTCTCGGACTTCGTCGGGTCCCATCCGTCGGCGCTGGCCACCGCGTCGGCGAAGGCCGCGGCCCAGGGTGCCGCGGCGCTGATCACGATGCTGCCCGACGGCAAGATCGTGCGGCAGGCCCTTCTCGAGGGGCAGGATCCCGCGATCGGGGGACTGGAGGCGGGCGCCGTCGTCATGGACATGAGCTCGTCCAATCCCGTCGACACGCAGAGGCTGGCGAAGGATCTGGCCGGTCGCGGCGTGGCCCTGCTGGACGCGCCGGTCTCCGGCGGCGTGAAGCGCGCGATCGACGGCTCGCTCAGCATCATGGTGGGCGGCGCGGCGGCCGACCTCGAGCGGGTGCGCCCGGTCTTCGCCGCCATGGGCAAGACCATCACCCTGTGCGGCCCCGCCGGTGCCGGACATGCGCTGAAGGCGCTCAACAACTACCTGTCGGCGGCCGGCCTGGTCGCAATGTGCGAGGCGCTCGTGGTGGGCGAGGCTTTCGGGCTCGATCCCGGCACCATGGTCGACGTGTTCAACAGCTCGACGGGCAAGAGCAACGCCACCGAGGTGAAGGGCCGCCAGTTCGTCGTGCCGCGGAACTTCTCCGCGGGATTCACCACGGCGCTGATGGCCAAGGACCTGCGCACCGCGGGCGACGTCGCCAACCACCTGAAGCTGAACATGCCGCATCTGAAGCAGGCCGTCGCCTACTGGACGGCGGCCGACGGCAAGCTGGGCAAGGGCGCCGACCACACCGAGATCTTCCGCTACGCCGAGATGCTGGCCGAGGAGGAGTGATGGCCGATGCCTTCAGACTCGATGGGACCTACATCCATCTGAAGCCTGACGACAGCGCCCGCGCGATGGAGGGCGGAGACCGTTTCTGGTCCACGATCCACCAGCGCAGCGACCTCCACGAAGGCCGCCTGATGGGCGTTTCGAGCCAGAGCGCGGACTGGGATCATTGGGAGCGACACCCGGCGGGCGAAGAGATCCTGACCCTGTTGTCCGGGGAGATGGAGCTGGTGCTGGACGTCGAAGGAGGCGAACAGCGGGCGGTCCTGAAGGCGGGAGAGACCTTCATCGTGCCGCGCGGCGTCTGGCATCGTGGCGTCGTGAAAGAGACCGGTCACCTGATGTTCGTGACGCCGGGCGCCGGCACCGAACACCGGCCCGTGACCGCGCGCCGCGACTGGGTAGTGTCCTAATTTGATTTTACGGCGGCTATTTCCTTGAGGATTTGATCGATTCTCTCCGCCTGTTCCGGGCAATGATCCTTGGCCTCCTTCACGGTCAGTGGGCGATCAATCCAAGGACTGTCGCCTCGCTTCACGATTCTGGGGATCGTCGTAAGGATTATGGCGCCGTCATCGTTTATGCCGATGCGGCGCTCGCCATAGGCGTCAAATGTCCTGCAAATCTCATGGGGCATGCCGTCACCTATTTGGTAGTCCTATCTACCAATTCCTCCAGCGACCATAGCCCCTTCTCGACGCCGGCCGCCATGGCCGGCGTCATCCGCAGCGTCTTGTGTTGCCGCAAGAAGTTGTAGTGCGCGAAGTGCAACGAGACGGCCGCCTTCATGTTCTCCAGCTTCTTCGAGAAGCCGTTGGTCAGGCGCGTGAAGCGACGCATGCTCATGCGCATGGTGAGGTTCTGGCGCTCGATGATGCTGGTCGAGATGTGGGCCTCATCCGGGTTGCCGGCGACTACGGACCGCTCCATATCCACCACCTTGGGCGGGCTGTAGCGGCCGGCCCCGACCGGCTCGGCCTCGTAGAATTTTACCGCCTGCCCGTAGTCGACATCAGCACCGAAAGCACGCTCGACCGCATCGGCATAGGCGGCCAGCCCGTCGGTCGAAAGCTGCACCCGGTTCGCCAGCCGTGACGACAGGTCCTTCATGAAGATGGTGGCGTCGGACCAGCTACGCTTGCCAACGCGGTAGGCCGGAACGAGCTTCGTATCGGCGTCGATGGCGACAAAGGTCCACTGGTCGCCGACACGGGCCTTGTCGTCCCCCGGCTTCACATGCCGCTGCTTCTTGCCGACGTAAGACCAGATTTCATCCACCTGCACTCGCTTGCAGGGCAGCTCGCGCATCTTCTCGTCCATGATCTCCGCGCAGCCCGTGCCGACCTCGACCAGCAGGCGCATGATCGTGTCGCGATGGACGCCGGTCATCCGCTCGGTCGACCGGATCGAGTTGCCCTCGACGAGGGCGGAGACGATCTGGGTGCGGCGGTCGAGGTTGAGGCGGTTCATCTGCTTTCCCCAAGTTGTGCAAGCATAGTACCCTTGACGAGTGGAAATGCAAGCATAATATGCATGCATTAGTCCGCAAGCATGGAGGCGTACTTGGAAAAGGACGAGGCGAAAGCGAAGGGCGGCCGGGCGCGAGCGGAGGCTTTGAGCCCGGAAGAGCGAAGTGAGATTGCGCGAAAGGCGGCGGCAGCCCGGTGGGAAGCCGCGACTGAAGAGGGCAACGAGGCCGACGCCTTGGAGGACGAGGTTCTCGCGCCAAATGAATCCATGCCGGTCGCCGTCTGGCGAGGAAACCTCAACATCGTTGGCGTGGAACTTCCTTGCTACGTGCTGGACAATGGCGTTCGCGTCATTGGTCGCACTTCTGCGGCGGAGCTTCTGTCCGGCATCAAGGGTGGTGGCGCCCTCGAAATTTATCTGAGCCCAAAAGCGCTAGAACCCTTTATAAACAAGGACTTAATCCTCGAACGATTTGTCCCATTCCGGTTGCCTGAGGTAGAGGGGCTGAAGACAGCGGTAAAGGGCCTCCCCGCCGACCTCTTCATCGAGATTTGTCAGGGATTCGTTGCCGCACTGGAGGCGACATTAGTTCCGACGGCGGCGCAGCCGCGCATGACGCAACGCCAACAGCAGATGGCTATTAAGGCAAGCATGTTCTTGTCCGCCTGCGCCAAGGTTGGCCTTGAGGCTCTGATCGACGAGGCCACGGGCTATCAGTATGAGCGAGCCAGCGACGCCCTGCAGGTCAAGCTCGCCGCATTTCTCGAAGATGAGATGCGCAAGTGGGAGAAGACATTCCCCGATGAGTTGTGGCGGGAATTTGGCCGGCTAACTGCATGGAAGGGGCCGCTTCACCAGCGACCGAAGTATTGGGGACGACTTGTAATGGAGTTGATCTACGAGAAGCTCGATCCCGATGTTGCTGATTGGCTCAAGAAAAACGCGCCATCCCCGAAACATGGCCAGAACTATCACCAATGGCTAAGTGGACAGTTCGGGCTGAAGAAGCTGGTCGAGCATATCTGGATGATCATTGGCATGGCCAAGACGTGCGAAACAATGACCGAACTTCGCGACCGAGCCGCAGAGCTGGACGGCAAGCAACCCATCCAAATGCGCCTCTACTTGCCGGCACCGCAACGGAAGTAGCGCGCACTGAATACACAACGGAAGGAGGTGCTCAGTGCGGAAAAGACGCGCGGTAAAACGATGGTATCATGGGCCATGATCGAAGTGGACCCCAGCCACCTGAAACAGGCCGTCGAGGGCCAGCATGGAGGCAAGGCCGTGCTGGTCGACGCCATGCCCGTCAAAGAGCTCTACGAGGGCAAAACCGTATGGGAGGGCGTCGTGCACGTCTTCGACCTGGAGGGCCACCCCAAGGCCACGCGGGCCTATGCGTGGTCGTCTCCGGTGGACGGCAGCGACCGGCGCCGGTTCTATGCCGTGCTGCACTTGGGCGGGATCAGATCGCCGCTGGATGCGGTGCGGGCGGCTATCGTGGCGGAGCAGAGGGCGGGACGATGAAGCCTAACTCTGATACGCCCGAACGGAAGGCGTATCTGCAGGGCGCATACAACGCCCTCTATGTCCTCATCCTGCTGGGCCTTATGTGGTGGTGCTTCTATCTTTGGTCTCATGCCCGGTACGACACGCATTCGTGGCCGGCACTGGTGGTTCTGAGCACCATCTCGATTTTCGCTTGGTGGCGATGGGTCCACAGGGGCCGCCGATCAAATTAGGACACTACCCGCGACTGAGCCGGCTTTACAGGGCCTGGGGCGCCCCTATATAAAGCCGCCGAGGGCTCTTGGCGTCGCCTCCCCGGCGGCAACTCGATAGGGTCCCCTCCCGTACGACACAGCGCTGTTTTCCAAGCCTCGGCCGCCCCGGTCGCTGAAAGCGCGTGCGTCATTTCCCCCACCGGATCGAAGACCCCCAGAAGACCCATGAATCTCCAGGACCTCAAGAAGAAGAAGCCCCCCGAACTCCTGGCCTTTGCCGAAGAGCAGGGCGTCGAGGGGGCGGCGATGATGCGCCGCCAGGAGCTGATGTTCGCCATCCTCCAGAAGCTGGCCGCCGCCGACCAGGCGATCTTCGGCGTCGGCACCATCGAGGTGATTCCCGACGGCTTCGGCTACCTGCGCTCGATGGAAGCCAACTACCTGCCCGGCGCCGACGACATCTATGTCAGCCCCCAGCAGGTCCGTAAGTTCGGCCTGCGCACCGGCGACACGGTCGAGGGCGAGATCCGCGCGCCCAAGGACGGCGAGCGGTATTTCGCCATGGTGCAGATCAACAAGATCAACTTCGACGATCCCGACGCGCTGCGCCATCGCATCAACTTCGACTCGCTGACGCCGCTCTATCCGGACGAGAAGCTGAAGCTCGAACTCGATGGCGGCGCCGCCGCGATGGCCCCGGCCATCACCGAGGAAGCAGTCGGGGGCTCCAAGGCGACCTCGTCGGGTCGCGTCGGCACGCGCCGCACTGGCACGCTGACCAAGAAGGCCGGCACGACGCCGCAGCAGCAGCTCGACATCTCGACCCGGGTGATCGACCTGATCGCGCCGATCGGCAAGGGCCAGCGCGCCCTGATCGTGTCGCCGCCGCGCACCGGCAAGACGGTGCTGCTGCAGAACATCGCGCACGCCATCACCGCCAACAATCCCGAGGTCTACCTGATGGTGCTGCTCGTCGACGAGCGGCCCGAGGAAGTGACCGACATGCAGCGCACGGTGAAGGGCGAGGTCGTGAGCTCGACCTTCGACGAGCCGGCGAGCCGTCACGTCGCCGTCGCCGAGATGGTGATCGAGAAGGCCAAGCGCCTGGTCGAGCACAAGAAGGACGTGGTCATCCTGCTCGACTCGATCACGCGCCTCGGCCGTGCCTACAACACCGTCGTGCCGAGCTCGGGCAAGGTGCTGACCGGCGGTGTCGACGCCAACGCCCTGCAGCGTCCGAAGCGCTTCTTCGGTGCGGCCCGTAACGTCGAGGAGGGCGGCTCGCTGACCATCATCGCGACCGCGCTGATCGATACCGGCAGTCGCATGGACGAGGTCATCTTCGAGGAGTTCAAGGGCACCGGTAACTCGGAAATCATCCTCGACCGCAAGGTCTCCGACAAGCGCACCTTCCCGGCGATCGACATCACCAAGTCGGGTACCCGCAAGGAAGAGCTGCTGGTCGACCGCGCGACGCTGTCGAAGATGTGGGTGCTGCGCCGCATCCTCATGCCGATGGGCGCGGTGGATGCGATCGAGTTCCTGCTCGACAAGCTGCGCACCTCGAAGACCAACCAGGATTTCTTTGGATCGATGAACCAATAAGGCGCGCTGCGCGCCTTATGGTGGGCAGCGCTTGTAACCAAGCGCGAGAGCCCACACGGTCGTAACGAGGTAAGACATCGAAGGAGCGCCGCGAAATCGGCGCTCTTTCTTTATGTCCGGTCGCCCGTCCGGGCGAAGACCGCGCTCGCATGCACGATGCGCTCCTCGCCGACCTTGAGATAGCAGTTGGCGAAGGCCAGCCGTCCGCCGACCTTGTGCACGTCGACATGGGCCTCGACCCAGTCGCCGATCTTCGCCGAACCGGCGAAGTCGGTCTTCACGCTCGCGGTGACGAGCAGCGGCGAGGGGGTCTGGCTGCGGCTCGTGCGGTAGCCGAGCGAGATGTCGCAAAGCGTCATAAGAAGTCCGCCATGGGCGACGCCGCGGGCGTTGGCATGCTTGGGCTGGATGCGCAGCCCGACCACGAAGGTGCCGTCGTCGTTCTCGCGATAGAAGAACGGCCCGTTGTGGTCGAGGAACGGGCTGGTCCGGAACAGCGGCTTGTAGCCGGCTGGAGGATCGGAGACGGGCGGGTTGCTCTCGTCCATGATCAGGCCCCGAGGTCGGCGGCGACCGCATGACGCTGCGCCGCGGAAACCTCGACCCGGGGCCCGAACCAGGCCTCGAAGCCCGGCCGCCCCTGGTGCAGCAGCATGCCCAGCCCGTCGATGCAGCGATTGCCGCGGGACCGGGCGGCGGCGAGCAGGTAGGTCTCCAGCGGCACATAGACGATGTCGTAGACTGCCGCGGTGTGCGGCAGCTTCGCCAGATCGATGTCGAGCGCGGGCTGATCCTTCATGCCGAGGGACGTCGTGTTGACCAGCAGGGTCGCGCCGTGCAGCAGCTCCGAACGCTCGTCCCACGAGCCCACCACGATGCGCTGTCCGCCCGGCGGTGTCAGCGCGACCGCCAGATCGACCGCCGTCTCGCGCGTGCGGTTGACCAGCCGCACTTCGGGGACGCCGACATCCATCAGGCTCGCGACGATCGCGCGGGCGGCACCGCCGGCGCCCAGCACCACGGCCGGTCCCGCGTCCGGCATCCAGTGCGGGGCGTTGTACTTCAGGGCTTCGAGGAAGCCGAATCCGTCGGTGTTGCGGCCTTCCAGCGAGCCATCGGCCTGCTTCACGATGGTGTTCACCGCGCCGATCCGTCGGGCGACGGGATCGATGCAGTCGAGCAGCGGCAGGATCTCGACCTTGTGCGGCAGGGTCAGGTTGCAGCCGCGCGCGTTGGGCGTCCTCTTCAGGAACGCGACCAGCTCCTGCAGCGCCGCCCGCTCGGGCTTCACCGGCAGTCGGCCGTAATGGCCGTCGACATGGTGCTGCTTCAGCCAGAAGCCGTGCAGGGCGGGCGAGCGCGAATGTTCGACCGGCCAGCCGACGATGGCGGCGAAGGGGCGGCCCGCGGCCTCGGCGAGCAGGGTGTCGTAGGGGCTCATGGGGCTGTCTCCAGTCCGATGCCGTGTCCGGCGAGAAATCCCAGCAGGGGCAGCAACGGCAGGCCGAGGATGGTGAAATAGTCGCCTTCGACCTTGGTGAAGAGGTGCGCGCCCACGCCTTCGAGCTGGTAGGCGCCGACCGAACTGGTCACCGCCTCCCCGGCCCGCGCGAGATAGGCATCGAGGAACGAATCGGGCAGCGGGCGCATGGTCAGCCGTGCATGGTCGTTGCAATGCCACAGACGGACGCCGCCTCTCGCCACCACGACCGAGGAATGCAACTCGTGGGTCTGTCCGGCCAGGGCCTGGAGCTGGGTCCGCGCGGCTTCCATCGTCGGCGGCTTGTCGAACAGGCGGTCGTTGCAGGAAAGGGTCGAATCGGCACCGATCACCAGCGCCCCGGGATGGCGCCTCGAAACGCGTTGGGCCTTCATCTCGGCCAGTGTTTCGGCGATGTCCCGCGGCGTGGCCTTCTCTGCGGCAAGGCTGAGCTTCACCTCGTCCTCGTCGACGCCGGACGTCTCGACCGAAAAGTCGAGGCCGGCATTCTGCAGCATCTGCCGGCGCGAGCGGCTGGCGGAGGCGAGGATGAGCATGGGCGCTACGCGGGCTCCAGGCGATAGAGTCCCCCACTGTCGGTGTGGGTGACGAGATAGAGGAGGCCATCGGGCCCCTGACGAACGTCGCGGATATAGGGAAGCTGGTCGACGAGCAACCGCTCTTCCCCGACGTAGCGGTCGCCGTCGAGCTCGATGCGGAACAGCGCGTTGTCGGACAGGGCGCCGGTGAAGGCCGAGCCCTTCCAGCCCGGGAAGCGGTCGCCGGTGTAGAAGGCGAGGCCGCTGGGCGAGATCGAGGGCACCCAGACCCGCACCGGATCCTCCATCCCGGGCAGGCTCTTGTTCGGGCTGATCGTCGAGCCGCTGTAGTCGATCCCATGGGTGGCCCGCGGCCAGCCGTAGTTGGCGCCGGCCTTCAGCAGGTTGAGCTCGTCGCCGCCGCGCGGCCCGTGCTCGGCCAGCCAGAGGCGGCCGGTGTCGGGATGCATCGCCATGCCCTGCGGATTGCGATGCCCGTAGGTGAAGATCTCCGGGCGCGCGCCCTCGCGGCCGACGAAGGGATTGTCCGGCGGGACCGTGCCGTCGTCGCGCAGGCGCACGACCTTGCCGCCGAGATCGGCGAGGTTCTGGGCGCGCTGCATCTGGTAACGCTCGCCGCAGGTCACGTAGAGCAGGCCCGCCCGGTCGAAGACGACGCGCGAGCCGAAGTGCAGGCCGCCCGACGTGCGCGGCAGGGCCTCGAAGATCGGCCGCACGCCGACCAGGGCGTTGTTGCGGAACTCGGCCCGCGCCAGCACCGTCGCGGCGCCACCCTCGCCCTCGCCGGAATAGGTGAGATAGAGCTGGGCGTTGCGGGCGAAGTCGGGATGCAGGCAGATGTCGAGCAGTCCGCCCTGGCCGCGCGCATAGACCTTCGGCAGGCCGCCGACCGGGGCGCGCTCCAGCCGGCCGTTGGCGAAGATCCGCAGCCGGCCCGGCCGTTCCGTGATGAGCAGGCGCCCGTCCGGCAGGAAGGCCATCCCCCAGGGCTGCTCGAGATCCAGCGTGAGCATCCGGAGGCTGTAGGACGCCTTGCTGCTGCGCTGGACCTGCTGCGCGCGCGCGATGGAAGGGGTGGCCAACGCGGCGGCCGTCGTCGTCAGAAGGCGTCGTCGTCCGAGAAAGACCTTTCCGAGCATAAACTCTCCTGTCGCAGGCCGCGCCGGGCTGGCGCATGAAAGGCCGGTCACTATACTCGACGCGCGCAAGCAGGCGACGTTCCTCCGTTGCCGCTGCAAGGGGAGAAATTCGAGATGTCCAAGTCCATCCTGATTCACGAGAACGGCGGCCCGGAGAAGATGCAGTTCGAGGACGTCGAGGTCGGCAAGCCCGGCCCCGGCCAGGTCAAGCTGCGTCACACCGCCATCGGTCTGAACTTCATCGACGTCTACACCCGCTCCGGCCTCTACCAGACGCCGCTGCCCAACGCGGTCGGCCGCGAGGCGGCGGGCGTGATCGTCGAGGTCGGCCCGCGCGTGAAGGACTTCAAGAAGGGCGACCGCGTCGCCTATTGCGGCGTGCTGGGCGCCTACTGCCAGGAACGCCTGATGGGGGTCGATCAGCTGGTGAAGGTGCCCAAGGGCGTCAGCGACGAGCAGGCCGCGGCGATCATGCTCAAGGGCATGACCACCGAATATCTCGTCGACCGGACTGCCAAGGCCTGGCTGAAGAAGGGCGACACGATCCTGTTCCACGCCGCGGCCGGTGGCGTCGGCCTGTTGTTCGGCCAGTGGGCCAAGGCGCGCGGCTACAAGGTGATCGGCACGACCTCGTCGCCCGAGAAGGCCGCGCTGGCCAAGAAGAACGGCTACAAGTGGGTGATCGACTACACGAAGCAGGACATCGTGGCCGAGGTGAAGAAGATCACCAAGAACAAGGGCGTCCCCGTCGTGTTCGACGGCGTCGGCAAGGACACCTGGGCGGCCTCGCTCGACTGCCTGCAGCCGCGGGGCCTGATGGTGTCGTTCGGCAATGCCTCGGGTGCCGTCGCACCGGTCCCGATCGGTGTCCTGAACACCAAGGGTTCGCTCTACGTCACGCGCCCCAGCCTCGCCGCCTACACCGCCACGCGTGCCGATCTCGAGGCCAGCGCCCGCTCGCTGTTCAAGATGGTGAAGAGCGGCAAGGTGAAGATCTCGATCGACCAGCACTATCCGCTGGCCGAGGCCGCCCAGGCACATATCGACCTGGAGAGCCGCAAGACCACGGGCCAGACCGTCCTGGTTCCCTGATCCCGCTGCAGGCGTCGACGGAATGGTCATCGTCGGACTGACCGGCTCGATCGGCATGGGCAAGTCGACCGCAGCGAAGATGCTGCGGGAAATGGGTGTGCCGGTGTACGACGCCGATGCCGCCGTCCATGCCCTTCAGGCCCCGGGCGGCGTTGCGCTGCCCGGCATCGAGGCGGCGTTTCCCGGGGTGGTGAAGGCCGGCGTCCTCGACCGTCAGGCGCTGGGCGCGCGCGTGTTCGGCAACAAGGAAGCGCTGCGACGGCTGGAGGCGATCGTGCATCCGCTCGTCCAGCGCATGCAGCGCGCCTTCCTGCGGCGCGCCGCCCTCGCGGGCGAGAAGCTGGTCGTGCTCGACATCCCGCTGCTGTTCGAAGGGATGGGCGAGCGTCGCGTCGATGCCACCCTCGTCGTCAGTGCACCGGCCTTCCTGCAGCGCAGGCGCGTCATGGCACGGCCCGGCATGACGGCCGAGAAGTTCGAAGGCATCCTGCGCCAGCAGGTGCCGGACGCGCTGAAGCGGCGCAAGGCCAGCATCGTCATCCCGACCGGCATGGGCCTCGCGCCGACGCGGGCCGCGCTGGGCAAGGCGGTGACGGAGTTGCGCGGCCTGCGCGGACAATTCTGGCCGCCCAATCCGTGGCGGGAGAAATTCACAGCCCGGCTCGCCCGCGCGCGTCGCAAGTAGGCGCGCAAACAGGCTACAAGATCGGGATGCGTGAAGTCGTCCTCGATACCGAGACCACGGGCCTCGATCCGCAAGCCGGCCATCGCGTGGTCGAGATCGGCTGCATCGAACTCGTGAACCTGGTGGCCACCGGTCGGTCGCTGCAGCTCTACCTCAATCCCGAGCGGCCGATGCCGGCGGAAGCGCAGCAGGTGCATGGGCTCAGCGACGAGTTCCTGGCCGACAAGCCGCTGTTCGCCGACAAGGCCGACGAGCTGCTGGAGTTCCTGGGCGACGCCCAGCTCATCATTCACAATGCGCAGTTCGATCTCGGCTTCCTGAACGCCGAGTTCAACCGCATCGGCAAGCCCAAGCTCGCCAACAGCTACGTCGACACGGTTTCGATGTCGCGGCGCAAGTTCCCCGGCCAGCGGGCGAGCCTCGACGCCTTGTGCGAACGGTTCGGCATCGACAATGCCAAACGCACCAAGCACGGCGCGCTGCTCGATTCCGAGCTGCTGGCGGAAGTCTATCTGGAGCTGAGCGGCGGACGGCAGCGCGACCTTGGCCTCGCCCCCGAAATGGCGGCGGCCGGTCTCGAAGGCAGCGCCGAACAGAGCCGGACCTTCCGGCCCCCCCGGCCGCATGCGGCGAGCGCTGCCGAGCTCGCCGCCCATGCCGAGTTCCTGAAGAAGATCAGCGATCCTCTCTGGCTGAAGGTCGACGCCTAGCTAGGCGTGGCCGACCGGGCCGGCCGGCATGCCGGGGGCCTGGCCGCCGCTGGCCTCGAGCTGTGCGCGATAGAGCGCCACGAAGTCGACCGGCGCGATGTTGAGCGGCGGAAAGCCCGCCTCGCGGGTCGCATTGGCCACGATGGCGCGGGCGAACGGGAAGAGCAGGCGCGGCGTCTCGATGAACAGCATCGGGCCGAAAGCCTCCTGCGGGATCTCGCCCAGGGTGACGGTTCCGCCATAGACCAGTTCGAGCATGAACAGCGGCTCTTTCTCCGGCGTATGCGCGGAGGCCTCGATGGTCAGCGACACTTCGAAGGTCTTGGCGTCGAACTGACGATTGGCCACCTGCACGTTCAGCGTGAGCTGCGGCTGCGTCTGCTCGATCAGGCTCTGCGGCGC
>Ga0209066_10005350_pt1 | contig 13575 bp, 15 predicted proteins | sample All_14_2_FD_187198 | JGI IMG/M metagenome (GOLD analysis project Ga0209066, IMG submission 187198) | Freshwater microbial communities in response to fracking from Pennsylvania, USA - Allegheny Zone_MetaG_DW_15 (SPAdes) (version 2) ...
CGCCAAACCGAGGCGAACGACAAAGACAGGGCGGGAAGCGCCCGGTGTGCCTGTGCAGAGCCCCGTAAGTCGAGCCAAGGCGCAAGCCGACCGCTCGCAGCGCTCAATGAAGCAGGAAGCGCAAGGGGCTCGCTCCCTTGATGCCCCGACTACAGCGGCGCAAGGCGTTTAGTCGCGGGAGCCTTCACGTTGACCTTCTCCTGAGCAAAGGCCTTGACGATGCGGTCGACGTCATCCGGGCGCTTCATGAATTGGAAGGCCCCGGCCAAGCGCGCTGCGGAGGTGACCATCATGTCGCCAGCCAACAGTGTGGTTAGCAACTCTGATGCGTTGCGGATCATAGCCAGTGCGATTTCAGCCTCGCGCGGGTTGTTGACGAAGAACTGCGGCCCGGTCATGCACAGGGCTTCGGCCACTGGCCAGATCTGCAGACCTCGAACCTCATCTCTCGAGCGCGGAACGTTCTTGGGCTCGGGATAGACCAGCAATGATGTGTTGAATGGGAGGTTGACGGTGGATGCGCCACTTTCGACGGTGACGCAAGTCACCTGGCGAGGAACCGTCGTGTTGCCTGTGTGCAGCATCAGCGACGCTTCGGCGTTAAGGCAGTAGCGCTTGCCAAAGCGCTTGCCCAGGTAGCCAGAAACAAACGCCCAGAAGGTGGCGTACCAGGACGTGGTGTCGCCCGCCCCGTCGCGCGGGTTGCCGCACATGTACCAACCCTTCATGATCGGCTGCAAAAAACCCGCGTCCGTCAACAAGACCCGAGGTCGTCGGAAAGGTCTGTTGCTTCAACGACGCCGTGGTGCTTCTGTTTCAAAAACTCTACGCAAACCTATGAAAAAGTGAGCGTTTGAGGCTTTGCATTGTTCGCTCTTCGAGTGGTCGTCGGGTGCGTGCGAGCGGTGCTGACGCCCTCCCCGCTGTGGGGCCGCGAACGGCCCCTCGGAGTGCGCGTGGCCGCACTCACGACGTCTGAAGTCTGGCCGGCAACAGTCACCGCGGCGCTCGCTTGCGCGACCCCCGCAGCTTCCAATCGGCGCTGGTACTGCTCGTCGAGGACACCGCGCACACGGGCGGGCGGCATCCAGCACGCCATCTCGGCATCCGAGGCTCGCGCGAGCAGGTTGGTAGCGGCAACCTGGTCTGCAGCTCCCGAGTGCCTGCACCGCAGGCACTGGAACCTGTCTGCGCTGCGGTTCTTCGAGTCCACGAAACCACAAGACGGACACAGCTGGGAGCTGTAGGCGGGGTTGACCGCCAGAAGGTGAGAACCTCTCACCTGTGAATGAAACTCGAGCCGTTGCGCGACCACGCCCCGCACCCAGGCGGACAGCGAGCGGTTCTGGGCGGCTCCGTATCGAAACTTGAAGCCCGAACGCGACAGGTCTTCATGAACCACGAAGGCCGGTTTGCTCGCCAGGAGCTGGCGCAGCGCCTGGTTGATGTGCTTCTCCAGTGTCGCCTGCTGGCGCGCCAGCACGGCTTCCTGTTTGAGCGTGCCCAGGTTGTGGGCTTGGATGCGCCGGGCGCGGGCTTCATCGCCCCGCTCACGCGCCTTGTCGGCCAGGGCCCGCAGCCGGTTGCGGTGCTGGCCCTTGGTGTTCCGGGCCGCGGCGAACCGGGCCATGTGCCGGCCGAAGCCAGCACCAAGCACCGTGCCGTCGTTGTCCACGGCCACCTCGGTGAACCCGAGGTCGATGGCTTTGCCAGGTCCATGCGAGGCCGAAGTCTTGCCCGCCAGGGCTTGCTTGAGCGGCACTGTTTGGGGCTTTCCGGTGTCGTGCTGCACGTGCACTTCCACCTGGCCCCGGTCCAGTGTGATGCAGATGTTGCCCCGGATGCCGTCGCCGGCACCGGTGAGCGGCAGCGCGATGCGCTTGCGCGGCGTGAGCCCGGCGACCAGCACATACCAGCGTCCGCCATGCCGCGGGGCCTTGTAGCAGCAGGCGTCGAGCACCACGGAGCGCCAGGCCTGGGCCACCGGCAGCCGGTTGTCGCGCAACATGGCTCGAAGGCGGCGACGCAGCCAGCGCAGCAAGCTCTTGCGGCGCTTCTCGTGCGGCACGAGATCGCAGAACTTCTTTTCCACCGAAGCCGGCACGGTCCCGTTCAGCACATCGCTGAGCATGCAGTAGCTTTTGAGGGCGTAGGACAGCAGATGCGCTTCGTTGTTTGTCAGCTGGCCACGGCGCTGGTTGATGGCGTCCTTGACCGTGGCGAGCTGGGCCTGCCAGTGCCGGTCCAGCAGATTGCCGGCCTCGGTCAGGGCCAGCTTCCAGCCTCGGGCTTGGAGCCCGTGAGGGCTGACGTAGCCCGCTTTCACATGCTGGTCGCGCAGCTTGCGCAGCCCGGCCCCGTCCAGCAGCGGCAGATGCCGCAGCCCCTTAATCCGGTCCAGCCAGTCCGAACGCTCGGCGTTGAACGCCGCGGCCAGGGCGGTGAGCTCGGAGAGCTTGCCCGGGTTGAGCGGCAGGGTGCAGTGGCGGACGGTGCGCATGGCGGTTACTTCGGTGAGACAGCCAAATCCGCCGCAAGCGTCTTTTTGTATTTGCGCAGGCCATAGAGCCGCGACGAAAAGCAGTGAACGATGGAGAGCAAGTCCTGCGTCATCTCGGCCTCAGGCGAGAGCGACTTCGCGTTGGCCACCAGCAGCGTTGTGTGATGCCGCTGGCACAGGTGCTCGAACCACTCGAAGCCGAACCGAACCAGCCGGTCTTTGTGCGCCACCACGAGGGTCCCGACTTCGTTGCGCTCGACAGCTTCGCAAATCCGAAGGAAGTTTTTGCGGGTGTAGTTCAGCCCAGAGCCGACGTCCGTGAGCAGTTCGTCAACAGGCAAGCCCTTGGCCAGACAGAACTGCTCCATGGCCGCGCACTGGCTTGCCAGGTCCGCCTTCTGGGTGGAGCTCGACACGCGGCAGTACACCAGCGTCTTGCGGGCGGCGACGCCCTTCTGGCCCAAGTAGGCCAGGTACTGGTCGTGGGTGTAGAACCGACGGCCTGTAGGCGTGCGCCCTGCTACAAGCACGCCAGCGCGATCCCAGCCTTGCAGAGTGCTCGGGTGCCGGCCTATCAGCCCGGCGAAGGCGCCGACGCTGTAGACCTTGGAGTGAGGTGATTCATACATTCACCCCTGTATAGGCACGAAGTTTTATATGCGGGGCTGACTATTCAAAGCTCTTGTAGCCGCTTGAGCACGCGTAGAGCGGCAGCAAGTTGGGAATTTCCTTTTTTCGAGCGGGTGAGCTCACAAAATTACTATGGTATTTATTCGAATTTTGCTATGGTATTCCAAAAAAATCTACTTTGTCATCCGTCCGATATTTACTTTGCTTTTCCCGGACTGAGTAGCCTGGTGCTCTAGGCCTGTAGACGGCAAGACTGCAGGTGGCGCTGAGCAAGCTTCCTGACTTCGGCGGAGTTTGTTGGCGAACCACTCGAGGAGATGTTGGGGCTACCATGCCCCATGCCGTCGGCGCTACCATTGCGTACCCAGCCTTTACCAGCACAAGCCAATTGGACCGCGTGGCGATGCCTGGCGGTACCTTGATAGTCATCAGCTCTCGAACAGGAAAATTCATTGGAGGAATTTCCCGGTTTCCGGGAGAAGCTGAAGTGTTGTTTCAGCCGGCAGCCACCTTTGCCGTCTTGATAAACCGAGTCATCGGCGGTATAAGGGAAATATATCTGGAAGAAGTATGAACCGCCCCGGGAATCGCGGAGGCTGGTTGGTTTAAGTGTTCATGCCGTTGCTGCCGATTGCTCGGCGAGTTGGCGGTAGTAGTTTGCCTCAGCCTCTGCCGGCGGGATGTAGCCCAGAGGTCCCATCAGCCGGTGGTTGTTGAACCAGGAGACCCAGGTCAGCGTGGCCAATTCGACGGCTTCGCGGGTCTTCCAGGCGCGGCGGTGGATCACCTCGGCCTTGTACAGGCCATTGATCGTCTCGGCCAGGGCGTTGTCGTAGCTGTCGCCCTTGCTGCCCACCGAGGGCTCCACGCCAGCCTCTGCCAGGCGTTCTGAGTACCGAATCGAAACGTATTGCGACCCACGATCGGAGTGATGAATCAGACTGCTGTCGCGCTCGGGCTGCCGGGCGTACAGTGCCTGCTCCAGCGCATCGAGGACGAAGTCCGTGGTCATCGACGATACGACGGGCGAAGACGTCGATGACGAAGGCCACATACAGCCAGCCCTGCCAGGTCGAGACATAGGTGAAGTCCGAGACCCACAGCTGGTTGGGCCGCTGGGCGCAGAACTGCCGGTTGACCTTGTCCAGCGGGCACGGTGCCTTGGAGTCTCCCACCGTGGTGCGCACCGTCTTGCCGCGCCTGACGCCCTGCAGGCCCAATTGCTTCATCAGGCGCTCGACGGTACACCGGGCAATGACCGTGCCCTCGCGGTTCATCTGCATCCAGACCTTGTCGGCACCGTAGACCTGCAGGTTGTCGTTCCACACCCGCTCGATGGTCGGCATCAACACCGCATCGCGCTGTGCTCTGGCGCTGAGCAAGCCTGGGGTACGCAGCCGGGCAACGTGCCGGCGGTACGCTGACGGGGCGATCTGCAGCACTTTGCACATCGGCTCGACCCCGTGGACTTCGCGGTGTTCGTCCACGAGCTGGTACATCACTTGAGTCGGCGGTCGAGCTCCGCCTGGGCGAAAAACGCGCTGGCCAGCTTCAGGATCTCGTTGGCCTTGCGCAGCTCACGGTTCTCGCGTTCGAGTTCCTTGATTCGCTGCGCCTCGGCCGTGGACACGCCATCGCGCTGGCCTGCGTCAATCTCATGTTGCTTGACCCAGGTGTGAAGGGTCTGCGGCACGCAGCCGACCTTGGCGGCAATGGACTCAATGGCCGCCCACTGCGACGGATGCTCGCTGCGGTGCTCCTGAACCATGCGCACGGCCCGCTCGCGCATCTCGGGGGAAAACTTCGGTGACTTCCTCATATCGGCTCCATTCTCTAGCGAAGGAGCCTCCGCGAAACCCGGGGCGGTTCAGTATGACTACTTCTCAGCTATCTTCGAAACAAAAGGCTCTGGTCGCCCAGCTCGACCAAGCGGTTGCTAGTGCGCGGGTGACTGGCCACATGCCTTCTGAGTACTTTCTTGACAAGTGCTCAGCGGAGGCTGGCGACACCTCCGAGCCTCGCAAAGCCACCAAAGTGCGCCCAGCCCGTACTCCTTGGGCTGTGCTGGTAGACAGCACTTGGTTCGCTCGGTTGCGTAAGCACTAAGGCTTGCTGCAGGAGCAAGATTTGATTCAAGGGGCCGCGTTCGCGGCCCCTTTTCATTGGGCACCTTGCACTTTATTTCTGAACCGAAGAGCCCCCGGCGCGTCGGCATCAGGGGACGCTCCTCGATACTCCCCCGAATCACTGCGTTGACAGCGTCAGCACGTTCCCGGCCTTGTCCACTGTGGCTACGGGCGTTCTACAGGCTGTGCGCCGCCGACCAGCTTGTAGAAGTCCCGCAACCCCAAAAAGCAAAAAGCCGCAGAAGCGGCTTTTTGATCAAGGCAGGAGGCTTAGAACGAGTAAGCCTTAGCTGCTGCGGGCATCCGCTTTGGAGAAGCTTCGCGCACCACTTGGCGGGCAACGGAGTCGATGCCTACTTCGTCCAAGTAGACAGCTTGCTCTACCCGACCAGTCCCTGCATGCTTGCGAACGAGCTCGTCCACCGCCGAACTAGACACGGGCTTGAAGCGATGTTTGACAACTGAGAATTTCATCGTGCCACCTTTATTCCATTATGAGCCATATAGGCACGGAGCACAACCCAAGAAGCAGAGCCCTCTTCTAAGGTGAACCGAAGGCGTACGTCAGCCCCATGTGTCAGCCACAGGTTAAGGCCATCAGGCTGCGCCAGCACTGATGAGACCGTTTCAAACACAGATAGTTCCGGCGCTTGTTCTTTGAGGGTATCAGGGATTTTTCCATCAAATCCAAGTTGAGGCCAAACAGCATAGCCGGAGTATTGGTGCTCAACATTATCCGGATTTAATGTGGAGGCATTACCTATGGCGTTGACCTCTACGTACGCGAACTCCTTTGTTGCCTGTGCTTCCAGTAGCTCAATAGCCAAGCTTCGGACTCCCAGCTTTCTTCGCCTAAGCTCCGGCGGGAGCACAAAAGCACTGTTCATGATGAACAAGCTAGGGTACTGCTCATCAGGCGTCTGCAGTATTAGCCGAACCATCGGCTCGGCCAAGAATTCCCCTTTCGCCGAAAGTTTGAACCCGCCTTCTTCAAGGTAATCAATGGTTACCTCGGATTTGGCGGGGGCTCCCGAGAGTCGAGCAATTCGCAACTTATCCCCTTCAAACCACTCGAGAAATTCTCCTTCAGTGTTATCGACAATCTTAACGGTTGCCTCGTCAAAAAACTGCCTTGTTAATTCGTCACGGGTATCCAAAGCAAATTCCTCTAATTTTGTTGTTCCTGCAAAGTGTAGCCAACGAGGAACTTCGGTTCAGCACGGAGACAGCGCCGTTGCTCCTTGAAAGACTGCCTTCAGGGAGCTCCCTCCTAGTGGGTCGTCACCGCTAGTCTGGCACCTCTTGCACGGAATACTGGTTGCCCATACAGTATCAACAGGAGGTCACCATGCAACACCAGTTCCGAGTCATCCCGCGAATCCGAGCCGACCGCACGCCGACATGGCTTCGGCGGCTCTGGGCCTGGCTCTAACCCCAAGGAGCCCGGCATGCGCCGCCCGGCCGTTCGTCAACCTCGCAGGTCAGCGGGGGCCAGGCTTGGCGCGCGCCACCTTGGCCGGCGGCCGGGGAATCTCCAGCCGCTCAACGCCCACCCGGCGAATAGCGGTGAAACGCATTGATGGCCGTCGTGCAGGCGTCTCAGACACCGGTTACATGGCTTGACCGGATGAGTGAATGTAGCTATATTAAGCTCTGAATATGGAGCTAATTATGCAAGCTATCCTTGCTGACGTCGCCGTAAGCATGTCCGAGTTCAAAAAGAACCCGGCTGCCGTACTTCGGGAGGCCAACAACCGCCCTGTCGCAGTGCTCAACCACAATCGAGCCGCCTTCTACATGGTCGAGCCACACCTCTTCGAGGCTATGCTGGAGGAACTCGCTGACCAGGACCTTTACCGCAAGGCAGCCAGTCGGCTGGCAGAGAAGGCTCGGGCTATCGAGGTGGACATTGACGACCTCTAAGGGAAAAACGAAGCACAAATACAAGCTTCGCTTCATGCCTGAGGCGCTTGAAGAGTGGCGCAATTTGGACGGCTCCGTTCAGGCCAATCTCAAGAAACTTCTTGCCAAACGGCTCGACAACCCACGCGTTCCGGGCGGCGAACTCCACGGACCCCTTGCAGGGTGCTACAAGATCAAGCTACGGCAGCAAGGCGTCCGGCTTGTCTACTCTGTGGAGGACGACCACTTGCTGGTCACGGTCGTGGCCGTGGACAAACGTGAGGACGGCGTGGTCTACCAGTCCGCCATTACACGCCTATCTGCTGCGGCCGCCGCACTCACCAAAGCGCTGCGGGACAAGCTCCAGAAGTAGCCGGGACGTGTGCCAGCAGCTCTTCGACGCCTTCTTCGCCCAGCGACTGGCGGAACTTGACCAGCGTGGTGGCGTCGCAGGGCTGGCGGTCTTCGTAGTACGCACAGCCCGAGAAGAACTGCCAGCGCGGGGTGTCGGCCCAGCGAGCCACAACACCCTCGTCGGACTCGTTGAAGGTGTGTTTGAGGCACAGCAGCGCGATCATGATGCGCAGCGGCAAGCGCGGGCGTCCGGCGTTGCTGGCCACCGCCATGCGCTGCACCTGTTCACCGAAAAGATCCAGGTCGGGCATGGCCACACCGGCGCGGCCTTTGCGGGAGAAGACCTGGGCCACCCGTGCCTCGATCTCCTGCCAGGGCATGCGCGAGGCCAACACCGCCAGCGGATGGCGCAGGTCGATCATGTGATTGATGCGCGAGCGGAAGAAATCGTCGGTGGCGGGGCAGGCAAACAGCACGGCAGAACTCCCAGAAAACTGCCTCTATTGGAAATCAAACTGGGAGTTCAGACCATCGGCAATCACCTCACAAGCCAGTGTTCATGCGGGTTCCGGGGATTCTTCAGGGGCGACTCTGTAATAAAAATCGCCCTCTTTAAGAGGGCGATTGAGAGTAAATCACAGGGAGGCCGAAGCCTCAGCAGTATCAATGTACTGTGGCGCTCGAGGGTGCCCCGTGCTCCGCAGCCTCTTTGTCAAAGGGTTCTCGCGTAAAGGGGTCCACCAGGGCATTAATCACTTGCTTGATGGGATGCTTCGGTTGCGACCGAGCCGCGGCCATTTCTTTGCTGCCTCCTGTCATAACAAACAAGGAGTACGCCGCATAGAACTTTTCATCACTTGGAGCTTTTTCCTGCGACCGTTGCAAGAAGCCCTCAAGTTCCACAGGAAGCGAATAATCCTGTTTGATTCGAACTGCTTTTCCACCAGGGTTGGAGAAAACATATGCCAGCTTGCGAGAAGCCGATGCACTTTTGAGCAGGGCCAACACGCGTGGCTCCGCTGGATTGACACAGATGCAAACCAGCGTACGGTCCATATGCACCGCAAAGAGCATCAGGTCTACGCCATATACGTTCACGATAGTATCGCCAGCTCTGTGAACGCTGGAACTGAGCTTGACAGGTTGCGTGAAAGAGACATGAAGCTCGATTTCGTTGTCTGCTGCCTCAACAAAAATCGCTGGTTGTGCCGACCCGGGGCTGAGGTCGGTAATGTCAGGGGTAATCGAAGGAAAAGGATTGCGCATGTTGAAGTTGTTCCTAAAGAAGTAAGAGATGCCTCTGGTTGGTGAGGTCTGCTTCGTGTAGCAACTTCTTTTATCTGATCTTCGGTCCATGCAAAACGACCCGCATGGGCATCTTTTCAGCCCCACGGCATATAGTCATCGGTCGAGTCGGTTACGCCAAACCTCCAGCGGCCGGAGTTGTCGGATGGACAGCGGTGCTGTCGTCTTCTGCATTGCCGACCGTAGAAGCGTTCAGATGTAAACGCCATAGAGCGGTGGTGATATCCGTCCATGTGGTTAGCTTGTACATGGCCAACCAACTCCTCAGCACGTATTCAGCATCGCTGCTGTAGCCGGGCTCACCAGCGAGCCGGTAGACCCGCCCCGTCGCCGTGCTGCCGCATAGCTTGCGTGGATCAACAGACACGATGGTTGAACTGACTCGGCCTTCACAATTCTCCACGCAGTAGCCAACGAAATGCCTTTTCCCGTCTGGCAGCTCGATGACGCTCCAGTCCTGGAGCGTGAGGGCGGGCTGAGCGGTTACGGGGATAGTGCGCCAAATGGACATTGAAGTTCTCCTTTTCTGAGGGGAAAACTGTATGTGCATTTCGGATGCAAGCGCAATCAAATACCTTAGAGGCTATCGGTTTTTGTTTTAAAAGCCATCAGTGCAGGTCGCTCTCATTCGGTATTATAGACTGTCAGGATTTAAATAAGAACCGCAAAAACCGTCAACTCAGAACAACAAAAAAGACGACTCCAGAATTCTTCAAAATTTCCGCTGCAGAGCCTCGAAAAACGCTGGAAACCACATAATTTTCATGACTTTTCTCTCTCAGATTCCTCATGGCGCTGAATGTAAAATCTACAGCCAAAGTCTAGGACGGGGCTAGTCTTTAGCCACTATTTTTTCTTGGACCGGCAGCATCAGTTCCTGCCTAGGCCGGCCAGCATGAACGCCAGCCCCGACCTAGCTTCAATCGAGGCTGGCCCCGACTAAATCTTCTATATGAAGGTTTGGATCTCACAGGTCATTGGGGTTGGGCTTCTTTTTTGTACTGGGCAAACCACCCCCTATCCCGCCAACGACAGGGGTTCGTGGATCGCCATCGTCAAAATGCATGTTTCAACATGCAATGACTGGGCATGACAGACAGGTGCATCTGCTGTCACCAGACCAGACTATTCGGGAAAATGCACTTCCCGCTGCTCGCCCTCTGGTCACTCCACCCAGGCTTCGCACGTGAGCACCGCTGTGCGCTATGGCTGGGCGCGGCGTATCTAGCCTCCTCCACCAGCGCACCGTGTAGCCCGCGGATTTATACGCAAGATCGTCCCCCAGCTAGAACCAAACCGACAGATCGTCATCTGTGCGAGGTTGCGGCAACTCATGATGCAGCCAGATGCGACATCTCAAGGGATCACACGACACGCAAGCAGAACTGCACTCGCTGACGTTCGCGGCCTCGCCACAAGAACTCGATACGCCGAATAAATGTAGTCACTACAAGAAGAACGCAGCCTTGCGAGAACCCACAGGACTTCTAAATGCCCTCCTCTACCCCTCACGACATGGAACACCACATCACATCCAACTCCCCGTCGGTACGCACACTGACGATTCTGGCGGAGCGCCAGTGCGAAGAAGAGGACCTCTATCCTGAGGACCGAGATGTGCCAGAGTTCACCGTGGTTCAGGTTCCAGCTCATCTGGATGACAAAACTGCGGCTGCAGCCGCATTAGGCGCTTTTCATTCAAGCGTTCCAGTCAAGAGAACCTGGGATTTCGATTTCTCAGTGATTGATGCCATGATGTTCCAGGAACTCACTCCAGACTACGAACTATCGTTATTTGAAACAGCGCAGCGATTTAGCGCAAAAGTGCTTTGAACGAAACCGCCTCGCATTACCCCGCCCAGGGAAGGTCTCACAACACGCGTCATGGCGTGAGTTGTTGCCCGTGATTTCGGATGACGGCAGTTTGTGGCTCGCTGGCGTCATCTGACAGTCGATTCCGACCCGATTCGCGGCCCTTTGGCCGCCTGCAGACACACTCATCCTCGCATCTCCTGTAGCAACGAGCGCCGCACTATCCACAGGTTGGACAGTGCGAACATGGTGTGCAGTTGCGCCGTGTTCTTGGCCAAGCCCCGGTAACGCAATGAACCACCCCGGGGCGGTTCATTTCAAACTGACCGCCTTAGGCCCGTCAGGAATGAGGTAGCTCACCGACGGACCCCATGGACAAAAACCGAAGGTGCAGACATCGAACCACTCAGGTGCACCTCAGACCGACCGGCAGCTGCTTTGCTCGACCATTTATTCAAGTGCCTTGCCAAAGCCAACCTGGGAGACAAGACAGAAGCTTTGAAGCGATCCGTAGGGGGCCAGTGGCAAACGCTCCTGAGCAGCTGGCACTTTTACCTGACCAACCTTTGTCATCAGTGGCCAGAACTTCATCGAACCGTAGGGGGCAAGGGCAGCCACGGGAGAACATACTTTCATGCTTGCCTCCTGTAAAATATCATTGTTATCATGAAATATGATATTAATCACATAAGTCAATAGATTCATTGATGACCGAGCGAAGTGTCACAAGTCCCAGAAGGCACCGCCCTCGAAGCCTCGGTCATCCGCCAAGATTACTCCAGGCGTGCACACAGCTGGAGTTGAAGGTCTTCCCGCCTTTGACTCAGCGAATCGCTGAGCTCGACGACTGGTTACTGCGCGTCTTTGGAATCACAGCGGTAGTGCCTGGGATCGGTGCACCATCGCTTTAGCAATCGGATGCTTGCGTTGCTGGGTCACGGCTGCTTGCACTGGCCATGCGGTTGTCACTGTTGGCCAAGCTGCCGGTCTTTGAACACGGCCGTGTACTAGGCCTGCTGAGTCATCACCCAGATAGATACGAATCAGGCCACCATTGCAGTTCAGATCCCATGCGCAGGCAGGCCTCTGCACGGTACGACCGGATGGGTGTACGAACAAACCGCCCTACTTCTTTTCAACTGGTCCCATGGCACGTTCCGCTCGCTTGGAAAGGATGTAGTTCACGACAACGCACTGGTGGGCCAGCCAGCCCAGTAGTGGGAAGGCTGCCGTACTTGACTTGTCCCCGCAAACGCTGGACAAGGCTGTGCACAACCTAGTGCAAACGCTGAAATCAGCAGCTAACCCCTTGTTTTTTAAAGGGAAAAGTCAACTTGCACAAGAAACAGGCAGCCACCCGTTTTTATACGCAAGGCGATGACTAGACTTGATAAGCGCGAACCACATCGGGTCGCACATCAGATGCAAGGATTGTGGCCAGGCCACGATCTGCAAAAGAGTTCCTGACGGGGTGATGGCCGTCTTGAACCGCCAGTCATACAGCCGTGACCGGCGAGGAGAACTGCAGCCGATTGTGCTGCTTAGGCGAACGCCCCATGCATCTGCATGGGGCGTTCTTTTTTTGCGAGTTGGTGCGCGCCAACTATTGACATTTAAAGGCGATGCCTAGACCGAAGGCCAGCGATCTTGCTGGCGGTTCAACACTAAGGCATCGCATGAAAAGCATCATCGCGACCATTGCTCTCGTACTTTCATCCACCATAGCGCTCGCAGCGCCTGAATCGTCAATAGAGCACGGCGGATTCACACAAAAGCAGGCCGCTGTCACCGCTGCAGTTGCCGACAGCGTGACCACACATTTGGCGTTGCAAGCTGGGGCCATCGAAACGAACCCCTTATCAATACCAGCGCTGGTGGATTGGTGGTTCTGGCTGGCCTGAAGCGGGCACTGGTCGAATTTTTCGACTCATCCGACATGCACGACTCAAAGAAATCGAACTTCAAGCGTGCAACAACGGCTGTGTGGGGTTGTGCAGCCATCAATGACCTGCTGCTAGCCATGTCCGCCTCCAACCCTGTTTCCCTGCTCGCAGGCGTAGTGGGAGGCATCTGGCTGTGGAATCAAGACCTTGATGAAAAAATCGAAGATAAACCCGGTGCTTCCCGAGTTTATACGCACTGAATATCTACAATAGGCACAGACAGTTCAGCAACCGCGGAACGCAAAAGGATCGCAGCAGCTGATGCCCATCAGCGGCGCAATAGAATTTCATGAGAGGTCGAGTGCTCATGAAATCGCCGAAAGGCGTCATTCAAGTGCCCTAAAAAGGTCTTGTCGGAACGGCACATGAAGGTAACACTTAATGTGCCGTTCTTTTTTTTGATGGCTAAAGTCTAGATCTACATGTTGGATGCAACGGCATCCAGCATCAACACAGCAGTCGTCCAAGCCATTTTTGAAGTGGGCAGGCGGCAAGCAAAGACTCCTCTCGCAACTCTTGGGCAGACTTCCTCAAGCCAACCGGTTGATTGAACCATTTGTCGGCGCTGGCTCGCTGTTCCTCAGTGGCAGGTACCCTCAGGCCATCCTCAACGACGCCAACGCGGACTTGATGGCCCTGTGGACGTTCATCCAGGAAAGACCTGCGCAGTTCTGCGCAGACGCGAGCGGCCTGTTTTGCGAAGAAAATCGCAACAAGCGAGCATACGAACGCATTAGGCAGAAATTCAATTCTGAAGTCGACAGGTACGAGCGCTGCGTTCGACTTTTGTACCTCAACAGATTCGGCTTCAATGGCTTGTACCGGGTCAACAAAGCCGGCTCACTGAACACTCCCTACGGTCATCCATCTTCCCTGCCAGCATTCCCCTGGGAGCAAATAGCACTGGCACACGAGAAGCTCAGGGACGTGCTCATTTTTGGCGGCGACTTTGAGTTTGCGATGAGCCTGGCCGAGACAGGAGACCTGGTCTACTGTGACCCGC
>Ga0209066_10005351_pt1 | contig 13575 bp, 10 predicted proteins | sample All_14_2_FD_187198 | JGI IMG/M metagenome (GOLD analysis project Ga0209066, IMG submission 187198) | Freshwater microbial communities in response to fracking from Pennsylvania, USA - Allegheny Zone_MetaG_DW_15 (SPAdes) (version 2) ...
CTCCTGTATACTGCAATGTGGTACAATTCTCAACAAAAAGACCGAATGGCCCGCAAGCTCTGGACATCTCCGCTACCGTCATGGCAGACTGAAAGAATACGGGTTGGTTTCGCTTCACCGGCAGGCCATAGGGATAGAAATAAGCAGGCTGGGTCCGCTGTCAATGTCAGGGATGCGGCGAAGGAGGCGGAGAAGATGCGAAAAATGAACCGGGTATCCCGGCAATGAATAACGGAGACAAAACATGAAGAAACTGCAGAAGGTCGAGTCCCAGTCAGGTCCGGGCAAGGAATCAATGTCCTGTCCCGAGGTGTTCTTCAAGACCAATGCCGAGGCGATCAAGGAAAACATCATCCACCATCTGATGAGTTTTCAGGGGCGGGACCCGGAGCGGTCGGGGCCGAACGACATCTACAAGGCCCTGGCCTACACGATGCGCGACATCATGGTCGAGAAGTGGATCTCGACCCAGAAGACCTTCTATGCCAAGAAAAAGAAGCGGGTCTACTATCTCTCGCTCGAGTTCCTGATCGGCCGGTCGCTCGGCAACAGCCTGATCAACCTCGGCATCATGGAGGATGCGAAGAAGGCCATCGAGGACCTCGGCTTCGACATGAGCGAAATCCGGGACCAGGAAGAGGAGGCCGGGCTCGGCAACGGCGGTCTCGGCCGGCTCGCCGCCTGCTTCATGGATTCGATCGCCACCCTCAAGATCCCCGCCTACGGTTACGGCATCCGCTATGAATACGGGCTGTTCTACCAGCAGCTGATCGACGGCTACCAGGTCGAGACCCCGGACAACTGGCTGCGCTATGGCACGCCGTGGGAGTTCGAGCGGCGGGTGCCGGTCTTTCCGGTCCGATTCTACGGCAATGTCACCGGATATCTGGACGACAACGGCCGCTACCGGGCCAAGTGGGTCAACACCACCGACGTCATGGCCATGCCCTGCGACATCCTGGTGCCGGGTTACCGCAACGATCACGTCATCAACATGCGCCTGTGGACGGCCCGGGCCTCGCGCGACTTCGACCTCGGCCTTTTCAGCCAGGGCGACTATATCAGCGCCGTCCAGTCCAAGGTCAGTTCCGAGACCATTTCGAAGGTCCTCTACCCGCCCGATCACCTCCTCGCCGGCCAGGAACTGCGGCTCAAACAGCAGTATTTCTTCGTCGCCGCAACCCTGCAGGACGTGATGCGCCGTTTCAAGAAGAACAACAGGGACGGTTTCGACAGTTTCAGCGATTCGGTGGTGGTGCAGCTCAACGATACCCATCCGTCGATCGCCATCCCCGAACTGATGCGGATGCTCCTCGACATCGAAGGCCTGACCTGGGAGAAGGCCTGGGATATCTGCGTCAAGACCTTCGCCTACACCAATCACACCCTGATGGCCGAGGCCCTGGAAAAATGGACCGTCGACCTGATGGGCCGGGTCCTGCCGCGGCACCTCGAGATCATCTACGAGATCAACCGCCGCTTCCTCGAGGCCGTAGCCCAGAGCTATCCCGGTGATATCAACCGCCTGCGCAACATGTCGATCATCGAGGAGGGGCCGCCGAAGATGGTGCGCATGGCCCATCTGGCCATCGTCGGCAGCCATTCGGTCAACGGCGTGGCGGCGCTGCACACCCGGCTGCTGAAGGACCGGCTGTTCCACGATTTTCACCGGTTCTATCCGGGCAAATTCAATTCCAAGACCAACGGCATCACCCCGCGGCGGTGGCTGCTGCAGGCCAACCCCGAGTTGGCGGCGTTGATCGGCGAACACATCGGCGAGGCCTGGGTCACCGACCTTGCCCAGCTGCGCCGGCTCGAACCCTTAGCCGACGATCCCGATTTCCGTCGCCGGTGGCAAGACGTCAAACGGGCCAACAAGGTGCGACTGGGCGAGTATGTCAAGGACCTGTGTTCGCTGACCATCGATCCCGACACGATGTTCGACGTCCAGGTCAAGCGGATTCACGAGTACAAGCGACAGCTGCTCAACGCCCTGCACGTCATCTATCTCTATCACAAGATCCTGCGCAACAGCGGCGAGGAGATCGCCCCCCGGACGGTGATCTTTGCCGGCAAGGCGGCCCCGTCCTATTGGCGGGCCAAGCTGATCATCAAGCTGATCACCTCGATCGCCGACGTGGTCAACAACGACCCCCGCATCCTCGGCCGGCTGAAGGTAACCTTCCTTCCCAACTACACGGTGACCCAGGCCGAGAGGATCATCCCGGCCGCCGACCTGTCCGAGCAGATCTCCACCGCCGGCACCGAGGCCTCCGGCACCGGCAACATGAAGTTCGCGCTCAACGGGGCCCTGACCATCGGCACCTTAGACGGGGCCAATATCGAGATCCGCGAGGAAGTCGGCGAAGACAACATCTTCATCTTCGGCATGACCGCCGAGGAGGCCGAGTACGAGCGGCTCAACAGCAGTCGCACGCCGCTGCAGATCTGTCAGGCCAATCCCGAGGTGGGCGACGTGATCGAGAGCCTGAAGAACGGCTGTTTCAGCCCCGGCAACCGCGAACTGTTCCTGCCGCTGGTCGACAGCCTGATGAACCGGTACGATCCCTATCTGCTGCTGCTCGATTTCGAGTCCTACATCAACTGTCAGAATCGGGTCAACGCCGCCTTCCTCGACCCTGAAAACTGGACGCGGATGGCAATTCTCAACGTCGCCCGGATGGGCAAGTTCTCGACCGATCGGACGATCAGGGAGTACTCCGAGGAGATATGGGGGATACCGGTGAGCTGAGGGAGGTGCGGGGCTGAACTTTGACGTGCGTATCGCCTGCGTCTGTGCTATACAGGGGCACCGCCGACCGGCCGGAAACGCAAAAGGGACCATGGCTGATGCCATGGTCCCTTGTATCTGCTGGAGGCGGCGAGCGGATTCGAACCGCTGAATAATGGTTTTGCAGACCACTGCCTTAGCCACTTGGCTACGCCGCCGCAACGGTGAGGCCATCTTTATACCATAGTTAACCATTTTGACAAGAGGAAATATTTGAGCATGGCAACGGATCTCGACGCCTTGGTGCAGGAGAACAAGGAGCCGCTGAGCGAGTTAGAGAAGATCCTCGGTTATCGTTTCACCGACCTGCGGCTGCTGCAGCTGGCCCTCGTCCACTCGTCCTATTCCTTTGAACAGCCGTCCTTCGGCAAAAACAACGAGACCCTCGAATACCTGGGCGATGCCGTCCTCTATCTGGCGGTCGGCCACCTGCTGCACGAGCGGTATCCGGAGATGCGGGAAGGGGAGCTGACCCGGCTCCGGTCGGCCCTGGTCAACGAAACCCACCTGGCCCAGATGGCACGCAACATCGAGCTTGGCCGGTTCCTCCGCCTCGGCCGGGGGGAAGAGGCCTCGAACGGCCGCAACAAGTCCTCCATCCTCAGTTCCGCCTATGAGGCGGTGATCGGGGCGATCTTCGAGGATGCCGGCTATTATCTGGCGGCCGGTTGCATCGAGACCTTCTTCATCCCGGCGATCTCCGGCAAGAAGGAGGAACTGCTGGTGGCCGACGCCAAGAGCCGCCTGCAGGAGATGCTGCAGGAGAAGTTCAATGAGGGGCCCCAGTACCAGCTGGATCAGGAGGAGGGGCCGTCGCACCAGCCGCTGTTCACCACCTCGGTCGTGTTCCGCGGCGAGATCCTCGGCACCGGGCAGGCCCGGTCGAAGAAGGAGTCAGAACAGCGTGCCGCCGCCGCCGCCCTCGGTCTGCTGAAGGAAGGCGAATGAATTGCCATGCCTCTTGTCATCCCACTCTTCATTCCCCATCGGGGATGCCCCCACCTCTGCCTCTTCTGTAACCAGCACAGCATCACCGCGGCTGGCCGGGCGGCGGCGGATGCGGCGGCGATCGGCGATACCATCCGCACCTGGATCCGGCGCAGCCCGGGGCGCGATGCGGTCCAGGCCGCCTTTTTCGGTGGCTCCTTCACCTGTCTGCCGCTGGCGGAGCAGCAACGGCTGCTGCAGGCGGTGCGGCCGTTTGTCGATTCCGGTGCGGTCGATACCATCCGGCTGTCGACCCGTCCGGACTGCATCGATGCCGAGGTGTGCCGGTTTCTCCGCGATCACCGGGTCGGCATCGTCGAACTCGGGGTCCAGTCCTTCGACGATCAGGTGCTGCGAGCCGCCCGCCGCGGCCATACGGCGGCGGACAGCCGGCGGGCGGTGCAGCTGCTGCAACAGGCCGGGATGGCGGTCGGCATCCAGTTGATGCCCGGGCTGCCGGGGGAGACGCATCGCTCCTTCATCGCCGGCATCCGCCATACCGTCGCCCTGGCCCCGGCCTTCGTCCGGCTTTATCCGGCGGTGGTGCTGCGCAACACCGGCCTGGCCGCCGAGTGGCGGGCCGGCCGTTATCGGCCGCTGTCGCTCAACCAGGCGGTGGCCAAGACCGCCCGGGCGAAGGAGCTGCTCGCTGCCGCCGGCATCCGGGTGATCCGCATGGGGCTGCAGCCCTCGCCCGAACTGGCGGCCGAGGTCGTGGCCGGCCCCTATCACCCGGCCTTCGGCGAGTGCGTCCAGTCGCGGCTGTGGTTGACGCGGCTCCGGCGGCGGCTGGCACGTCTGGCGGCAGGCCAGCATCTGACGATCCGCATCTGCGGGCGGGACCGGTCGGCGATCGTCGGCCACCAGAAAACCAACCTCCGGCGGCTGGCGGCCCTCGGCTACGGCGGTCGCTTCACCCTGGAGGAGGAGCGGCGGTTGGCCCGGGGCAGCGTCGAATATGTTGTCAGTCAATCCCCTCCGTCCCGCTCCGTGTGATCCCCCCTCCGACGTTGTAAGACCCGACGCCCTTCGAACAACAACAGCCGGCCCTCCGTCCCGGCCGGCGGCCGTCCGCCGGAATCCTCCCTGCGGCAGAGGCCATCCGGCAGGACCATCGCCGGGCAAGGCTCCCCGCCTCTGGCGGTGCATCCAGTCGCAGATGCGTCCATAGCCCTTGACAACTGAGGTCGAGGTCATATATTCAAGATAGTAACCAATTACTATCTTGAATGGAGGGCGTATGCGCAACCGTGTCCATCATCTCCCGGCCGAGGAACGGCGGGCCGTGATTGTCCAGACCGTCATCGAACTGGCCGCTGAACGGAACCCGAACGGCATCACCACAGCGGCCATTGCCGAGCGCATGGGACTGACCCAGGGCGCCCTGTTTCGCCATTTCCCCAACAAGGCCGCGGTGCTGGAGGCGGTGATGGGATGGGTGGCGGAGGGGTTGTTGGCCCGGTTGACGCGGGCCACGGAGGGAGCGACTTCGCCCCTCGCCGCGCTGGAGGCGATGTTTTTGGCCCATGCCGAATTTGTCGCCCAGCATCCGGGCGTTCCCCATCTGCTGTTCGGCGAGTTGCAAAACGCTGACAGGACGGCCGCCAAGGCCATGGTGCAGTTGCTGGTCCAGCGCTACGGCGAGCGGTTGCGGGGGGCGATCGAACAAGGAAAGACGGTCGGGGAACTGGACCCCGACCTCGACACCGAGGCCGCCGTCATCCTGTTCATCGGCACACTGCAGGGGCTGGTCATGCAGTCACTGCTGGCCGGTGATGTCGGCCGCATCCGCCATGATGCGCGGCGGGTCTTCGCCATCTATCAGCGTGGCATCAGGAGGAGCTCATGAAACGATTCCCTGTACACAAGCGCACCCTGGTGATGCTGGCCGGATTCCTGCCCCTGATCGCGCTCTTTATCTATGTGGCCTTGCGCTCGGGGGCGCTGGCCCCGGTGCCGGTGACAATGGCCAGGGTGGAAAACCGCGCCATCTCGCCGGCGCTGTTCGGCATCGGCACCGTCGAGGCCAGATACACCTACCGGATCGGCCCTGCCGTCACCGGGCGGGTCAAGCGCCTGGAGGTGGATGTAGGAGATCCGGTCGAGGCCGGGCAGGTGCTCGGCGCGATGGACCCGATCGATCTCGACGAGCGCATCCGCGCCTCGGAGGCCACGGTCCAGCGTGCCGCAGCCCAGGTCAATGAAGCCGAGGTCCGGCATGGTTACGCCCTGGCCCAGGCCCGGCGATATCAACAACTGCTGGAGGCGCGGACGACCAGTGAGGAGATCGTCCTGACCAAAAAGAATGAACAACAGGCCGCCGAGGCCGGTCTGAACGCGGCCCGCGGCGAAGCGGCCCGGGTCCGCGCCGAACTGGAGGCCCTGCTCGCCCAGCGCAAGAACCTCGACCTCGTCGCCCCGGCCGCCGGGCTGGTCACCGCCCGCCATGCCGATCCCGGCGCCACGATCGTCGCCGGCCAGGCGGTCATCGACGTGATCGACCCCGCACACCTGTGGGTCAATGTCCGGTTCGATCAGATCACCGCCTATGGCCTGGCCGCCGATCTGCCGGTCCATATCGTCCTGCGTTCGCAGGCCGTCGAGCCTCGGCCGGGGCGGATCCTGCGGGTCGAGCCCCTGGCCGACGCGGTGACCGAGGAAACCCTGGCCAAGGCGGTATTCGATGAGTTGCCCCAACCGCTGCCGCCGCTCGGCGAACTGGCCGAGGTCACCGTCGATCTGCCGCCGCTGGCGGCCGGGCCGGTGATTCCGAATGCCGCCATCCAGCGCCTTGACGGTCAATTGGGGGTGTGGCGGGTCAGTGACGGCGACCTGGCCTTCACCCCGGTGACGCTGGGTGTCGCCGCACTCGACGGCTCGGTCCAGGTGCGCGATGGTCTCAAGGTCGATGACCAGATCATCGTCTACAGCGCCAGGGCCCTGCATCCGCGCAGCCGCATCCGTGTGGCTGAGCACCTGCCGGGGGTGAAGCCATGATCAGTCTCGCCGGCCGCGATATCATGCATTCGCTGGGCAAGTTCGTGTTCACCGGCCTGGGGCTGGGGCTGCTGATCGGGATCACCCTGTCGATGGCCGGCATCTACCGCGGACTGGTCGATGACGGCAAGGCCCTGCTCGACAACAGCGGCGCCGACCTGTGGGTCGTGCAACGGGACACCCTCGGTCCGTATGCCGAATCGTCGAGCATCCATGACGATGTCTGGCGCGGCATCCGCAGCCTGCCGGGGGTGGCGCGGGCGGCCAATGCCACCTATTTCACCATGCAGGTGCGGCAGGGCGGCCGCGACGTCCGGGCGATGGTCGCCGGCATCGCCGCCGGTGCCCCGGGGACCCCGGGCTGGCCGCCCTATCTCGTCGCCGGCCGCCAGATCACCCGGGGCCATTACGAGGCGGTGGCCGATATCGCCACCGGGTTTGCGCTCGGTGACCGCCTGCGGATCCGCCGCAATCTCTACACCGTCGTCGGGCTGACCCGGCGGATGGTCTCCTCCGGCGGCGACCCGATGGTCTTCATCCCCCTCAAGGACGCCCAGGAGGCCCAGTTTCTCAAGGATAACGACGCGATCCGGCAGCAGCGCCAGCGCACCGGCGAAAATCCGGCGTTCAATCGGCCGCAGGTGCCGGGGCTCCTCGAGGCCGTCATCGCCTCGCAGAGCACCAACCCTTATGTCAACGCGGTGCTGGTCCAGATCGAACCGGGGCATGAGGTGGCGGCGGTGGCCGAGGCGATCCGGCGCTGGAAACGCCTTACCGTCTATACCCGGAGTCAGATGGAGGAGATCCTGGTCGGCAAGATGATCGCCACCTCGGCCCGGCAGATCTTCATGTTCCTGGTGATCCTGTCGCTGGTCAGCGCCGCCATCGTCGCCTTCATCATCTATACCCTGACGCTCGGCAAGATCCGCGAGATCGCGGTCCTCAAATTGATCGGCACCAGGAACCGCACCATCGTCGGCCTGATCATGCAACAGGCCGTCGCCCTCGGGGCGATCGGCTTCATGGTCGGCAAGATCACCGCCACCCTGGTGATGGCGCCGATCTTTCCCAAATACGTCCTGCTGCAGCCGCTCGACTCGGTCATCGGCTTCGGCGCCGTCATGGTGATCTGCCTGCTGTCGAGCATCGTCGCCATCCGCGCCGCGATGAAGGTCGATCCGGCCGAGGCCATTGGAGGGTGACATGGATGGCAAAGGCGTGCGAATCGAAGGGTTGAAAAAACGCTACGGCCGCGGCGATACCGCCGTCGATGCCCTGAAGGGCGTGGATATGGAGGTCGCCCCGGGCGAGGTGGTCGGCCTGGTCGGCCCGTCCGGATCCGGCAAGAGCACCCTGCTCAAATGCCTGGGGGCGGTGATCGAACCGACCGCCGGGCGGATGATTCTCGGCGACGAGATCATCTATGACGACGGCTGGCAGGTCGATGATCTGCGGGCCCTGCGGCGCGACAAGATCGGCTTCATCTTCCAGGCGCCGTATCTCATCCCGTTCCTCGATGTCACCGACAACGTCGCCCTGCTGCCGATGCTCGCCGGCAGACCCAACCCCGAGGCGCGGCGGATGGCGCTCGAACTGTTCAAGGCCCTCGAGGTGGAGCATCGCGCCAGGGCCATGCCGTCGCAGCTCTCCGGTGGGGAACAGCAGCGGGTGGCCATTGCTCGGGGCCTGGTCAACAGGCCGCCGGTGATCCTCGCCGATGAACCCACCGCCCCGCTCGACAGCGAACGCGCCCTGGCGGTGATCCGGATATTGAACGAGATGGCGCGGCAATTCGAAACGGCGATCATCGTTGTCACCCACGACGAAAAGATCATCCCGACGTTCAGGCGCATCTACCACATCCGCGACGGCGTGACCTACGAGGAAGCCGGCGAAGGGCGGGCTATCGCATGAGTGGCCATCGATTGGAAGGGGCGAAAATGAAATCCGATATCCTGATGACCTGTATTGTCGCCGCGGTCACGATCGGCCTGCTGGCAGGCTGCGCGGTGGGCCCCGATTTCCAGCGTCCGGCCGGACCCGAGGTCTCGGCGTATACGCCAACCCCCGTGCCCGCTCGAACTGCCGCCGCCCCGACAGCGACAGGAGCTTCCCAGCGTTTCGTTGCCGGAGGGGCGGTCGAGCCGCGCTGGTGGCGGCAACTTGGTTCGCCTGGGCTCGAGGCCCTGATTGACAGCGCCCTGCAGGACAGTCCGACCCTGGCGGCGGCCCAGGCCACCCTGCGCCAGGCCGAGGAGGTGTATGCCGCCCGGGCAGGATCGACCCGGTACCCCCAGGTCGATGCCAACCTCGGCGGCCAACGCCAGCGCTTCAACCCCAGCACCTCGGGGCAGGCGGGTGAGGCCCGGGAGTTCAGCCTCTACAATGCCGGCGTCAGTGTGCGGTATACCTTCGATGCCGCCGGCGGCAACCGCCGCGCCCTCGAGGCCCTGGCCGCCAAAGTCGACTATCAGCGTTTCCAATTAGATGGGGCGCGGCTGACGCTGGCCGCCAACATCGTCACCACCGCCGTCTCCAGGGCCCGGCTGGCGGCCCAGGTCGAGGCCACGGAGGCGATCCTCACCGCGCAGGACTCACAACTGCGACTGACGCGGGAGCGGCAGCGCCTGGGACAGGCCGCCCCCGACGAGGCGCTGGCCCTGCAGACCCAGGTGGAACAGACCCGCGCCAGTATTCCGCTGCTGCGCCAACAGCGGCAGCGGAACGAACACCTGCTGGCGGTACTCGTCGGCCAGGCGCCGGGGACGGCAGGCCTGCCCGCCATCGCCCTGGCGGAGCTCACCCTGCCGGTCGATCTGCCGCTGGTCGTGCCCTCGGAACTGGTGCGGCAGCGCCCGGACATCCAGGCCGCCGAGGCCCTGCTGCACGCCGCCAATGCCGAATACGGGGTGGCCGTCGCCAGACTCTATCCGCAACTGAATCTGAGTGCCAACCTTGGCAGCCAGGCCTTGACCACCGGGGCCCTGTTCGGCAGTGGCTCCGCGGTCTGGAATCTGGTCGGGCAACTGACCCAGCCGCTGTTCAACCCCGGCCTGCCGGCGGAAAAACGGGCGGCCCTGGCCGCCTTCGAGGCGGCGGCGGCCAATTACCGCTCTGTCGTCCTCGAGGCGCTGCGCAATGTCGCCGACGTGCTGCGGGCACTCGACAACGACGCCCAGCGGCTGGCGGCCCTGGCGGCCGCCGATGATGCCGCCCAGGGTTTTATGGCCTCGATCGAGCGCCAGTACGCGCTGGGGGCCGCCAATTATGTCCAGCTGCTCATCGCCCAGCAGCAGGCGCACCGGACGCGCATCGCCCTGCTCGAGGCCCAGGCCGACCGTCTGATCGACAGCGCCGCCTTCTATCAGGCCATGGGTGGAGGGATACTGAGCCCCGCGCCGGCCGCCACCGGCGACGATGGACGGTGAATTGGCATACCCGGGCGCTCAGGCGATGGCGAAGATCGATTACGCGAGCTTGTATTTTTCCCTGAGCATCTGCGAGAGGTGGTTGACCAGCGTAAAGGCGTTCTCCACCGTTTTCCCCTTGTCCGGGTTGACGAGGCAGCAGGTCGCCGGCGACAGCAGGCTGCGGTCGAGGAGCAGCTCGAGATCGATCCCGTTCTTGCCGAGATGCTGCCATATGCCTTCGAGCTTCATCGCCAGAAATCCGAGGCTTTCCTTGGCGAACACCTCATAACCGGTCGGGACGATACCCCAGACCAGGACCCCGCCGCGATCGAGAAATTTTTTGATCGCTCCGGTGCATAAGGCGAAGATCGCGGCATTGGTATAGATATCCAGCGACAGGATATCGAGATCAAGACCGAGCATGAAATCCCAGTCGGGATTGCCGCAGAGATGGATGCCGCGCGGGCCGTCGACCGTCGCGAAGAAGGCATCGAGATCGGTCTTCGCCTGCTGGTCGCCGTAACCGGACATCGCCGAAAAGATGAACTGCATCCCCGGTTCATCGACAAACATGAAGGCATTGGCATTGCGCTCCTTCAACCGGGCCAGTTGCACATTGATCCGTTTGGCCATGAACTCGAACATGAATGGCCGGATGGTGTCATCGAACAGGATGGGGCGATCGTCCTGGTCGAGGATGTTGAAGCCGAAGCTGATCGGCCCTTCGAGCTGGCCGCGGATCGCCGGCCGATCGGCAAGCTCCCGGGACAGGAAATCATGGTAGACGACCGAGTACTGCTCGCTGATATCGAAGTAGGCCGGATCGTCAAACCGGCTCATGGTCTCTTCGAACTCGTCGATGAATTTGGGCAGCGAGAAGCGCAGGGTCTTTTTTTCCATATCCAGCAGGATGCCGGGAAAGTGCTCCGCCGCCTGGACATACATGTCTTCGTAATAACTGTAGTTCGGCAGCTGCGGCCAGAATGGGACATCGAGGGTCAGGGCGAGATCGAGGGCCTGCCCGACATCGGTCTGGGGCATGACGGCCATGGCGGTGGTCAAGAGGTTTCCGGGGATCGGCATGGGTTGTTTCTCCTGTGAATGGTCCCGATAGTGGTATCGGTCGGATCGCGAAGCAGTGATTCCGTCAATTGTCCGGTGGGAAATTCAGCTATTCCCCAACTCCACGATACCATTTCCAGGGACAGGGACAAAACAGATCTTTCCCTTGATTCGTGCCGCGGGGGTTACGCCCACGCTCTTTTCCGGCATGGGCCCGAGGCAACCACCATCCTGTTGCGGCAACTCGCCCATTGTAACGTTGAGATCGCCGGAGAATACTTTTGCAATTTACCTGGAGACGGCAGTCTGCTATGCCTGTTACCTGGAAAGGCCGCCGGCAAGCCGCACCTGAACAACGACAATCAAGGAACTGATATCCACCATGAACAGTTATCTCATCGTTATTCTCTCCATTCTCCTTTTGGGCTACCTGCTCGAACTGGCGGCGGCCCTGCTCAACCTGCGCGCCCTCAGCCCGGACCTGCCGGCTGAATTCGCTGATGTCTATGACGCCGACGCCTATGCCCGCTCCCAGCGCTACACCCGGGTCACCACCAGCTTCTCCCTGATTCAGGCGACGATCGTCCTGGTTGTGACCTTGGCCTTCATGCTGGCGGGCGGTTTCAATCTGATCGATAACGTCGCCCGCGGGTTCGGGTTGTCCTCGATCCCCACCGGGCTGATTTTCCTGGGTCTGCTGGCCCTGCTCTCGGCCCTGCTGCACCTGCCTTTTGCCATCTTCGCCACCTTCGTCATCGAACAGCGCTTCGGCTTCAACACCACCACCGTGGCGACGTTTATCGCCGACGGCCTCAAGGCCGCACTGCTTGCGGTGGCGCTCGGCGGCCCGCTACTGGCCGCCATCCTCTGGTTGTTCGAGGCCGGCGGGCCGCTGGCCTGGCTCTATTGCTGGCTGGCGGCGGTGGGGTTCATCGTGGTGGTCCAATTCCTCGCCCCGGTGCTGATCATGCCGCTGTTCAACCGCTTTACGCCGCTGGCCGCAGGTGAGCTCAAGGAGGCAATCACCGGCTATACCGCTGGGCAGCGCTTTGCCCTGCAGGGAATCTACACGATGGACGGGTCCAGGCGCTCCACCCGCGCCAATGCCTTTTTCACCGGCTTCGGCCGCTTCCGCCGCATCGTCTTTTTCGATACCCTGATAGAACAGCTGACCACCGCCGAGATCGTCGCCGTTCTCGCCCATGAGATGGGGCATTACCGGCTCCGGCACATCCTCGGCATGATGGCCCTCTCCATCCTGCAGACGGGGCTGATGTTCTTCATCCTCTCATTGTTCCTCGACAATCCGGGGTTGTTCGCCGCCTTCGGGATGGACCATATCTCCAACCATGCCGGGCTGGTGTTCTTCGGTTTCCTCTATGCCCCGATATCGACGCTGATCGGTATCGGCCTCCATGCCTGGTCCCGGCGCAACGAGTACCAGGCGGATCGTTTCGCCGCCCGGACCGGTGCCGGTGGCGAGGCCTTGATCAGCGGCCTGAAAAAACTGAGCGTCAGCAACCTCAGCAACCTCACCCCCCACCCGTTCAACGTCTGGCTCCATTACAGCCACCCGCCGATTCTGGCGAGGATTGCCGCTCTCCGCAGACCGAGCGCCGGCAGCGGGGAGAATTGATTGCATGGCACCAATGCTGCGGTCGATTTGAAGGGCAATCGAGTCAGCCTCTCCCCTGGAAAGCACCGTCTGTCTGCGAGGTGCCTTCCCGGTTATGATATCTACAATTGAGATACGACGACGGTATCGATAGCGGGAGATGATGAGGAAAAAGATTGGCTGACGAGTGGGCCGTTACAGAATGAAGTACAGTCTCCCCAGTCATTTCGACTGCCCCGTCTTGTAGTTTCCTCCGGGGCTCCGGGATACTTCCCGGCAAGTGCATCAGGCAGCCAGACCGATCCGAAGCCCTCGGCAAGATCCTGGACGTGCAGATCGATCACCCGTGCGATATGGGCCTTCAACTCCGCGGTCAGGGAGGCGGGGAGCAGGGTGGTCCGGTCCTTGCCCCCCTTGCCGTTACGCACATTGATGAGCTGTTGATCAAAATCGATATCTTTGATCCGCAACCGACAACCCTCGTTGACCCGCAGCCCGCCGCCATAAATCATTTTCAGGATCAGTCCGGACGTTCCCTCGGTATGCCTGAGAATCTCCCTGACCTCCTCAACAGAAAAGACGACGGGCAGACGCTTGCCTGTCCTGGCCCGGACGGCATGTTTCAAATCGTCAAGCTCGGTGTTGAAAACGAGTCGGAAAAAGGTCAGCAGGCTGCTGAAGGCCTGATTCTGGGTGGAGGCCGAAACCTTTCG
>Ga0209066_10005352_pt1 | contig 13574 bp, 13 predicted proteins | sample All_14_2_FD_187198 | JGI IMG/M metagenome (GOLD analysis project Ga0209066, IMG submission 187198) | Freshwater microbial communities in response to fracking from Pennsylvania, USA - Allegheny Zone_MetaG_DW_15 (SPAdes) (version 2) ...
GTCGCCTCCAGCAGATAGGTGCAGGTTTCCGCATCGATCAGCGTCACGGTGAGACTGCCGGAAAGCTCGCCGCACATTTCGCCGTCGTTCCCCAGGCAATCGCAGCAGGGAATCGGCCCCTGCTCAGACGAGTCGCGGCAGCCGGCTTCGTCCCATACGGTTTGCGTGACGACGATGTTGAGTTGGCCAGCGCATCCCGGGGCGCCGGGAACGTAGAATTCTTCGCCAGCCGAGACGCCCTCGATCGTCCGTTTGAACAATCCGCAAAGGCGATCTTCGTCGTCAATCGGAAAGTATTCGATTTCGTACACCCAGCGGACGATCTCGCCGCACGTTCCCGGCGTGCTTTCGTCGGTAATGACGAGAGAGCACTGGCCTTCGCCAACCAAGCGTACCGAAAACGCGGAGGTCGGCGGTCCTCCCTCCTCGGCGCAGCAGTCGGGCTCTAGGCAGTTGTCGAGATTAAAGATCAGTTCCGGCGGGGTGAGATCGGCGATCGCCCAGTGGAGGTCCGTGTCTGGATCGGAAAACCCCGCTCCGACAGCGAAGACGTCGCCCACGGATGCGGCTTCTTCCTCTGAAGAGACGCCGCACTCGGTTGCCGACCTGCCAAGAATTGACCCCGTGAAGGCCAGCAGGTGCGTGCTGACGTGAGTCGGCGATTGCAGCGCGCTGCAAGTATTGTCGGCCAGCGTGTAATGCCAACGAATGTAGGCATTCATCACGAGCGGCGCTTCGACGTTGTAGCAATCCGGATCGTACGATTGCCCGTAGAGCGCTAGAAACACGTCGACCGTGTTCGCTACGGTGTCGATGTGAACGAACCAGTAGCCGTAAGATTCCAGGAAGCAAAACGCCGCGTTGGCCAGCGTCGTCATGTGCGGACGGCTGAATGATCCGTTGCACGCTTCCGCGAAGCATCCTTGGCATAAGGATGTCATCGAACCGGTCCAGCCGTTGAAGACGCCCGTCATTAGGCCGGCGTTGCCGTAGAAGGCCTTTTGCTCGTCGGTGGCGTTGAGCAGTTCTAGATGTTCGGTCGGGACCACCATGATGAACGGCGGCGACGCGTCGTTCAGACAGGGGCAGACGTAGCACGGCGGCAGGATCGAGCCGCAGTCGCAGCAGCCACGCATCGTCGCCATCTTGTTGGCCATCGTTACTCCGTGGCCGGCGTGCAGCCGACCGACACGACGCGCGCCGGGGTGAACTTGCGGTCGACGCAGACGACGGCGCCCACATCGAAGGCGTCGCGGTAGTCGCTCTCGACGTCGATCGGGTCGCCGTCGGCAGCGCCGCCTTCGTCGTAGAGCTGCACGGTTCCCGTGCCGCGATCAGCCGCCGCCCAACTGGTCGCCGCGGAGATGGTTGAAGCGGCTTCGCCCCAGACTTGCGACGAGCCGCCGCCGGAGCCGAGGTTAATCTGCGCCCACTTTTTGCCCGTCCCCGTCTTCTTCCAGGTGATCGGCGTGCCGCTGGCGGCAGAGGCGAGATGCCCCGTCTCGTCGGCGATCAACTCGACGCAACCGTGGTCCTCGCTCGTCACGTCGACCCGGGCTTTGATCAGCCCGCCGATCGCCATCCAGCCATGCCCCTCATTTCCCTCCGTGCCGGCGGGGATCGGGCCCAGGGTGACGCCCCATTTGCCGGCGGTGTGCTTGGCGGGGTCGGGGAGCTCGACGTCGACCGCCTCGCCGGTCAGGATGGCGGCGTCGGCCAGGTTCCCCGGGTCGGGCCCGCTGGGGGTCGTGATGTCGGGCAGGTCGAGGGCCGTCTCCTTGATCCCCACGATCGACCGTTCGATCAGGTCGACGCCGGTCATGTTCTTCACCAGCACGACCAGCCGCGGGGAGTCGCCGCGGAACGGCGTCGCGTCCTGATCGGCGGGCGGCCCCATGTGGTGCATCCGCTCGCCGGCGTCGATCGCTCGGTTAAGCGAGCGGGCCGGGAGGCGATTGATGCGGCTGCCTGGTGTAAGATACTTGGCCATACTGAATTACTGCATTCCGCAGGGGGAGATCACGATGCGTTCCGCAATGCTGGTTTTGGTGGGCGTGGTGTTTGGGTTTCTCGCCGGCGCCGGCGTCTTTGAATGGATCAATCACGATCACCTTGAATCGTCACGTCGCATCGCCCGGGAGGCCGAGGGCTCCGCCAACAGGTTTCGCCTCACGGCCGACGCCGCCCAAGAGGATCTTCGGTTTGCCAACAAACGCATTACTTTCAACGAGGATTTGCACAAACTGACCACGTCGATCGCTATAAAAGAGTCCGCACGTTTTGTGAGGTATTGGAAGATTCGCGCAAAAACGGCCGAGGACTATATAAAAGCGGTTGATCCAGATGCCTACCGACAATACGACGAAGAATTCCTCTCTAAGGTCAGGCTTCCGTCGAATCCAAGTCATGGGGAGTAGCCGCTACGGCGGCTGCACCCCAATAGCCGACAGATCGCTGTACGGCCGAATCCGATGGACGTAGGTGGCGACGACCTCCTGTACGACGCCGACAATATCGCGATCGATGAACCCCTGCCGAAAATCCCAGACGTGATCGTGGCCGTTGTAGTCGACCCCGGTCACCTGATCGCGCGTCTCGTCGCTGACGTTCTGAATCCAACTCCAACCGAAGTCGAGGTGAAACGCCTCGTTGCTCACCAGGCTACCCACGGCGCTCACCAGACAGATCTCGCCGATGGCGTAGGCGCCGCTGGTAAGCGCCGTCGAATTGACGTGCCCCATGAGCGCCGCGATCGAGCGCACCCAAGAGCCGGTGACCGTCGACGCGGCGACGGAAAACGTCTTCGTCAGGTTGGCGACCGGCGGCTCGACCCAGACGCCGCTCTTCACGTTGAGGCTGTTGGCGTCGAGTACGGCGTTCACCAGATCGTGCGATGGGGCCGCCCCGCTAGGGAAGCGGGCGACCTCGGGGGCGAACTGCAGCCACTTCCGCGGCGCCCGCCAGTTGAAGCCCGAGCGAAACTCGCCGACGCTCGGCGGCTTCGACGGCTTGTTCGTGTCGGAGCGGTAGTTGATCGTGAACTGAAACGCGCTCTTCGACAGCCGGCGGATCCCCGGGTTGCCGTCGTTGGTCAGCCCCAGCACCGACGAAGGGATCGTCCCGCCGAACGCCGCGTCGACGGCCGTCACGGCGTCGCCGAGCGACAGATCGGCGAGCGTGTCTTGCCAGACGAACACCGGCAGCGACGGCGTGTCGAACGCGCCAGTTTCCTTCTCGACGGTGATTTGCACGGTCATCTACAAGTCCTCGCCGTACATGCCGGCTTCCCGCATGATGCGGTTCGTTTCCTCGATCCCCTTGGCGATCGCGTCAAGATTGCGCGAGTCTTCCATGGCCTCTCGCGTCGGCGCGACTGTGAGCGGCACATGCGTTCCGTATGAACCTTGCTGCTGTATTGTCGTCGGCTGCCGGCGAGCCTGAGCCGCCGACCTGAGATCGGCGGCAAACTCGTCGGACGTGATCGCCCCGTCGTTGAGCCGGTTTAAGGAGTTGTCGATCAGCCGCCGCGTCGGGCCGTCGCCCACTTGCTGTTTGATTTTGTCGACGAGCGCGAGCTCCTCCGTCGACAATCCCGCGAGGCTCTTGCTGGCGGAGACGTCGGCGAGCCCTTCTTCGATCTGTCGACGCCGCTCGGCCAGTGCAAACGCCCTCATCCCCTCCGGCGACGTCGAGTAGGTGGTCGAGGCGTCCATCGCATCAGCGGCTGCGCGGGTCTTCTTGAATAGATCTCGCTGCGCATCGCCCAGCGCGCTGCGAGCCGCGCCCGTCTGCCCGTCGCCGACGTCGAGCGGGTCGAGCGCCTTCCGGCTGATCTCCAGTTCCAGGGCGGCGATCCGCCGCTGGATCTCGACGGAAGGCTTCCCCGCTTCTAGATCCTTGATGCGTCGCTGCAGGGCGATCGGTACGACCTCGGTATCTTTACTCGCATCGCGGCTGCCCCCCTCGCCGCCCCGTTCGCTCTTCTTGTCCCGGTCGCGACGAATGGCGCGATTGCGATCCTCGATCGCGGCGGCCAGTTCCTTTTGCCGCGACTCTTCGCCGCGGGCGGCGTCCTGGCGGGCCTCGGCCAGTTGCTGCTCGAGATTCTTGAGCTCGTCGCGGCGGCGCTCGCTGGCGGTCTGCTCGGTCTTCGCGTCGGCGGCCTGGGCCGCGGCGAGCTTCTCCTCCGCTTCGCGCACTCGCTCCGCGGCGTCGTCGCGTTCCTTGTTCGCCTTGCCCGCATCTTCCGCCAGCTTTTGTCCCTTTTCTCTCGGCTTCAGCCCCTGGTCGACCCGCGTGTCGATGGCGTCTTGCAGGTCTTCGAATTCGGCCTTCAGTTGTCCGATGATCGCCTTGACGCCGACGAATCCGGCCGCCCACTTGGCGATCTGCACTGGATCGAACGCCTTGAAGATGACGTCGCCGAGGCGGCCGCCGGCGACGCCCCCGTCCTTCAACCCGCTATTGACGTCGTCGAGCTTCTTACGCAGCCGCTCGATCCCCTCGACGGCGTCGTCGGGGGGGACGAGGCCTTTGAACATCGCCAGCTCGATCGCCTCGATCTGCTCTTCAATCTGCTCGCCCTCGGTCTGGATCGACTGCAGCGCCGTCTCGGCGGCCGACTTTAGCCGCGTCTGCTCGTTGGCAAGTTCGCGGGTGACTTTCGCCGCGTTCTCGGTCGACTCCTTCGCCTTGATCGTCGCGGCGTCAACGTCGACCCACTCTTGCCGCAGCCGGGAGATCGCCGCCTCCGCCTCTTTGGCCGCCTCGGGCGGGATGATCCCCTTGGCCTGCGCCGCCTGGATCTTGGCGATCTTGTCGAGGATCTTCTCTTGTTCGGTGTTGACGCTCCGCAAAGCACTCTCGGCCTGCCCCTTGAGCTTGCCCATCGCGGCGTCCCAGCCGCCGGTTGCCTTGGTCGCCTCTTCGAACTCTTGCTTCGTCGCCAGCGCCTTCGCGCGCACCGCCTCTTGGGCTGCGAGCATCTCGGCCTGGCCGCGCGTGGCGAAGACTAAATCAGACATGGTTCAAGAGTCCCGCTTCCAACAACCCCAGATCGGCCAGGTCGGGCCGGTAGCGCGGCAGCATCCCCCGCGCCCAGGCGACCGACGTCAGCCACCCGAAGCCGCTTTTTTTTTATCGACGACGTCGATGAACTTCTGCCAGCTCGCCGCCGCCTTGACGATCTCCTTCAACTGCTCGTCGATCTTGAACAGCCGTAGCATGGCGACTTCGACGTCGCTCACCAGGTAGTTGAACTGCAACAGCCGCGCGCTGAAGCCGAGCACCTCTTCGCTGGTGAGCCGCTTCCCGTTGCCGAGCTCCGCCTGGATCACCCCTTCGTAGATCCGCGTCGCAAACTTCTCGGCGTCGGCGTACTCGGCGACGACGTCGCCGTTGCACCAGTTGCCATTGGCGTCGAGGTCGGCGTAGCAGGGGAGATCGATCGCAAAGCCGACGTCCGCCTCGTAGGCCATCAGCCGCGGCACGCGCCACCGCTGGCCGTCGGCGAGCGTCACCAGCGGCCCCGGCAGCTGCGTCGCCCGGGCGAGCCCCTCCGGCGTCGGAACGTGGTCGTTCCAGTAGCCCACCCAGACGCAGTCGTCGCCGGGCCGTTTGCGCCACGTTTGGATCTCCGGCCCCCGGAACGACAGGTCGCCGCCCGGCTGCTGCGCTTCGAGCCCGAAAATAGTCCCGGCCCCGCCCGACGGCGTGCGCCCCTCGATCCGCGCGTACATCGGCGCCGTCGGGAAAGCGTACGACAGATTGAGCGCCGCGATCGCCGCGTCGTTCAGCGGGTTATGAAAGCCGTCGGCGAAGTAACAGAAGCCAGGCATGGGAAAGGCTGGAGGGGTAAAGGCTGGAGACGGGAGGGTTGTGACGCCGACGTTGTTCCTACGGTCTACGGGCTACCGTCTGCCGCCGGCTTCTCCGCCTCGATCGCCGCTTGCCGCATCGCCTTGCTGTTGCGAAACAGGCTTTTGCTTTCGGGGCCGACGTCGTCGGTCGCCTTCGCCGCCGTCAGTCGCTCGCGGCGATCGCCCCAGAAGGCGTCGACCCGCTCTTTGAGCAGCAGCTCGGGGGCGAGGCACTCGTCGTAGATAGCGGCGAGCTGCGCTTGCTCGGCCTCGTCCATCACGGCGCATTCGTTCCCCGGCCGCCCCGTGCGGCACAGCACGGCGCGGGCCTTCTCTTCGTTGTCCAAGATCCCATGTCGCATGATCGTGACTCCGGGTTTCTGATTGAACGCTAAACGCTGACCGCTCCCTACAACGCCGCGCCGGTCGAGACGGTCAGCGGCACGCCGCCGACCCCTTCGGTGCATTCGAGCGTGATCTCGCCCGTGCCGGTCGCCTGCCCGCTGGCGTCGTAATGCTTGGTGCACATCGCGTAGCCGGCGGCCGCGATCTTGATGTGGGCCGCCGTCGCGACGTCGACCAAGCCCCCCATCGGGTTGCGCTTCTGCAGCGGGAAGAAGGTGTTCGCCAGCGTGCAGACCAACCCCTTCGAGGGGATCTTGGCGTCGTCCAGGAGCGTCGGGTCGTCGTGCTGGACGGTGAACTTCGGCGCGACCTTGGTGATGTCGATGATCGTCGGCAAGATCGACCCGGCGCCGACGATCGCCGTGAAGCTGATCCCCGTCTCCAGGTTCCAACTGGCGATATGATCCTTGGCGATGGCGAAGCTGCCGATCGTCGGGGCGCCGATGACGAACTCCTCGTCGACGATGTAGGTCGAGGGGAGGGCGGCGTTGTTGACGATCAGGTGCGAGATCGCGTTGCCGTCGCTGCTGAGCTCGACGACGCGGACTTGCGCCGCTGCGCTTTGCCCCCGGCTGCCGCCGAGACTGCTGATGATGATCTGGCACTTGGCGACCGTGATCCGCCGGTGGTTGCTGCCCGCCGTGCGGGCGTTGGGGGCGCAGGCGTTGTGGCTCTGCAGAAACGCGCGCACGCCCGGATGCGTCCCGTCGTCGGTGATGCAGTTGGTCCCGAGCAGCGACAGCGTGTCGAGCAGCGTGCGGATCGCCGCCACCGTCCCGGTGATCTCCGGCTTCATTTCGCCGATGAACTTCGTCTCGACGTAGGGCGCCCCGGTGTCGGGTCCGATCGTCTGGATGTTCAGGTTGTGAGCCAGCTGGCTCAAACCGCGCAGCGTGACGGCAGACGACATGGCGACGCCGTTAAGCACGCCGTGAACTTGGAGCGAGTCGTTGGAAAAACGGGTCATGCTGCGGTCCTCCTGACGACCGGGTTGACGATGCGTTGGCCGCCGCGGAGGCCAGAGATTTTGAGGCGGCCGACCCGGGGACCGACGGTCCCCTCGCTCGGCTCCGCCTCGGCGGCGAGTTCGTGGTCGATATTCCAGACGAGGTTTTCTTCCAGCGCCCGCACTTCCGCTCGCGAAACGGCACGCACTTCCTCGCTCATTTTGGGGCCGCGCGGATTGCTGAGGTTGAATTTCCGCGGCAGCGGGATCGTCACTTTGTCGCGGGTGACGCGGATGCGGGCGAGGGTCGCCAGGCTCATCGCCTCGTCGCGGCCCGCGCCCGTGTTGACCAGCGGGTTCGTGTGCCCCCGGCGCCGCTCCTTCGCCTTGTCGTACTTGGCCGAGCGCCAGCGAAAGTTGTATTCGCTGTAGCCAATCTCGGTGAAACGCTTCCACAAGAAAGCCTCGTGCCAATACTCGGCCATCGAGCGCAGCGCCCGCTTCACTGCGTTGATGCACTGCATCCGCGTGAGCGATTCGACGCCGGTCAGCCGGTATTCGAAGACGAGGGCCACGTTACTTTTCGCTCCAGGTGAACAGGTACTCGGCCTCTTGCCACATCCCCGTGCCGTCGACCGCTTCGACGGGCGACGAGCCGTCGACGATCCAGTCGACGTTGTCGATCGTCCCGGTCGGGCCCGGCGAGTCGAAGAAGAGGATCACCTCGTCGACGACGTTGCCGTGGATGTTTTGCCATTCGCGCTCTTGCGCGTCGGTCGGCTGCGGCCCGGCGCCGTTGTCGAGCAGCGAGTCGGGCGGCAAGTACCGCTGCAGCCAGAGGCTTTTCACGCCGTACGGGCGGTACGATCCGAACGGACTCAGCCGCTTTCCATAACCCCCCCCCGCTTCGCTCTGCACCATGGCGAAGTACCGCAGCTCCAGCAGTTCCTCGCGCGTCCAGACGCGGCCGCTCCGCGTATGGGTGAGCCGCTTGCCAAAGACGAACTCCGCCACTTCGGCGTCGGTGGTTTTGCCGACCAGGGCGCGAAACGACGCCGATGCGACGACTGCGCTAATGAACTGCTCGTCGTAGTAGGTGAGGCAGTTGGTCGGCGCCGGCATCGTCAAGAGGCTCATCGCTTACGCTCGCATCGCTCAGGAGGAACGCTGTTTCAGTTCGGCCAGCGACTTCCGCCAGACTTCACACACGGTCCACGCCCCGTCGACCGACTCGATCGAGCGAATCACAAACCGCTCGCTCTGGTAGTTCGCCGCCGTCGTCATGTACTTAAAGACGGCCAGCGGGTCGCTAATCCCGAGCGTCCCGGGCGGACAGCGGACCGAGACCCGCACGAGGTCGCGATCCTCCGTCCGCTCGTTGTTGCCGACGATCGTCTCCATCCGCTCCGTGCGGAGCGGCTCGACGATGGCGTCGTACTTGGTTCGCGTCTGTCTCGAGCGGATCTCATGTTCGACGCCCGCGGCGTCGCCGAGCCTGGCGGCCAGGTCCCCGGCGAACGCCGTTTCGTAGGCATCGAACTCGCTCATGCTTAGAGGCCGCCCGTCTCGTCGCCGAACTCGCCGAGCTGCACGGCGACTTCCGTCTGGCCGCTGATCTTCGCGTTGACCGCGGCGCCTAATCCGAACGTGCTCGTCGGGGCGACGGCCAGGTTCGTCGCGTCGTTCCAATCGACGCGGGCGCTCTTGGCGAACGTCGTCGCGCTGGCCGACTGGACGGCGAAGACGCCCTTGGTCAAGGCGGTGCAGCGGTCGCCCGTCTTCACCGGCGAGGCGCTGGCGATGATGCCGGGGAGGATGCCGCCGATGACCGAGGCGGGGAGGATCTCGCCCGCGGCGTAGTCGGCGGCGGCGGTGAAGTGAACCTCTCCCCCGCCCCCGTACAGGAGTCGTGCTTGTGGCGTTGGCATAATTGATAATCTCCGAAATGACGGTCAGTCGCACGCGCGCGGCTGGCCTGGCTGCGTTGGTGGTTGGTTACGCGGGCTGGTCGCCGGCGTCCTCGGCCGGCGGCATGATCTTCTCGATCGCGGCGTGCGTCGCCTTCTCGGTCGCCTCGCCGATGCCGCGGAGCGTGGCGAGCGAGCCGTGGGTGGCGCCGTAGACGAGCAGGTCGCGCACGGTGACGAGGCCGGCGCCCTGGTAGGCGATCACCGCCTCGTCGCGCAGGCCGAGCTCCTTCACGGGCGTCAGCTGCCACGCCGGGATCTCTTCGCCCGCCTCGTCCTCGTGGAAGTCGCCCTCCTCGGCGACTGCGGAGGCAGCGACCGGCGGCGGCTCGACGCCGCGGACGGCCGGCGAAAACATCCGCTCGTACTCGCTTTGCGGCACGATGCCGCGGGTGTTGATCAGCGATTGCCACTTGCCGCGAGGCAACGCCTTGACGTCGATCGCTTCGCCCGCGGTCAACTCGATGCGCTGCTCGCCGACGACGACAGTGACATTCGCCGTGACAATAAATGGTTCCATGGTTCTCTCGAAAAACGCCTAGTGAATGAGCCACGCCGCTAGGAAATCGCCGCCCCGGGGCGACCCGGGGCGGCGGCGTCAACGCTGCTTACGATGGCGACAACTTGCAGAGGCCGGCGCGACCGAGCGCCTTGGCGCCGAGATCGTGCTTGACGTCGAACCAGATCCCCCACTGGCCGCGGTCGAGCATGCCGGACCGCAGTTCCGGAACGCGCGCCTTGCCGCGGAGGTAGGTCACTTCGATCGTGTGTCGGCTCGGCGTCGACGCGACGTAGTAATCGTCGACGTCGCCGGCGATCGACACCCCCGAGTTGGGGTCGGTGACGCCGTTGTCGAGCCGCGAGTCGCTGACAACGGTGAGGTTGTCATCCTGCAAGGCGTTGTAGTTCGAACGCACGACGTCCGCGGTGCCCGAAACGACGAGAGTGGATCCGTTGCGAACCAACTCCTTGGCGTCGTAGTTGAGCGCCTGCGGCGTGATCAGGAACGCCGCCTCGAGGTCGAGGTTGACGTTGTTCTCGCGACGGGTCCGGATGCAGGTCGTTCCCTTCTGCAGGTTCGCCTTATTCAGCGCCGACGTACCGATCAAGTTTCCGTACGTCCCGTTGAACAGGGCCGCTCCGTCCTGCAGGTTCGGATTCGACATGAGGATCGCGTAGACAAGGTCGGGCCGCAGCCGGCGTCCGCTCTCGCCCATCTCTTGCGGCGTCGCTCCCCGCATCGCGTCGAACATCGTGTCATTGATGAGGTCAATCTCGTCAATGGCCGTCTTGCCCGAGTAGCGGAAAATGCGGGTGTACTCGGTCGTATCGGCCAGATCGTAGTCTTCGGCCTCCCCGCCCTTTGCATGCTTGGTGAGCGACCGCCCCTTGGTGACGCGGTGACGCTCATTCTGCAGGAAGTTCGGGTTGTCGCGTTCGATCGTCCAGGCCTGCGTGCTGTCGGGCGTGCCGAGGAACGAATCGAGCATGATGGCGCCGAACGTCTGCGTGAAGATCCCGGCGAAGCCTTGGATCGTCGCCGCGGTCGCCCGTTCGAATCCGCGAATGACCTGGCTCGGGATCGGATCGACGCGGATCCCCCCTTGCTCCAGCATGCGGCGGGCCAATTCGACCATCGGCAACCCGCGCAGCTGGTAGCCGCGATCGACGGCGCGACACCAGGCGTCGTCCTTCGAGGCGTCATCGAAACGCATGTCGCCGGTGAGCTCGTCGAACACGTAACGCTTCTTCACGGGATCCGCGATGCGGCCCCCGCGAGTGGCGCCCGTGCTGCCGCGCATCATCATCGCCGCGACGAGGGCGTCGCGTTCGAAATTCGAACGGCTGTTGCGGCTGTGGCCCGCGGGAGCGCGGCCGCCGACGTCGGCGCCGAGCGGATCGCCGCGGCCGTCGCGGATCGCCTGCAAGAAGACGGGCCCGGCCCGGCCGGTCGTCCACCCCTCGTCGATCGCCCGCTGCAGCGTGGCGGCCGGCACGACGTCGCCCGCCATCTCGCGCAGCGTGCGGGTCCGGTCGCGTTCCCACTCCGCCGTGCGCACCGGTTCGCGACGACGACGACTGCGACTGCGGCGACGCGACGTACGCTCTTCCTCGTCGTCACATCCCTCTTCGCGCTCTTCGTCGTCCTCTTCGCCGAACTCGCGCTCTTCGTCGCCCTCTTCATCCTCGGCGCGTTCTTCGTCGTCTTCCTCTTCCATGTCGTCGGCCCGCTTCTTGCTGCGCTTCGCTTTGCTCTTGCTGCGCTTGCCGGCGAGCAGCTTCGTCGGATCGGCCGGATCAAACCCGGCGGCGCGGATCATCTGATCGGCGGTCGTGCGGGCGGCCGAATCGGTGACGGCATGGTCGAGCATGTTGGCGATGGTTCGTTCCATGCCCGACAGGCCGGAGTGAAACTCCCGCGCCTCGTCGTCGCTGGCATTGGCAGCCAAGCCAAGGCTGCGAAGATAACGTTGTAGACGCGGATTCATATTCCGACTCCTCGTGATGCGAGGCGGGGCACTCCCCCGACTCTGATGGTTCTGGTGGCGGATCTTCGCCTTCTCGTCGGCGCCGATCGGCGTGATGGATAGTTCGCGGACTCGCCACTTCGTGGTGATCCGCAGCGTGCGTTCGCCGGCCGTGTAACTGCGGCCGTTGATCTCTTGCGTCTGACCGGCGGGAATGTCGACGAAGTCGAGCACTTCGTAGCCGATCGAGACGTCGGTGATGTGGCCGTCGCGGACCCGCACCGCGATCCGTTCCACTTCCGGGTCGCCCTCGACGAAGACGCCCCGTTGCTCCCACCCCTCGCCGACGCGCTTCGGCTCGATCGCCGAACCGATGACGTCGACCGAGCGGAAGCGGTTGTGGCTGTCGAGCAGCGGACACCGCTCGGGGAACTCGCCCCCGTCGGCGACCAAAATCTCCTGGACGTATTCAAACCGTTCCCAGTCGAACACCTCGGCCGGCGTCTCGGTCGACGAGACGGTGACGAACGAGCGCGTCGCCGGGTCGTAGCTCTTCGAGCGAACCCGCATCTCGCGGCTGGTGAGGTTCCGCCGTTCCAGGCTGCCGCCACGCGGTTCGCCGTGGCGCACGCTGTACCGCGGCGCCGGATGATGGCGCACCGGGGCTGGCGTCGTCGCGGGCGGCGCTGGCTTCGGCTGGTCGTCGAGCCGCTTAGGAGCGGACGCGGCGGCGTTTGCTGGCTTGGAGCTCATGGAACGACTCGTCGTCTTGGAGGCTGTCGGCGAACGTGCTATTGGAGGGACTGCCGCCGGCGTTGACCGGCGGGCGATTCAGGTCGAGCTCGTCAAGTTTCTTGTTGACGAACGCGCGGGCCGCGGCGACGCTTTCGAAGTCGCGGCCGAGCTTGGCGCAGACTTCTTGCAGCGAGATCGCCCCGTCTTCGAGCTGCATCCGCAGCGCTTCGTAATTCTTCTTGGGGTCGGGATGAGGAGGCTGCGTCCAGGTCCCCTCGTAGCGGAGCCGGCGCGGGCGGCGGCGGTTGGTGGCGATCGCGACTTCGGTGGCGATCTGGTTGTATTGCGGCGTCAGCGTCCCGGCGAACAGCCCCGTTTGGAAGCCGCTGACGCTGCGAATGTAGATTTGCCCGTCGTGATTGGCCCCGCTGAAGCTGTTCCCCTCGCTGCTGAGCAGCACCATCATCAGCGGCATGCCGAACGGGCGTCCGTAGCCGCGGAGCTTCTCGTGGTCGAACTCCCGCCACTGGGCGCCCGGCTGCGTCGACTGCACCATGAACGGCTTGTAGCCGGGAGGCCCGGCTTGCTGCATGCCCGGCTCGAGCGGATGACTCTCGCCCGTGGCGCTGAAGCCGAAGTCGATCATCGCTTCGGGGTGATCGGTGTACCACAAGATCCCCTGAGCCGCGGCGTTCTTCGCCGCTTCGATGACGTACTTGTTGAGCTGGATCCGGTCGCCCATGTCGTCGAGCGCCACGGCCAGCAGCGGAAAGCCGCGGAGCTGGTCGGGCTCTTGGCGAATGAACTTATGCTGCATGTTCTGCGCGTCGATCGGACGCCAGTTCATGCTGGAGCGGGCGAAGATGCCGGGGGGCTCGTCGCGGATGTGATACTTCACGACCGCGCCGGAGGCGTCGAGTTCCAGGCCCATGAAGAAGTTGGGCGTCCCCGCCATGCCGGCGGGCGTCTCCAACCGCCGCGGGTGGGGCGAGCGGATGGCGAATTCGAACGGACCCGTTCGTCGCCCGTGCGTGAACTGGTGGAGGTACTCGCCGGAGGTGCAGAGCGAGCGGACGTCGACGCGCAGCACGTCGGCGATCGTCGCGTCGATCGTCGGGTCGGGCCGCTCGTGATACTCCTCGATCGCCTCTTCGAGGTCGGCGTTGAACTTGACGTCGTCGCTTTGGACCTGCAC
>Ga0209066_10005358_pt1 | contig 13563 bp, 11 predicted proteins | sample All_14_2_FD_187198 | JGI IMG/M metagenome (GOLD analysis project Ga0209066, IMG submission 187198) | Freshwater microbial communities in response to fracking from Pennsylvania, USA - Allegheny Zone_MetaG_DW_15 (SPAdes) (version 2) ...
GGAAGAAGCCGGCCAGCCACAGCGCGCCGGCTACCGCCGCGCTGTGGCTGGCCGGCTTCTTCCTCATCACCGGCACTCCGCCGTCAGGCGTGTTTCTGGCCAAGTTCATCATCCTCAAAGAGGCGCTGGAGCAGCGGCACTACGCGCTGGCGGCCGTCTTCCTGCTCGCCCTGGGCATCCTGTTCGCCGGCATGGCGCGCTACTTCATCTCTATGACTTTCGGCGAGCGGGAGGCCCGGCCCGGCGAGAAGCCCTACACGGAGGAGCCGGCCATGCTGCTGCCGGCCGCGGCTTTCTTCGTTTGCGTGATCCTGGCAGGCCTGTACCTGCCCGACTGGCTGGGCTCGCTGCTCGCCGGCGCGGCGCTCAACGTAGGCGGCAAACTATGAAAGTAGACCATCTCTCCGGTTTCGACTTCGCGGCCACCGACCTGGACCCGGTGCTGTTCTTCGACACGGCGGCCTCGCGGCTGTCCGCCGGCGGCCGCGCGCTGGCTTATTTCGCCCTGCCCGAGGGCGCGGGGCACCGCCTGGTGATGGCCGTGGGCTTCGACCGGGAGGGCCGCCTGGAAGTGTATTCCACGGCCTTCAGCGGACCTTTCCGCGCGCTTACCCCCTCTTTCCCGCAGGTGCACCTCTTCGAGCGCGAGATCTACGAGCAGGCCGGCATGAAGCCGGAGGGCCACCCCTGGCTCAAGCCCGTGCGCTTCAACACGCCCGGCGCCTCTCCCGGCGCGGCCGATTATTTCACCGTGCACGGCAGCCAGGTGCACGAGGTGGCCGTGGGGCCGGTGCACGCCGGCGTGATAGAGCCGGGCCATTTCCGCTTCCAGTGCCACGGCGAGAAGGTGTTCCACCTGGAGATCATGCTGGGCTACCAGCACCGCGGCGCGGAGCGGCGCTTTATCGGCGGTCCGGACGCGCGCTCGCTGCATTACGCCGAGACGCTGGCCGGAGACACCACCATAGGCCACGGCTGGGCCTATTGCGGCGCGGTGGAGGCCCTGGCCGGCGTCAACGTGCCGCCCCGGGCGCAGGCGCTGCGCGGCATTATGCTGGAGCTGGAACGCCTGGCCAACCATACCGGCGACCTGGGCGCGCTGGCCGGCGACGCGGCTTTCCTGCCCACGGCCGCCTTCAACGGCCGTTTGCGCGGCGAGTTCCTCAACATGACGGCGCTGGTCTGCGGCAACCGCTTCGGCCGCAACCTGCTCAGGCCCGGCGGGGTCAATTTCGACCTGGACCCGGCGCTGATAAAAGAATTAAAACTCAGGCTGGCCGACGCCTACCGCGACGTGGAGACGGCCGTAACGCTGCTGTGGGATACCGCCTCGGTGACGGACCGCTTCGAGGAGACGGGCGTGGTGCCCAAGGCGGCCGCCGAGGGCATAGGCCTGGTGGGGCCGGCCGCGCGGGCCTCCGGCGTGGGCATTGATACGCGGCGCAATTTCCCCTCGGGCCCTTATGAGGGCTTTACGATGTCGGTCTCGGGCAGCGGCGACGTTTACTCGCGCGCCTACGTGCGCTGGCTGGAGATACAGAAATCCGTGGAGCTGGTGGACAACTGGCTGGACTCGCTGCCGGCGGGCCCGCTGGCGGCGGACTGCGGCCCGCTGCGGCCGGACGGCGCGGCCGTTTCGCTGGTGGAGGGCTGGCGCGGGCAGATCTGCCACTTCGCGCTGACCGGCCCCGACGGAAAGTTCAGGCATTACAAGATCGTGGACCCGTCCTTTCACAACTGGCAGGGCCTGGCGCTGGCCCTGCGCAACGGCGAGATCTCGGATTTCCCGCTCTGCAACAAGAGCTTCAATCTTTCCTACTGCGGGAGGGACCTGTGATAAAGGCTTTGCTGGCCCGCTTCAAGCAGGGCTACCGCACCATGGAATTCCCCTCGCCGGAGCTGAAGCTCCCCCACCGGGGGCTGGGCGTGCCGCTGGTCAAGCCGCAAGGCCTGGAGCGGGCCGCGTCGGCTTGTCCTTACGGGGCCATCTCGGCGGGAGCCGGGCCGGCCCTGGACCTGGGACGCTGCGTTTTCTGCGGCGCCTGCGCGGCGGCGGCCCCCGAGGCGGTGGAATTTACGCGGGACTATAAAGTTTGCGCCTCCTCCAGGGAGGACCTGAAGGCAGGCGGGCGCGACTACCAGCGGGCGGAGGCCCTGGGCGAAGAACTGCGGAGCATGTTCGGACGCTCTTTCAGGCTGCGCCAGGTCAGCGCGGGCGGCTGCGGGGCCTGCGAGGCGGACTGCAACGTGCTGCAGACGCCGGCGTGGGACCTGGGGCGCTTCGGCATTCAATTCGTGGCTTCGCCGCGACACGCCGACGGCCTGCTGGTGACCGGGCCGGTGACCAGGAACATGGAGCTGGCGCTGCGCAAGACTTACGACGCCATGCCCGAGCCAAAGGTGGTAATAGCCTGCGGGGCCTGCGCCATAGGCGGCGGGCCGTACGCGGGGCACGAGGAATGCGTGGGGCTGCCGGCCGACATGCCGGTCAGTCTTTATATTCCCGGCTGCCCCCCTCACCCGCTTTCCATCCTGGACGGCCTGCTGCGCCTTATCGGCAGGGTGGATTGAGCCGGGAGTTTGCGGTATTTGGCGATTTTGCGATTAACTGACGACGAGAGGCTATAAAAAAATTGGGCCCCCAATTCCTGGCTGGGGGCCTTGCCTATTTATAGTATAGCAGAGGTACAGCATTTGGCAAGGTGAAAATGTATACACTGGATAAGGGGTTTTTGAGTGGGTCCAAAGACCTCGTCGGAGTGGGACTTTCGGCTCATTCAGGGGATTAAATTAACGTATATAGTATAGGGGTAAAGTAACGGAGGACCTTTAATGAAAGCTCTCGCAGCCCTTCTTTTCATCGTTTCCACCCCTTCCTTTGCCCTGGATTTTGTGACCATACGCGAACAGTTGCCCGCCCTGGGCGTCTCTCCGGCCGGGATCAGCGAGACCGCGGCCCCGGAGGCCTCTCCGGCCGAAGACACGGCCCTCGAGGCCCTGCGGGCCGAAGCGCTGGCCGACCCGGCCGGGTTCATAGACTCCCATACCCCTTATGAAGTGGGCCAGGCTTTCGGCCTGCCCGCCAGCCGCTTCCTGGTGACGGACAAGGCCAGGATAGAACGCGCGCTCGTGAAGCTGACCGTGGACCTGACCCGCCAGCGCCTGGTGATGACTTCCTCCGGCACCGTGAAAGAGTTCAAGATCTCTTCCGGCCTCGCCCCCAAGAACACCACGCCCGGCAGCGGCAAATGCTACGCCCCGGATTTCCTGGAAGAGATGCATTATTCCAGCCTCTATAACAAAGCCCCCATGCCGCACAGCATCTTCTTTAACGGCAATATAGCCATGCACGGCACCGAGGCCGAGTGGCTGCTGGGCAAGCCCGCCTCCCACGGCTGCGTGCGCCTGTCCAAGGTTAACGCCAAGATAGTGCACGACACCGTGAAAGCCAGCGGCAAGGCCAACGCCATCATCTGCGTCACCGGCGTCACCCCGCAGCCGAAATAGCGTGTTGCCGCGGCCGGCTTTTTAGTCTATAATTTCGAGAACCAGTAAGTCCGAGGATTCCCATGCTAAAGCTCATACTCCCGCTCCTTCTGCTGACCGCTAATTTCGCCAATGCGGCCACCCGGCCGGCCTTTAACCTCAACTCCCTGGCGCTGCACGACCTGCGCGGCCTGGACCTGCCCGCCGCGCCGGCCGTTACCATCCCCCTGCGCGCCGAGCCCGCCCCGGACGAGCGCTACTTCAACGCCTACGTCCTCAAAGCCGTGGACTACCTGCGCCAGAATTACGGCCTGCAGGGCTACGACATCAATTCCATCCTGACGCACGATATACAGTACCACGACCAGGGCGTGCTCAAAGCGCGCCGCGCGCCGCTGACCATGTGCGTGGCGGCGGTGATGGAAGTGATCCTGACCGCCTACGATATTTACGCCCGCGAGACCGGCGACTACTCCCCCTACGCCTACCTGCCCAAGCGCAGCTTCGAGGGGCTGGCCATCACCGACCTGAAAGGCCATATCTGGGTGAACCACGCCTTCAAGGCCGACGGCACCGCCGACGCGCTGATCAACTTCGGCATGGGCGAGCGCCGCCTCTTCGAAGACCTCCGGCCCGGCGATTTCGTCAACATCAACCGCACCACCAAGACGGGCCACGCCGTGGTCTTCATCGGCTTCATCAACAAGACCGGCAAGATGCTGCCCAAGTACGACAGCTCGGTGGTCGGCTTCAAGTATTTCTCCTCCCAGGGCCAGCGCGAGGCGGGCCAGGGCGGCTTCGACTACCGCTACGCCGTGTTCAGCAAGTTCGGCTGCCCCGAGATGCCCTACAAGCGCGACTGCAACGTCATCTATTCCACCAGCCAGCTGTATCTCAACACCGGCACCATGCTGGCCCCCGCTTTCTGGACCGGCCAGCTGCCGCAGGCCACCGGCGAGGAAGGCGAGACCCTGCTCAACCGCTCGTTCTTCAACGGCATCACCACCGACGACTGAGCCGCGCCAGCGCGCCGAAAGACCCCGGGCCGTCCCGGGGTTTTTCTTTGCCCTTTCGTTGACCCGCCGCCCCTAAAGAGTTAGCATTGAGGCAGTCGGGAGAATAGGAGGGATAATGAAAATTCTTATAGCTTATTACTCAATGTACGGCCACATGTACGAGATGGTCAAGGCCGCCGCCGAGGGCGCCAAAGCCGCCGGGGCGGAAGTGACGATCAAGCGCGTGCCGGAGACGCTCTCCGGCGAGGTGCTAGGCAAGATGGGCGCGCTGGACGCCGCCAAAGCCCAGGCGGGCGTACCGGTCTGCGCGCCTGAGGACCTGGCCGCCGCCGACGGGGTGATCTTCGGTGTGCCCACGCGCTTCGGCAATATGTGCGGCCAGATGCGGCAGTTCCTGGACTCCACCGGGGGGCTCTGGACCAAAGGGGCGCTGGTGGGCAAGGTGGGCAGCGTGATGGCCTCCTCGGCCACCCAGCACGGCGGGCAGGAATCCACCATACTCTCCACCCACATAACGCTGCTCCACCAGGGCATGGTCATAGCGGGCCTGCCCTACGCCTTCCAGGGTCAGACTACGATAACCGAAATGACGGGCGGCTCCCCCTACGGCGCGGGCACCATTACCGGCGGCCAGGGCGAGCGCATGCCCGGCAAGACGGAGCTGGACGGCGCGCGCTGGCAGGGAAAGTACGTGGCCGAACTGGCCGGCAAACTGGCCGCTAAATAGGCGCGCAGCAGGGATAAAAAAGCCCCCGGCTTACCGGGGGCTTTTTGTTTTGCGCGGGCTACTGCCCCGGCGAGCCCATGTCGGCGCGCAGCAGGAAAAGCGCCGTGGCGCAGATGGAGCCCAGGCCGTCGGCCAGCATGTCCCGCTGCGCGTCCCAGATATCGCCCTGGCTGCCCAGGAAGGCTATGCCGGCGGCGGGGTCGGCCGCGGCGGCATACCACCACTCTATGATCTCGTAGACGGCGGCCACCGTGAAGATGGCCGTGACGCCGGTAAAGGCCAGCAGCCCCTTGGACCTCGTATAGCCCTTGCGGAAGATGAATTCCGCTATCGGGTAGGCGTAGAAGCCAACCGAGAAATGGGCGATGCGGTCGAAGTGGTTGCGCGTGAAGCCGAACAGGTCGGTCACGGCGCCGAACGGCACCCGCTCGAAGGTATAGTGCCCCCCCGCCGTATGCAGGAAGAGCAGCACGCTCATCATCACATACGAGGTGTTGGAGAAGGCGAAGCGGTTATAGGTGGCCGCCAGTACGGCCACGATGATGACCATGGGCAGGTTCTCGGCGAACCACACTTCGCGGCTGTAGGGATTTACCGCCAGCGCCAGGAACCAGACCAGGTAGGCGCCGAGCAGTATATGGGGCAGTTTAAGTTTATTCATTTTCACCTCAGGCGGTCGCCTTTGCCTCCGCCAGCAGCTTCTTGTAGCGGGCCAACTGGGGCGCCAGGCCCTTTATGGCCGTCTCCCAGAACTCCGGCTTGCCGATATCTGCGCCCAGGCTGCGGCGCGCCACGCCCTCGGCGGTATCCGAGCCCGAGAGGCGCAGGAAAGCCTCGTACTTGGGCAGGAAGGGCTGGCCCTCGGCCTTGAACTTGGTGAACAGCGTGGCCGCCATCAGGAAGCCGAAGGTGTAGGGATAGTTGTAGAACGAAACGCCCGACATGTAGAAGTGCAGCTTGGAGACCCAGAACAGCGGGTCCTCGCCGCCGGGCTCCAGCGCGTCGCCGAACACTTCTTTCTGCGCGCTCACCATCAGCGCTCTCAGCCGGGCGGCGGATACCTCGCCCTTCTGGCGCTCCTCGTAAAAGGACTTCTCGAAGCGGAAACGCACGGTGATATCGAGGATGGTGACGGCGGCCCCGGTGAGGTACTCGTCGAGCATGATGAGCTTCTGGGCTTCCGGCACGCCCGGGTCGCCCTGTATGCCCTCGGCGAGCAGGTGCTCGCCGAAGATGGAGGCCGTTTCGGCCAGGGTCATGGGGTACTCGGTGGCCCAGTCGCGCATGCCGCGCATCAGGCGGCCGTGCCACGCGTGGCCCATCTCGTGGGCCAGGGTGTTCACGTCGCCCAGCGTGCCGTTGAAGGTCATGAAGACGCGGCCCTCGCCGATGAGGTGCGAACCGGTGCAGAAGGCGCCGGGGCGCTTGCCGCCGCGGGCTTCGCTCTCGAGGTGGCGGTTGGCTTCGAACTCCTTGTAGAAGGCGCCCAGCGCGGGGTAGACGCGGCTGAAAGCCCCCGCCACCTTGGCCGAGCCTTCGGGCCAGGTGTAGGTCTTGCTGTCCTTGAGCGGCAGCGGGGCCTCGCGCTCGTAGAAAGAGATGCCCTTCTTGCCCAGCGCGGCGGCTTTCACCCGCAGGATCTCGCGCACGGGCCCGAGGTTGCGCTGCACGGCCGCGTACATGGCGTCGAGGGTCTTGAGCTTTATGCCGGCGCCGAAGAGAGACTGGTCGAGGAAATGCTTGATGCCGCGCTTCTTGTTGAGCGCCAGGCGGGTGCCGGCCAGGGCGTTGAGCGCCGCGGCGCAGGTGTCCTCTATGCCGGCCCAGGCCTTGTTGCCGCCTTCGAAGGCGGCGCGGCCCACGGCGCGGTCCGGGTCCGACATGAGCGCGCGCCAGCGCGAGATGGGCAGCGTCTCCACGCGGCCGTCGGGCCAGCGCATTTCGAAGGTGAGCTTGCTGGAGATCTTATTGTACAGGCGCTCCCAGGACTGGAAGCCGTCCACGGAAAGGTCGGCGGCGAGTTTCTCCTCGGCGGGCGACATGGTGCGGCGGGCCTGTTCGCGGGTGCGCTTGAGCGAGTAAGCTATATCCCTGAGCCGCTCGCGCTTTATGAAAGCGGCGAAGACTTTCTCCGGCACGTCCTTAAAGGCGCGCAGCAGGTCTACCGAGAACTTGGAATATTCCGCGCCCAGCAGCGAGAGCCGGGCGTACTCGGCGGCGTATTCTTCTTTGTCGGCGTGGGCGGCCTCGAGGCAGCCCACATAGGAATAGATATGGCCCAGTCGGGTGCCGGCTTCCTCGGCGGCGAGGATGACCTTCTCCCAGTCATTGGCGGTCTTGGCCGAGAGCGGGGGCAGCTTGGCTGCCTTCTGCTGGAGGGACTTGATGTCCGAGGCGAGCCTGGTTTTAAATTTGAGCATCTCCGGCCCGTTGAAAGCCGGGAAGTAGCTGGTAAGGTCCCACTGCACACCCTGTATGTTCTCTTTCATGTAACCTCCGTAACTTTCGAAATTATACAAAAAGGCGGCAGCCGGCTTTCGCCTCAGAGGACCAGGTAGAGGGCCAGCGAGAGGAAAACCAGCCCCTTGAAGACGGCCAGGCGGCGCGCGTTGGCCGCGCCGGGCAGCAGCCGCGCGCCCAGGCGGCCGGACAGGTAGCCGATGCTGCCGAAGACCACCAGCACCTGCGCCATGAAGACCAGGCCCAGCACGGCCATCTGGGCGCGCACGGCCCCCTTGGCGGGGTCCACGAATTGCGGCAGCAGCGCCAGGAAGAACAGCGCCACCTTGGGATTGAGCAGGTTCATTACTACACCCCGGCGGTAGAGCGCGCCGGCGCCGCCGGCGAGGGCGGCAGGCCCTGCGGTCGCCGGCTTTTCGCCGAAGGCCCCCCAGGCCAGCCATACCAGGTAGGCCGCGCCGGCCCATTTCACCAGATTGAAAGCCGCCGGCGACGCGGCGAAGACGGCGGACACGCCCAGCGCGGCCAGGGCGGTGTGCACCAGCAGGCCCGAGCTGAGCCCGAGGGCCACCGCCAGCCCGGCGCGCGGCCCCCCGGCCAGGCCCTGCGAGGCCAGAAAAATTACGTCCGGGCCCGGCGCCATGGTAAGGACCACGGAAACGCCCAGGAAATAAACCAGGTTGTCGGGTACCGGCATGGTTAAATTTTATCAAAAGCCCGGGGTTAAAATTGTAAAATCAGAACATGGACTGGTATCTCTCCCTCGTCAAAGCGCATCCGATAACCTCCGCGATGGCGCAGTTCGCCGTGCTGGGCACGCTGGGCGAAGTGCTGTCGAAGTGGCTGATCGCCGGCCGCGTGCATTCCCCCTTCGGCCTGCGCGGCACGCTGCTGCGCGCCGCAGGCTGGTCGGCGCTGGCCGTAGCCATAAAGTACGCTTTCACCGGCTTCGTGGCTTTCACCGACGGGCTCGTGGCCCACGGCCTGCTGCCGCAGCTTGGCGCTTTCGGCAAGGCCGTCACGGTCTCGCTGGCCATGAACCTGCAGTTCGGGCCTTTCCTTGTTCTCGCCCACCGGCTGATAGACAACGCCATCGACGGGCGGCCCAACTGGGCCGGCCTGGACAAGGGCTTCAAGTCGCTGCTGTGGTTCTGGGTGCCGGCGCACACGCTCACCTTCATGCTGCCGGTAGATCTGCGCATAGGGCTCGCGGCCGTGTGGTCGCTGGCGCTGGGACTTATTCTGGGCTGGTACAACAAGCCGGCCAGGGCTTAGGGAGACTATATGGCAGGGAAATTAATAGCGTTCAACGACAACTTCGCCGACAACAGCACCGAGGCGGGCTTCCAGTTCACCTTCTTCTGCAACCACTGCAGGGAAGGCCACAAGACCCGCTTCGTCGAATCCTCCACCTACAAGAAAAAGAAATTCTTCAAGGGCCTGGGCGACGTGCTGGGCGTGGTGGGCCAGCTCACCGGCAAGAATTTCGGCGGGCTGGAGCGCGGCTCGGACATCATCAGCGAGCGGTTTAACGGCATGTCCCCGGAGTGGCACAAGGAACACGAGGTGGCCTTCGAGGACGCGCAGAACGAGGCCAAGGGCCATTTCAAACGCTGCCCCAAATGCACCAAGTGGGTGTGCGAGAGCTGCTGGAACGAGAGCGCCGGGCTCTGCGTGGCCGACGCGCCGCGCGAGAACGTGGAAGTAGCCGCCGCCCGCTCCAAGAAGATGGTGGCGGACATAGAGCAGGCCGCGCAGAATACCCCGGTTTTCACCGGCAAGATAGACGCCAGGCAGACCCTCTGTCCCAAATGCGCCAAGCCCGCCGGCGAGGGCAAGTTCTGCGGCAACTGCGGCGCCCCGCTGGGCATGGTGACCTGCCCCAAATGCGGCGCGCAGGCCCAGGCCGGCGCCAACTTCTGCGGCGGCTGCGGCAACAAGTTCTAATCTTTATTCGGAACCAAGCGTATGGAACGGGCCTGACTCAGGCCCGTTCTTTCGTTGCGGGGAAGTAGATCCTGAAAGTGCAGCCCTTGCCGGGTGCGGTATCGAGCGCTATGCCGCCCCCCGTCTGCGAGACTATGCCGTAGACGGTGGACAGCCCCAGGCCGGTGCCTTTGCCTTTCTCTTTGGTCGTGAAGAACGGGTCGAAGGCGTGCGCGGCCGTCTCCGGGCTCATGCCGGTGCCGGTATCGCTCACGGTAAGCACCGCGTAGCGGCCGGGCGGCGGCGACAGGCGCAGGCCGGCGGTCTCCGCCCCCAGGTCCTCGTTGCCGGTGCTGACCATGATGCGCCCGCCGTCGGGCATGGCGTCGCGGGCGTTGACAATGAGGTTCATCAGAACCTGAGAGACCTGGCCGGGGTCCGCCTTGATGGGCTCCACCTGCGGGCCCAGCGCCTGCTCTATCTGTATGCCGGGGCCGATCAGGCGGCGCAGCATGCGGCAGGAATCTTCCACCATCAGATTGACGCTGAGCACCTTGGCTTCCAGCGGCTGCTTGCGGCTGATGGCCATGAGCTGCCGCGTAAGCAGCGAGCCGCGCTCGGTCTCGCGCAGTATTTCGGACAGGTCCTCGCGCACCGGGGCGCCTTCGGGCATGGATTTGAGCAGGAACTCGGCGTAGCCGCTGATGGCGCCCAGGATATTGTTGAAGTCGTGCGCTATGCCGCCGGCCAGGCGCCCCACCACTTCCATCTTCTGCGACTGCAGCAGCTCCTCCTGCAGTTTTTTCCGGGCCTCCTCGGCCCGCCGGCGCTGCTCTATCTCGGCGGTCAGTTCCTCGTTGGCGGCGGTCAGTTCCGCCGTGCGCTCCGTCACCCGCTTCTCCAGGCCCGAGTTGAGCACGCGCAGCTCGGCCTCTATCTGCCGGCGCTTGGAGATATCCCTGCAGAGGGCCAGTATCTGCGGCACTCCGTTGCGGCTGACCACGGTGGCGTTGATCTCCACCGGGGCCACGGCGCCGGCCTTATCCGCGTAGTCCACCTCAAAATTCCGTATGTGGCCGTCCCTGGCGCATTGCGCCACGGCTTCGTCGTTCTTGAGCCTGTTATCAGGGACGACCCAGTCACGCACGTTGCGCCCCATGATCTCTTTGAGGTCGGTGTGGCCGGTTAGGCGCACGTATTCCCGGTTGGCGTCGAGCACCTTGCCGTGGCCGTCTATCACCACGTAGCCGGTGCGCGTGGTCTCGACGAGGGCGCGGTACAGCGACTCGCGCTCGCGCAGCGCGCGCTCCGCCTCCACGCGGGAGGTGACGTCGTCGAGCAGCGACAGCACCTTCTTATCCGGGGTGACGATGCCGGTAATGAAGGCGGTCTTGACGCTGCCGTCCTTACAGACTACCTGGAATTCGCCGCCGGTCATTTCCCGGCCGGTCCTGACGGAGTTCTCTATCCACTCGGTCCAGATCTTGACCAGTTTGTCCCGGTAAGCCGGGTCGGGATAGGCCTGGTTCACCCAGCTCTCCAGCGTGGGGACGTCCTCCTGGCGGTAGCCGAAGGTCTCGGAAAACTTGCGGTTTATGAACTCTATCCGCCCGCCGATATCGTGTATAGCGATGGCCGTCGGGGCCTGCTCCAGCACGCGGCGCAGCGTGCGCTCGCTGTCGCGCAGGGCGCGGTCGGCCTTCAGGCGCTCGGTGATGTCGTCGAACATCACTATGGCTTTGCCGGCGGAGAGCACGCCGAAAATGAGCACATCCTTTACGGCCCCGTCCTTGCAGGCGAGGCGGTACTCTTCGCCCTGTATCTGCCCGTCCGTCTCCGCGGCGCGCCGGAGGGCGGCCGACCACCGGGCTCCGAGTTCGGCCCTGTACGCCGGGTCCGGGGCCACACTGGCTGCCCAGGCCTCCCGGTCCGGCACGTCCGCGAGCGCGTAGCCGAAAGTCTGGGTAAACTTGGCGTTGAGGTACTCCACCTTGCCTTCCGCGGAATGGATGCCCATCGCCATGGGGGTCTGGTCCAGCACGCGGCGCAGCGTAGCTTCGCTGTCGCGCAGCGCGCGCTCGGCGCGGGCGCGCTCAGTGATGTCGTCGAACAGGACGAACACCTTGTCCGCCGCAATAACGCCGAAGATATGGCAGGTCTTCACCACGCCGCCCTTGCAGGTGACTTCGTACTCGCCGCCGTCTATCTCGGTCTTCTGCTCGAAAGCTTTGTACACCCGGCCCATCCAGCGCTCCGTGACCTCCCGGCGGTAGGCCTCGTCGGGGTAGGCCAACTTCCACCAGGCGTCCATGGTGGGGATCTCGCTGTTGGGGTAGCCGAAAGTCACCTCGGCCTTATGGTTGATGTACTCTATTGTCCCGTCCATGTTCACGATGGCCATGGAGATGGGCGCGAGGTCCAGGATCCTGCGCAGGGTGCGCTCGCTCTGCTCCAGCGCTTTCTGCTGCACCGCTCGGGCCGTCACGTCCTCGAAAGTGCAGATCAGTTCCTTCTCCGCGGTGACCAGGCCGTACAGGTTAATGGTCTTGACCGAGCCGTCCTTGCAGGTGATATCGTATTCCACGGCGGGGATCTCGCCGGTGGCGGAGCGCGCAGCGGCCTCCAGGCTGGCCTCCCAGCGGCCCCGCACGGCCTGCAGGTAGACCGGGTCGGGGTAAGCGCGGGAGACCCAGTCCCGGAAGGTGACGATCTCCTCCGCCTTGTAGCCGAAGGTCTGCTCGAACTTCCTGTTTATGAAGCGCAGGTCGCCGTCGAGGCTGCGGATGCCGATGGCCATCGGGGCCTGCTCCAGCAGGCGGCGCAGGTTTTCCTGGCTCTCTTTGAGGGCCGTTTCGGTAAGCTTGAAAGGGGTTATATCGCGGGCGCTGGACAGGTAGATCTGGCGGGCCGTGTCCACGGAGGAGCGCCAGGAGATCCACCGATAGCTGCCGTCCTTGCAGCGCACGCGCACTTCATGCGCCGCCACCTTGGCGCCGGCCCGCAATTTAGCGCTGGCGGCCTCGGCCGCGGCCCTGTCGTCGGGGTGTATCAGGTCCAGGGGAGCGCTGCCGATGAGTTCGGACTCGGAATAGCCCAGCGCCCCCTCCCAGGCCGGGTTGACCAGCCGCAGCCGCCCGTCGAAGCCGGCTATGGACATGAGGTCGGAGGAGGAATTAAAAAAATCCCTGTATAAAGAAAGGTCTTCCTTAATGTTTTCCCCGCCCATACCCTGACTATACAAAAATGAAGGGCGTAAATGAAGACCCCGCCGGTTGGCGGGGTCGAGGCTCACTCTTTCTGGTAATCCGATTTTTTCTTCTTCAGAAAGCGGGAAAACCAGCCGCCCGGGGCCTCGGGTGCCTTGGGGGCCGCCGGCCGGCTGTCCGGCCTGGCGGGGCGCCGGCTGTCTTGGCGGCGCGGCTCTTCGAAATAAGGCGAGAGGCTGACTATGCCCCCCCGCTTTGAGGGATCGGCCCCGTACTTATTGGGGCGCCCGTCCCTGGGGGCCTCGGAGCGCCCGCCGGGGCGCTGACCGCGGCCGCCGGTGCGGCCGAAATCCTGTCCCCGGCCCCTGGGGGGCCGCTCGGGGCGGCCGTCCTGACGCCGGGGGCCTTCCTGCCTGGGCGGGCGCTGGCCGGCCTGCTCCTGCTGAGGCGGGCGGGCCTGGCGCTCCGCGGGGCCTTGCTCGCGGGCGGGCTGCCTGGGGCCCTGGTCGCGCTGGGGCGGCCTGTTGCCCTGGCTCCGCTGCTGCTGGGGCCTGCCGCCCTGGCCGCGGGACTGGGGCCGGCCGCCCTGGCGGCGGGCGCTGGAGGCGGGCCTGGGGGCCGCGTCGGCCCCGAAATCCACGGCGGCCACGTCCGGCAGCTGCACGCGCGTGAGCGGCATGCGGATCAGCTTTTCGATATTGCGCACGTCCCGCCCCTGGTCGGGCGAGGCGAAGGTGATGGC
>Ga0209066_10005359_pt1 | contig 13562 bp, 11 predicted proteins | sample All_14_2_FD_187198 | JGI IMG/M metagenome (GOLD analysis project Ga0209066, IMG submission 187198) | Freshwater microbial communities in response to fracking from Pennsylvania, USA - Allegheny Zone_MetaG_DW_15 (SPAdes) (version 2) ...
GAGCAACAGCAATTGTTGCTGTTGCTCAGCGACATCGATAAACCGGCGCGTGACCTCTGCCAGCACATCGAGTTGTTGCGCGTTGCGTTCGAGCGAAACAGTGTCGCGACCGAAACTAGCGGCATCGACGCGGCGCCCCCGCTTGCCACCGAGTTCAATGACCTGACTCAACGTCAGGGTCGATTCGAGTGCATCAGTCCCCTGCAAATTACCACTGCCGCCGAAGTTTTCGAGCGTTATACCAAGCTCGGGATTCGGCCGTAATTTCGCTTGCGCGATGCGCGCGTCGGCAGCGCGCACTTCGAAGTCGGCGCTTTGTAACGCGGGGTTGCGCAGTAGCGCGGCAGCGATCGCGTCCGATAACGTTAATTCACCACGCGGTTCAAAAAACTCGGCGGCATGAGCCGCTGATAACGTCAGGGCTAAAACCCCAACACACGCGACAAGGCCGCGTGGCCAGAAATAATTCATGAAACTCTCCCACAGGAAAATAGCGCCGAGAAGCGCGGATAATCAGGATCTAAAGGGTGTGGGAGTTAGAGCGGCGGTGCGCGCGGTGGCGCGTGGAGAGGACGTAAGCGGGATGAGAAAAAGGGAATGCGATAGCCGGGAGGTGGCATCGATTGCTTGCGCAATGGCAGCAGCCACAGCAGTGCGAACAGCGCGAGCGCTAGTGGCAGATCCTGGCCGGCGCTGAGCGTTTTAATAAGACCGTCCTCCACCAGCTGCAAGTCCATGTCTTGGTGGCTACTGGTATTGTTTCCATCGTGGGTAGCGAAGTCGCCGACATGCAGTGTTAGCGGGGGTTCAATTTGGTCGAAACACAAATGCCAATGGGCGCCGCTCATCCGCGCTGCAATCAAGAGCAGACAGAGGAGGCCGAGAAACCATTGGGATTGACGTAGCGCGCGCATGGTCACAGTCTGGCACACATGGTTGTCAGCGACAACGCCAGCCCAACACCCGGATAAGCGCTCATTTCGAATTGCCCAGCCGCAACAAACGCAGGCCGTTTGCCACCACGAGCAGGCTCGCGCCCATATCCGCAAATACCGCCATCCACAAGGTGGCACTGCCGAGCACGGCCATTACCAAAAACACTGCCTTGATACTGAGCGCCAGCGCAATGTTTTGTCGCAGCACCGCCGCCGTGCGGCGACTCAGCGCGATAAATTCGGCGAGCTTGCGCGGATCATCATCCATCAGCGCGACATCGGCGGTTTCCAATGCGGTATCGGAGCCCGCCGCCCCCATGGCAAAACCGATATCGGCACGCGCCAATGCCGGCGCATCGTTGATGCCATCGCCCACCATGCCGACCGGGCCGTATTGCGTCGCCATCGCGACGACCGCTGCCAACTTGTCCTCCGGCAGCAACTCGGCCTGCACGATGTCGATGCCCACCTGACTCGCAATCGCGCTCGCCGTGAGCGGATTGTCGCCCGTCAGCATGGCCGTCGTGATGCCCAAGGCATGCAGTTCTTTTACCGCCTCGCGGCTGCTTTCGCGCACCGTATCGGCGACGCCAAACACCCCGAGCACACGATCATCGCTCATTAGCAGGCTGGTCGTTTTGCCCTGACTCTCCAGCGTTTTGAGCTGCGCTTCGAGTTCGGGGCTGCAAATTTTCAGCTCTTCAACCAATCGGTGATTACCAAGATAAATCAGCAGTCCGTCGATCTCGGCTTTGACCCCGCGACCCGGTAGTGCCTGCATCGCGACGGGATTGGCGAGCTGTGTCTGGCCGTCAGCATATTGCGTAACGGCTTGCGACACGGGATGATCGGAATGACTCGCCAAGCTGGCTGCCTGACGCAATGTCGTCGCGCGATCTGCAAAGGGCAGGAAGTCGGTAACGGCCGGTTTACCCAGCGTGAGCGTACCGGTTTTGTCGAGCGCCATGACTTTGAGGGTGCGGCCCGCCTCAAGAAAGGCGCCGCCTTTGATGAGAATGCCACGGCGCGCCGCTGCCGCGAGACCGCTGACCACGGTAACCGGCGTCGAAATAACCAAGGCGCACGGGCAGGCGATGACCAGCAGCACGAGCGCGCGATAAATCCAGGTCAGCCACAAGCCGCCGAGCAGTAATGGCGGCACGATCGCCACGCCAATGGCCAAAACAAACACAACGGGTGTGTAGATTTTGGCGAATTGATCGACGAAACGCTGGGTCGGCGCGCGGCTGCCTTGCGCGGCTTCGACCGCATGAATAATGCGCGCGACTGTCGAGTCGGTGCTCGCGGCAGTGACTCGAACCTCCAGCGCACCGGTTTCATTGATACTGCCCGCGAACACGGGATCACCTACGGTCTTTTCAACCGGAATGCTCTCGCCGGTAATCGGCGCTTGGTTCACGCTCGATTGCCCTTGCGCAACTACACCGTCCAGCGCAATACGCTCACCGGGGCGCACCCGAATGACAGCGCCCACAGCAATCTCGGCAGCTGCTGTATCGCGCCAGCTATTGTCGGCCTGGCGCACGCTGGCGGTCTCGGGCGTCATCGCCATCAGTCCACGCACGGCGTTGCGGGCGCGCTCCAGCGACACTTTCTCGATCAGCTCGGCGAGTGCAAATAGCACCACCACCATCGCCGCTTCGGGCCACTGACCGATCAATAACGCACCCGTGACAGCAACTGACATCAGCGCGTTGATGTTGAGCGAGCGATTCCTAAGGGCGATCCAGCCTTTCTTGTAGGTATTCAGGCCACCGCTGAAAACCGCCACCAGACTCAGCGCAATTTCTATCCAGAGTGGGCCATCGGCCCAGTGCAGTATTTCGGCAGCTACCGCACAGAGTCCGGCGGCACCAAGCCATACCATTTCACGACGATCGAGCGCTGGTGGTTCGACTTGCGGCCTGGCGCCGCTCGCCACCTCTTGGGGGATGGGATCGAAACCCAGCCCGCGCAACGCCAGCATCACGCCCGGCAACGATTCAGGCGTGTGACTCAGGGTCAGCAAGCGCTGCAGCAAATTGAACTCCAGCCCGGTAACGCCGGGAAAGCCATTGAGCTTGCCGCGAATCATTGCTTCTTCGGTGGGGCAGTCCATGCCGTCGATGCGCAACACCGTGTGATTGCCGCCCGCATCGATCGGTGCCGACAGAGGTATCGGCGCGGAGCAAGTTGCCTTTGAACCACAACAGCTATCGGGAGAATCCATCGCAAAAGTCTCAAAGAGAATTCGTGGTTGTGGATTTAAAACCCTCTAGCTACTCTAGGGTCAAGCGATTAAAGGAAAAAACATGCGTATCGGTGAATTGGCCAAGACAACGGGCGTCGACGTTCCAACCATCCGCTTCTATGAGCAGGAAGGCATACTCGCGGCACCGCCGCGCACGGAAGCTGGTTATCGACAATATGGCGCGACCCACCGCGAGACGCTGCAATTTATACGGCATTGCCGCTCGCTGGATTTGTCGCTGGCAGAAATTCGTTCATTGTTGAATTATCGCGAGCATCCCGAGCTTGGCTGCGATGAGATCAATCAGCTCGTGGCTAATCACATCGATCAGGTCCAGCAGCGCATTGCACAACTGAGGCTGCTGGAACAGCAATTACTACTGTTGCAAGCGCGTTGCTGTGAACATCGCCAGGCTGAGGATTGCGGTATTTTGCAAACGTTGAATGCGGCGGCAGATGGCGTCCCTTGTATTTGCCACGCATAAAACAATAAATGTCCCGGCAATTGCTGCCGGGACGAAGTCAGATTTATTTCATCAACTGATGATGCGCCTTCCAGCACGCGCCCAGCTTCTGCTGTGACGGCTTATCCATAATTTTATGATGCGCGCGATAGCAATCCATTTTTTCCTTCAGCAAGCGATCCACGTTATCGGGCGTTTGTCCTGCACTGGCCGCCAGACTGCTCAAAGCAATCACTGCTGTCGCGATTATCAGATTGAATTTTTTCATGATGTAATCCTCCGCGATCAACCGGCAGTTGATCGACACGTTGTTGACAAAAAACAATAAAACCGTCTGATGAATTCAGGCGGTTATGCGCGGAGGTCGAAACGGCAACGCAATGGAGTCGAAGGCGTAAAGTGACCCGTCGAAAGCGGTCATGACGGACTGAGCAGGAACAGAAAAATAATACGTATGGCTAATTATTGGTAAGACTTGCAAACACTGTGCGCATGACGAACTGCAGGATGCCTGGCAGGCGCAAGGGCTTGTGACGTTTGTGATAACGGCTTGATCACTGCCACAAGCCATTTTCCCGTGCGCACAACACACGGCGCTCATATGTGTTTGACACCGCGCATCCGCCACGCTTGCAGCGCTCACCACCCAGCCGTTGAACACGATGAGAAGCAGCAGAAAAGCGCTTAAAATCAGCTGTTTTTTGCGTTGCATGAATGCGCCGTTAACCTATTTAATAAAGACCAGTATAGGGCTGAAAATAGGTCAAAACAAAATAAATTTCGCTTAATTAATAGCAATTTTAGTTCTAATGCGGCTATAGCGAGATACTCAAAAATAGCGTCGCCGGCTAAGCCCGTCGCAAAAACATTGCGTACAGTTAGCGCTTTTTTACCGCGATAAAGCCCGAGACAATCTGCCTCTATCGCGATCCCGCCCAGATATTACATCACCGCGATGACAACATAATCGGCACCTTGTTTTTTTAGCGTGAAGTCCACTTTTTTGCCGACGCTGAGCTTGTCGAACAACGTCGCATCCATCACTTTGAAGGCCATGGTCATTGCCGGCCAATTGAGCGCCGCGATGGGCTCGTGCGCTAACGTGACGGCGCCTTTAGTTTTATCGACACTTTTCACCACGCCGCTGCCAGCATAAGTCATCATTTCCGTCGGCTCGGTTTTCTTTGCCATCGACATGGGCTTGGTTTTTTTCATGTCCATGCCCGACATATCGTCGGCATGCGCTAAGCCTGTGCCAACGATCGATAGGATCAATGAACAAAAGACAACGTTAGTGCTCTTCATTTCTAACTCTCCTATTTCAGACGTTCTCTTTAACGGTGGGTTTAAAATTGCGATCGCTCCATGTCTTTTCGGCGTGTTCGCAACAACCGAAACACAGCGGGAATGACCAGCATCGATAACAGCGGCGCAGTGATCATGCCGCCGACCATCGGTGCGGCAATGCGGCTCATGACTTCGGAACCCGTGCCGGTTCCCACCAGAATGGGTAATAAACCTGCCAAAATAACGGCGACAGTCATTGCTTTCGGTCGCACACGCAACACCGCGCCTTCGCGAATGGCGTCATCAATGAGATCTGGCGTAACGGTAAGACCGCGCTCTTTACGCTCAAATAACGCGTGTTTTAAATACACCAACATGATCACGCCGAATTCAGCGGATACGCCGGCGAGTGCAATGAAACCGATACCGGTCGCGACCGATAAGTTGTAACCAAGTAAATACAAAAACCAGATACCACCCGTGAGCGCAAACGGCAGCGTGGCCATAATTAAAATCGCTTCATCGAAACGGCGAAACGTTAAATACAGCAGCACAAAAATAATCAGCAAGGTCGCCGGCACCACCAATTTCAAACGCGCATTCGCGCGCTCCAGAAACTCGAATTGGCCGGAATACGCGAGGCTCATACCGGGCATTAATTTTATTTCCTTAGCCACAGCAACACGTAAATCGTCCACCGTCGCCACCAGATCGCGGCCGCGCACATCGACATACACCCAGCCCGACGGCCGCGCGTTTTCGCTTTTCAGCATCGGCGGCCCCTCGCTAATTTTTATCGTGGCGACCGTACCGAGTGTGATCTGTTGTCCCATTGCTGTCAGCACCGGTAGATTGCGCAGGTTATCGAGCGAGTCGCGAATTTCACGGGGATAACGCACGTTGATGGGGAAGCGCGCGAGACCATCGATTACTTCGCCAATATTGTCGCCACCGATCGCACTGGCGACGATCGATTGCACATCGGTGATGTTGAGCCCATAACGTGCCGCCGCGCGGCGATCGATATCCACATCAATATAACGTCCGCCGGTTAGACGCTCTGCCAACGCCGAACTGACGCCCGGAACAGTTTTCGCAATACGTTCGATCTGCGCTGCGATGGCGTCGATATCAGCCAGTTTGCCGCCCGTGACTTTTACGCCAATAGGACTTTTGATACCGGTGGCCAGCATGTCGATGCGATTGCGAATCGGTGGCACCCAGATATTGGAGAGCCCCGGCACTTTCACGATGCGATCGAGTTCGTCGATCAATTTTTCCTGCGTCATGCCGGGACGCCATTGGTCTTTTGGTTTGAATTGCACCGTCGTTTCAAACATCTCCAGCGGCGCCGGATCGGTGGCCGTTTCAGCGCGACCCGCTTTGCCGAATACCGTTTGTACTTCGGGCACGGTTTTGATCAGGCGATCGGTGAGCTGCAACAGCTGCGAGGCTTTCGCTGCCGATAATCCCGGTAATGCGGACGGCATGTACAACACATCGCCTTCATCCAGCGTTGGTAGAAATTCGCCGCCCACTCGCGACAGCGGCCATAGCGCGGTGAGCGATATCAAGACGGCAATTGCTAGGGTTGAAAGCGGATAAGCAAGCACTTTGTCCAGCACTGGCCGATACGCGCGAATCAACCAGCGATTGAGCGGATTTTCCTGTTCGCTCGGAATGCGTCCGCGAATCCAGTAGCCCATTAAGACAGGAATTAACGTGACAGCGAGTCCGGCCGCGCCCGCCATCGCATAGGTTTTGGTAAACGCCAGCGGGCCGAATAAACGGCCTTCCTGCGCCTCAAGCGTGAACACCGGAATAAATGAAAATGTGATGATGAGCAGACTGAAAAATAATGCCGGCCCGACCTCCGCCGCAGCATCCGCCATCACTTGCCAATGCGCGTCGCCTTGCAAGCGCTCACCGGGATGGCGATGCTGCCACTGCTCGACTTTTTTATGCGCGTTTTCGATCATCACCACCGCGGCATCGACCATCGCGCCAATCGCAATCGCGATACCGCCAAGCGACATAATATTGGCATTGATGCCTTGATAGCGCATCACCAGAAACGCAATCAAAATGCCCAGCGGCAGCGACACGATGGCGACCAGAGCCGAACGCAGATGCCACAGGAAAATCGCGCACACCACCGCGACAACAATGAATTCTTCGATGAGTTTGTGCGTCAGGTTTTCCACGGCGCGATCGATCAATTGCGAGCGGTCATACGTGGTGACAATTTCGACACCGGGCGGCAGGCTGGCTTTCAGTTCGTCGAGTTTGTGTTTGACTGCCGCGATCGTCGCGCGCGCATTTTTGCCGCTGCGCAAAATCACCACACCACCAGCGACCTCGCCCTCACCATTGAGCTCGGTAATACCGCGTCGCATTTCAGGCCCCAGCTGAATCGTGGCGACATCGCCGAGCGTAATCGGTACACCGCTTTTTACATCGAGTGGAATAGCGCGAAAATCATCGAGCGTTTTGAGATAGCCCGATGCGCGTACCATGAATTCCGTTTCCGCTAATTCCAACACAGCGCCACCGGTTTCCTGATTGGCGTTGCGGATCGCATCAATGACCTGGTTTTGCGTGATGCCAAAAGCGGCGAGCTTGGTCGGCTCCAGCACCACCTGATACTGGCGCACCATGCCGCCAAGGCTGGCGACTTCAGCCACATTGGGCACGCTTTTTAATTCAAACTTTAAAAACCAGTCTTGTAGCGCGCGCAGTTGACTCAGGTCATGTTGGCCAGTTCTATCGATCAGCGCGTATTCGTAAATCCAACCTACGCCGGTCGCATCGGGTCCCAACGCCGTTTTCGCTGTGGCGGGCAAGCGGCTCTGCACCTGATTTAAATATTCCAGCACGCGCGAGCGCGCCCAATACAGATCAGTGCCGTCTTCAAACAACACATACACGAAGGAATCGCCGAAGAACGAAAAGCCGCGCACGGTTTTCGCACCCGGCACTGACAGCATCGTCGTCGATAGCGGGTAAGTCACCTGGTTTTCAACAATCTGCGGAGCCTGTCCGGGATAACTTGTGCGGATGATGACCTGTACATCGGACAGATCCGGCAGCGCATCGATCGGCGTGGTTTTGACCGCCCAAATGCCCCACGCGGTGATGAATACAGTCGCGAGTAAAACCAGAAAACGGTTGGCTACGGACCAATGGATCAAGCGCGCAATCATTGATCGTCTCCCATTTTTTGCATGGTGTTTGTCTCACCCATGCGGCTTTTATTTTTCGTGGTCTCGACTTTTTCTAGTCGCTCGATAACGAATTGATCGCCGCTCTGGCGAAAAGCGAATTTCACCCGATCGGCGGTTTTGATCGATTGCGCCAGTGCCGGTTGCTCCAGTGTGAACGGCATCGTCATCGCGCCCCAGCCAAGCGCCGGGACGGGCTTATGCGATAGCGTGATTTGGTTGCCGTCGAGGGCTTCGACGGTGCCGATGGTTTCGTACAACGGGCTACTCGCGGCGGGCATCGGCTTGTCCATACCGCGCTCCATCTGGCTCAGCACTCCCGTCAGATTGGCTTCCGAATCGATCAGGAATTGCCCGGAGGCGACGATCTGCTCGCCTTCCTGCAAGCCGCTGAGAATTTCCGTGCGCCCCCCGCTTTCACGTCCGGTCTGAACATCGACAGGCTGAAACCGATTGTGATCGGCCCGAATCACGGCCGTGCGTGTACCGCTGCGAATCACGGCCTCCGAAGGAATCGTCAACACGGCCACTGCCGGCGCGCTGCGCAGATGTACCTGCGCGTATTGTCCAGGCCGCAGACGGCCTTCGGGATTGTCGAGCTCCGCCCGCACCACGAGCGTGCGACTGGCCATCTCGGTTTGCGGGAGCACCGCAATCACGCGCCCCTCCACGCGGTCACCCGCCGCCGCAAATTGCGCGGTGAGGGTGTCGCCGACAACCACATTGGCGCCAGTCGCTTCGGGCACGGCCACGCTCAGCCAAACCGTGCGCAGCGCGTTGATCTGCGCCAGGGTCATGCCGGTCGCGATGGTCATCCCGGCGCGAGCTTCCAATGTTTGAATGACCCCGGCGATCGGCGCCGTAATAGTCACTGTCGTTTGCGCCTGACCGGTTTGCTCAACGTGCCGGATCACCGCATCTGGCATGCCGAGCAGTTTCAGGCGGTCGCGCGCGGCTTCCACGAGCGGCACATCATTGCTGCGGCGCAACGCGATGAACTCTTGTTGGGCCCCGGCCCATTCGGGCACCAATAAATCCACCAGCGGCGCGCCGCGCAAAACGACATCGCCCGGTGCGCGGGCATACACGCGGCTGACAAATCCATTCGTGCGCGCCTGCACGATGGCGAGCTCGCGCTCATTGAAACCCACCGTGCCGACCGCATTGATGGCGGTATCCAGCGTTCCGCGGCTCACAGGCGCCAGGCGGATTCCCAGATTTTGCTGGATGCTGGCATCGACGCGTATGCCGGTGCTGTCAGCGCCGCCCTGATCGGCGTATTTGGGCTGCAACGCCATATCCATGAACGGCGATTTGCCGGGTTTGTCGAAATGCTGATTCGGCACCATGGGGTCGTACCAGTACAACACCTTACTGCCACCCACTGCCGCAGGGTCCGCGGCCATCGAACTGTCATCGTGACCGCCACGCTTCGCCCATTGGTAACCAACAGCGATACTGACGCCAATCACCACGACCCCTGCCGCGATCAGCGCGGCTCTTTGCAATCCGCGGCTCATGGCGCGTTCTCCCCGTAGGCTAAATAGAGTTTGGCGACGAGCGCCGCTTGTTGGCCTTCCAGCTCGATCTGGCGCAATCGGGCTTCGATCCACTCGCGCCGCGCCGCGAGCACGGCGCTGAGGTCGCCGCGTCCAGCGCGGTAACTCGCCATCTGCAATTCGACTTTCTGTTGGGCCAGTGGCAAGCGGATATCGCGCAGGCGAGTCAGTCGGTTAACGAATGTGGTGTATTGCGCGAGGTCACTGTCAAGCTCGGCGGTGTGCTCGCGAAACATGGCCTGGCGCTCGCTGTCGACTTGCAGCAACGCCTGCCGTTTCGCCTCAATACGAGGGGTTTGACGCGATCCGGTAAACACGGGCAAGTCATACGTGAATTGCAGCGACACCATGTCGCTGTACATCGGTCCCCGCCGCTGGTAGTTCAGCTCGACACCCCAGTCCGACTTTTTCTCGGCTTCGGCTTGGCGAACTTCCGCTTCGGCCATTTCAGTCATGGGGCCAAACGCGGCGAGCTCGGGGTGGTGATGCAAATGTTTGTGTAATTGGGTGGGATCAAACGGAAACACGGGCGGATCGCCTGCCAAGGGCAGATACGCGTCGTCGCCGATCCAGCGTTTGAGTGCGGCTTTGGCCTGGGTGATGGCCTGTTGCAACTCATCGCGGCGATCGGCCAAGTCAATCGATTCCTGTTGCGGCATCAGCGCGTCGGCCGCCGCGCCTTTGCCGGTACGCAATTGTGCGCGTACGGTATCGCCCAGCAACGCATTCTCGCGATCGAGTTCGGCGAGCACGGAAAGTCGCCGCTCCAGGTACAACCGGTTTAACCAGGCCAGCGCCGTTTCTTGGCGCACGTGCAGACGCTCGATTTGCTGTTCGGCCTTGGCCTTGGCGACTGCCGCATTGGCGACATCGGCGCGCGCCTGGCGCTTATCGCCGTTCGGCACATCCTGCATCACGCCGATTTTTTCCATCGTCATGAAATCGCGGCTGAGACTGCCGCGGTCGGCGCCAGAAATCGGAACGTTGTCGGCACCGACAATCAATTTGGGATCGGGTAATGCAGCAGCGGGAATGGCCGAGGCTTGGGCTGCGCTGACGTGCGCTGCCTGCGCCGACAGGCTGGGGGTTTGCTGTTCGGCGATGTGTAACGCCGCGGCAAAGGACAGTGCGTTTGCTGATGGGGATTCGGGTGTCGCAGTTTCTGCAAACACCCCGCTACACAGTAGCGACGGCAATGCCCAGCGCAGCAAAAACTGCAGGGAACAACGCATGGTCTAACACTCCGACGACGACAATCTGCGTGCTCATTGCGCGCAAATGCGGGATTACCGCGGTTAGCGGTAAATCAACGATCAAACGGGGTTAGAGGGTTAGCGGAGGTCGCCAGACCACAGCCGGTGCACGCGCAGCCAGTTGGGTGATGGGCAGATTAACAGGGGAGGACGTTTGGGGTAGTGAAGCGGTTTGCAGCGGTGCGGAGGCAAAATAGAGCGCGCCGGTTTGGCATTCCTGACCCGACTTGCAGGGGTTACTGGTCTGCTTGTGGCCCTTGCCGTGCTCGGTGCAGCAAGAACCTTTCATATCCGCCATCTCAGCGTGAACTGACGCGGATACCGCCTGCATCGGGCAAGGACTGGCGACAACGATCGAGGCCCAGCCGTTGAGCGGCAGCGCCAGCGATAGCAATATCACCAAAACCCGTCGAAGCGAAAACATACGTAATCCAAACGATGACTTTATAAGTGTAGATAAGGTGCATGCACTCGCGCAAGGCTCTTCAAATACTCCCTCTTCCAAAGGGCCGAACTTCCTCCCGCCGAGCTTGGCGCTGCTGCGGCACACGTAGTCGGGGTGCCACAACAATCGTGTCACCAGCCGCCATTTGCATCTAGGCCTTGGCAAGCGGTCCTGCGGGATACATCACCAAGCCCAGCAGCGCAAGCACACAAAAGTTCGCGCCTGCGTAGAACGTCACCCATGGTTACTCGTCCCCCCAGGAGACACATGAGCCTCCCACGAAAACGAGTTGCCTGCACCCGGCATACGTTGATGTACGCTGGAGCAGGTTGTCGATAGATGTCGGAAGAGTCACCCTGACGAAACCAAGTTTTGTACCGGCCGCTGTTTGACAGCACGTGACGGCTGCCCTGCTCAGGGAGTCCCCTATGAACAACGCAAGTCGAGAATGGCTGGTCGGGAAGCTGGGTAACGCAACCGGTGCCGGTGCGTCGCAAGACCAGGTGAATGCGCTGCGTATACAGGCAGTCGCTGCGGAGACGTCACAATTAGTCGCGGCAAGCATCCTGCCGTATCGACGCACCATACGCCGCACCGAGTTGCGTCAGATCGTCCCTCTGGCCGATACCACGATCTACGACATGGAGCGCCGCGGTGAGTTTCCGCGCCGCTTCAATCTGACTTCGCGCTGCGTTGTGTGGGACTTGACGGAAGTGGAGGCCTGGCTCGACGCGCGCCGACAGGCCTCGGACACCGCGCAACTGAAGCGGGCACCATCGCCTGATGTGCGTCAGCGAAAGCGCCGGCCAGTCAAAGCAGCGCCTGTGTTGTAACGATCTTCATGGATGGTGGCAGCAGGGTTGGCGTGTGCGACTTACCAGCTACCCAAGCATCAATCATGTCGGCCCACTCTTGCAACATGTGACGGCGCTGCTCCGCATATTCAGCCTTGTTGTAGACACCACGCGAAGAGCGGCCGTCTTCATGGGCCAGGCACTTCTCAATCCAATCGCTGTTAAAGCCGAGCTCGTTGAGGATGGTCGAACCAGTGCGGCGCAGGTCATGCACACTGAAACTCTCGATGGGTAGACCCTTCGCTTTCGACCGCTCCACGACGATCTGCCCGACGCGGTTCAGCGTAGCGTTGGACATGCACTTGTCACCGTCATAGCGCGATGGCAACAGATACTTCGATCCACCGGCACACGTGCGCAGCGCAATCATGATGTCGAGCGCCTGTTGTGACAGATAAATGTTGTGCGCCTTCGCGGCCTTCATGCGGGCTTTCGGAATAGTCCACAGTGCATTCTCGAAGTCGATCTCGTCCCACGTCGCATGGATGAGTTCACCCTTGCGCACCAGCGTGAGCAGGATCAGACGCAGCGCCAGCTTAATGGTCGGGTACGAGGCCACATGCTCCAGCTCCTTGTACAGAATCCGTATCTCGGTCGGCGAAAGCGCGCGATCACGCGGCACGAACGTAGCGATCGATGATGGCCCCACATCGTCAGCGGGGTTAGCCACTTTCTCGCCGTGCAAGATGGCAAATCCAAAGACTTGCTTCACGATGTCGCGGACATGCACCGCTGTAGCCGGCGCGCCTCTATCCTTGACCTTGTTGCACAGCTCACGCAGATCATCGGGACTGATCTCGCTCAGTAGGCGATTCTTGAAGACGGGAAGAATGTCGCGGTCAATGATGCTCTTGCGCATCGACCGCGTACTCTCCGCCATCCTGGCACCCTCGTACCACTTGTCGGTAAATTCGCCGAAGGTCTTGGCCTCCGCTAGGCGACGCTTCTCGCGCTGTTTTTCTTGCGAGGGCGACCGCCCTTCTGTCACGGCTCGGCGAGCATCCAGGCATCGCTCCCGTGCGCGGGCCAGCGACAGGCCATCAGGCCCATAGCGCCCGAGCGTTAACGTTTCGCGGCGTCCGTTGAGGCGATAGTCATACCGAAAGGTGACGGTGCCGGCCGGCGAAACGGTCACGTACATCCCGTCCCGGTCGGTCACTTTGTACTGCGCAGCCTTCGGCTTGAGGTTCTTCAGTGCGGTATCGGTGAGCATCGACGTTCTCCCAGGCGAGAACGGCTTTACCGTCACTCACCATCAGACTACAAACCCGCTCGAAAACGCATGAAATAAGGC
>Ga0209066_10005360_pt1 | contig 13559 bp, 9 predicted proteins | sample All_14_2_FD_187198 | JGI IMG/M metagenome (GOLD analysis project Ga0209066, IMG submission 187198) | Freshwater microbial communities in response to fracking from Pennsylvania, USA - Allegheny Zone_MetaG_DW_15 (SPAdes) (version 2) ...
GACACGATCTACCTCGGAAATGCCTTGCGCGGGTTGATCGTCGTCGAACTCGAGCGGTAAAACTGGACCGTCGGTCGTGCCCAGCCTCCCGCCCCGGTGAGCAGGCACTGGAACAGGGGGCCAGGCGTCTCGAAAGGCGGTCAGAACCGACCCACCAGACTTCCTGACTTACTTCTTGCCCTTGCCCTTGGGCACGACAGGCAACGCATCGAGCACCGCAACCAGTTCATCGACCGTGCGCTGGGTCAGCAAACGCAGGCCTGCACGCAGCACTTCAGACTTGGTGGATAGACGACCCGCCTTGGCCAGCGCAGTACGCAGGTTCTTCAGGTCGGCATGTTCGGTCTTGGGCATCGAGAACGAATCGCGCACCACCTTGCCCGGCTTTTCCTTCTTGGCCTCCACCACCAGAGCCTTGACGGGGGCAGACACCGGAGGAATGACCTCGACAGCGGCGACCTTGGCCTTGACCGGCTTCACCACCTTGGGCGCTGCCGAGCTTGCAGCCGCCTTCTTGGCCGCCGCCGGCTTGCTGGCAGTGGATGCCTTGGTTGCAGCGACTGCCGGCGCAGTTTTAGCCGCCGGGACCGGGGCTTCCGGCTTTTTGGCCTTGGATGCCGTCGCAACTTGAGTCGCCGGCTTGGCTGCGGCGGGCTTGGCTGCGGCGGGCTTGGCTGCGGCGGGCTTGGCTGCGGCGGGTTTGGCTGCAGTCGCTGCGGTGACCTTCGCATCCGGCACGGGAGCCGCATTTTCCTTTGCAACCGCCCCTGCCTTTGCAGCAGGTGCAGCGGCTTTCTTGACGACAGTTGCTGCACGCCTGGCAGGTGCCGCTTTCTTTGCCGGGGCCGCCTTTGCCGGGGCCTTGTCTGCGACCGGCTTCGCCCCCGAGTTCGCTGCGGGTTTCGCTGCTGACTTTGGTGCGGCATCAGCCTTGTCCAATGGCACCACGTCAGGCACCGCAATCTTTGCGGCTGCGGCTTGTGGTGCAGCCTGAACCACAGGTTCGGCCGCTACCGCAGCCATCACGTCTGGCAGACGCTCGGCAACTGATGCGTCTTCCTTCTGCAGCGTGGCGCGCAAAGCCGACTTGGTATTCTTGCTGTTACTCATCAATGACCTCCAATCATTTTCAGGACCGCCCCAACCAGGCGGTCCACTTCTTCACGGGCTGGGTCCGCCGCACGGCCCAAGCGGTAAACCGACCCCCCTTCAATCGCACTCTGCGCATAGGCATTGCGCTGACTCAGACCACCGGCCAGAACCGGTAAGGAGAATTCACGCAGGATCTCCAGCACGTCACTGGCCAGTGCGGTGCGTTGAATCCGGTTTGGCAACAAGGCCGCACGCAAACCCGGACGTCGTGCCATGGTCGCGACCACCAGACGCTCGACCGCACGGGTGGACCACAAGTCAGTCGGGCTGGGTACAACCGGGATCAGGACGATGTCGGCCACTTCAAGCACCCCGAGCGTATGCGGGTGCTCGATCGATGGAGGGCAGTCCAGCAATACCAGATCCGCATGACGCCCCATATCGCGCACACCGCTGGCAATGGCCTCTGTATCTCCCTGCACAGCGGCAACCATGGCCGGAAAGCCCTCGACACTGCCTGCCCAACGTAGGGCACTTTCCTGCGGATCCAGATCGCCAACCGCAATCCGGTAGCCGTTTCCAGCCAGGCCGTCGGCCAGTTGCATGGTGACCGTCGTCTTGCCTACACCGCCTTTTTGCGACAACAAGGCGATGACACTGCTCTGTTTCATGCTTCCTCCGTGCGGGGCCGTCAGTACCTGCCGGCTACGGCGCCCTTGGCTGTTCTGCATTTGGTAATACTTTATTATTTTGACCTCATCCTGCAGGTTGCGGCAAGTGTCGCCCTGTTACCGATTGATCGTGCGCATTCCGTGCGCCCCATGCTATGGCTATACTCCGCCCACTCATTCAAGAGGGGACATCCGCATGAAACTCGAAACCCTGGCCGTCCACGGCGGCTATTCACCCGACCCCACCACCAAAGCTGTCGCGGTTCCGATCTATCAGACCACGTCGTATGCCTTCGACGACACCCAGCACGGCGCAGACCTGTTCGACCTGAAGGTTCAGGGCAACATCTACACCCGTATCATGAATCCCACCACCGCAGTGCTGGAGCAGCGCGTGGCGGCCATGGAGGGCGGCATCGGTGCACTGGCAGTGGCCTCCGGCATGGCAGCCATCAGCTATGCGATCCAGACCATCGCAGAAGCCGGCGACAACATCGTATCGGCCGCGACCTTGTACGGCGGCACCTACAACCTGTTCGCCCACACCTTTCCGCAACTCGGTATCGAAGTGCGTTTTGCCGATTATCGCGATCCGGAGGCTTTCGCCCGCCTGATCGACGATCGCACCAAGGCCATCTACTGCGAATCGGTCGGCAACCCGCTGGGCAACATCACCGATCTCGCGCGCCTGGCTGAAATCGCACACAAGGCCGGCGTGCCGCTGATCGTCGACAACACCGTGCCCTCGCCCTATCTGTGCAGGCCATTCGAACACGGCGCCGATATCGTGGTGCATTCGCTGACCAAGTATCTCGGCGGGCATGGCAACTCGATTGGCGGCGTCATCGTCGATTCCGGCAAGTTTCCCTGGGCTGAACACAAGACGCGTTTCCGTCGCCTGAACGAACCCGACGTGTCCTACCATGGCGTGGTCTACACCGAGGCGCTGGGTGCCGCAGCCTACATCGCCCGCGCGCGCGTGGTGCCGCTGCGCAACATGGGTGCGGCCCTATCGCCGTTCAATGCCTTCCTGATCCTGCAGGGTATCGAGACGCTTGCGCTGCGCATGGACCGCATCTGCCAGAACACCGTGGCGGTGGCGGAATACCTGAAGAGCAGCGACAAGGTTAACTGGGTCAATTACGCCGGACTCTCCGATCATGCCGATTACGGGCTGGTACGCAAGTACATGGGCGGACGGGCGTCGGGCATCCTGTCGTTTGGCGTCAAGGGGGGCCTGGAGGGTGGCGCGCGGTTCCAGGATGCGCTGAAGCTGATCACCCGCCTGGTCAATATCGGCGACGCCAAATCACTCGCCTGCCACCCGGCTTCTACCACGCACCGCCAGCTTGGCCCCGATGAACTGGCCAAGGCCGGCGTGTCGGTAGACATGGTGCGGCTGTCGATCGGCATCGAGCATATCGACGATCTCCTGGTCGACCTGGAACAGGCCCTGGCTGCGGTGTAACGCGGCCGATCCACCATGCCGGTGCAACGGGCATCGGCATGGGCGGGGCCCTGTCGCCTGCCCACAGGAAGGCGCCCAGGAGGCTGTCGGACTTGAGCGATCGTAGCGAGCCGAGGGGAAAACGAGGACAGATTCGGCCATTTTCGAGGCGCATAGTCATTCCATGCAACGAAAAAACGGGCGGATATGGACCGTTTCTCCCACTGGCGCAGCAGATCGGCCTCAAGCCCGACAGCCCCTAGCCCAGTTGCGAGGGAGGGCCGCCGTTGGGCAACTGCGGGTAGCGGACGTAATCCACCAGATCCTGGATTTCCTGCGGTGGAGGTGGCGTCAGCAAGCTGACCACGATGATGGTCAGGAATCCCAGGGGAACACCAAACACGCCCGCAGAGATCGGATTGATGTCGAACCAGCTGTTATGCATCGAGCCGCCAAAGAACGGATGCGTCTGCCAGACGTAGTATAGCGTGACCCCCAGCCCGGCAACCATGCCGGTCACCGCACCGGCACGGTTGGCCCGCTTCCAGAAGATGCCCAGTACCAGCGCAGGGAAGAAGGCCGCAGCACCGATCGAAAATGCCAGCCCGACCATGAACAGGATGTTGTCCGGACGCATCGACGCGACCCATGCCGCAACCACGGCGACCACCAGCAACTGCGACTTGGAGATCACCAGCCGACGGTGGGTGGAGGCCTTGGGATTGACGACCTTGTAGTAGAAGTCGTGCGACAGCGCATTGGAAATCGTCAGCAACAAGCCATCGGCCGTCGACAGCGCAGCGGCCAATCCGCCTGCGGCGACCAACCCGGAGACCACATAGGGCAAGCCGGCGATCTCCGGCGTGGCCAGCATGATGACATCGGTGTTCATGGTCAGCTCGGCAAGCTGCAGGATGCCATCGCCATTGATGTCCTCGATCCGCACCATGCCAACCTTGCCCCACGAGGCCACCCAATCCGGCAGGATGGACAGGCTGGAGCCGATGACACCGTTGTACACCTCCCACTTGGCAAACACCGCATAGGCCGGCGCAGTGACATAGAGCAGGAAGATGAAGAACAAGGACCAGAACACCGAGCGCCGGGCCTCGACCACGCCCGGCGTGGTGTAGTAACGCATCAGGATGTGCGGTAGCGCAGCGGTACCCACCATCAGCACGAACACCAGCGCGAGAAAGTTGTTGCGCGCAATCGCTTTCTGTTCAGGGGTGTCACCCGGATGTGGGTCGGCATGCCGCGGCGGTGGCCGGGCGCGCTCCAGCGCGGCCACCCGGGCCTTCTCCCAGATGACCTTTGCCTCCTCAGGGGAGCGCGGCAGATCGCGCAAGGCCCGTTCGGTGAGCGCGATGTCGCGCGCGGCAGCATTCTCGAGCCGCATGGTATTGAGCCGGTCGATCAGCGCCCTGCGCTCGGCCTCGAGGGAGCCAGGCAGATCGGCGATCTTAGATGCGTAGTCCTGCGCCCGATACTTGTACTGCAGCCGTGCCTCGATCTCGCCCGGGGTTTTCAGCAACTCCTCCTCGCGCTCGGTCAGCTGAGCCAGCACGGTGCCATACATTGCCTGCGGCAAGGGAATGCCCGTCAGTTTGTACGACAGGATGACCACCGGCACCAGATAGGCAACGATCAGGATCACATACTGTGCCACCTGGGTCCAGGTCACCGCACGCATGCCACCAAGGAAGGAGCACACCAGAATGCCTGCCAGCCCGATGAAAAGGCCAATCTCGAACTCGACGCTGACAAATCGACTGGTCACCAGCCCGACACCGTAGATCTGCGCGACCAGATAAACGAAACTCGCAAGCACGGTGGCACCCAGACCCACCAGCCGCGCGACATTACCCTGATAACGCGCACCAAGAAAATCCGGAATGGTGTACTGGCCAAACTTGCGCAGATAGGGCGCCAGCAACAGCGCCACCAGCACGAAACCGCCGGTCCAGCCAGTGACAAAAGCCAGACCCTCGAACCCGGCAAAGTACAGCGTACCTGCCAGACCGATGAAAGAGGCGGCACTCATCCAGTCGGCCGCGGTTGCCATGCCGTTGAACACCGCCGGCACTCGACGCCCCGCCACGTAGTACTCGGACACGTCCGAGGTGCGGCTCATCACGCCGATGCTGGCGTAGATCGCAATCGTCACGAACAGGAAGACGTGGCCGATGACGTAGGGTGACAACCCCATCTGCTCACCGATCGCGAGCAGCAGCACGAAGAACAGGAAGGTACCGGTATACCAGCCATAGTAGCGCCGCAGCTGACGGGCAAAGGTCTTCATGGACGGCTCCCGTCAGCCTGCACCTGGCGCTGCATCAGTACTTGATCCGGGCGTAGTAGGTCTTCTCGGCAGCTTCGCGGGCCTCACGCAAAGTGCGGATGCCTTTCTCCGCCAGCAAAGGCAGCAGTTTCAGGAATACCTCGGCGGTCACAATGGCATCGCCCAATGCGGTATGCCGGCCGACGATGGTCAGACCCAGGCGCTCGGCAATCGCCTCGAGACGATGCGACTCCTGATTGGGATGAATGACCGCCGACAGCAGCAGGGTGTCGAGCACCGGCTGATCGAAACGCAGGCCGGTCACCCCCTCCTTCAGCTGCAGGAAACGCATGTCGAAAGCGGCATTGTGGGCGATCAGCACAGTATCGGTGGCAAAGGCGTGAAATGCCGGCAACACCTTGTCTATGGTGGGTTGATCGCGCAGCATGTCCTGGGTGATACCGTGGATCTTGGCGGACTCGGCAGACAGCATGCGGCACGGGTCGACCAGTTGTTCGAAAGACTCGTTGCGCAGCAGCTTGCCATTGAGGATGCGGGTTGCTCCGATCTGGATGATCTCGTCACCCTGCGACGGATTGAGGCCGGTGGTTTCGGTATCAAACACCGTATAGACCAGCTCGCTCAGCAAGCGGTCGTCGAGCGCATGAGACTTTTCCGACCATTTGAACAGATCGAAATCGTAGTATTCCGGACGGCTCTCGCCACGCAGGAAGGTTTCGGCCTGGACCTGCTCCTGCGGCAGCGCAGACGGAATGAGGATGCGGAAGAAGGCACGGTGGCGGACTTTCTCGCGCTCCAGCCACATCTCGCCATCGTGGCGCTCGATGACGTCGCGCACGGTCAGGGGGCTGCTCTCGCCATCGAACTGCATGGGTTCGAGTTCCCAGCTCATGACGGTTTCGGTGCTCATCGCCTGACCGGACCAGATCAGATCCAGATGCACCAGTCGGCCGGCACTGGTGAGGCGGAAGCGAACCTCCCTCACTTCGAACTCGTCGGACAGGCGGCTGGCCAGGTAGGTGATGGCCTGCATCAGCGAGAAGCTGTCCACCTTGACCCACAGGGATTCGTCGACCTCCTCGATCTTGGTGGGCAGCTTGATACGCTGCTCGACCTGTCGCTTCATCGCGGCAATGAGGTCAGCCCCAAGCATCTCCTCCAGTGGCCAGCGCGCCTTCAGCGAATCGGCAAACTCGTTGGCCGTCTGATCCAGACGCCGGCTCATCGCCTGCACCTCGTCACGGATCACGGTGCGGAAACGCTCCTTGAGCTCGTCCTGCAGATCCGGGTACTCCAGCATCTCGGCCGCAGCACGCACATTGGCCAGCGCCGCACGGTTGCCCTCGGTCAGCGTGTGCAGCATCTGATCGCGGCGCGATTCGTTCTCGAAGTTACGGGTGATGTTGTCCAGCATCAGAATGAAGCCGGTCATGCTGCGCTCACCCGCCTCCGCAGTCTCTCCGCCACCGCTGAGCACGGGCGCCATCTGCACGCGCAACAGCTGCCCGGCCCGCGTGGTGGTGACGAAGTTGGCCACCGGTTGCGTCCCCTCGCGCTTGAGCCGCTGGTGGATGGTTTCCAGCGCATGGCTGACCAGATTGCGCTCGAACACGCCGTAGATGGAGCGTCCCAGGCCGATCAGTTCGCCACCGCCCGCGACCCCAGGGGTATCGGACAAGGCGCGGAACTGCGCACGGGCACGGCTGTTGTACAGCAGGATGCGGCCATCGAGATTGCACACGACGACGCTCTGGGTCAGCTCGGACATCAACGCGGCAAGCCGGTTCTTTTCGGCCTCGACCGACTCCTTGGCGCGCGCGATCTGCGCTTCGACATCGTTCATCAAGCCATCACGCTGCTCTGCCAGCTCGTTGACCGCGGCAGCCAGCGCACAGACCTCGGGTGGCCCCTCGGGCATCACCCGGAAACCGAAGTTTGCCCCCAGCATCAGCCGCAGGTTCTCGGCCATGCGCAACAGGCCTTGAACATATTGCCGGAACAGGTTGCGCAACACCGCAACCCCCAGTCCGAACCCGATCACCGTCATCATGGTGCCCAGCGGCAGATGCGGCGAGATGACCTCGAGCAGGCGCTCACGATCTGCGCCTTCGGTCCCCGCCCATACCAGGACCGCAGTCAGGATGAAGGGGCCGGTCATCAGGAGTCCCAGCACGACCATGGCCAGGATGAAGCGAACGCGCGCCGACATCGCTCACACCTCCAGCATGACACGTACCCTTTCCACCAGCTCCTTGGTCGAGAACGGCTTGGTCATATAGGCATCGGCACCCAGTGCCAATCCCTTGCTGACCTCGGTATCACGCCCCTTGGCGGTCAACATCAAGACCTTGATCGACTGCAGATCCGGGTCGGATTTGAGCTCCTGACACACTTCAAAGCCGTTCTTCTTCGGCATCATCACATCGAGCAGCACCAAGTCCGGGCGGAAAGCGCGCACTTTGTGCACCCCCTCCTCGCCATCATTGGCCACCTGAACGTCGAAGCCCTCCCGCTTCATCAGGAACTCGAGCGAAATGACGATGTTAGGCTCGTCGTCAACAATCAGTATCTTTCTCGTCATGCAATCCCTCCCCTCTCACCTTATTCTATGCCATCCACCGTTTCGGCAGATGGTCTGGGTAACACGAAGGAAAACGTTGCCCCTTCGCCGGGTACCGAGCTGACCCACAAGCGCCCGCCAAAATGCTCGACGATCTGCTTGCTGATCGGCAGCCCCAGGCCAGTGCCCTGCGGCCGCCCCCTGGCCTCTTCGCCCTGCCTGAACTTCTCGAACACGACCTGTTGCTGCTCGGGGGTGATACCGGTTCCATTGTCCGCCACGTCGACCCGGATCTGACGGTCATCGCTTGCCAGCGTCACCACAACATGGCCGCGGCCTTCGGGCACGAACTTGGCCGCATTGGACAGTAGATTGATCATGACCTGCAGCAAACGGTCGTGATCCGCCCGCAGCACCGGCACCTGCTCCGCCAGGCGGGACTCGACCACCGCTCCGCGGTCGCGGAACAACTGCGCCGTGGTATCAATGGCATGATTGACCAGCTCCCGCATGTCCACGTCCGAATTATGCCATTCAGCGTGCCCCGACTCGATCTTGGCCAGGTCCAGCACCTGATTGACCAGACGCGTCAGACGCTCGGTCTCGGAGACGATGATGCCCAGGAAGCGCTTGCGCGTCGCCAGCTCGATCCTGGGATCCTCCAGCATCATCTCCGACAGCGCCCTGATCGAAGTCAACGGCGTGCGCAACTCATGCGTGACCGATGACATGAAGTCGTCCTTGAGCCGGTCGAACTCCTTCAACTGCAGATTGGCCGCCCGCAGTTCGCGGGTTGCGGCCTCGAGTGCGAGCGATTTCTCCTCCAGCTGGTGCGAATAGGCCCTGACTTGCGAGGCTTCATCGAGGATGTTCATGACCTCGTCCAGCCCGAGCGGTTCTTCCTTGACCACCGTGGACACCATGACCCGGGCCGACGCACTGCCAATGGCACCGGCCAGCAACTTCTCGGCAAAATTGACCAGTTCGGGATCGGCTTTGAGTTGGTCGACCGACTGCAGGCCATGCGAGCGTGCATACTGGCCGAAGGCTTCTTCGGTACGTTGCTGTCCAAGGAAACGCGCAACCAGCGGCAACAACTCGCCCACCTCCGCCCCACCGCGCCAGAAGCTGGCCGGGCTGGCGCTTCCGCTGCGGAAGACATCGACAAACAAGGTCGCCTGGCTGGCCTCTGCACCGGTCGGCGAGCGCAGCAGCGACACACTGACGTAACAGGCGATGTTCGCCAGCAGACTCCAGAATAGTGCGTGGCTCAGGCTATCGAGCGAATCCAGCCCAAACAGCTGCTCGGGACGCAGCCATTCGATGCCAAGCGGCCCCACCGACAGGAAACTGGCATCCAGCCACCCCGACTTGACGAAGGACGGCAGCATCAGGGTGTAGCCCCACACCAGAAAACCCGCCAGCAAGCCTGCGAAAGCACCATCACGGGTGCCATTTCGCCAGTACATCCCCCCGAGCATCGCCGGCGCAAACTGGGCTACCGCCGCGAAACTGATGAGGCCAATACTGACCAGCGCGTAAGCCTCACCCGCCAGCCGGAAGTAGAGATACCCCAGCAGCAATACGATCACGATGGCACTGCGCCGGATCAACAACAACAGACCGGTCAGATCGCGCCGGTCGTCATGCGCCAGGCCGCCACGACGCAATAGCAAGGGCATGACAAGGTCGTTGCACACCATGGTCGATAGCGCGATGGTCTCGACGATGACCATACCGGTAGCTGCCGACAGACCACCGATGAACACCAGCAGCGCCAGAGCGGTCTGATCATGCACCAGCGGCAAGGTCAGCACGAAGGTATCGGGATCCACCGTACCCTGACCAAAATGCAGCAAGCCACCCAGGGCAATCGGCAGCACGAACAGATTGATTGCCAGCAAGTAGGCCGGAAACAACCAGCTTGCACGACGCAGGTGTTGCTCGTTGACGTTCTCCACCACTGCAATCTGGAACTGTCGCGGCAGGAAGATGATGGACAGCATCGCCAGCAGCATCAGCGAGAACCAGCCTCCATATCCCGCTTGCCCGGCACCATCGAAGCTCAGCAGCCGGGTCAGCTCGGGCACTGCCATTGCACGCGCGTAGATGTCGGCCACCCCGTCGTACAGGATGTAGGTGACATAGACGCCAACCGCGAGAAAGGCCAGCAGCTTGATCACCGACTCGAAGGCGATCGCAGCCACCATGCCCTCGTGGCGTTCGGTGGTGTCGAGATGACGGGTACCGAACAGGATGGTGAAGGCCGCGAGCGTCAGCGCAATGTATAGCGTGCTGTCCTCCAGCCAGCCGCCGGCGTGCTGGGCACGGAAGTGGCTGTCATGATCGCCGGTCAGCAAGGCGTAGCCGGTGGAAATCGCCTTCAACTGCAGCGCAATGTAAGGTACGGTACCGACGACCGCGATGATCGTAACCAGGCCACCCAGCAAGTGGCTTTTACCGTAGCGCGAGGCGACAAAGTCGGCAATCGAGGTAATGCGGTGCGTCTTGGCGATGCGGATCATCTTCAGCACCACCAGCCACGACAGCGCCAGCCCCAACGTCGGCCCCAGATAGATGGGCAGGAACCAGATACCACCGGAGGCGGCACGCCCCACGCTGCCGAAGTAGGTCCACGCCGTGCAATACACCGCCAGAGAAAGCGAATAGACCCACGGATTGGCGATGACGGAGCGCCCCTGATCCGCCCGTCGATCACCAAAATAGGCGACCGCAAACAGCAGCAGCAGGTAGGCGAAGGAGGCGCCGACGATGACGCTGCCCGACAGCATCAGCGGCTCCGGCTCATCGACTGCCCCGCTCGGCGATCCACGCCATCAGCGCAATCACGCCACACCACGCGACAAAAACGCCGACATGCAGCAAAGGCAGGCCGAAGACCTGCAGGTCGCGGTCGAACAGAGACAAAAATGGAAAATTGAACAGGACGATGCCGACCAGAAATACGGCGACAAGTCGTTGACCGGCAAGACCCTTGCGCATCATGCACCTCGATGATGTCGTCGTTGCCTGGATTATAGCGAAGTGGCGTGCCCGCTCTTGACGGCGTTCATGCACGCACCACGCATCGATAAGAGGCGCGTCTGACGCGCGCCTTCTTTCCCCTCACCCGGATCCGGCTACGTGGCCGGATCGTCTCCTGTTATTCATGTTGCGGAACGCGCATCGCGTTCCGCAGGCACATCACCCTTTCAACTGCTCGAGGATGGCCGGGTTTTCCAGCGTCGAGGTGTCCTGGGTGATCTCTTCACCCTTGGCCAGCTGACGCAGCAGGCGACGCATGATCTTGCCGGAACGGGTCTTGGGCAGGTTCTCGCCAAAACGGATGTCCTTCGGCTTGGCGATGGGCCCGATCTCGTGGCCAACCCAGCTCTGCAGTTCCTTGATCATGGCCTTGGCTTCTTCGCCAGTGGGGCGATTGCCCTTGAGCACGACGAAAGCGACGATGGCCTCGCCGGTCAGGTCGTCAGGACGGCCCACTACAGCGGCTTCGGCAACCTTCTCGTGCGCCACCAGCGCGGATTCGATTTCCATCGTACCCATGCGGTGACCGGAAACGTTGAGCACGTCGTCGATACGGCCGGTAATGGTGAAATAGCCGGTTTCCTTGTCGCGGATCGCACCGTCACCAGCCAGGTAGAGCTTGCCCTGGAAGTCGGCCGGATAGTACGACTTCACGAAGCGGTCGGGATCGCCCCAGATGGTACGGATCATCGACGGCCACGGACGCTTGACCACCAGGATGCCGCCCTGCCCCCAGGGCACTTCGGTACCGGTCTCATCGACCACCGCAGCCTGGATGCCAGGGAACGGCAGGGTGCACGAACCCGGAATCAGCGGCGTGGCGCCCGGCAGCGGGGTGATCATGTGGCCACCGGTTTCGGTCTGCCAGAAGGTATCGACGATCGGGCAACGGCCGCCACCGACATTTTCGTAGTACCACTCCCAGGCTGCCGGGTTGATCGGCTCACCCACCGAACCCAGGATACGCAGGCTGGAGAGATCGTACTTCTTGGGGTGAATCGCTTCGTTGTTGTCGGCCGCCTTGATCAGCGAACGGATCGCGGTCGGTGCGGTGTAGAACACGGAAACCTTGTGGTCCTGGATCATCTTCCAGAAACGGCCGGCATCCGGGTAGGTCGGCACGCCTTCGAACACGATCTCGGTGGTGCCGCAGGCGAGCGGACCGTAGGTGATGTAGGTATGGCCCGTGACCCAGCCGATGTCGGCGGTGCACCAGAAGACATCGTCCGGCTTGATGTCGAAGGTGTACTTCATGGTCAGCACTGCGTGCAGCAGGTAGCCGCCGGTAGAGTGCTGAACGCCCTTGGGCTTGCCCGTGGAGCCGGAGGTGTAGAGCAGGAACAGCGGATGCTCGGCTTCGACCCATTCCGGTTCGCACACGTCGGACTGGCTGGCCACGACATCGTGGTACCAGCTGTCACGGCCGGCTTCCATCGCGCAATCGGCGCCGGTGCGCTTGACCACGATGACATTCTTGAGACATTCGCAACCGCCCATGCCAAGCGCTTCGTCAGCAATCGGCTTCAGCGGGAGTGCCTTGCCACCGCGGAACTGGCCGTCGGAGGTGATCAGCGCCACCGCACCGGCGTCGCTGATGCGGTCACGCAGCGCCTGGGCGGAGAAGCCACCGAACACGATCGAATGGGTCGCACCGATACGGGCGCAGGCCTGCATGGCAACGATGCCTTCGATCGACATCGGCAGGTAGATGACGACGCGGTCGCCCTTCTTGATGCCCATCGCGCGCAGTGCGTTGGCGAACTTGGACACACGACCCAGCAGATCCTTGTAGGTGACGCGGGTCACTTCGCCGCTGTCGGCTTCGAAGATGATCGCGACCTTGTCGCCCAGGCCGTTGTTGACCTGGCGGTCGAGGCAGTTGTACGAAACGTTCAGCTTGCCATCCGCAAACCACTTGAAGAACGGAGCATTGCTCTCGTCCAGCACCTGGGTGAAAGGCACCTTCCAGTCGAGCAATTCACGGGCATTGCGCGCCCAGTAACCTTCGTAGTCGTCCTCCGCCTCCTTGCACAGGGCCCGGTAGGCCTCCATGCCGGACACCGCAGCGTTCTTCATCGACGCTTCCGACGGGTTGTAAATGCGGACTTGCTGTTCGTTGGACATGCTCACCTCTCCTCAACTGATCAAATGGTTGAAGCTGACCCGGGACGGGTCGACTGGTTGAATCCAGTCTGTATTCTGTCGCGGTCCGACCGCGGAATGGACAGCATTGAATAACACCTATCTTACACAGGACTTACACATCCTGTCAGCGACTCGTATTCCCGGCGAGTGCTAGAATTGCATGCTGCATTGCGCACCTGCATTCCACATTTCATCCCAGTTACTCCGGAGATCCAGCATGACCGTAATTCGCGAAGAAGACCTCATCCAGTCCGTCGCGGATGCTTTCCAGTACATCAGTTACTACCATCCGCTCGA
>Ga0209066_10005361_pt1 | contig 13558 bp, 11 predicted proteins | sample All_14_2_FD_187198 | JGI IMG/M metagenome (GOLD analysis project Ga0209066, IMG submission 187198) | Freshwater microbial communities in response to fracking from Pennsylvania, USA - Allegheny Zone_MetaG_DW_15 (SPAdes) (version 2) ...
AACCGCATTGCCTTTGCGATCCACCCCATGGAGCTGGAACACGTTCTTCGCCAAGTCGATGCCGAGTACCTCGATGGTCATGTCTTCCTCCTTCCTCTTCCTGGAGCACAACGGTGCACCCGAGTTGGGAGAGCCGTCCATCCCATTAGCTGGTATGATCGCTATCTTGAGGGCGGACCGGAAGCGCTGGAAGATCGCCCATCGGCACCGAGCCGGGTGTGGAACCGGATCCCGCCAGGCATCTACGACCAGATCATCGAGCTGGCGTTGGAGCAGTCCGAGTTGAGCCCGCGGGAGTTGGCGGTGCGCTTCACCGACGAGAACCGCTACTTCGTGTCCGAAGCCACGGTTTACCGCCTGCTCAAGGCCCATGATCTGATCACCAGCCCGGCCTATGTCGTGATCAAGGCGGCCGATCAGTTCCACACCAAGACCACCCGGCCGAACGAGATGTGGCAGACCGACTTCACCTACTTCAAGATCATCGGGTGGGGTTGGATGTACCTCTCGACCGTGCTCGACGACTTGTCGCGCTACATCATCGCCTGGAAACTGTGCACCAACATGCGAGCCGAGGATGTCACCTACACGCTGGACCTCGCCCTCGAGGCTTCAGGTTGCGACAGCGCCACGGTGCTGCACAAACCAAGGCTGCTCAGCGATAACGGTCCCAGCTACATCGCCGGCGAACTGGCGGACTATATCGAGGCTCGGAAGATGAGCCACGTGCGCGGCGCCCCGTGTCATCCGCAAACCCAGGGCAAGATCGAGCGCTGGCACCAGACCCTCAAGAACCGCATCCTGCTGGAGAACTACTTCCTGCCCGGCGACCTCGAGGCCAGATCGAGGCGTTCGTCGAGCAATACAACAACCAGCGCTACCACGAGAGCCTGAACAACGTCACGCCCGCCGATGCCTACTTCGGCAGAGCCCCAGCCATCATCAAACAGCGCGAAAGGATCAAGCGACAGACCATCGAGCATCGGCGCTTGCAACACCGCAAGATCGCCGCCTGACATCAACCCCCAGACGAGGCCCGCACTCCGCTAATCTAAGCCGCGAGTTGTGCCAAAGGCGCTGACGACGGACAGTTCGCTCGACGATCTCCTGTCTCCGGAGCCTATCCCTTCATCCACCGAAGGCGGTCTGTTCAACATGAAACTAAGCAGCGGCGCCCGCGGAGCCTTCCTTGCTCGTCCCGCACATGTTGGTTGGGGCAGTGCCCCCGCGACTCCCATTTGGAGACAGGCACCGCGAAGCTTGGCTTGATACATCAGATTATCCGCAAGTTGTACGATCTGATCCAGCTGGATTTCACCCGGCGGAATAAGCAGTCCGCCAACGCTGCACCTGAGCCTGTTGCCACCGCCGTCTACTAGGCTGTTCATGCGGTGGTGCAGCCGCACCGCCACAGATTCGGCAGCTGACTGATCTCGAACAGGCATAAAAACCAGAAATTCGTCGCCCCCGACCCGAGCGAATATGTCGGTCCGGCGAATGACATTCGCTACGCCGGTTGCGTAAGCTCTGAGGATAGCATCACCTTCGGCGTGACCCTCGAGGTCGTTGACTTGCTTCAATCCATCTAAATCAGCGTAAATCAGAAGGCGCCAGCTTAGAGCTTCAGCCAAGCGTGCACCAACTTCGAAGAACGCCTGCCGGTTCAATGCCCTGGTCAAAGGGTCGGTTCGAGCTAGCCGCCACTCACGCAAGTAAGCGCCGCGTGAGGCTGACACGACGCCGATGATAATCAACAGCGCGGTGAACCGTAAGGCGAAGTTCCACACAATGTGAGAAGAGCCATGTGGATATAGTGATACCCCGTTGATCGCGAAGGTAAGGGCCATACAGCCCAGGCCAGCCAAGACGCCGGACCGCCATCCAAGGCACCAAGCTGGACACCTCGAAGAACCGGCTGATTTCGGCATGAGGGCGCAGCGAGGTCACGGTTGGCGCGAAGCACTGCTTTGCTGGTTCTGATTGGCTGATTTTCGTCCTTCGACGTCGCTTGCGACGCCGGTTTTCGCGTCACGCAGGCGCAGTACGCCGCTCGAGCCAGGCGAGGCGCTGTAAGTTATAGGCCAGGTTGGCCATCCCGATCTTGATGCGGGCCCGCGCGATGCCGATGGTGCGCACGAACAGCCCCATGCGGTGCTTTTGCCCGGCGAACACGTGCTCGACCGCCGAGCGCACGGCGGAGCGCGTCGCGTTGGCCCTGGCGATGCGCTCGGGCATGGGCCGGCGCGGCGGCTTTTTCTGGTGGATGTGGCTGGTGAACATGCCCTTGGCGAGGAAGGCCTCGTTCTTCTTCGAGCGGTAGGCGGTATCGGCCCAGACCCCCGAGCCGGTGTTGTTCTTGCTGACCACCTCGGGCAGCCTTGCGCCATCGTGAGCATTGGCGGCGCTCGCATCCCAGGTGCGGATCAGTCCGTGCGCCCGGTCGATGCCGATGTGGTTCTTGTAGCCGAACATCGGAATGGCAAGATCGACCGGCTTGAACGCCTTGGGATCGGCGCCCTCCTTCACCTTGGCCTTGGTGTACTTGACGCTCCAGCGCGCATCGCGATCCTTCTGGCGGAGCTTGGCGGGTCTTGCCTGCCAGGCCTCGGGAACATAGCCCTCCTTGATCGCCGCCTTCTCCGCTTCGGTATTCCGTTGCTTCGGCGCGGGCACGACCGTGGCGTCGATGATCTGGCCGCCCATCGCGAGGTAGCCCCGGTCGGTGAGCGCGGCATCGAAGCGGGCGAACAGCCGGTCGATCGCCTTCGCCTTGACCAGGCGTTCGCGAAACAGCCACACCGTCGTCGCATCCGGCACCGTGCCGTCCAGTCCAAGGCGCAAGAACCGCTGGAACGACAAACGATCCTTGATCTGAAACTCGGTTGCCTCATCCGACAACGAGTACAGCGCCTGCAGAACCAGGATCTTGAACATCAGCACAGGGTCGAAGGGTGGGCGACCGCCCTTGCCGCGAGCGCTCCGCCTGACTGCGGCGACCAGCGATCCGCGGAAAACCTCGAAGTCGACTACTGACGCAAGGCGCTCGAGTGGATCACCCGCCGCGCTCAGCGCCGCGTACCTGTCCGAAAGATCAAAGAAACCCGGCTGTCCCGTCATCACCGCCTCCGCTGTCACGCAATGGCAGTGAATCACGAGGCAGCGTCAAACGCCATGGGTTTTTCGAGGCGTCCAGCTGTCGATGAACCATCATATCGAGACTATGGCGGACTTCCTGGCCTGACCTTATGGCCAAGCTTTGCTGTCCCGAATGCTTTGGCGATCGCGGCCTCCGTCGCGATATCATACCGTCGCTCGGCCCCAGCCTCGGCAATTGCAGCTACTGCAGAACCATCGACGTACCCCTGGTCGAGCCATCCGCGCTGCGCGTTCTCTTCGAGCTGCTGATCAGCGTCTACGAAGCCGACGCCGCAGGACAGACGCTCGTCGATTGTCTGAAGGCCGATTGGGACCTGTTCAGCCATCCGGCGATGGACGTGGCACACGCCAAGGAGCTGCTGGGCGAGATTCTCGATGACGGCGATATCGTCCGCAAGGCTTTCTCGCCGTCGGCCGCTTATCACAGCGAGGCGCTCGCCCGCTGGGAGACGCTGCGCGACGAACTGATGTGGAAGAACCGCTATTTCCTCGACGAGGTCCTCGACACCGATCGGCTGAAGGAGCTGCTCGGGCATCTGCCTTCAGACGACATGCCGAGCACCTGGTACCGCGCGCGGATCCTCGACGGCGACGCCCCCTATCCGATCGACAATATGGGAACCCCGCCGGCACGGCTCGCGTCACATGGTCGCGCCAATCCAGCGGGCATTCCGTATCTCTATCTGAGATCGCTCCCCGATACTGCGGCGGCCGGCCTCATACTGGCGAAATGGCCTGCGTGGCGGAATTCACTATTGGAGCGCCGCTCAAGGCCGTCGATTTACGCAATCCGCGCGGACTCGTCTCTCCCTTCTTGCTGGCGGACGCGAGTGCGATCGGAACAGCTGCGCGCTGACATCGCTTTTCTCGAGCGCCTCGGTGACGAGCTGACCCGGCCCGTGCTGCCGCGCGGAGCGGCGATCGATTATCTCCCGAGCCAATACCTGTGCGAGTTCATCAAGAAGGTCGGCTATGATGGCGTCGTCTATCGCAGCTCGGTAAGCGAGGGCATCAACCTTGCGTTGTTCGATCAAACGAAAGCGGTTGGTCGCGCCGTCTCGCTCTACAACATCACAAAGGTGACCGTGAAGGTCGACGTCGCCTGAAGGCTTATGAGACCTGGGCGCGGGTAGTTCTGGGCGGCAGTTTTCGCCACGTTTTGGGCAGGCTGGAGTGAGGCGGGTGTAGGACCTTGTTCCGCCGGGACCTCAATGGCTCGCCCGCTTCAGCGGTATCACCCTTGTGCTGCCTGATGGACGATATTGAGTGTTCGTTTGAGATTGTAGGCGATGGCGGTGATGTGGATTTAGACGGCGGCTTTGGCAAGGCCGCGCCATCGCATTCGGCGAAGTCCGTAGCTTCGTTTCCAGGTGCCGAATATCTTTTCGATCCGGCCCCGCACCCGATGGATTGGCTGGTTCCATTCCTTGAGCTTTTGAAGCGTCGCCTGTTCGTCGCGACCCCACATGCCAGTGGCGACGATCCGCGGGATCCCGCCCTTTGCACGCACCGCATCACGGAAGTGGCTGCCGCGATAGGCGCTGTCGGCGAATACCTCGCCGGGATCATCGGGCAGCGCATGGGGGCCTGCCCTGCCATCGTTGATGTTGGCCGACGTGATTGCAATTTCCTCGACCAGCGCGGTATCGGCATCAGCCCCAACATGGGCCTTGAAGCCGTGAATCGCAGGTTTGCCCTTATGCTCGACCCAGCGCGCCTCATCATCGCCATCACTGGCCGACGCAATGATCGTGGCATCGACAAGCGTTCCGGTCTTGATCGTAACCGCTTTGGCCTTGAGCTGGGCTGTCACGCCCGTGAACAGTAGGCGGTCAAGGTCATGACCGATCAGCGCCTTGCGAAAGCGGACGAAGGCGGTCCGCTCGGGCGTCGCTTCCGCTCTGAAAAGCCGCAAAAGGTGCGGAATGAAGCGCGGTCATCCAGCGCCTCGGCCAGCCTGACGTCCGACAGATCATGCCAGACCGACAGCAGCAGCGCCTTGAACATGGCCAGCGGCGGCCATGCTGGTTCGCCTTTTGCACTGGCGTGAACTTGCCCAAGGATGTCTGCGATCCTGTCCCAATCGATCAAACGGGAAAGATCGTCCATTGACGCCATGCTCCCCGATGAAACCGCAAAACCAAGCCGCTCCTGGCCAATTGAGCGATGCGCCATCCGTCCCTCCTGCATGCCTCTAAAGCCTACAGAATCAGATAAATAGACTGCCGTCCAGACCTACCCGCGCACAGGTATCATTCCGCTGCAAGGGTAAAATTGGTGATGATCTGGACAGCACCCGCGCCATCCATACTGGCCTCCGTTCGCAGCCAGCATCGTGATCAGAAAATCACGCCCCAAGAATCCCTCTCAATTCAGCCGCTGTGGAAACGCTCAACGAGTTGTGGTCGTGGCGATCAGGAGCGTTGCAGGCGCTCGCGGCGAGAGTGGCACTGCGGCCCAGGAAGTCACAAGCCGTAATCGGCGTCGTCAGGGCGGCGTGGAATTTTCTCACGAAAGGAATGGACTCTCGGCGCCGCTGGGATAACAGTGTCCGCACGTCCGGCTGCAGCGGCTTGGATCAACTGGCGGCGGAGATCGCGAGCGAGAGAGGCATTGGAATTGGCGACTGCGAGCTCTCAAGCCGAAAGCCGGCTAATGCCGACGGCAGGCGAACAGCCTGATCCTGCCCTCGATAGTGTCGCCGAATCTTTTCTCGCCGTCTTGCGCTCTCGCGGGATCAGCAATTTCTTCATTAACGCCGGCACCGATTTCGCTCCGATCGTCGAGGCCTATGCGCGTCTGGGAGACCAGGCTGGGGGGATGTTCCCGCGCCCGGTGGTGGCGGGGCATGAGAATGTCTCGATGGGCATGGCCCATGGCGCCTATCTCATGTCGGGCCAGCCGCAGGCGGTGATGTTCCATGTCAATGTTGGCACCGCCAATGCGGTTTGCGGGGCGATGAATGCCGCCACCGAGAATGTGCCGCTGCTGATCTGCGCCGGTCGCTCTCCGATATACGAATCGGGGATGACGGGAGCCCGCAACACGCGCGTCGCGTGGGCCCAGGAAATGTACGACCAGGCGTCGGTGCTTCGCGAAACCGTGAAGTGGGAGTACGAACTACGCGGCGCGCTGCAAACCGCCGATGTCGTCGATCGCGCTCTGACCATCGCCATGACGGAGCCGCGCGGGCCGGTCTACCTGACCTTGCCCCGCGAAGTGCTGGCGGAAGAGGCGGCGGCCGATCCGGTTCCAAGGCCCCGCGTTGCGGTGCCCACCGGCGCCAGCCCGGATCCCGCGGCGGTCGGGCAGCTCGCCGACCGGCTGGTGGAGGCGAGGTTTCCGGTAATCTCCGCCCTGGCGAGCGGGGCCGACCCGGAATCCGTGCCGCTGCTTGCCGATCTGTGCGATCGTTTCGCCATCGGCTACGTAGAGGAGCAGGCCCGCTACCTCAACCTGCCATCCAATCACTCGCTGCATCTTGGCTACTCCCTGGCCTCGCTGCTTGGCGAGGCGGATTGCTGGCTGTTCGTTGAAAACGACGTTCCCTGGATTCCTGCCAACGGCGAGCCGCTGGACAGTGCGTTCGTCGCGCAGGCGGGCGCCGACCCGGTCTTTCTGAGCTATCCTATGCGCTCCCACCGCTGCGATCTCGCCATCCGCAGCGGCGCCACCGCATTGTTCTCGGCGCTTGCCGAGGCGCTGGAGCAGCGCAAGCAGCGGATCGATCCTTCGCGCCGCGAGCGAGTGGCCGGGCGTGCCGAGGAACAGCGTCGCGGGACAGCGGATGCGCGGCGCGCGGCGCTGGTCGGCAGCGGCCCGATCACCGTTGAGTTTCTCAGCGCCGTCCTCGGCTCGGTCCTCCACGAGGACTGCGTGCTGTTCAACGAATATTGGGGCATGCGGCAGATGTTCGCGCCGGCCAGGCCCGGCTCCTATTTCTACCTCCCAGCGACCGGCGGGCTGGGGTGGGCGCTTCCCGCCGCGATCGGGGCAAAGGTGCATGCGCCTGAGCGAACCATGGTGGCGGCGATCGGTGACGGAACCTACATGTTCTCCAATCCGGTTGCCTGCCATCACGCCAGTCACAAGCACGGGCTGCCGGTGCTCACCGTCATTGCCAACAACTCGCGGTGGGACGCGGTGAACTGGACCTCGCGGCTGGTTTACCCCAACGGCCACATGAGCGGCCGGGACTGGATGGAAGTCACGGACCTGCGGCCGTCGCCGGCATATGAAAAGCTGCCCGAGGCCTCGGGCGGACTGGGGCTGCTGGTAACCGAGCGGTCGGAGCTCGAAGGGGCGCTTCGCCAGGCACTGCTCAGCGTCGAGCAGGAGCAGCGGCAGGCGCTCGTCAACGTGATTTGCCAATGATGTCGGAAAACCTCGAGATGGGCGAAGAAGGTAAAACTGCGGAGCGCGTCCGGGCAATCCTGCTGGACCGGCCGGCGCCTCACGTCTTGCGCATCACCCTCAACCGCCCCGACACCCGCAACGCCCAGGACACCCATCTCCTCTACGAGCTGAACGAGGCGTTCGACATCGCCGCCCGGGACGACGACACCAAGGTCATCATTCTGGCCGCCAATGGGCCTCATTTCTCTTCCGGCCATGATCTTCGCGCCCTCAACTATGTCGAGGACATGGCGCAATACGACCCAGTCGGCACATGGTGCGGCTTCTCCTGCAAAGGAGCCGAGGGCCGTATGGCGATCGAGAAAGAGATCTACATCGGCTTTTCCGAGCGCTGGCGGAACATCCCCAAGGTTACGATTGCCCAGGTCCAGGGCAAGGTGATCGCCGGCGGCTTGATGCTGGTCTGGCCCTGCGACCTCATCGTGGCGTCGGACGATGCGATGTTCGCGGACAACACGGTGGCGATGGGGGTTTGCGGCGCCGAGTTCTTCAACCACCCCTGGGAAGTCGGGGTCCGCAAGGCCAAGGAGATGCTGTTCACCAGCGAATTCCTGGAGGCGCGGGATGCGCTGCGGCTGGGGATGGTCAACCACGTCGTCACGCGCGATGAGTTGGCCGAATTCACCCTGTCGCTCGCCAACAGGATCGCCGCCAAGCCAAGCTTCGCGCTGAAGCTGGCGAAGGAGGCGGTGAATGCCGCTCAGGACGCCCAGGGCCGACGGGTGGCGATGCAGACGAGCTTCGCGCTCCACCAGCTCAGCCACGCCCACAACTTCGACCAGTTCGGCATGCTCGTGGATCCAAGCGGGATCATGTCCGGGGCGCTGAAGTCCGATCCGCGCTGGCAGAAGCCCGAGGAGGCAGCCTGAAATGATGGCCGGCGCGCGAACGGCTCTTGCAAGCAATGGAGTACCAGATGGAAGACTTTAGGCTGCTGATCAACGGCGAACTCGTCGCCGGAGACCTGTCGATGGAGGTCATCAATCCCGCCACCGAGGAGGTGATCGCTCGCTGCCCGCGGGCCTCGATGGCGCAGCTTGAGGCCGCCGTCGCCGCAGCCAAGGCAGCCTTCCCGGGCTGGAGCGAGACGCCGCTCGAGGTCCGCGCCAAGGCGCTGGTGGCGATCGCCGACCGTGTTGACGCCAATATCGATAAGCTCGCGCGGCTGCTGACGCAGGAGCAGGGCAAGCCGCTCGCCGATGCGACGAGCGAGGTCGCCGGCACCGCCGCCTTTTTCCGCTACTTTGCCACGCTCGACCTCCCGGTCGAGGTGATCGAGCAAACCAGCGAGCGGCGGGTCGAGGCGCACCGGCGTCCGCTCGGCGTCATCGCCGCGATCATTCCGTGGAATTTCCCGCTGCTTCTCGCCGCCTTCAAGCTTCCGGCAGCACTGCTCGCGGGCAACACGGTGGTGGTCAAGCCGGCTCCGACCACGCCGCTAGCGACGTTGGAACTCGGCCGGCTGATCGCCGATGCTCTCCCGCCCGGAGTGTTGAACATCATCGCCGACGCCAACGATCTGGGTGATGCATTGACGTCCCATCCCGACGTGCGCAAGATTTCGTTCACCGGATCGACGGCGACCGGCGCCAAGGTCATGGCCAGCGCCGCGTCGGCATTGAAGCGGCTGACGCTGGAACTGGGCGGCAACGACGCCGCCATCGTCCTCGCCGACGCCGAGCCCAGGGAAGTCGCGCCAAAGATCTTCGGGGCAGCCTTCGCCAACAGCGGCCAGGTGTGCATCGCGATCAAGCGGCTTTACGTGCATGAGTCGATTTACGACCGCATGTGCGACGAACTCGTCGGCCTCGCCGAAGGCGCGATCGTGGGCGATGGGCTCGAGCAGGGGACCCAATACGGCCCGTTGCAGAACCGCATGCAATTCGAGAAGGTCAAGCAGCTGATCGACGAGGCCCAGCAGGTGGGCAATGTCATCGCCGGCGGTTCGGGAGGCCAAGGCAAAGGCTTTTTCATCCAGCCGACCATCGTCCGCGATATCGAGGATGGCACCCGGCTGGTGGACGAGGAGCAGTTCGGACCGGTTCTTCCGGTGATCAAGTTCAGCGACCCCGAAGACGCGCTGCTGCGGGCCAATGCCTCGCCCTTCGGTTTGGGCGGATCGATCTGGTCGAAGGACGTCGATCGCGCGTACCAGCTCGCAGAGCGGATGGATGCCGGCACCGTGTGGGTGAACAAGCATCTGGACGTTGCGCCGAACATCCCGTTCGGCGGCTCCAAACAGTCAGGCCTCGGGGCCGAACTGGGCCAGGACGGCCTTCACGAGGTCACTCAACTCAAGATCATCAATGTTGCGCTGGAGCCGGCGCACACCGATTGACGAAGCGGAGGTTGCCATGTCTGAAGTAAGAAATCTCTCCTACCTCGTGCTCGGGGTCAGCGACTTCGACGCTTGGGAATCGTTTGCGACCGAGGTGGTCGGAATGCAGGTCGGCGACAGGACCAACGACAGCATGAAGCTGCGCATGGACGATCTTGCGTATCGCATCGTCCTGGAGCATGATCCGAGCGACGACATTCGCGCCGCCGGCTGGCAGGTCGATGACGAAGACAGCCTGATGGAATTTGTCGAACGCGCCCGCGGAGCCGGAGTTCCGGTCGAGCGCGGTGACGAGCAACTCTGCGCCCGCCGGCAGGTGGTGGACCTGTACTCCTGCGTCGATCCCAATGGCATCACGCACGAAGTCTTCTTCGGACCGACGCGTGCGAGGGGCGCCGATCCGTTCCGCTCGACCGGCATTCGCAAGGGTTTTCGCACCGGCAGCTTCGGCATCGGTCACATTCATCCCTGGGCGAATAGCGAAGCCGAGACAGTGCGTTTTTTCACCGAAGCGCTGGGTCTTGAGCTGTCCGGATACATGCGGCCCGAGCAGCCGTTCAACATCACCTTCCTTCACGCCGCCTGCCGTTGCTATCACGCCGTGGCCATCGCCCAGTTCCCGAGCGAAAAGCGGCTCGGCCACATCGGCCTGGAGGTGAACGACTTCAACGACGTGGGCTTCGCCCTCGATCGGGCGAAGAAGGCGGGGGTCCCGATCACCGCCTCCCTGGGGCGGCATCCCAATGCTGAATCGGTCTCGTTCTACATGCGCACGCCATCGGGCTTCGAACTCGAAATCGGCAATGGCGAGATCATGATCCCCGAGGAGAACTGGCAAGCGCAGACGTTCATGGAGTTCAGCGAATGGGGCCACGATCGGCAGGAGCGCTTCGGTCAATGAAGGCCGGTTCGGACATGCCGGGGCCGGCAAGCGGCGCGTACTAGTCGGAGAAACACGGCCGTGCATCCACGGGAGCATGCGAGGACCTCGCCGGACAAGCCGGCGTGCATCATGGCGAAAAGCGGCGAGTTGCTGACCTATCGCCAGCTTGACGAGGCATCCAACCGAACGGCTCATCTGCTCCGCCGCGCCGGCTTGCGCGCCGGAGACATGGTCGGCGTCATGATGCACAACTGCCTGACATTTCTGGAGGTGACCTGGGCCGCTCAGCGCTCCGGACTATATTATGTCAGCATCCCCAGCTCGGTCAGCGAGCGCGAGCTGCACTACATCCTGAGTGATTCGGGCGCGCGAGCCTTGCTCTATTCGTCGGATCTCGATGCGGTGGCGCGCGCCGCTACCGAGAGTCTCCCTCACGTCAAACGTTATCCCGCCGGCGATGCAGCCCGGCCGGACAGTCTTGAACGTGCCACCGAAACCTTGCCCAGCGATCCGATCGCCGACGAGGAACCGGGACAGGACATGGTCTATTCCTCGGGCACGACCGGCAACCCCAAGGGGATCAAGCATCCTCGTCCGACCGGCGGCATCAGCGAGCTCACCGGGGTCTCCAAGCTTGCCCACGGCCTCTACGGGATGGGACCCCGTAGCGTCTACTTGTGCCCGGCGCCGCTCTACCATGCCGCGCCGCTGCGGTTCTCGATGGCGGCTGTGCAGCTTGGCGGCACCGTGGTCATCATGGAGAAGTTTGACCCCGAGGAGGCGCTCGCGGCGATCGAGCGATACCGGGTGACTCACGCGCAATGGGTGCCGACCCATTTCGTCCGGATGCTCAAGCTGCCGCCGTCGGTGCGCGAGCGGTACGACATGTCGTCTCTGGTCAGCACCTTTCATGCGGCAGCGCCGTGCCCCAGCGAAATCAAACAGCAGATGATCGACTGGTGGGGGCCTATCGTTCACGAATATTACGGGAGCAGCGAACTGAACGGCCTCACCGCGGCCACTGCGCAGGAGTGGCTTTCCCGCAAGGGCACCGTCGGGCGAGCGGTCATGGGGACAATCCACATCTGCGACGAAGCGGGCGAGCCGGTGCCGCCGCGCACCGAGGGTGCCATTTACTTTTCCGATGCGACACCCATAGAATACCACAACGACCCCGAGAAAACCCGTCAGGCGGCCAACCAATATGGCTGGACGACGGTGGGCGACGTCGGCTGGGTCGATGAGGAAGGCTACCTCTACCTGACCGACCGCAGGAGCTTCATGATCATTTCGGGCGGGGTCAACATCTATCCGCAGGAGATCGAAAACCTGCTGATCGAGCACCCGGCGGTGGCCGATGCGGCGGTGATCGGGGCGCCCGATGCTGACCTTGGCGAACGGGTGGTCGCTGTCGTCCAGCCGATGGACTGGTCGGCGGCCGGAGACGCCTTGGCCCGCGAGCTGGACAGCTATCTGCGAGCCAACCTCAGCCCGGTCAAAATCCCCAAGCAGATCGATTTTCTCCGCGAGCTTCCGCGCCAGCCCACGGGCAAGCTGTTCAAGCGACTGTTGCGGGACAGCTATCGAAACGCCGAATCCGGCGAAACGGCGGCAGCCGCCCGATGACGGCAGCCGAGGTCGGGTAGCCCCGTCCGCTCGGGGTCACTGTTCACCTGTCCGTCGTCAGAACATTTGGCGCAGATCGCGGCTTAGATTAGCGGAGTGTCGGCCTCGTCTGGGGGTTGGTGTTAGGCGGCGAGCTTGCGGTGCTGCAAGCGCCGATGTTCGATGGTCTGTCGCTTGATCCTTTCGCGCTGTTTGATGATGGCTGGGGCTCTGCCGAAGTAGGCATCGGCGGGCGTGACGTTATCGAGGCTCTCGTGATAGCGGCGAACGTTGTAGTGCTCGACGAACGCCTCGATCTGGGCCTCGAGGTCGCCCGGCAGGAAGTAGTTTTCCAGCAGGATGCGGTTCTTCAGGGTCTGGTGCCAGCGTTCGATCTTGCCTTGGGTTTGGGGGTGGAACGGCGCACCGCGGACATGGCTCATGCGTTGGGCCTCGATGTATTCGGCCAGCTCGCTGGCGATGTAGCTCGGCCCATTATCTGACAGCAGCCGGGGCTTGTGGTTCACCGTGGCGCGGTCGCAGCCTGAAGCCGCCAGCGCCAAGTCGAGCGTGTCGGTGACGTCCTGGGCGCGCATCGTGCTGCACAGCTTCCAGGCAATGATGTAGCGCGAGAAGTCGTCGAGTACGGTCGAGAGGTACATCCAGCCCCAGCCGACGATCTTGAAGTAGGTGAAGTCGGTCTGCCACATCTCGTTGGGCCGGGTGGTCTGAGTGTGGAAGCGATCGGCCGCCTTGATCACCACGTAGGCCGGGCTGGTGATCAGATCATGGGCCTTGAGCAGGCGGTAAACCGTGGCTTCGGACACCAAGTAGCGGTTCTCGTCGGTGAAGCGCACCGCCAACTCCCGCGGGCTCAACTCGGACTGCTCCAACGCCAGCTCGATGATCTGGTCGTAGATGCCTGGCGGGATCCGGTTCCACACCCGGCTCGGTGCCGATGGGCGATCTTCCAGCGCTTCCGGTCCGCCCTCAAGATAGCGATCATACCAGCTAATGGGATGGACGGCTCTCCCAACTCGGGTGCACCGTTGTGCTCCAGGAAGAGGAAGGAGGAAGACATGACCATCGAGGTACTCGGCATCGACTTGGCGAAGAACGTGTTCCAGCTCCATGGGGTGGATCGCAAAGGCAATGCGGTT
>Ga0209066_10005362_pt1 | contig 13557 bp, 24 predicted proteins | sample All_14_2_FD_187198 | JGI IMG/M metagenome (GOLD analysis project Ga0209066, IMG submission 187198) | Freshwater microbial communities in response to fracking from Pennsylvania, USA - Allegheny Zone_MetaG_DW_15 (SPAdes) (version 2) ...
GGGGACAGGCGGGTGGGGCATCGCGGGCTCCTTTCCCCACAGGATATAGGCGGGCGGGCGCGGCTGGCAAATCGGCGCTGTTGCGCCGGGCGGGCGAGACCGCTATCCCGAACCCGACCCATACCGGAGCCCGCCATGACCCCCGCCCGCATCCTGCTGTTGTCGCTTGCCCTGCTGGCGGCCTGCGCCAAGGACGATCTGAACGATCCGCCCGCCGATCTGGGCAATTTCGTGCTGGGCCACAACATCGTCGTGGCCGACAATGTGCAGAAGGTGCCGATCTCGCGCGATGCCACGCCCGACGAATGGGAGGCCGCGATGAAGAAGGCGGTTGCCGACCGGTTTGGCCGCTATGAGGGCGACAAGGTCTATAACATCGGCATCGTGGTCGAGGCCTATGCGCTGGCCCCGCCCGGCATTCCGGTGGTGGCGGCGCCGAAATCGGTTCTGGTGGTCACGCCCAACGTCTGGGATGACGCGGCGCAGAAGAAGCTGAATGAAAAGAACGAACAGCTGACCATCTTCGAAAGCATGGACGGCGACAATTTCATCGGCACCGGCCTGACCCGCACCAAGGAAGAACAGATGGCCGCGCTGTCGTTCAACGCGGCGCGCGCGGTCGAGAAATGGTTCCTGTCGCATCCCGAATGGTTCGGCCTGCCGCCCAAGCGCAAAGGCGCGCCCAAGCCCGCGCTGCCCGCGACTGATGCGCCCGCGCAGGCCAAGTGAGGCTTGATTTTCCCGCAGCCAGCCGATAATCCGCGGCCGGTGTAGAGATCGGGCCCCATCCGGGGGCCCCCCAATCCACGAGGGCCGCAATGGCAAAGGCAAAGTTTGAACGGACGAAACCGCACGTCAACATCGGCACCATCGGCCACGTTGACCACGGCAAAACCACTCTGACGGCCGCGATCACCAAGTATTTCGGTGAATTCCGCGCCTATGACCAGATCGACGGCGCGCCGGAAGAGCGGGCCCGTGGCATCACGATTTCGACCGCCCACGTGGAATACGAATCCGAATCGCGCCACTATGCGCACGTCGACTGCCCCGGCCACGCTGACTATGTGAAGAACATGATCACCGGCGCCGCGCAGATGGACGGCGCGATCCTGGTGTGTTCGGCCGCTGACGGCCCGATGCCGCAGACCCGTGAACACATCCTGCTGGGCCGCCAGGTGGGCATCCCCTACATGGTGGTGTTCATGAACAAGGTGGACCAGGTCGATGACCCGGAACTGCTGGAACTCGTGGAAATGGAAATCCGCGAACTGCTGTCGTCGTATGATTACCCCGGCGATGACATTCCGATCATCAAGGGTTCGGCGCTGCACGCGATGAACGGCACCGAAAAGGCCATCGGCGAAGACGCGATCCGCGCGCTGATCGCGGCCGTGGATGAATACATCCCGACCCCGGCCCGCGCTGTTGACCAGCCCTTCCTGATGCCGGTCGAAGACGTGTTCTCGATCTCGGGCCGCGGCACCGTTGCCACCGGCCGGATCGAGCGCGGCATCGTGAAGGTCGGCGAAGAACTTGAAATCGTCGGCATCCGCCCGAACAAGAAAACCGTCTGCACCGGCGTCGAAATGTTCCGCAAGCTGCTGGACCAGGGCGAAGCGGGCGACAACGTGGGCCTGCTGCTGCGCGGCGTGGATCGCGAAGGCATCGAGCGCGGCCAGGTGCTGTGCAAGCCCGGTTCGGTGAAACCGCATACCGAGTTTGAAGCCGAAGCCTACATCCTGACCAAGGAAGAAGGCGGCCGTCACACGCCGTTCTTTGCGAACTACCGTCCGCAATTCTACTTCCGCACCACCGACGTGACCGGCACCGTGAAGCTGCCGGAAGGCACCGAAATGGTGATGCCGGGCGACAACCTGAAGTTCAACGTCGAACTGATCGCCCCGATCGCGATGGAAGAGAAACTGCGCTTCGCCATCCGCGAAGGCGGCCGCACCGTCGGCGCCGGCGTGGTGTCGAAGATCCTGAAGTGATCTGACGATCCGATTTGCGAAGGGCCGCCCATTGGGCGGCCCTTTTGCTTTGGGGGGCGAAATTCCTGCGGGTCTTGCGATTCCGCCCTTGATTTGCAGGCAAAGCCCGACTAAACGCACGCGATGATCTGCAACGGGTCGGCCTTTCGGGGCCGACTCGTTTGTTTCATCCCATGCAAGAAACCTACGGAAGAGGGGTTTGGGGGCGGTGCGCCGGCCCGAAGCTTCCCGCCGAGCCCAAGGGGCACATATGTCACAGACCATCCGTATCAGGCTGAAAGCCTTCGATTACCGCGTTCTGGATGCCAGCACGCAGGAAATCGTGAACACGGCCAAGCGGACCGGCGCGCAAGTGCGCGGCCCGATCCCGCTGCCGAACAAGATCGAGAAATTCACGGTTCTCCGTGGTCCGCACATCGACAAGAAGTCGCGCGACCAGTGGGAAATCCGCACGCACAAGCGTCTTCTCGACATCGTTGACCCGACCCCCCAGACCGTGGACGCGCTGATGAAGCTCGACCTCGCCGCTGGCGTGGATGTCGAGATCAAAGTGTAAGGGGGGCGAAACAGATGCGTTCTGGTGTAATCGCCAAGAAGCTGGGCATGACCCGGCTGTTCCTCGAAGACGGCAAGCAGGTTCCTGTGACCGTTCTTCAACTCGACGCCCTGCAGGTGGTCGCGCAGCGCACCGCCGACCGTGACGGCTATACCGCCGTTCAGCTGGGCGCCGGTTCCGCCAAGGCCAAGAACACGACCGCCGCGCAGCGTGGTCACTTCGCGAAAGCGAATGTGGCGCCCAAGCGCAAGGTTGCCGAGTTCCGCGTGTCGGCCGAAAACCTGATCGATGTGGGCGCGGAAATCACCGCCGACCACTATCTGGCGGGTCAGTTCGTTGACATCGCCGGCACCTCGATCGGTAAAGGCTTTGCCGGTGCGATGAAGCGTCACAACTTCGGTGGTCTGCGCGCCTCGCACGGCGTGTCGATCTCGCACCGTTCGCACGGGTCCACCGGCCAGTGCCAGGACCCCGGCAAGGTGTTCAAGGGCAAGAAGATGGCTGGCCATCTGGGTGCCGTGCGTGTCACCACGCAGAACCTGCAGGTCGTGAAGACCGATGCCGACCGTGGCCTGATCCTGGTGAAGGGCGCTGTGCCCGGTTCCAAGGGTGGCTGGGTCACCATCAAGGATGCGGTCAAGAAAGCGGCTCCGGCCGGTCTGCCGCTGCCCGCTGCCATCCGTTCGGCCGCTGTGGTTGCTGAAGTCGCCGCCGAAGGGGGTGAAGCATGAAACTTGATGTGATCACGCTGGAAGGCGGCAACGCCGGTTCCATCGATCTGGACGAAGCGCTGTTCGGCCTTGAGCCGCGCGCCGACATCCTGCACCGCGTGGTGCGCTGGCAGCGTGCGAAAGCACAGGCTGGCACCCATTCGACCCTTGGCAAATCGGACGTGTCCTATTCGACCAAGAAGATCTATCGCCAGAAAGGCACCGGCGGCGCCCGCCACGGTTCCAAGAAGGCCCCGATCTTCCGTCACGGTGGCGTCTACAAAGGCCCGCAGCCGCGTTCGCACGCCCATGACCTGCCGAAGAAATTCCGCGCTCTGGGTCTGCGTCACGCCCTGTCGGCCAAAGCCAAGGCTGGCGAGCTGATCATCGTCGAAAATCTGGCGATTGCCGAAGGCAAGACCGCGTTCCTGGCGAAAGCCGCCAAGGAGCTGGGCTGGAAGCGCGTGCTGATCATCGACGGCGCCGACCTGAACGAAAACTTCGTTCTGGCCGCCCGCAACATCGAAACCATCGATGTGCTGCCTTCGATGGGTGCCAACGTCTATGATATCCTGAAACGTGATCAACTGGTGATCACCAAGGCGGGTATCGAAGCTCTGGAGGCTCGTCTGAAATGACCGCCAAGCCCGAACATTACGACCTGATCAAGAAGCCGATCATCACCGAGAAGACGACCCTTGCGGCCGAAACCTCGAATGCGGCCACCTTTCTGGTGGCGATGAGCGCGACCAAGCCCCAGATCAAGGAAGCCGTCGAGGCTGTCTTTGGTGTGAAGGTCAAGGCCGTGAACACCGTCATCACCAAGGGCAAGACCAAACGTTTCCGCGGTCGCCCCGGCGAGCGCAGCGACAAGAAGAAGGCCTATGTGATCCTCGAAGAGGGTAACACTATCGACGTGGCCTCGGGCCTCTGATAGAAGGCGCCGAATCGCGCGGCCCCGGGTTTCCGGGGCCGCGGGTTTTTTGCGGAAACTGTTCCGCATTTCGCCGGGGATCTTCGGAGCCCTACAACCGCGCGGCGGCGACCCGGGTCCGGGGCGCCATGCGCAAGCTAACGGAAGACAGAAAGCATGGCACTCAAGTCGTATAAACCGACGACGCCTGGCCAGCGTGGGCTGGTTCTGATCGACCGTTCGGAGCTGTTCAAAGGCCGTCCGGTCAAAGCCCTCACCGAGGGTCTGATCAAGACGGGTGGCCGCAACAACACCGGACGCGTCACGATGTGGCACAAGGGTGGTGGCGCGAAGCGTCTCTACCGCGTTGTCGATTTCAAACGTCGCAAGTTCGACGTTCCTGCTGTGGTTGAGCGGATCGAATACGATCCCAACCGCACCGCCTTTATCGCCCTTGTGAAATACAATGACGGCGAGCTGGCCTATATCCTGGCTCCGCAGCGTCTGGCCGTGGGTGACACCGTTGTCGCCGGCGCCAAGACCGACGTGAAGCCGGGCAATGCGATGCCCTTCTCGGGCATGCCGATCGGCACGATCGTTCACAACGTCGAACTGAAGCCCGGCAAGGGTGGCCAGCTGGCCCGCGCCGCCGGTACCTATGCCCAGTTCGTCGGCCGTGATGGTGGCTATGCCCAGATCCGCCTGTCGTCGGGCGAACTGCGCATGGTGCGTCAGGAATGCATGGCGACCGTGGGTGCCGTGTCGAACCCCGACAACTCGAACCAGAACTTCGGCAAGGCCGGCCGTCTGCGCCATATGGGCGTGCGTCCGACCGTTCGCGGCGTTGCGATGAACCCGATCGACCACCCGCATGGTGGTGGTGAAGGCCGCACCTCCGGTGGCCGCCACCCGGTTACCCCGTGGGGCAAGGGCACCAAGGGCAACAAGACCCGCAAGAACAAGCAGACCGACAAGTATATTGTCCGGTCGCGCAATGCGAAGAAGGGGCGGTAATCCATGTCACGTTCTATCTGGAAGGGCCCCTTTGTCGATGCCTACCTGCTGAAGAAGGCAGAGAAGGCGCGCGAGTCGGGCAAGAACGAAGTGATCAAGATCTGGTCGCGCCGTTCGACGATCCTGCCGCATTTCGTGGGTCTGACCTTCGCCGTCTACAACGGCAAGAAGCACATCCCCGTCGCGGTCACCGAAGAAATGATCGGCCAGAAGTTTGGCGAGTATTCGCCGACCCGGACCTACTATGGTCACGCCGCCGACAAGAAAGCCAAGAGGAAGTAAGCCATGGGTAAGGAAAAGAATCCGCGCCGCGTGGCGGACAACGAGGCGATGGCCAAGTGCCGGATGCTTCGCACCTCGCCGCAGAAGCTCAATCTGGTCGCCGGTCTGATCCGCGGCAAGAAAGTCGAAAAGGCGATCTCTGATCTGACCTTCTCGAAAAAGCGGATCGCGCAAGACGTTCTGAAAGTTCTGCAGTCGGCCATTGCCAATGCTGAAAACAACCATGGGCTCGACGTTGACGCCCTGGTGGTTGCCGAGGCCTGGTGCGGCAAGAACCTGGTGATGAAGCGCGGCCGTCCGCGTGCGCGTGGCCGGTTCGGCAAGATCATGAAGCCGTTCTCGGAAATCACCATCAAGGTGCGTCAGCAAGGGGAGACTGCGTAATGGGTCAGAAGGTTAACCCCATCGGGATGCGCCTCCAGGTGAACCGCACCTGGGACAGCCGCTGGTTTGCCGAATCGAAAGACTACGGCAACCTGCTGCTGGAAGACCTGCGGATGCGCGAGTTCATCCACGAAGAGTGCAAGCAGGCCGGCGTGTCGCGCGTGATCATCGAACGGCCGCACAAGAAGTGCCGTGTGACGATCCACACCGCGCGTCCGGGCGTGATCATCGGCAAGAAAGGCGCGGACATCGAAGGTCTGCGCAAGAAGCTGACCCGTTTCACCGCTTCGGAACTGCACCTGAACATCGTCGAGGTCCGCAAGCCGGAACTGGACGCGCAACTGGTGGCCGAGTCGATCGCCCAGCAGATGGAACGCCGCGTTTCCTTCCGTCGCGCCATGAAGCGTGGCGTGCAGAACGCGATGCGCCTTGGCGCCCTGGGGATCCGGGTCAACGTTTCGGGCCGCCTTGGTGGCGCCGAAATCGCCCGGACCGAATGGTACCGTGAAGGCCGCGTGCCGCTGCACACCCTGCGCGCCGACATTGACTATGCCTTGTCGGAAGCCGAAACCCCCTACGGGATCATCGGCGTGAAGGTGTGGGTCTTCAAGGGCGAGATCCTTGAGCATGATCCGCAAGCGCATGATCGCCGCCTGTCGGAAGAGACTCCGTCTCCGCGTCCGCAGCGCCGCGAGCGCGAACGCGCCTAAGGGAGAGAAAAGATGCTGCAACCGAAACGGACGAAGTTCCGCAAACAGCACAAGGGCCGTATTCACGGCGAAGCCAAGGGCGGCACCGAGCTGAACTTTGGCACCTTCGCGCTGAAGGCCGTGGAACCCGAGCGCATCACGGCGCGGCAGATCGAAGCGGCTCGCCGCGCGATCACCCGCCACATGAAGCGTCAGGGCCGGGTCTGGATCCGCATTTTCCCGGATCTGCCGGTCTCGGCCAAGCCCACCGAAGTGCGGATGGGTAAGGGCAAGGGCTCGATTGATCGCTGGGTCGCCAAGGTGAAACCCGGCCGCATCATGTTCGAGATTGATGGCGTGAACGAGCTGATCGCGCGCGAGGCCCTGCGCCTTGGCGCCATGAAGCTGCCGGTCATCACCCGCGTGGTCGCCCGCGAAGACTGGTAAGCCCGGTCTTGTGACAGATATTGACCCCCGGCGAGCAATCGGCGGGGGTTTTTCATTAAGCCATCCGAGGATCCCATGGCCGAGATCGTTCCGCTGTTCGTCACCCGCCTGTATCGTGCCAGACTGAACGATCTGGCCAAGAAGAAGACCGTTGATTACGAAGAACTGGCCGCATCCTGCCTGGCCATCGCCGAAGATGACGAAGCGGGGCAGGAGTGGTGCGAGGCCAACGGCTATCCGGGCTATACCTCTTATGCCTCGCTGGCCGATCTGCCCTGGCGGTTCCCGATCTTTGCGGCGGTGGAAAAACTGCTGGATCGCCATGTGGCGGCGTTCTGCGAAGCGCAGGAATTTGACCTGGGCGACCGCAAGCTGAAATGCGACTCGCTCTGGATCAACATCCTGCCCGAAGGCGGCACCCATGCCAGCCATATCCACACCCACAGCGTGATTTCCGGCACCACCTATGTGGCGATGCCCGAGGGCACCTCGGCGCTGAAGCTGGAAGATCCGCGGCTGCCGATGATGATGATGGCCCCGCTGCGCCGCAAGAAGGCGCCGCAGGACATGCAGCCTTTCGTCTATATCGCGCCGCAGGTGGGCGATGTGCTGCTGTGGGAAAGCTGGCTGCGCCACGAGGTGCCGATGAACATGGCCGAAGAGGACCGGATCAGCGTCAGCTTCAACTATGGTTGGGCGTAACGTCTGCGACGGGTTGACCGACCCCCGCGCTTCCTGTAGCAGAGCCCATCCACGGCTCCGGGGCGACTCGGATTCGGTGGTTTGTCGTTGATCCACCAGGTTCAAAGGTCACCCCGTGCAATCCGGGGGCCCTCTGGTGATTGAAAAAGGAAAAGGCGCATGACCGCCAATGAACTGAAGGCCAAGTCGCCGGCCGAGCTGCGCGAGCAGCTTGTGGCGCTGAAGAAGGAAGCGTTCAATCTGCGCTTCCAGCAGGCCACTGGCCAGCTTGAGAACACCGCCCGCATGCGCGCCATCCGCAAGGACGTTGCCCGCATCATGACGGTGCTGAACGCGCAAGCCGCTGCCGCCGCGAACTGAGGAGAAGACCCATGCCCAAGCGTATCCTGCAAGGTGTCGTCACCTCGGACAAGAACGAACAGACCATCACGGTTCTGGTGGAACGTCGCTTCAAGCACCCGCTGCTGCAGAAGACCGTTCGCAAATCGAAGAAATACCGCGCCCATGACGCGGAGAACAAATTCAAGGTTGGTGACACTGTTCGCATTGAAGAATGCGCGCCGATCTCGAAGACCAAGCGCTGGACCGTCGTGATCGAAGCCTGAAAAGGCAACGATCCCGACGTTCAGCAATGAACGAAACCCTGGGGCGGCAGTGATCAGCCGGTCCAAAGGTCGGGAGTAACCCAATGATCCAGATGCAGACCAATCTGGATGTTGCTGACAACTCCGGCGCTCGCCGGGTTCAGTGCATCAAGGTTCTGGGCGGTTCGCACCGCCGTTACGCATCCGTGGGCGACATCATCGTGGTGTCGGTCAAGGAGGCGATTCCGAAAGGTCGCGTGAAGAAGGGTGACGTGCACAAAGCCGTCGTCGTTCGCACCGCGAAAGAAGTGCGCCGTGAAGACGGCACCTCGATCCGTTTCGACCGCAATGCCGCCGTCATCCTGAACAAACAGGGCGAACCGGTCGGCACCCGTATCTTCGGGCCGGTCGTGCGTGAGCTGCGTGCGAAGAACTTCATGAAGATCATCTCGCTGGCTCCGGAGGTGCTCTGATGGCTGCGAAGCTTAAAAAGGGCGACAAGGTCGTCGTTCTGACCGGCAAGGACAAGGGCAAGCAGGGCGAGATCACTTCGGTGAACCCGTCGGCGAACAAGGCCGTTGTCGATGGCGTGAACATCGCGATCCGTCACACCAAACAATCGCAAGGCACCCAGGGTGGCCGCATCGCCAAGGCGATGCCGATCGACCTGTCGAACCTGGCGATCGTTGACAAGAACGGCAAGGCGACCCGCGTGGGCTTCCGCATGGAAGGCGACGTGAAGGTCCGTTACGCCAAGACCACGGGGGACGTGATCTGATGCTCGACGCTGCACAATACACCCCGCGCCTGAAGGCGACCTACAAGGCCAGCATCCGTGCGGCCATGAAGGAAGAGTTCGGCTACACCAACGACATGCAGATCCCGCGTCTGGACAAGATCGTGATCAACATGGGCGTCGGCGAAGCCGTGAAAGACACCAAGAAGGTCAAAGCTGCCGCCGAGCAGATGACGGCCATCGCGGGTCAGAAGGCGGTCATCACCCACGCCAAGAAGTCGATCGCCGGCTTCCGTGTGCGTGAAGAGATGCCGCTGGGCTGCAAGGTCACGCTGCGCGGTGACCGCATGTACGAATTCCTCGACCGTCTCATCAACGTGGCTCTGCCCCGCGTCCGCGACTTCCGCGGCGTGAAAGGCACCTCGTTCGATGGCCGTGGCAACTACGCCATGGGGCTGAAAGAGCAGATCGTGTTCCCCGAGATCGACTTCGACAAGGTCGATGACGTTCTGGGTATGGACATCATCATCTGCACCAATGCCAAGACCGATGCGGAAGCGAAGTCGCTGCTCAAGCACTTCAACATGCCGTTCTCCAGCTGATCGCGCGAGGAAATCATTATGGCCAAGAAATCCATGATCGAACGCGAGAAGAAGCGTCAGCACCTGGTGGACGTTTACGCCGCCAAGCGGGCTTCTCTCAAGCAGATCGTTTCGAACCAGGAGCTTCCGGTGGCTGACCGCTTTGCAGCGGCGCAGAAACTGGCTCAACTCCCCCGCAACTCGTCGGCGACCCGGCTGCACAACCGCTGCCAGCTCACCGGCCGTCCCCATGCTTACTATCGTAAGCTGAAACTTTCGCGGATCATGCTGCGTGAACTGGCCTCGTTCGGCCAGATCCCGGGCATGGTCAAGTCGAGCTGGTAAGGAGGAACGCCATGTCGATGAACGATCCTCTCGGCGATATGCTGACCCGCATCCGCAACGCTCAGGCGCGCGGCAAATCGACCGTTTCCACCCCGGCATCCAAGCTTCGCGCCTGGGTTCTGGATGTTCTGGCCTCGGAAGGGTATATCCGCGGCTACGAACGGTCGGAAACCGCGAATGGCCAGGGCGACCTGGTGATCTCGCTGAAATACTTTGAAGGTGAACCGGTGATCCGCGAACTGAAGCGCGTGTCGAAGCCGGGCCGCCGCGTCTATATGGGCGTCAAGGAAATCCCGACGGTCCGCAATGGCCTGGGCGTTTCCATCGTTTCGACCCCCAAGGGCGTCATGTCCGATGCAGCAGCACGCTCCGCCAATGTTGGCGGCGAAGTGCTCTGCACCGTGTTCTGAGGAGGGTGGAATGTCTCGTATCGGCAAGAAACCCGTCGCCCTGCCGAAAGGCGTGACCGCCGAGGTCAAGGGCCAACTGGTCGAAGTCAAGGGTCCCAAGGGCACCCGCGCCTTCACCGCGTCCGACGACGTGACCATCTCGCTGGAAGACGGCGCAGTCAAGGTGACCCCGCGTGGCACCTCGAAGCGCGCCCGTCAACAGTGGGGCATGGTCCGTTCGATGGTCGAGAACCTGGTCACCGGCGTGACCACCGGCTTCAAGAAAGAGCTTGAAATCCAGGGCGTGGGTTACCGCGCCGCGATGGCGGGCAATGTTCTGAAGCTGTCTCTTGGCTATTCGCACGAAGTCAACTTCGCCGTTCCGGCTGGCGTGACCGTCACGTCGCCGAAGCAGACCGAAATCGTTGTGGAAGGCATCGACCAGCAGCTTGTTGGTCAGGTCGCCGCGAACATCCGCGAGTGGAAACGCCCCGAGCCCTACAAAGGCAAAGGCATCCGCTACAAGGGCGAGTTCGTCTTCCGCAAGGAAGGTAAGAAGAAGTAAGGATAGCGAAGATGGCGAACACCAAGAGAGACCTGTTCCTCAAGCGCCGCCTGCGCGTCCGGAACAAACTGAAGTCGGTTGCCGCCGGGCGTCTGCGCCTGTCGGTTCACCGCTCCAGCAAGAACATCAGCGTTCAGCTGATCGACGATGTGCGTGGCGTGACTGTCGCAGCGGCTTCGACCCTGGAAAAGGATCTGGGCTGCGTCGGCAAGAACAACGTGGAAGCTGCCGCCAAGGTGGGTTCCGTGATTGCCGAGCGGGCGAAAGCGGCTGGCGTCGAAGAATGCTACTTCGACCGCGGTGGCTTCCTGTTCCACGGCAAGATCAAGGCCCTGGCCGAGGCTGCCCGCGAAGGCGGCCTGAAGTTCTGATACCGGCGAGGGGCGTTTGCGCCCCTCCGATGATCCGGGCAGGGGGCCTTTGCGCCCCTTGCACCAGGATCGGGTTCAATCTGGGCGCCGATGCGCGCCACCTAATACGAGGAATGCCTTATGGCAGAACGTGAAAACCGTCGGGATGACCGCGGCCAGCGTGGCGGCGACCGTCGCGACCGCGCCGAGGAAACCCCGGAATTTGCCGACCGTCTGGTCGCCATCAACCGTGTGTCGAAAACCGTCAAGGGTGGCAAGCGCTTCGGCTTTGCCGCTCTGGTCGTGGTCGGTGACCAGCGTGGTCGCGTCGGCTTCGGCAAGGGCAAGGCCAAAGAGGTGCCGGAGGCGATCCGCAAGGCCACCGAACAGGCCAAGCGCTCGCTGATCCGCGTGCCGCTGAAAGACAGCCGCACCCTGCACCACGACATGGAAGGCCGTCATGGCGCCGGTAAAGTCGTGATGCGCTCGGCCGTGGCCGGGACCGGGATCATCGCCGGTGGTCCGATGCGTGCCGTTTTCGAAATGGTCGGCATCCAGGACATCGTGGCGAAATCGCTGGGGTCGCAAAACCCCTACAACATGATCCGCGCCACCATCGACGGCCTGAAGCATGAAACCTCGCCCCGGTCTGTCGCGCAGCGTCGCGGCAAGAAAGTGGCCGAGATTCTGAAGAAGCCCGAAGCCGAAGCCGTGGAGGCCTGATCATGACGAAGAAAACCATCGTCGTTCAGCAGGTTGCCTCGGCGGCCCGCCGCCCCGCGATCCAGACCGCCACGCTGAAAGGCCTGGGTCTGAACAAGATGCGCCGCACCCGTGAACTGGAAGATACCCCTTCGGTTCGCGGCATGGTCAACAAGATCTCGCATCTTGTGAAGATCATCGAAGAGCGCGGCTGATAGGGCAGGGGGCAACCCCGCCTTATGGTTACAGAAACGCCCCGCGGAACCCCGCGGGGCGTTTTTTCTTGCCGTATGCCGCCAGCGGGTGTTCTGTTAACCATTCTTAACGGGGACGCCCATTGCCATGCGTGTTGTGATTATCGGTTTGTTGTGTGCTGCGGCGATCATTCCCGCGGGATTGGCAGAGGCCCATGGGGGCGGCTGCCGCAAGGCCTCGCCGCCCGGGCAGTGCTGCCACATGGAAACGGCAACCGGCCAGGTGCATTGCCATTGACAAGATGGCACGCAGGTCTGCCTGCGGTCTTGCGCGGCAAGGGGCGGTCGTGTAACAGCCCCCGGTGGCCCCATGGGCTGCAGAATCAACAAGAAACGCCGCGTTGCCCGATCCCGTCGCAGGAGAGGGCTTTCCGGCATAGGAGAATGCGACATGAAACTGAATGAACTGCGCGATAACGACGGCGCCGCCCGCAAGCAGAAGCGCGTCGCGCGCGGCCCGGGTTCGGGCAAGGGCAAGACTGCCGGCCGTGGTATCAAGGGCCAGAAATCGCGTTCGGGCGTCGCCATCGGCGGCTACGAGGGCGGCCAGATGCCGCTGTACCGCCGCCTGCCCAAGCGGGGCTTCAACAAGCCCAACCGTCTGGAATTTGGCGTTGTGAACCTGGGCCTGATCCAGAAGTTCATCGACGCGGGCAAGCTGGACGCTTCGGTTGAAATCACCGAAGACGCGCTGGTTGCCGCCGGTCTGACCAACCGCAAGTGGGATGGCATCCGCGTTCTGGCCAAGGGCGAAATCACCTCGGCCATCACCCTGAAAGTCACCGGCGCGTCGGCTTCGGCCGTTGAAGCCGTGGCCAAGGCCGGTGGTTCGCTGACCGTGACCGCTACCGCTGCGGAATAATGTTGTGAGCGGTCGCAAGACCGCTTACATCAGGCACGAGTTTTCCCGCGCCGCCGACCGGAAAACCCCGGTTCGGCGGCGCTTCCATGAAAGAGTCTGGGCATGGCATCTGCTGCAGAGCAAATGGCGGCGAACCTGAGCTGGGGCGCCCTTGGCAAGGCGTCCGACCTTCGCCAACGCATCTTCTTTACCCTCGGGTTGCTGATCGTCTACCGGCTGGGCACCTATATTCCCGTGCCCGGCATCGATGGCGCCGCGCTGCGCAACTTCATGTCCGAGGTATCGGCCGGGCTGGGGGGCGTGCTGAACATGTTCACCGGCGGCGCGATCAGCCGCATGGGGATCTTTGCGCTGGGCATCATGCCCTATATCTCGGCCTCGATCATCGTGCAGCTTCTGGGGTCGATGGTGCCCCAGCTTGAAGCGCTGAAGAAAGAGGGCGAACAGGGCCGCAAGAAGATGAACCAGTACACGCGCTACGGCACCGTGGCGCTGGCA